>ENA-UPTF01000077-UPTF01000077.1-marine-metagenome-genome-assembly--contig:-NODE-77-length-63993-cov-4.588178_pt1 | contig 63993 bp, 59 predicted proteins | sample MGYA00238166_ERZ767019 | MGnify/ENA primary metagenome ERZ767019 (study PRJEB28930, sample SAMN06266391) | marine metagenome | isolation source: Sea water from 250 m depth | place: Atlantic Ocean | study... | reverse complement strand
TATCTGATTTTAGAGTATTTAGCATCTGTCCCATCTTAGGTCGCTCATCCTTATCCAACATCCCTATCTGATTAAAAAGATCTGCCACAAGTCCCTTGCGACCCATATATTTTATATGGATTTCATCCACGGAACCATTTTTAGATGATAAGGATTCTAAGTCAGATTGAAATTCCAACCTGATTTTTTGAATCTGATCGATTAATTAGAATTAAAATAATTCGTATCAAATTGGCAGAAAGCTGACTTATAAGATTAACAATTACTATATACCTGCTCATAACTTTACTCTGGAAATAGCTAATTATCTTGACAAGCCGGCGACTGGCGGCAGCGACTCACATTCAGTCCAGGGAATTGGAAAAAGTTTCACGGTTTTCGAAAATAATATTTCAGATAGAGATACTTTGCTAACTGAAATTAAGGCCAAAAGGTTCTTCCCCGCGGAAGGCTTAAATATTGGTGATGTACAAAAGTTTGAACTGAATCACTCTTAAATCACTCTGTTCGAATAATATCTGTAACAATATGATCCTTAAATATATTTCAATCACCTGTCTTTAGTTTTAATCTTTTAGGGCACTCATTTTCAGAGACTTATAAAAGGTTAGTTCACAAATGCTGAATTCCATTATTGGTAACCTTGCGAAACCGCTTGGAACTACTGAGGACATAGACCAAAAAGTCTTCTCTTTGTCCTCTCACATGGATTCTCAAAACAGAGGTACTGCTCTTTTTTCTTTTTTGTCATTACCATCTCCAGATCAGGCCGACGTAATATTACGGCTGCAACGAGAGCATCAGCTAAAGCTTATATCGTGGATCAAACCGGCTGATTTCGCTCTAATTATTGAGCATTTGGAGACTGAGGAATTTATCGATTTGATGACGGATATTCCTCCGTCAGATGTGTCGAGAATACTACAACTGACCTCACCCCCGATCGCTGCAGACATACTAAAAACCCTGACGCAATCTGACGCTTACCTCCTGACTCAGCAAATGGATCATGCCGACGAAATTTTGGCCTTGATGAACTATGATGATGAAATTGCAGGTGGCCTCATGACCACTTCTTTTCTCAGCGTGAATCAATCTATGACCATAGAGTCGGCAACTGAATACATCCGCAGTTTTTCCTACACAGATTTAGACGATGTGTCCAGTGTATTAGTTGTTGATGATAATGAATTCCTAGTAGGAATCTTTAACATAACGAGACTGGTCACAGCCCCATTAGGAGATCCCGTTTCATCAATAATTTTTCCAAGCATAATATCAGTGTCTACGGAAACAGACCGAGAAGAATGTGCTCGTATTATGGAAAGATATAACTTGCTTACCCTCCCGGTAACCGATGAACATGGTCGACTTGTAGGAACTCTAAAAATTGAAGACATGATCTTCGTATTGCAGGAAGAGGCAACTGAGGACATGTACCGTATGGTCGGAGTAGACGAGGAGGAAAAGCTTTTAAGTCCCATAGCTCTCTCAATTAAAGGTAGATTCCCATGGTTGTTCATTAACTTAATTACTGTAGGGTTTGCCGCAGTAGTTATAACTCTGTTTCAGTCAACACTCTCACAAGTCCTAGCGTTAGCTGTCTTTATCCCCGTAATCGCTGGTCAAGGCGGCATAGCAGGGACCCAAACCTTAACCCTGGTAGTTAGGTCTATGGCCCTCGGAGAAATTAGGAAGTCAGATTCAGCACGTCTGCTCCTCAAAGAACTGTTTATTGGGCTAATACACGGATTTTTATTAGGGTTAATAGCTGGTTTGGTTGCCTATTTTTGGCACGGAAGCGAGTATATAGGAGCAGTGGTGGCCGTAGCGATGTTCGGAAATTTGATCGTGGCCGGAATCAGCGGTGCTTCTCTTCCTCTAATACTAAAAGCCTTGCACGTAGACCCTGCTTTGGCGTCTGCCGTCGCAGTAACAACCGTTACAGATGTTATTGGCCTTGTTTTGTATCTAGGTTTAGCTACTATTCTGCTTCCACTTATAGCCTAAACACCTTCAGCCATTTTGATTTTTCAAACAAAACTAATGCGTCCGTGAGTTGTTTGTCTATTACCTTGAATAGCAAAATGGTTATACAAAATGATAAAAGGGCAACTAGTACACCACCAATCACGTCACCTGGGAAATGGACACCGACGTAAACCCGGCATATTGCCAAACACATACTAGCTAATAACATCATCATTCCGACTCTCATGCGTGTTTTCAAAATCGGGATGGATAATCCAAACATTGCTGCTGTTGAATTTGAAGGAAAGGAAGAATCTGTTGGAGCATAAAATATTAATTTTGCCTCAGGCAAATTAAATGGTCTTTCTCTAAAAAACAGTTCATTTATAATCATGACTAAAAGACAAGAACCCAGTAGAGAACAGATAGCAATAAGTACCCTTTTACGCACTTCCATAGCCTGATACTCTGCCGTTTCATGGAACCATAAAAAAATCAAACCCAAAGACAACATCACTGGAACCAGATAATCGCCGGCAACTATAACCAACAGTGAATCTATAGACTCATGGATTCCGGCCTTCGAATTGATCAGAAAAAATAAATTTCTGTCCAAATCAATAAGGAGATCAAAAAGGTTTCCCACTAAAAAAGCTCCAACCGTCTTTTTAGCGCGACAAATCCTTTGTGCAACAGCAAAGCCGTCAGACTTCCCGTTGAAAATAGGACGGCCTGTTCATTTGCGTCCAGACCACCTTCATAGTCATTGAGTGCCCTATCATCGGTTAAGAAAAATAGTAAGGCCGCTAGAACTACTAAACCTGAACCAACAATATAATTTGCGAATGACTGAGAGGATCGTCGATAGGAAGATGCCATTATCAATACCCCGGAAACCGAGATGACGCAACAAATAAAATAGTCTAAGTGGAATCCAAACATCTCACATTTTTCTAAGTTTGAACGGAGAAATCAAGCTACAGATATTTCAGTACACCATCCACGGTATTTAGGGTTTTCACCTCGGATTGCCTTCTGGTAAATTTCATTAATTTGTGAGGTATATTTCCCTGACTTACCATCCCCAATATCTCGGTTATCCAATCTACCAACAGCTTGAATATGGGCAGCAGTTCCAGTCAAAAAAACTTCATCCGCGAAGTACAGCTCGCTCCGCCTAATTCTTCTCTCTAGGACATCCATACCTAATTCGTCTTTTGCAATTGTGACTGCAGAGTCCCTTGTAATACCTGTCAGATTATTGTCAGATACTGGCGGGATAATCAAAGTACCGTCATTCACCATAAACAAATTTTCCCCCGAACCTTCTGAAACGAATCCATCCGGAGTTAGCATTATTGCTTCATCAAATCCTGCAAGGGTAGCTTCAGTCTTCGCTAATATACTATTTACATAATGCCCCGATATTTTTACTCTGGGCGGTATGATAGTGTCATCAACTCGACGCCATGAAGAAGTACAACAATTTAGCGCACCATCAGAGTCAAGATATGCACCGAACGGGACCATTATCAAAGTAAAATCACTACTCAGATCCTGCAGTTTTAAATTAGCGACTAATTCCTCGCTTTTATATGCTAGAGGCCTTATATACAAATCTTGTTTATAGCCACATTCATTAATAAGGTTTTCAGTAATGGCACAAAGTTCATCAGCTGTCTTTCCTATATCCATCATCAACATTTTGCATCCCTGCAATAGCCTGACATAATGCTCTCTCATTCTAAAAACGAACATTTTGCCTTCAGACTCACTCCAGTTCCCTCTTATACCTTCAAAAACGGCTGTTCCGTAATGAAGTGCGTGTGTCATAACATTCACATTGGCCTGTTCTATCGGAACTATCTGTCCTCGAAAATATGCGAGCGATTGTGACATTTAGATCTCCTCTGTTTTTACAAAACTGTGCGTTATTATATTCTGGAATTAATTTCACTTACAGTGGGGAAATTAATCATCAATCATTACTACTGAAACTATATCACCCGGATTTTTGCCGTGTTCATCTTCCGGACATATAGCTAAACCATTTGCCTTCAACATAGACGTAAGTATGTTGGAATCTTGATTACCTGTTGTTTCGGCCACAAATCCAGTCTCCGTTTTCGTGACTACAACCCTCGCATACACACGGCGCCCATCATAATTTTCGATTGAATCTTTTAATACCGCCTTGATTATTGGGCGCTCTAAATTAGTTTTACCCATCATTTTTTGTATCGCAGGTCTACAAAATTGTTCAAAAGCGACTAGAGAACTAACCGGATTACCAGGTAATCCAATCAAAGGCACCGCCTTACGGGAGCTTTTGTTCAAAATACCGAAAGCCAGAGGTTTAGCAGGTCTCATCCTCACGGACCAAAACTGAAGATCCCCATGCTCAGACATTACGTCTTTAACCATATCGTAGTCCCCTTTGGAAACTCCTGCTGAAGATATAATCAAATCACTGTCCATCGCCTCTGCAAGTTTATCTCTGACAGAATCCATGTCGTCCTTGGCAATTCCCACGTATTTAGGAATCGCCCCAAGCAGCATTACAGAAGCAACGATGGAGCTTGAATTACTATCGTAGATTTTTCCATCTGAAAGTTCTTCCCCAGGTGACAGTAACTCATTCCCAGTAGATAGTATTGAGATTACAGGTTTCCTAATAGTTTTCACACGGGACATCCCCATGGACGCAAGGACTCCTACAGTGGCAGGGGTGATAATATGACCCTTTTCTATCACAAGTTCATTTTTCTCTATATCTTTTCCTTTTATCCTTATGTTAGTGCCTGGGGAGGCAGCCATTTTAATCCCAATTTCCTTGATATCCGCCGTTCCAAGAAAATCTTCTTCAGTAGTTTCTTCAAAAGGTATAACAGCGTCTGCTAGATCAGGAATAGGAGCTCCAGTCATTATTCGCGATGCTTTACCAGGTTCAATGGGTTTGGTCGGTAAGGATCCTGCAGCTATGGTTTCAATGACCTCAAGATTCACCGTGTTGTCTTGGCTAGCCGCCGTAACATCTTGTGATCTAACTGCGTATCCATCCATCGCAGAATTGTCCAAAGTAGGTATGCTAATACCAGATCTAACATTTTCTGCGATTACCAACCCCACTGAATCTGATATAGGAAATGTCTCAGCATCAAGAGGTTCAAACTCCCGCAGAATTTGTTGGCGTGCTTTCTCAACGCTCAGCATATCTTCGTGATGATGTCCGTGGTGATGTGTAGTCATTTGTAAAATTCTGTCAGTCTATCTATGAATATCTTTCTGTGATTCCGTATTGGTGTTCCAATGATTTTACAATTTGATTATGAGATCTATCTATTTCCTTTGCTGATAAAGTCTTTTCATCAGATTGAAATATCACCCTTACCGTTATCGAATGTTTACCACCGGGCACTTCCTCACCTTCATATTTGTCTATAGGAAAAGAATCGGATACTAGTTTATTTTTTACAATCGTTTTAACGATTGACTCCGCATTAACGTCATTACTTGCTATTAAGGCCAGATCCCTAAAAGAAGAGGGGTACCGGCTTGGTTCCGAATAATCAGCAGATTGTATGGATGTAGCTATTTTAATTTCTTCCAAATCAAGGTGAAAAACTATTACTGGATTTGAAGTAAAATCATAGAACTCTCGCAAACCTTGTCCTAATTCTCCCACCTGACCTATTAGGGACTTTCCAAGATAAATATCAGCAACCTTTCCTTTCTCATAAATTTCTCTTTCCGTTTCCACAAAAGAAAGATTTCCGCTCAGGCCAAGAAACATGTGTTCCACGATTCCTTTGGCGTCGTAGAAATCCATCAGTCTTTCGGAATTTTCCCACAAATTAGCCGAGCTGTTAGGGCCTGTGATAGCACCAGCTATCTCCTCCTTCTCCAATGGCATGGAATCTGCAGTGTCGGTTTGCAAAGGGTGAAATACCCGGCCAATTTCAAACAATTTCAGCCCATTCTGCTGCTCAATCCTTCTATTTCTAGCCAAGGTCTCCAGAAGATTTGGCAGTAGGGCAGGGCGAAGGAAGCTTCTTGATGAATCCATCGGGTTAGCTATCTCTATGGCATCGCTACTAACAGGGAGAGTTTTAAATAAATTTATGGTCTCCAAATCCGTGGTGGAATAAGATATGGTTTCATTCATTCCAGCCGAAACGAGTTTATCCCTCAAATGTTCTCGCACGATTTGACCTGTCTGAGCTATCTGTGGTGGTATTGAAGAAGCGAGGCTACTCGTTGGCAGATTATCGTATCCATATATACGGGCATATTCTTCGATAACATCGTCTTGTATCGAAATATCAGATCGCCAAATAGGTGGAATGACATTTATAACTATATCTACATCAGGTTCAACTTTTTCAAATCCCAGGTTTTCTAGTATTTCCCAAACAGATTTCATCGGGACAGAAATACCTAAAATCTTTTCAAATCGTTTTTCTGTTATCTCAATAGAGGCAGGATCGCTCAAAGAGGTAAAGGTATCAATTATTCCTTCAGCTGGAATCCCGCCACAAATCTCTTTTATGAGATAGGTCGCTCTCTTCAAGGCTAACGGAGCCAATTCGTGACGTATAGCGCGTTCAAATCGATACGAGGCTTCGGTATTAAGGCCAAGAGCCGTTCTGGTAGACCTTGTGTTAGCAGCATCAAAGTTTGCCGCCTCTAAAAAGATATTGGTAGTTGTTTCATCAATTTCTGTATTGGTACCACCCATGATACCGGCCAATCCTATTGACCTAGAAGTGTCGGCAATCACTAACATTGGCGGCTTTAGTGTCCTTTGCTGAGAATCCAACGTCTCCAATGCTTCGTCATTAGATGCCTGCCTCACTATAACTTCTTTTCCATCCAACTTATCGAAATCAAAGGCATGCAAAGGTTGGCCATATTCCAACATCACGTAATTCGTGATGTCGACGACATTATTGATTGGTCTCTGACCTGATTTTGTGAGTGAATCTTGCAACCACATTGGAGAAGGTCCAATGGTGACATTTTCAATAAAGGAACCTGTATACCGTGGGCAATTTATAGTGTCCTGAACCGTTACCTTGACCCTATCAGCTATATGGAATTCTCCGCAGTTATATGACGATTCTGGCTCCTTAACTTTTTTACCTGTTAAAGCAGCAATCTCGTAGGCAGTACCTAATATTGACAAACAATCTGGCCGATTAGGAGTTAGCTCGGTCTCAATGATGGAATCAGACAACAATTCCTTGGCAGAAACACCTACTGGGGTCGATGGGTCCAACACTAAAATACCTCCATCATCTTCCCCCATTCCCAATTCAAGAGCTGAACATACCATTCCTCTAGATTCCACACCCCGAATCTTTGCACCTTTCAAGATCTCGTTTTTACCTGACCTAGGATTAAAAAGATTGGCCCCTTCCTTAGCAAATATTATCTTCTGTCCAATGTCCAAATTAGGCGCACCGCACACCACAGTAGCTTTTTCTCCGTCGCCTAGATCCAGTGTTGGTAGCCTTAATCGGTCAGCGTCTGGGTGCTGAATAAGCTCAATAACTTCTGCCACTACTAGAGAATCTGGATCCCAGTGATCTCCGATATGCTCTACCGACCCAACTTCTAAACCTGCCATGGTTAAAGAATGAGCCAATTCACTAATTTCGTCTTCTATTTCTACGTATTCACGCAACCAAGAAATTGGAATCTTCATAAATATGAGCCTACTGGGAAAATTGTTTTAAGAATCTCACGTCGTTCGAATAGAATTGTCTAATGTCATCAATGCCATGTTTGAGCATGGCAATTCTTTCAGCTCCCATTCCCCAGGCAAACCCGCTATATATCTCAGGGTCATACCCTACACCTTCCAAAACTTTCGGATGTACCATACCGGCCCCCATAATTTCTATCCATCCACTGTTTCCACACACCCTGCATCCGTCACCTTCGCATTTAAAGCAATCAATAGAAACTTCCGCTCCCGGCTCCACAAATGGAAAAAAGTCGCATCTAAATCTTGCCTTCCTCTTATCTCCAAAAATCCTTCTAGCAAACTCCTCCAAAGTACCTTTGAGATCCGCAAAAGTTATGTCCTTATCGACGGCTAGGCCTTCGATTTGGCAAAATTGCCACTCATGAGTCGCATCGGTTGCTTCATATCTATAAGTTTTACCTGGGACAACTACCCGCACTGGGGGATTTTGAGATTCCATTGTCCTTATTTGCATGGGTGATGTATGGGTTCGTAATAGTAATGGGCGAGAACCATCGGGTAACACCCTGTCTATCCACAAACTATTCCACATATCTCTAGCTGGATGTTCTTCAGGAATGTTGAGTTTTTGAAAATTGTAAGTATCTAATTCAACCTCTGGTCCCTCTATAATCTGAAATCCCATCGATTCAAACACTTGGCATATTTCTCTCACTGCAGCTGTAGTCGGATGCAGAGTACCAAATTCTATATTTCTGCCAGGCAGAGTGACATCCAGCGAGTTTGTTCCACTTTCTGATCCTATACTGCTATTTCCTTCCAGATAAGATTTATGATCTTGATACTTTTCAGTAAGTGCCTTTTTCAGGGAGTTTGCCTTGCCTCCCGCTTCTCTTCTGGAGTCGACTGGCAATTCTGAAATTCCTCGTAAAAGCCCAGTGAGCTTCCCGTTTCGCCCTAATAGATCGACCCTCCATGATTCAAGGTCATCTAGAGAGGCTATTTCAGTGAGATCAGACACAGCCTCTTTTTCAATATCATCTTGAAGTTTTAGATACGAATCTTGGTCCATTGTATTTTTCTGTATTCCATCTAATGCGATTGATCAAATATAGTCACAAATTATACCGCACAACATGAACTTAATCGGATACCCATCAAAATTGCCTATCGAGACGAAGAGTAGTTTCCCGCCTAAAAAGTTCCAAGAATTTAGTCAAAACTAAGCTACATGTTTTTGGTTCTGTCCTTATAATAGAAATTGCAACTAGAATTTGAAGAGGGTCAAATAAACGTGGATATAACCCAACTAACCGATTCTTTCTTAGTTGGAGCGCTCACGGCAGGGCTGCTTCTAGCTATCTTCGTAATTCTATCAATATCACTTCGTCTAATCCTGGCTATAATCTCGAGGCGCATTAATAAGGAGAACAGCGACCGTCTGCTCCTGGTATTTATTGATTCCATTAAAGGGCCGGTCGTATTACTTGTTCTGTCTTTAGGATTCCTATTTGCCTATCTCACTCTGGTTCAATTGGACAAGGGAATCTTCATATCTCTAAACAATACTGGAGATTATGCCTTCCAAGTTTGGAAGGTATCCGCGATCGCTATTGCAACTTTTACTGTTTCCCATCTAACTGATCGTACCATCAGATGGTATTTAAGGAATATATCGGCGAATACAACTACTACGTTAGATGATACTTTGCTGCCCATATTCAGGAGAGTATTACCAATTACAGTATATGCCATTGGAGCTCTTATAGCGGTGGATAGTATAGGGATTTCTATTAGCCCAATCCTAGCGGGATTGGGAATAGGAGGCTTAGCTGTCGCATTAGCTGTCCAACCCACACTAAGCAATTTCTTCGCTGGGACCTATGTTGTCACGGAAGGTGAATTGAAACCTGGCGATTTTATAGAGTTGGATGGAGGTCCTTCTGGTTATGTTGAAAGCGTAGGTTGGAGAAGTACAAAGATTCGAAGTAGGTTTAATAACCTTGTAATCATCCCAAATTCCAAAATGGCCGAAAGCATAGTTACCAATTATTTCAGCCCGACTCCCGCCATGAATGTGGTCGTTACCTGCGGAGTAAGTTACGAATCAGATATGGAAGTAGTAGAAAAAATAGCTCTAGAGGAAGCTAGCGACTTGGTAATAAATTCACCTCATTCGATAAAAGATGTTGACCCGTTTTTTGGATTCTCAAATTTTGGAGATTCCAATATAGATTTCTTCATTTTCATACAAGCCGTAGACCGAAATGGTACCTTCGTGTTGAAAAGTGAACTAATGAAACGAATACACGCAAGATTCACATCTGAAGGGATAGAAATTAATTATCCTGTGCGTAAACTGCTTTTACCGGAAGAAATAGACGCAGAAAATGTATTTACCACACAGCCCGAGGAAAATTGATCCACTAAAAAGAGGTGTTCAGGTTAATCTTTTTTGATGAAAAAGATATTGATTCGCATAACCTGCGAATTGACCAAAATGTTCTTGTGCCCAGACCCGAAGGCCGTTGTCAGGAATTTTTTTTTCACCACCCTTCAAATAATTCTCACGAAGCACCCGTTTGATCCAAACATCCACCGGAAATGCCTGCAGCTTATCCATTGAAAATAAAAGGACGCAGTTGGCAACTTTATCTCCCACTCCTGGAAATCTTATTAGATTCTCCAAAGCTTCCTCGTAACTTAACGTTCGGTAATATTTAAGATCTGTCTCTTCTTCAACGATCATGCCTGCAACCTTAGCTACATATTTAGCCCTAAATCCCAAACCGATAGATCGCAATCCATGTTCTCCAAACTCAAATACCTCATTTGGGGTTGGAAAGGCATAGAAATCACCAAACTGATCAATCACTCGCTGCCCACAATGTATTGCCATAGAATTTACCAAAGATTTGATTCTCGGAATGTTATTGTTAGCCGAGCAGATGAATGTTACTAAACATTCCCATGGATCTTGTCTTAATATGTGAAGTCCATTGTAAAGTTTTTGGGCCCGGTTAAAATAATCGTCCCCTGACATGTGGGAATAAATTAGTGACATGTCATCGTCAAGGCGAAGATATTTCTCCATGGAATTTTCATCAAACCCCGTGCCCCCCCCAAATTCACAGTGAATACCCTCTTCGACTTGGGTGACCCTGATTCTCGTCCCCTCCACAATTCCCTCATTCACATCAGTATTATTCAATTTGTTCCATCGGAAGGCTTGTCCGCTGTACAAGGTCTCATTAATGTCATAGGGGTGTTTTGAAATTAAAATCAAGTTAGATACCGAGCCATCTAGAAACTACCTTTCCTACCTCTCCAGATTCTGGACGTTTGATTTCCATCTCAGGGAGAGCCTTTATGAACCTATGCCCATACCTACTATTAACTACTCTACTATCTAAAACAAAAACGGTGCCTCTATCTTGATTTGAACGAACCAACCTACCGAATCCTTGGCGAAACCGAATAATAGCATTAGGCAGGGCATATTCCATAAATGGGTTAGCGTATCGTTCAGATCTGGCAGAGTAAACAGGATCTGTCGGTACTTCAAAAGGAAGGCGGGTTATTATCAACACTTGCAATGAATCTCCCCGTACATCAATGCCTTCCCAAAAAGATGATGTGCCCAAAATCACCGTTTCTGGATGTCTTTTTATTCTTTCAATTAATTGCCGAGGGGTCCCAGACATACCTTGAGCAAGAATATCCAGATGATCATCAGAGTACTGCTCTTTTAGCAACCTAAAGACGGATCTTAAAGAGGAATACGACGTGAATAAAGCCATGGTTCGACCACCAGCTGCCATTGCCGCATTGTAAATATTCTCTGCTACCTTTTCTTCATAATAGGGATCCCTGGGATCCGGTATATCGCTGGGGATAACCACCGTAGCTAAATCTTCATATGGGAACGGTGATCCTAATAGCAGCTCATGTTCAGGATCAATACCCAATCGTTGTTTTATGTGATCAAACCCGCCATCCGTACTCAAAGTAGCGCTAGTGATCACCACTGAAAAATCCTGCTGAAAGAGTTCATTGTTTAATCTTTCGGAAACCTCTATGGGAGCTCCCGACAAAGTCGCATAGTCAGGATTATTGTCTGCAGCAACCCAGTACACATAGTCATCCGTTCTTTCAACCAAAAAATGCTTTATCAGTTCATTGATTTCTGCCATGGAATTTTGCGTGTGCTGAATATCTCCTAGTATTTCTGAGACATTTCTATTGTTTTCGTACTTTTCTAACGTGCGGGAGGCACTTGTTAGCGAAGTAGATATTGAAGAAATTTGAAACCGAATATCGTCACCAATTAGGATCATGTCGTCTAGGGAAGATGCCTGATCCTCCTCTTGCAATCTAAATTTTTCCGATGGGCTCAGCGATTTACCCGTGGAATTCAGATTCTTCATAAGTTCCGTTGCATAAGAAAACAATGAATTAAATGCATTCTGCAAGTCCCTCACCGAAGAAGCAATTCCCTCCCCAAGGTTAAGAAGATTCCTTCTGTCTTCAGAATTGATTTTTAATGGCTCAATTAACCTCTCCACCTGAGAAAACAAAGAATCCCTTCCTCGCAAATGAGCCAAGGATTCTCCTGCTAATGAGTGTGACAGATGGAAGCCAAATGCTTGTGTTGCTTGATCTTCGAGATGGTGAGCCTCATCGATTATCAAGGCCCCAAAATCTGGCAAGACAGAGCCGGAAGAATTTAGATCGGCCATAAGTAACGAGTGATTTATGACTACTACATCAGAATTGCCTGCCGCTTCTCTAGCTTGCTTTAGGAAACATTTCCCATTGTCTCCTCCACACATCATAGCTCCTTCCGCATTCAATCTAGACCATAAGAATCTGTGCTGGGAACGTGATAAATTTAATTCAGCTTGGTCCCCTGTTTGGGTGATATCCAACCAAACAATTATTTTGGCTATTAAAACAGTTTCAGTTTTGTCCAGCTGATCCCTAGATGCGAAATTACGAAACTTTCTAAGGCAAAGATAATTTCTCCTGCCCTTTAAAACCGAATAGGACACCCTGCTATCAGAAAAAGTCTCCATGCCGGCAACTATTTTTGCCGCTATAGGCAAATCTTCTTCCATTAGTTGATCTTGCAGACTAATGGTATTGGTTGATACCAATACTCTTTGTTTTTCGATTTTTGCATGTTGCATGGCAGGAATTAAATAAGCCATTGATTTACCAACACCTGTCCCTGCTTCAATGAGGGCCGTTGATTCTCCTTCGAAAGCTTCTTTCACAATAATAGCCATATCTAACTGTTCTTTACGTTGCTCAAAGCCCGGTAGCAAATCAGCAAGAGTCCCATGGTCTGAAAACACTTCATCTAGGTCAGGGGATTCTGGGTACTCTTTAGGATTTGATGTCGATATTGGTTCCGGTTTTTTTTCACCCGATATCACGAAAGGAGTTTCTTTGGCGTTTGCTTTCTCAGAGGCCAATTTTTCTGCAAGAATCATTTGTAATATAGGTAATGCCCCCCAAGCACCTTTTGCAGCCAAATTATTTATTTGTACTAACGTCTGTAACTTGGTATTGCGCAATTGTGAAAGTAAATTTATGAACAAACTCATGGTATTTTCACAATCTGCCATTGCTCTGTGAGCGTTGGAGATATCCAGGTCCAAAAATAAGCTGAGCCCGGTTAAGCTATAGTCGAGCTGAGTAGGATGCAGAACATACGACATATCGAGGGTGTCAAAAGAAGCACCTTCCCACTTGAAACCAGATTCATTAAGAAACCCAACATCAAAACCAATATTGTGACCAATTAAGACGGAATCACCAATGAAATCTTCTAATCGAGGATTAAGGTCTTCAATTCTGGGTGCGGAGTGGACGTCTTGTTCAGAAATACCTGTTAGATCCTCAATAAATCTGGGTATTTTTCGCCCCGGATTTACAAACGATTGAAATGTCCGGTCAACTCCATCTTTATCAAACCTGATAGCAGCGACCTCAATTATCGCATCAGACTTACTATCCAGTCCGGTGGTTTCAAGGTCAATAACACAGTAAGTATTTTTAAATTGATCAGTATTTTGAACGAGCTGCGTCATATTAATTTTACTAAGCTACCATAACCGCATAGGATTTATCTAAAAAGTCCCAGTCGTATATCATATATATGCAATAAAGAATCACCTTGGTGGCCAATCAATGAGCAGCTGCAAAAAAGAATCTCCAATAATAAAGCAATTATCTGACAAAGTGGGGGGATTTACTGTCTCTATCCACTATGATCGCCGTTTGTACAAGCAGGACATAAAAGGCTCGATTGTTCATGCTGCAATGCTATGTAAACAAAAAATCATAACTTTAGCTGATAGAGATGCTATCCAAAATGGCTTGATAGAAATTGAAGTTGAAATAGAAACTGGCTCTTTCACTTGGAAACCGGAATTGGAAGACATACATATGAACATTGAAAGCCGGTTACATGAAAAAATTGGTCCGATTGCCGGAAAGCTACACACTGCCCGTTCCAGGAATGATCAGGTATCCTTGGACATGCGAATGTTTGTAAAAGAGTCAATTGATACGGTCATAAGCCAGCTAACAACATTACAGCGGATTTTATTGGACCTTTCTTCTAAATACCAAGACGTAATTGTACCTGGATATACTCATTTGCAAAAAGCACAACCAGTCCTTTTTGCTCATCATCTCCTCGCATATTTTCAGATGTTTGATAGGGATAAAACTAGATTTAGAGAAGCCTCCCAAAGAACCGATGTTTTGCCTTTGGGCAGTGGTGCTCTGGCTGGGCTCCCGTACGACTTGGACCGAAATTACGTAGCGGAAGAACTCGGGTTCTCGAATATATCCGCAAACAGCATGGATGCCGTGTCTGATAGAGATTTTGTCATTGATTATTTATCAGCCGCGTCCATTTGTATGATGCATATTTCCAGGTTCTCTGAGGAATTAATTCTTTGGACTACGGAGGAATTTTCTCTAATTAAATTACCTCCGGAATACACCACTGGCAGCAGTATTATGCCTCAAAAGAGGAACCCTGATTTTGCCGAAATTTCAAGGGGGAAAACAGGCAGAGTATACGGTAATTTAGTCTCAATGCTGACAATATTGAAAGGCCTGCCTATGACCTACAATCGAGATCTCCAAGAAGATAAAGAAGGGTTTTTCGATAGTCATGACACTTTAACTGCTGTTCTGGAGGTGTTTACCGGTATGCTTCCGGGGATATATGTCAACTCTGATAACGCAAGGCAATCTGCAGAAGGCGGGATGGTTTTAGCTACTGACTTAGCGGATTATTTGGTCGCCAAAGGAGTCCCTTTTAGGGAGGCTCATGGGATCATAAGTAACCTATCAGATTATGCATCTAGTCTCGATAAAATGTTTGGCGAAATATCTCTAGAAGAATATCGTAAATTTTCTCCGATATTTGAAGAAGATGTATATGAGGTCACGGTAGAGTCATCTATTAACGCCAGAAACACTATCGGGGGTACTTCTTTCAATATGGTCCAGCAAGCTATTGAGAGAGGTTATGAACAACTAAAAGAGTCCGATGACTAGATTTAAATTATATCCATCTATATTGTCAGCTGACTTCGCTCATTTAGATAAACAAATAAAAGAGTCGGAAAAATGCGGCGCTGATGGCATCCATATTGATGTAATGGACGGTCAATTTGTCCCTGCAATCACCTTTGGATCCCCCATAGTAGAGGCAGTGCGGAAATCAACTGATTTGCCCATCGATATACATATGATGACAATTAACCCAGAAAAACATTTTAAAGAACTAAGTGAGGCTGGGGCCGATTCGATTACAGTACATCATGAAGCTTGTCAGGATCTGAAAGCCACTTTAGAAGAATTGGGGAAACACAGCGTTCAGAAATCTGTAGCAATAAACCCAGCCACCCCTGTTGAATCAATCTCAAATGTGATGAACATGGTAGACCAAATATTGGTAATGTCTGTAGTACCAGGGGCAGGAGGGCAATCATTCATACCAGAAAGTCTTAGCAAGATCGCAACCTTGTCCAATCAAATTAAGTCTCAAAGTCTTGCAGTGTCGATTCAAGTTGATGGTGGAATAAATTCAAATACGATAACCGATACTGTAAAAAACGGGGCAAATATTTTGGTGGCGGGTAGTGCCGTTTTTAATAAATCTTTTTCAATATGCGACGGGCTATCAAAGTTAAGGGGTATGAATTAGTGAATGTATTAGGAATTGAAACCTCTTGCGATGACACAGCAGCCGCTGTCATCACGGACGGCACAATAATTAAATCCAATGTAGTGGCTTCTCAATCCGATATGCATAAAAAATATGGAGGTATTATTCCTGAAATTGCTTCTAGAGAACACTTTACAGCTCTTATCCCTGTAGTGAACGAGGCCCTGGAACAAGCTTCCATGACATACAAAAACATTGATGCCATAGCGGTAACAAATGGACCCGGTTTAGCTGGCTCTCTTTTAATAGGGGTTAATTCGGCTAAAGGATTATCAATGTCTTGGGAAAAACCTCTAATCGGTATAAATCATTTGGAAGGTCATATATATTCTGCATGGCTTGAAGACTTGGAACCGGATCACAAAGCTGGGTTTCCCATTGTTTGTCTAATAGCTTCTGGCGGACATACGGACCTTGTTTTGATGACGGATCATCTTGAATACCAACTGATTGGTCGAACGAGAGATGACGCCGCAGGAGAGGCTTTTGACAAAGCGGCGCGGGTTCTAGGTTTAGGTTTCCCAGGCGGCCCAGAAATACAAAAAATGTCAGAAGAAGCCAAAGAAGAAATTCTACCTCTGCCTAGGCCTGAGATAAAAGAGTCTCTGGATTTCAGCTTCAGTGGGCTTAAAACCGCATTAGTTAGAAGAGCCGAATCTGAAGGATTCTACCCAATCCTAGAAAGTAATGGCCCAAGTCATTACCAAACAACGGAATACTCCTTTGCCTTCCAAGAAGCAGTTGTGGACTGCCTTATCCGAAACACTAAGAAAGCAGTTTTAGAAAATAACGCCAGAGCTGTCATTTTAGGTGGAGGAGTCGCAGCAAACAGCCGCTTAAGAAAAAGAATGAATGAGATTATGGATGTACCAGTTTTCACCCCACGACCGGGATTATGCACAGACAATGGAGCTATGATAGGGGCAGCTGCCTTCTTCAATTTACAAAACGGATTACCGTCCGAATTAGATATGGACGCGGTACCTAATTTACGGATTGGACTTACCTAGGAATAAAGATACGTTCGCTATTCGATTCCAGACTAGTATTTGCATCTATATGACCAAGTAAATCTTCCATCAATTGCTCAAGTTGATGGTTCGATAAATTTTTTCCAAGCGGGAATTTAGTTGCCATACCATTTGTTTGGATTACAAGACATGATTGATTAGCCTGCGAATAGTGATCAAATAATAGAAACGAACCCATCAAACTAAATAGGCAAAGGGCAATTGTTTTCATTAGGAACCCATCTAAACTGGTCATAGCAATGAAAAGGATAACGATCAGCATCGCAAGCCACAAAAAGGTAAATTTGGACTGCCTCTCCATGGACTCGACATAAATGGAATCGACAGACCCGTACCTAATAAAGCCTTCCCTTTTCCCATCCTTTCCAGTTATTCGATATGAGATACCATTTCCCGATGGATAAATCTGATGGTTCTTTCTTCCATCCTGTCTGAGAGCTTGCATATCTTATACAAATCCCCTATCTGGTATATTAATCAATATGTTTCTAAAGGTATTATAAATGGAAAGACCTGTTTCAAAGCCCATTGGGCAGCATTTTTTAGATCTAGATACACCTGCATTAATTGTAAATAACAGTCGTCTAAGGACGAATATAGAAAATACGGCAGAAGATCTTATGAAAATTGGTATCAAATTGATACCAAACACTGCTACCCACGGGACATCTGGGATCGCACGCACCCAGACTGGTTACAATCCAAAATCTCCTATCTTTGTCGATACCTTCCAACAAGCCGAATGTTTTTTTCAAGCTGGATTTGAAAACATAATTATTCAAGCGCCTCCTGTTAGTTCTCGCAAAATAGATTCATTGAGACACCTACAGGATTCCCAAACTCTAACTTTGTCAATTTCAAATGTCTCTCACTTGGACGTTTTAAAGAAAACCCATGGAAGGCGTATTTCCGTTTTGCTAAAAATTCCCAATAAATCAGACTCAGTGGGATTCAAAACCCATGAGGAATTGATAAAACTCATCGAAAACATGGAAACTCTTGAGCATTTGCGATTCGAAGGTTTGATCACAAATGCAAATGAAATGGAATCTATGGAACAAGCATGTGAAGTGCTAATATCTGCTGCCAAATATCTTGATAGTAATTCAATTTCCTCTGATCAACGACTGCTTAATGCTTCCAACCTAATATTGGAAAAAGAATTTAATGATATTCCGAAAGGAATAACGGGGCTGATATCTGGTACCTATCCCTTTTATACGGCAACGCAAAACACAGTTTGCTCAGTAATCAGTACTGTGATGAGCACTCCAGAACCAGGAAAAGCGTTTGTTGATTGTGGTCAAAAAGCCATAAGCATCGATCAAGGAGTTCCTTCAGTCATAAATTATCCAGACGCAGAGATAGAGAAAATGAGCGCCGAGCACGGTTATGTCATATTTGATAGTAGTAAATTGAATTTGCAGATAGGTGACAAAATTTTATTGGCCCCAGCAAGCTATTCAGATACTTTCAACCTCTATGACTTCGTTAATATCATTGAGGAAGACAAGCTACAATCGATAATACCAACTGATTCACGTGGTGCTTTTAAATAACTTCAGGAAAGCTATATGAAATTTAATCAACCTAACATAGGCACCTCTATAAATGACCTTGAAACTCCGAGTCTAATAATCGACCTAGAGGCTATGGAATCTAATTTCTCTGTGATTTCTGAAACCTATGCAGACAGCCCTTGCAAAATGCGCCAGCACGCAAAAAATATTAAATGCCCAGATATTTTGTGGCGTCAAATTGAAATAGGTGGAACCCTGAACGGTGTTTGTGCAGCAAAGGTTTCCGAGGCAGAAGTTATGGTGGAAGGGGGAATTAGAGATGTGCTGATAACGAGTGAAGTTGTTGGTAGCGACAAGCAGAAAAGACTGGCATATTTGGCAAAGAGAGCCAATATAAAGGTATGCATAGACAACAAAGATAATTTAACAGAACTATCTTCAATTGCCGCTTCAATAGGATCTAAAATCGGGGTCTTGATAGAGGTTGATACTTCTATGGGACGGGCGGGCGTGAGAACACCTCAACAAGGATTAGAGTTAGCCAAATTAGCAGACTCGTTAGAATCTGTAGAATTTTTAGGCGTAATGAGTCACCAAACGGTGGAAGGCTTTGCTGATAAAGAAACCAGGTTCCTGGAAGGAAAAAAATACATAGATATGTGTTTAGAGGTCGGCAAGACCATTCAGGATTCTGGTATTGAAATAAAAGTAGTTTCCTCAGGTGAGACATTCTCGTATGATGTCGCCCCTATGATAGATGGGGTAACTGAGGTGGAAGGTGGTACATATGCGCTCATGAGTGGCCCAACCGCATATATGGAGGAATTTTCTCTTGCGGGGAAAGTATTGACCACTGTGATAGATGTAGATGAAGCTCAGATCGTAATAGATGCTGGTATAAAGTGCCTAGGTGGCCCACTTGGGGTTAAACCCGGCATCGAGGGAGATAGAAATATAACCTTCGATCAGATGTACGATTCCTACAGTATCTTAAGCCGAAAAGGGAAGGGCAACTACAACATTGGAGATACTCTTTTAATCGAAACTTCGCAGCAGGATATATTGGTGAATAGATGGGATCATTTTATTGGGGTGCGGAATGGGATCGTGGAAGTAATTTATGAGATAAGTGCCAGGGGATGCCATCATTAAGACAGTTTAGCGATGTCAATTTCTAAATGGTTCTTTGCAGAGTGGTACGATTTACTAAATTCTGTTGTGGAATCCAAGGTCATACCTTACCGACAGCTAACGGCAGGTAAAAGCCAGGGGGACACCTTAGAAATAGGAAGCGGCACCGGGGCAAATTTACCTTACTTTGTAAGCGCCAAGTCATTGACTATGCTAGAGCCCGACATCCACATGATGAAAAAACTTATAGCTCGCGTTAACTCCTCTGGAAAAGATGTCCAAATAGTTAAGTCCTTTGGTGAAAATTTACCCTTCGAGGACAATTGTTTTGACTCTGTAGTGACTACGCTGGTTTTATGCATGGTGGAAGATGTGGAAAAAGTGATTTCTGAAATTTACAGGGTCCTGAAACCGGGAGGTAAATTTTTCTTTTACGAACATATAGTTGCCGAAAGTCTACGTGGTCGAATGCTGCAACATTTGTTGGATCCAATGTGGAAATTAGCAACTACAGGATGCCACTTAAAAAGAGATATATTGGGTATTATTGAAGGTACACCATATACTGAGGTGGAGCATCAAACTTTTAATTTAAATGTGGGAATCCCAATTACTATACCCAACATTGTGGGCTCAGCTTCAAAATGAACATTAATCCCTACAATATCAATTCCTATCTTGACTGCAGAGGTATTGCTTTAACAAAGGTCCCTGACGAAATTGGTGTTTCTGCTTCAGCAGTAATCTTTGATAGATTTGGGTATGTACTCCTACAAAAAAGATCGGACATAGGGTGGTGGGGGCTTCCCGGCGGCAAGCTAGAAATCGGTGAGAACTTCCAAAATTGCATTGTTAGGGAAGTAAAAGAGGAAACAAACCTACTTGTAAACCCCAAAAAGTTAATCAAAGTTTATTCCGATCTTTCAGACTATACGGCCATCGAATATCCTGACGGCAAATTGGTTCAGTACATAACCGCTCTATTTCTCTGTGAAAAAATATCGGGTTATTTAAATCTTTCGAATGAAAGTACTGACATCGGTTACTATGACCCTGACATGTTCCCTGATAAGACATTATTTTCGGCGAAATTAAGGGTGAAGGACACCCAAGAATTTTGTAAGCGTAATAAAGGAGAGTTTGATGTCGTTAAATTGGAAGAATGATCCTGACCTTAGTTCCAAAAGCGATATGGATTATTTACAGGATCTAATAGAATCACTAACCTCAATGCTGCATTCAAATCCAGAAGACACGACACTTTTATTCAAAAGAGGAAACGCATATCTAGACAAAGGTGTTTATCAAGAGGCTATATCTGATTATTCTTCCATCCTAGCAGTTAACCCTGAAGACCCAATTTCTTTAAATAACAGAGGAATTTGCTACCGATGCATTGCTGATCCAGAAAATGCCATTCGAGATTTTAATGATGCCATTTGCATCGATCCGCTTTATCGAGATGCCTACAACAACCGTGGGATGGCTTTATCAGACATCGAAGACTACTCTAATGCCGTAGATGATTTCACAAAAGCAATCGCGATTGACAGCCAGTACTGGTACGCTTACAACAATCGAGGCATGGCACTATGGGCTCTAGGAAACAAAGATGCGGCGGTAGCTGATTACAACATCGTGAGATCCTTGATGGGATCCTAGTCCAGTGATTTAGACAGAATTCCCTTCTTACCCACGATATGAAGGGTTTTGTGTGGGTCGATCACAGGTGGACCATCTGCGCTCAGTACAATAGTAACGGAATCTCCTTCCCGAAGGGGAATCGATCGTTCCCCATCCAATGCTATTGTGCAAGGAGAACTATTGACTACATATGCCCTCCCAGGTTCCATTTGGGAAACGCTTTTTATTCCAACCTTGGAGACGTTGCCAGCTGTCACTGGTGCCAAAACAAATTTATTTGTTAATTGTGGGTCTATCTCTATATGAAGTCCATTTAAATCGCCTTCTGAGATAGGTGATGCCATTCCGCCAATTGATGAAAGTCCGATACTGTCGGGTCTAGCTAATGCCAAGAAAATTTGGGAAACGGTATCAATTTCCCAAATGGCCCTTGCCCCAACATGACTTTTTGCGGAAACAGCAATGTCAACCAGGGCTACATCCAGCAAATCCATTGCCATATCTCTACTTTTATAAACGCTAAGCTTTTTGCATTTAGGAGCACATTCTTCCTCGTCCACCAAGCCTAATGCCACGGTACCCGCGGCCATACCGGCTAAAGTACCTTCTATAAAAAATGGGAAAACATTATTTGTTCCGGTAGATAAAGGAAGTATCGGAATTTCACATGTCCCCAATGCAACGGCGCGATTGGTTCCATCCCCGCCCAAGGTAACAATGGCACTAACTCCCTCTTCTTTCATTGTTTTTGCAGCCCTAATAGTATCTAGTTCCGAATTGAAAACCGGCATTTCAAGAAATCTTACAGAAATATCGTCACTAGCCGTAGATGCAGCTTCTTGGGAAATACGGCCATAATCAGGCATAAGAACGACTTCCTGTATTCCTACGCCAGAAAGGCCTTCAATTACCCTTCGAACAATATTCACTTTCTCTTGATTGGAGACGAACCTACTTTGTGAAATCAGACGTCGTATGTCTTTACCTGCCGAAGGGTTAGCAATTATTCCTACCCTAGCCATCAGAATTCCTACACACCTTTCCTTTTCAATGAAATTAATTGATTATAGTGTTTTATAAGGATAGATTGTTTATATGAGCCGAATTAAAAGAGGATCCAAAGCCAAACAAGCTAAGGTAAAAGAAGTATCTTCTTTGCTTTCCCAAATTTATGGACCCATCCCATGGGAACCTAGATACCACGCTGCAGAAGAACTCGTATACACCATTTTGTCACAACACACCTCCGACATAAATTCGGAAAGAGCCTTTCTCAACCTAATGAAGGTGTTTGGCGATTTAGACAGTATTACTGATGCCGCGGTGGAGAAAATAGAATTAGCAATCAGAAGGGGAGGGTTGTCAAAAACAAAAGCTCCAAGAATCAAGTCCATACTCAACGAAGTACGAGACGAAGTAGGTTCATTTGACTTGAGTTTTCTTTCTGAGATGCCTTTGGAAGATGCAAAAAAATGGCTGATTAATCTAAAGGGTGTTGGCCCTAAGACAGCTGCCATAATACTATGTTTTTCTTTTGGTATGCCTGCAATGCCAGTGGACACACACATATACAGAGTTTCACAAAGGCTCGCTTTAGTTGGGAAAAAAGTTTCCGCTGAAAAGGCTCACGACCTCCTGGAGTCTATAGTAGAGCCTGAAGAGGTATTCCAGTTTCACATGTACCTAATCAAACATGGTAGAGATACATGCAAAGCCCAACGACCAAGGTGTACTGACTGCACTCTCACAGATCTGTGTCCGGCTTTTAAAAAATATAAGTGAAGTTTTATTTATTCCAATGTACTAGAATATACGTCCTTGAAATTTAATATTTAAACGATGAAGGTTTGACATGAAAGTAGGAATAATCAATGTTACAGGTTATGCAGGTGCAGAGGTTGCTCGGATACTGAGTAGGCATGAGGAAGTGGAAATAACCTGTGTAACTGGTAGAAGTGGGGCCGGGAAGAACCTGGGAGATATATTTCCCCATCTCTCAAATCTGGACATGGAAATATCACCTGATCTAGACAAAAGTGTGGACTTTGTATTTTCAGCATTACCACATGCTGCTAGCGCAGAGGCGCTCAAAGAAGCAGTATCATCAGGGATCAAAGGTGTAGATATCAGCGCCGATTTCAGAATCAGGGATTTAAACACTTATTCTGAATGGTATGACGTTGAACATCCCTGTCCTGAACTCATGGAATCCAGCGTGTACGGATTACCCGAACTTCATAGGTCCGAAATTAAAGATTGCCAAATAGCCGCTAACCCAGGATGCTATCCCACGGCCTCCATTTTGGGACTGGCACCAGCCTTAGAAGCTGGAATTATAGAACCGGAAGTAATCGTAGATGCAAAGTCAGGAGTCTCCGGAGCAGGCAGAAGCTTGTCATTAAAGATTCATTATTCAGAAGTAAATGAAAACATCAGTGCGTATGGTCTGGATGGGCATCGACATATGCCTGAGATATCTCAAGAATTAGACCTACTCTCTGCGCAACATGTTAATCTGACTTTCCTACCGCATTTAATTCCTATGACAAGAGGGATTCTTGCCTCTTGCTATGCTCCTTTGAAGGATAACTACATAGCAAACACCTCGGATTTGAAGTCGGCAGTAAAAGCCTTATACAAGGATTTCTACAAAGATGAAAAGTTTACTCATGTTGTAGATACACCACCTATGACCAAGCATACCCTGGGAAGCAATGATTGCATAATATATCCGACTGTCGACATAAGAGCAGGAAGGCTAATGGTCGTAAGTTGTATCGATAACCTCGTCAAAGGGGCGGCAGGGCAGGCCATCCAAAACATGAATATCATGTGCGGTATGCCTGAAGATTCCGGTCTAAATCAATTAGCTATATATCCGTAGGATTTTTTCGACTAAATAATCGTTGCTCTATCAAAGCTTAGGACATAGACTATTTAGTGTTGTTCAATTGAAGAGCAATATTTAATGCTTAACTAGGCCCCATCGTCTAGCGGTCAAGGACACCGCCCTTTCAAGGCGGAGATCGCGGGTTCGAATCCCGCTGGGGTCACCAACAAAATGCCATAAAAGGACTTAATTTGCAATTTAATTCTCTGGGATTAGACGACAGGCTAATGAAGGGTATCAGATCAGTCGGATATGAAACTCTCACCCCAATACAAGACAAAACAATTCCAATTTCCATAGAAGGTCGCGACGTCTTGGGGCTAGCCCAAACTGGTACGGGCAAAACAGCTGCTTTTGCAATACCAATGCTGGAAAAATTATCAGTTGGATACAACGGTAAAATAAGAGCTTTAGTAGTTGCTCCTACAAGGGAATTAGCCGACCAGATTCACCAGAACATATCTCAACTTAGTTCGTCAATGAAAACCAAATCAATAACCTTATATGGCGGAGTGTCAAAAAACCCTCAAGATGACAGATTGGCGAAAGGGGTAGATATAGCAGTGGCCTGCCCTGGGCGTCTGTTAGACCATATTCGCGAATCAACTATAGATTTATCCGGCGTAGATATTTTGGTGTTAGATGAAGCTGACACTATGTGTGACATGGGTTTTCTTCCAGACATTAGAGAGATAATTAAGCATCTCCCTAAGAATCGTCAAACTCTATTTTTTGCAGCTACGATGCCTAAAGACATTCGTAATTTAGCCAAAGATATACTGAATGACCCGACGGAAGTCCAAATAGGAATAATCGCCCCTGCAAAGACAGTTTCGCACTCTCTTTATCCAGTTACAGAAAAATTAAAAAGTGGGTTATTTTTTCAATTAATTGAGTCCACCGCTACGGGCCAAGTAATAGTATTTACTAGGACCAAACATAGGACAAAAAAACTATTTGCTGATCTCGAAAAAAGGAAATACCGAGCTGCCGCGTTACAGGGAAATATGTCTCAAAACAGAAGAACTCAATCTATTGAGGGTTTTAGGAAAGGTAAATTTGACTTCCTTGTAGCTACTGACATTGCTTCCCGCGGTATCGACATACCAGATATATCTCATGTGATTAATTATGACATGCCAAACACGGTAGATGCTTATATCCACAGAATAGGTCGGACGGGGAGAGCGGAAACTCTTGGCCAGGCGATCACTATTACTACCCCTGACGACGAATCAATGATAAGAAAGATAGAACAGGTTTTGAAATCTCCTATAGATAGGAAGAAGGTCGATAATTTCGATTATGGTAATCAGTCGGGGTCCGCGGATCGCAAAAGGTCGTCCAATAACAAAAATCGAAACAATCCGTTCAGATATCGTAGGAAAACCTCTGACCAGAAAAGAAAACAATACTCTTCCGAACACAGCAAAGACAATAAAAGTCAGGCCAGATGACGCATATTCAGTCAGATATCGCTGAATACACCAACGAACGCAACTCCCTTCGCACATTGAACTGACTAGAAGGTAAGAGTTGGGTCAAAAATACCACCGCCAAATCTTCCAAAGGATCGATCCAAAAAGCTGTGCTTGCAGCCCCACCCCATGCCAATTCCCCTGCGCTACCCGATACCTGTGAAGCTGCAGGATCTAATAAAACCGAAAATCCTAATCCGAAACCGACTCCAGTGTATGAAGTTTCGCTCCAACGCCCATACGCGCAACTTCTCAAATCTCCACCATTCACTAGATGATTAGAGCTCATCAAATCTAAGGTCTTGCGACTTATTATCCGATGATCCTCTACATCACCACCATTCAAAATCATTTTGCAAAAAGACATATAATCATCCAGAGTGGAAACAAGTCCTCCTCCTCCGGAAAGAACCTTTGGAGGGTTCAGATATGTGCCTGTCATAGCGTCATCCACTAATTTTGGTTGTTTTGATTCTTTATACTCGTAACAGGATGCCAAACGGGATTTTTTTTCAGAAGGAACATAAAACCCCGTATCAACCATGTCTAAAGGTTCAAATATTTCGCTTTGAAAAAACTTATCCAAACTTTTTCCAGATATTACTTCTATAAGGTAACCACACACATCTGTAGACACCGAATAATTCCAGGCCTTGCCAGGGGAAAATTCTAGAGGAATAGTGCTCAACAACTCTACAAATTCTTGCAGGCTTTCTTGGGACTCTTTCTCAATACCAAGCATACGATACGCGTAGTCGACATTGGTACGTTCCATAAACCCATATGTTAAGCCAGACTGGTGAGTCAGCAAGTCACGTATTGTCATTTCTCTCTCAAGTCTGCTTGTTTTGAAATTTCCTATCACTCCCTCTTGATAAACTTGAATATCACGAAAGGATGGGATGTATTGGGAAACAGGGTCATCTAATTGAAATAATCCCCTTTCATAAAGCATCATCAAGGCTACTGAGGTTATCGGCTTCGTCATAGAATATATGCGGAATATTGTATCTCGAGTCATAGGCCTTTTGCCCTCTCGATCCATTAACCCTGTAGCAGATACATATCCTAATTCACCCCTTCTATATATCCCCATGAGTGTTCCAATATACCGGTTGGTGTCTAGGTAATTCCGCTGTAAATGCTCCTCGATGAAACTAAGCCTTTCTGACGCAAATCCAAAGTCCTTCATATTAAATTACCCTTTTTTCCATTAGAAATATTCCTTCTGGGACAATTTTCGCCTATCTTACTAATTATTTTCTGTCACATCTTTTTTATATAAATACCTACCTTGGTGAAGATAGCTAGACTTTTCTACTCTTGTACGGCGACAATTATATATAGGACCTTCATTGCCTCTATCCATAAATGACCGATGATAAGAAGTCAATTTGCTCAAAAAAGCTTTCTACATATTACCCATCTTATTCATCTATTTTTCTTTGATATTCTGTCAAGTTGATTCTTTTGATACTGGACAGGATATGGTCGATAGTCAAACCACACCTATTGCCAGTACCTATGACAGCCCAGATAAGATCGTTAAGGCAACAGTACAGGCACGACTAGACAATTTTGAAATTAGCCAAGCTGTAAATGACCAGCTATCGATAGCATTGACAGTGACATCTATTGCTTTGCATGGTACCCCTACAGTTACAAAAACACCTTCCCCAACATCTACAGTTACTCCATTACCAACCTCTACAAACACCCCAACTCCTTTTCCTACTTATACCCCGTTCCCGACCTACACCCCTGTACCGACCCATACGATAACTCCTCCCACCTACACCCCTGAACCAACACATACGCCTTCCCCCGTACCTACTCGAACCGCTACAAATACTCCAACACCTACCGCCCTTCCAACATTTACACCAACACCAACTGCCACCGCGATGAATATTTTGGAAATCGCCAATAAAAAAGTTGTTAGAATCATATCCGGAACAAGTGGCGGCAGTGGGGTATTAGTATCAAGCGGAAATGACCAAACTACCCTGGTTATAACGAACGAACACGTTATAGAAAATGCTTCAGACATGCTCATAGAATTGTATGATGAAAGTAAATATGAAGGCCTTATCCTATTTGAAGACAAAGAAATAGATATCGCCGTAATTGAGATAATGGCCGCCAACCTCGAATATTTCCCAATAATTCTTGGCGGCTCGCCCAATATAGGAATGGATGTATATGCTCTGGGCTACCCACTTAACGCAAATTACTCGGTTACTTCAGGTATAGTCTCGGCCAATCTATACGAGGAGAAAAGCGGTATACAGCTGGTTCAAACTGACGCAGCCCTAAATCCAGGCAACAGTGGAGGTGGCTTGATTAGTAGGGAAGGTAACCTAATAGGAATTAATACAAGTAGAAAGGAGGAAACCTCAACCGGGCGGATCATCAACAACATTGGGTACGCCACACTGATTGATGAGGTATATAACAGAACACCTCATCTCTTCACAATCGACACAAACGATTAAGATTTTTCTAAGTCCTCTAACCTGATAACAACTCCGACTGTCTTTTCATTCTCTCAGGATGCTCAGTAGCAAATTTGGCTACCGCATCAAAAATAGAATTTGGATCCAATCGAGCTTCTTTCAGGACTTCCCCTTCAGATCCCCCACTCAACCAGACATCGTCATGGTCAGACACAAGTGAGTATTCTTCCGTAAGTGGTCCAACTCCGGTGACAGGCCACATCCTCTTTGTTCCAGTGCTAACTATCATCATATTGTACTTCGCCGATTCAGGAAGTACCTCATCTCTGTATTGCTTCGGCTGCCTGTTGAACAACTCCTCAGAAACTGCCGCTATGATTCGAACATTATGTCCAGCCTCTTTTATTGCATCCATCTGTGCAACCAAATTGCTTGTACACGATGAGCCTTGGACCACTATATATCCTTCCTTTGGCTTTGAAGGATCAAAATCCTTCAAAATATAGAATCCTTTTGCTGCGGCTTTAATATCTGAATCAGCCAGCTTTGCTCTATCTATCACAGGAAAATCGGGTCGAGCGACTTCTAGGACTATTACCCCGACTTTTGGATCCCTTGCTGCTATTTCAGCAGCAGCCAGATACCCAGGCGCCACATCGTTGTAATCCCAAAAGTTCAAATTTATCACTTGATCCCTCGGAAAAAGCTTCCAAACTTGTGGAGAAAAAATACCGAAATGAGTACGGGCATCTGCGGCGGTTTCAGGCCCCGAATGACCTGCAAGAATATTCAACACACCCAACCTAAACGGGCTATCTTGGTTTTGCTGGCTCCATACCCTAACGGGTAGATACATGAGTGGGGTAAAAGCCCCATATGTACCGCTAAGCGCCCACACTCCTGAATGCTTTTCTGGGTCAAGTGAAGCAGATTGGCTGACGAGCCCAACCGCTGTCGATACATTCCCAGCTTCCTGTATCGCAGACCGTAATCGAATTCCTGCTGGATTCGTCACTGGGTCAAATTCTCCCCATAGAGAACCCTTTTCCACGTTAATGGAGTCAGCCAAGTCAGCTGCAGCCAAAACAAGCCTATTGTCAGTAACATAATTGACCCATTTAACTATCTCTGAAATTGCCCTTCGACTCCCTTTGGCAACACCAGGCTCCTCAAACATTTTTATTTCTACCTCTTTCTGTTCTCCAGAAATGGGATTGGTAGCTGTTACAGTTTTTGGATCTATAGATAGAGTCCTATAATCTAATCTTTCATCCAGAAAAGGATCTTTACTAGTATCTATACGGGTGGTGAGCTTGTCTTCTACTAGCTCTCCAATCTCTACCAGCCGATCCGCGACCCAATCTCCTAGTCCATTTTGATCCAGTACTGACATCGCTATGTCTATATTGTCTTTATATTGAATCAACCTTTCCTTTTCATCCGAAACAGGCCCATCCCCAATACCTTTAAACTTAACCCCATATCGATTCTCAAAAGTTGAGGCCAAAGCTGCGAAATAGTCTGAATTCATAGCAAAAGTATAAGGATGGCTTTGGTAGCTGATTATTTGATTTCCATATCCAGGTATTTGGCCATTCTCAGCTCCAGGCCACCATCCTTTTGTCGTTTTACCCACCAATATCATGGGCCTTCGATCAGACGGATCTGTGTCTTCCATCGCTTTAAATGCAGCAACTACCTGCTCCATGTCATTAGCATCTTCCACCGTAAAGACATTCCAGCCATAGGAAGTCCATTGATCAACTATTCGGTAGGAATCGTACTGAGGCTGTATAACCCCACCAACCAATTCATCATCAATGCCCGCATTGTTATAAGACATCAAAACACGCAAACGCTTCCCAACCTGCTGGGCCACGGCTTGTGTCTTCATTTCCTGAGAATGCCCTGAGGTCATAGCAAACTCACCTTCCACCGCCATCACTTTAGGCGATTCCGGAGCACCGATAATGTCCCAGAAAGTGGCTTTACCAGCCGCAGTAGCTATCCCAATACCCGAAGGACCACCGTTCACATCATTGGTTACGTCTGTACTCTCAGAATGACCAGATAAAGCTCGAATCCCTCTGACTTTTGCTTGCTTCATTGAAGGATGTTCTGTAAGGCCGTTTTCTGACAATATAGTTTCCATACCTTTCTTTGACCTTCTAAATCCAATGCAATCTATCGGAAGTAGTGTCTGGTCGTAGTCAGCTAAATATTTTTTGTCACCGGTCGCCTGGTGCTTTCTATACAAAGCCTCCCCGAGTACCATCCAAAGTGCATAAGTAACCGGCGCATTGTGCCCACCAGCTAGCATAAATTTATCTGAAAATGGATGCTTTGGTCTCCTGTAATCGTATTTTAGTCCTCCCAATTCGGGACCGATTAGGTGAGACGCAACAGTGTAGGGCGTATAGGCCAAGGGTCCGCCAAAATGGCCGGTCTGGCAATAATTGCCCATTAAAACCAATGTCATAGCCGTTACAAACGACACATCATCTAAATATTGCTTATCAAAATCGGGTAGAGTCACTTCACGTGCATCAAGGACTGATGACAATGTGACTGTGCTTACTTTGGGCATCTGCTAATTACGTCCTGTTTATTATTTACCGTCACTCCACGGGTTACCCTTCGAAATTAGAGAATCACCTACTATTTATTAAGTAAGTATCTCTATTAAATTCTCAAGGTAAAAACCGGCCCTTGAATCTTATTGGAGGTAAGTCTTTCAGTCAACCAAATTTTACGAAGTAGGCAGTCAGTCAAATGGATGAAAATTAGTCAGATTTAGGTTCTTTTCATAGGTTCGGGCGATTCTACAAAGTATCTCTTCTGATAATGGATGACCCGACACTTGGACGCTGAGCGGTAACCCGTCACGATTGAGGCCAGCTGGAACCGATACTGTTGGATATCCATTGTAGTCAAAAGGAACCGTAAATCTTTGAAATGAAGTACCCCTTCGATTATCCATAGGGCCATAGCTAATTGAGTCATCTACGTCATGAGGAGGTCTTATCACTGTTGGAGACAACATAGCATCTATGCCATTAAATGCTTCTCGAATCCTACCATTACACAATCCTCTCTCACGAGAAGCGTTTATGTAATCTTGGGCTGATACCGAAGTACCATGGTCTAGCCAACCCCTAAACCAGGGACCATATTCAGCAGATCTTTCGGGGAAAAATTCAGAATGTGCGTTCAGTGCTTCAGCTGTACATATTGTCTGCCAGGCTGGTAAAAAAGAATCAATGCCTTCTAAATCAATATTTTTAATTATTGCACCTTGGCTTGTTAAAATATCAGCAGCATGGCGAACAGCTTTCACAATCTCCTCGTCCACACCTTCCTCCGAATACACTTCCGAATACCCTATTGTGATGCCATTTAAATTTCCGTTTTCCATATCGGTAAAATTAGGTGGATCTACAGGAAAGGTAGTGAGATCATTACTGTCAAAACCAGACAAACACCCCAGAATAAGGGCAGCATCTCTGACGTCCCGAGTCATTGGGCCTACGTGATCTAATGTCTCTCCTAAATCCAAAACACCGTACCTACTCACTCTACCGTAGGTTGGTTTAATCCCTACTAAACCACATGCTGCGGATGGGAATCTGATAGATCCCCCAGTATCACTACCAAGGGACCCGGTACAAAGACCAGCAGCTGTTGAGACTCCTGAACCGCTGGATGAAGAGCCAGTCCATTTGTTGGTATCCCAAGGATTTTTGGGCACAGACCTTCGCGGATTATATCCACCCATCGCACCTTCAGTAAGATTCAACTTGCCAAGAATCACCGCACCAGCAGATCGCAATTTGGAAACGACTGTAGCATCATAATTTGGAATATTTTCCTCCAATACTGCAGTGCCTCCCATGGTTCGAATTCCTTTGGTATAACACAAATCTTTCACGGCAACCGGAATACCATGGAGAGGGCCGCGAATATTCCCGCTTGACCATTCCGCCGACAAAAGTTCTGCCTGTTTTAATGCTTCATCTCCCATAACAGTTGCATAGCTTAGGTACGTTGAATCAAGGGCATCAATCCGATTCAAAAAATGTTCCGTTATCGTAGTTGGGGTTTGTTCCCCGGAAGAATATGAATCCGTTATTTCTTGAATGTTTTGATAATGAATCTGATCTTTACTCAAATTTCTATCCACAATGCCTACATCTTTCATTTTCACTGGAAAATATCGTTTTGGCATCGATTTCCTGTATTGCAAAATCAATTAAAATCCGAAGAGCCTTCGAATCATCTGGCAAACCAAATTCCACTGCCTGCTGGGTCAACCATTCTGCTTGATCGGTCTCTACCGTTACGGTTATATCCGTTTTTTCATGAGCCATTATTTCCTCTCTATTTCAAATTGCCCTATTATAACCACGAAAATCTAAACCATATACGTTTATTTGTAGACCAAAGTCTAAAACCTATATATATGTTCATTAAGGATATACGGAGGAGTCAAATGTCGAATGAGGATCATAATTGGGAATTTGGAATTCGAGATGATGGGCATTCAGTCATAACTGAAGCTGATACCAAACCAGTTGTATTGGGTGAAGGCAAATTCCAATATGAAGTGTCTGGACTAAATTGGGGAAATCTTCCAGAAGGTTGGGTATACAAAGAAGCCACTGCCGTGGACGTAGACTCGAAGGACAGGGTATATGTCTTCAACCGTGGAACAACCCCAATGATTGTGTTTGATTCGGAAGGAACTATCGTAGACACGTGGGGTGATGGAGTATTTTCAAACCCACACGGGGTTACTGTTGGACCCGACGACGAGATCTATTGTGTGGACAACGGGGATCATACAGTCCGGAAATTTACTTCCGATGGCAAATTACTTTTAACTGTGGGAAATCCAGGTCAATCCGCACCGCCAATGAGTGGAATACCTTTTGCTAGACCTACCCATGTGGCAGTTGAACCCAATACAGGAAATTTTTATGTTGCTGATGGCTATACTAATGCTAGCGTTCATAAATTTTCGCCAGACGGCAAATTACTGCTTTCATGGGGAGAGTCAGGAACTAATCCCGGTCAGTTCAATATAGTTCACGGCGTGAACGTAGACTCAAATGGATGGGTATACATTGCTGACAGGGAAAATCATCGAATACAAGTTTTTGACAGCAATGGAAAATTTGAAACGCAATGGATAAACCTTTCCAGGGCCGCAATAACTACGATAGATTCTGGGACTGGTGAAGAGCTGATGTACATTGGGGAATACTTTGCCGGCATCGGATCCAACGATATGGGAACTGACCTGGGACCCAGGATTTCAGTTCTAAACCTGAAGGGTGAAGTGTTAGCCAGAGTTGGTAGGCAAAGTTATGGGGAGCAAAGCGGTAGGTTCTTCTCGCCTCACGGTATAGCGGTGGACTCAAAAGGTGACATATATGTGGCAGAGGTTTCCTGGAGCGACTATGGAAGCCGAATGGATCCCCCAAGAGAATTGCGATCCATGCAAAAGCTAGTCAAGGTTCAATAGCACAATAAGGGTCCCATTTTTAATGGGACCCTTCATTTTTTCAAGCTAAGATTTACCTAATGCTTTCAGCCCAGCCTCCAAGGTCTCGACGATATCGTCCACATCAAAAACACATCCACCCCAAGTCCCTCCAGAAGCGGATTGGAGCGCAGCCCAAAGCCGGGTATCATCGGGAAGTTTAGGATGAGGAGACAGATCTTTTGGCATAGGCCTTTCGGCTAGCTCTTTATCACCCCAATCTGAACCCATCACATTTCCAGATTCCCCGACAAGATTAATGGCGCCTGACAAATTAACTCGGTCGACAATTATTTCTATTTGATCTCCATCTTTCAATTTTGCTATTGGGCCACCAGCCAGGGCTTCTGGGCCAACATGTCCGATGCACGCACCTGTAGAAACTCCAGAAAATCTAGCGTCAGTTATTAAAGCGACATTTTTCCCGTAAGAAAGATGTTTTAAGGCTGCCGTAATCTGGTAAAGCTCCTCCATACCTGTTCCTCGCGGTCCTCCACATTTAACAACCATGATGTCGCCAGCTTTAATTTTCACAGAATCATCATTACTTTTTATCGCTCGTATTGCATCATTTTCGGACGAAAACACCCTTGCAGGGCCAATGTTTCTATAAACCCCATCGTCATCTACCACTGAAGGGTCTATAGCAGTACTTTTGATGACCGAACCCTGTGGGGCGATATTTCCCATAGGAAAAGTGACTGTACTGGTTAGTCCCCTTTTCTTAGCATCCTCAGGATTCATAATCACATGATCTGGATCAACAGAATTAACCTCGGAAAGCCTTTTCCTAACGTCATGTCGCCTTTCCGAATCCTCCCACCAATCTAAATTTTCTCCCAGTGTTTGACCCGTTACTGTCTGCACCTTGGTATCTAATAACCCCATTGATCTCAGATGGAGCATTACTTCCGGAACCCCACCTGCTGTATATAGCTCGGAAGTAGGAAACCCAACAGGTCCATTGGGAAGAACATCAACTATCCGTGGAGTATTCTTATTTACAGTATTCCAGTCATCCACTGTCATTCTAGTCCTGCCGGCAGCATGAGCTATGCCCGGTAGATGTAAAAGCAAATTGGTAGACCCCCCACAGGCTGCGTGGACAACCATTGCATTTCTTAGAGCCGCGTCCGAAATAATATCTGAAGACAATGTATTTCTTGATTCCATAAGGACCAGGGCCCGTGCACTACGCTGAGCAACATTTTTCCATGCAGTCGTTCCTGATGGGCACAAAGCACTATGAGTGATGGCCAATCCTAATGATTCTGCAATGACTTGAGAGGTCCCCGCTGTCCCCAAAAAATGACATCCACCTCCAGGAGAGGCACATGCTTTACATCCAACATCTTGAGCATATTCCAAGGTTACTTCACCTTGGGCAAACCTAGCTCCTATAGATTGAATCATGCCGGTGTCTTCTCCTTCACGTATTGCCAAGGTAGACCCGCCGGGTACTATAACAACCGGTAGTTCCTTGAGGCCAGCTAGGGCCATCATCATTGCAGGAAGACCTTTATCACAGGATGCTATTCCTAATATGCCTTTAGCCGTCGGTAGAGATCTAGCTTGTCTTCGAAAGACTTGGGCAGCATCATTGCGGTATGGAAGAGAATCCATCATTCCTGTAGTCCCTTGAGTCCTCCCGTCACATGGATCTGAACACATTAGGGAGAAAGGAATCGTTTTCGCATCTTTAAATTCACGGGCCGCCGCCTCCACTTGTAGGGCTAGCTCAAAGTGCCCTGTGTGTAGACCCAAAGCAATCGGGGATCCATCATTATCCCGAAGGCCACCAGAGGTAGATAATATAAGGAAGTGCTTTCTCAGAAGCTCAGCAGGGTTCCATCCCATTCCAGCATTTTGACTCATCCCGAAATGAAATCCGCTCGACTCATTAACAAGAATTTCCTCTGTAAACGGTAACGTCCCAGAAGGTCCATCAGAATGTGTATCAAAATTCCATGTGGAATCTTTTGGATCTATAACGTCTCCGGTACTAAATGATGCCTGATCTGCCATGTTAAACGCCTCCGCTACATTGATTTGGAGCAATAGTGTACCAACTCCACTATTATTGGTTAAATAAGGGAAGGAGATAATATTTGAAAATTCAAAAACACATTCTTGGTAATAGAGAGGGGTGGGATTTAATGTCTGATGAATACCAAGTCAACAGTGAAATATCTTTGGAGGATGTGCATTATTCTCCGTTATCGTTTGGGGAAAAAACCGCCAACCTAATCGGTGACATAACTGGAAAAGAATATGTTGAACTTGGGTGCGGCGGGGCCCAAAACTCAATAGCTTTAGCCAAGTCAGGAGCTAACGTCACAGCGGTAGATTTGTCTTCCAATCAATTATCTCATGCCTCTTCCACATGTGAAAAACTTGGTATATCAGTTAATTTACTCCAAGCAAATATGCAAAGTTTAAATTATTTTCCTGACAACAAATTTGATGGAATTCTTTCTGTTTTTGCACTTGAGTTCATAGAGGATATTGATATTTTTTTCTCAGAATCAAATCGAATCTTAAAAAAGGGGGGTGTACTGATAATTAGCACCACACATCCTCTTGGAGCCTTTGAATGGGATCCTGAAGCCAACAATTTATCGGTGACCGATTATTTCAATCCGCCTATAGAGATCTGGAGAGAACAAGGACAAAGCAACCCTGGAGTTACTTATTTCAGGACAATTGAAGAGCTTTTTTCCAAAATCAGCGAAAACGGATTTACAGTAAAAAAACTTATGGAACCGAAACCTTTAGGTCCGAATAACGAAAACTCGAGCCCCTACAAAGGCAGTTATTGGACTGAATTTAGAGACCGATTACATTCAGTGCCCTTTGCAGTAGTCATCAAGGCAATAAAAGGCTGACTTAAACCTTTTCTAAGAACCTCCGCCTATGGCTCGCACAATTTCCAGTGAATCTCCCTCACTTAAAACTATTCCAGCATAGTCTTCCCTCTTAAGGACTTCACCATTCAAAGCAATTGCTATTGCTTTTCTCTCAGCCAACCCAAGTTCCTCTATTAGGTTTATTAGGGTTAAGCCTAGTTTAATTTCATGTGTCTTACCATTCAAATTTACAAACATCGTCACACTTTACTTGATTTCAATACTGTAAAAATATCATGTGCGGCCAATTTCGGGCTAACAGCCTCAGATATTGCTCCAATAACTGCGACTCCTGCGGCTCCAGCTTCCATTACCTGTAGACAATTTTCTTCCTCTATACCTCCAATACCTATAAGTGGAATGGATAGTTTATTGCTAATTTCCTTTATTATTTCAGTCCCTGAAGTTTCACCGTTTGGGTGTGAATGAGAGGGAAATATGGTTCCGACCGTCAGATAATCCATACCCTCCGATGCTGCTTCCACGGCTGCTTCAAAACTATGTACAGATCTTCCGATAATGAAGTTGTTTTTTAAATTTTGGCAATTGGAATCCAAATTATGATCTTCGGGAAAATGAATACCATCGGCGGCTACTTCTTTTGCTAAATCCACATCCCCGTTTACCATAAACATGGCCTTATCTTTGGTTAAGTCTCTTAAAGTTATGGCCATTTTTAATTTTTCTGACCCTTCCATATCTTTATCTCGAAACTGGACCATATTAACTCCACCTGAAATGGCGTCGTCAACAATGAATCCTAAATCTCTTTTAGAGGTCCGATTCCTATTGGTCACCAAGCATAATATAGGGTTGTTACCAATTTCTTTAATCACAATCTAACCAGAGTTAACCCCAGCACCGGGACTACTTGATATTGCTGACTCCCTTCTTTCAATACGGCCGCTTAGATAAGCTTTGCGACCAGCAGAAACACCTAGTTTAAAAGCTTCTCCCATAGCAACTGGATCTGCTGCTTGAGCAATAGCCGTGTTTACTAAGACAGCATCCGCACCAGCTTCTAGTGCCTTTGAAGCATCCGAAGGAACTGCTAATCCAGCATCCACTACGACAGGGACTTGGACGTCACTTATGATAATTTCAATTTCTTCCATGGTTAATATACCTTGTCCAGAGCCTATAGTTGATCCGAGAGGCATGACGGTTGCACAGCCTAAATCAGCAAGCCTATGAGCTAAAACAGGATCGGCATGAATGTAAGGTAGTACGTCAAATCCATCTTCGACTAATTCTTTGGCGGCATCAAAAGTGCCTATTGGGTCTGGCAATAAATGACTTATATCGGGAATGACTTCGAGTTTAACCCAAGATGAACCTGTAACTTCTCTTGCCAACCTGGCAGTCAATACTGCCTCCTCTGAGGTTTTACTACCGGCGGTATTGGGAAGAATCGTGTAATCATCCCAGTTGAAGTAGTCCAAGATTGTTTTTTCGTTAACATCTTGCAAATTCAGCCTACCAATGGCCACAGTAATAATCTGAGTCCCAGAAGCCCTTACAGAATCTACCATCTCTTCCATAGTTCGATGGCGTCCAGTACCTACCATGAGTCTCGAAGTAAATTCCTTCCCTGCTATAACTAAAGGATCATTCATACTGCATCTCCATCACCCTACAAATTTTCTAAACAAAAAAAATCACCCTAGGAGGGTGACGGGAGATTGATTCCATAACTCCCTCCGCTGGCATTATCCAGTTCAGGTCTCGGGTCGGTTTCAATAAAAAAACCCTCTCAGCCGCTTAAGGCTCCCCGTGTACGCAACTTTATTTTTCAAGAATATATGCAACATACGTGTTAAAGTCAATGCTATGTCGTTCTGTGAAATTCTAATTATGAAGATATATGGTTAGGAAGCTGTTTTGACGCGCCATTTCACCGCTACCGGATACCTTACATGGAAGGGGGGTGTATTTCTCCACCGCCACCCCAAAATTAATCTATGGCTACCGCCTGGTGGCCACATAGAGATTAATGAAGATCCTGCTGAAGCCGTGATCAGAGAAATAAAAGAAGAAACCGGTTTATTGGCAGCTATATTTGAGACCCCAACATCAAAAGAATTGAATTTTGACTACCCAAAATCGATCGTACCACCGAGGTTTATCTTGGAGGAGGATATAGACGATCCAATAGATGGATTTCACAATCACATAGATATGATTTATTACTGCCAACCTGTTAAGGGAATCGACCAATTATTACCAGGCTGGAGGTTGTTTGGCTATAAAGAGTTAAAAAAGGCTCACAAAATTTATGAACATGATAAAGATGGTTTTGACACCTACATTCATCCTCCTGTGGACGTCATAACCGTAGGAATAAACGCCATAGAGTCAACTTCATAGGGCCTTTCCGATGTAAAAATGCTCTCCGTTCGGGTATTATTTTACGGCTTCAAAAATCAACTGGGATGAGGTGAAACTAACAACATGGTTCAGAATAATATCGCCGTTATCAGAGGGGATGGCATTGGTATAGAGGTGGTTGAGGAAGGTATAAAAGTGTTAGAAGCAGTGTCAGAAAATTACGATTTTCAACTTTCATTCCAAGAATTCCCGTGGAGTTCTCAATACTACATGGATACAGGCGCTATGATGCCGTCTGATGGTTTGGATACTTTGTCGGCATTTGAAGCGATCTTTTTGGGTGCTGTGGGTCATCCTGATATACAAGATCATATAACCCTCAATGGACTGTTGCTGCCAATACGCCGAAAATTTGATCAATATGTTTGTGAGAGACCGAGCGTCTTGTATGAAGGCATTGAATCACCGCTTTCAGGGAAAAAACCATTTGATATTGATATGGTCGTAATAAGAGAAAATACTGAAGGCGAATATGCAAACGTCGGCGGCTTTCAATACATGGACTTCCCTGAAGAAGTAGGGATTCAGACCGGAGTATTTACCCGTAAAGGCTGTGAAAGGGTCATACGATATTCATTTGAATTGGCCCGTAAAAGAAACAAGAAAAAGCACCTTACATCAATCACTAAGTCTAATGCTCAAGGTTATGGAATGTTGGTGTGGGATAGAGCTTTCGATAGAATTGCCGCCGAATACCCAGATATCTCAACTTCATCTTTATTAGTGGATGCAGCAGCGATGGATTTCATCAGGAAACCTGAAGATTTTGACGTGGTTGTAGGCAGTAATCTCTTTGGAGATATTTTGACTGATATAGCAGCGATCATCACAGGAAGCATGGGATTAGCCTCTAGTGCAAACCTGGACCCTGAAGGTAGATACCCTTCGATGTTTGAGCCCGTTCACGGTAGCGCGCCCGATATTATGGGAAAAGGGATAGCCAATCCTATGGCCCAGATTTTGACCGGAGCTATGCTACTAAAACATTTAGGTCATACCGATGCGGCTATAGATATTGAAAAGGCTGTATTGTCGGTACTTGCTGAAGGAGAAATTTTGACACCAGATTTAGGAGGATCATCCTCTACATCTTCCGTAGGAGATGCCATAGTGGGGTCATTGGGTAAGTAACTTAAAATACCTGTTAAGAGATACGTATATGACAACCAAAACCATAGAGACCAGATTCCCACATGAGAGTATAGAAAACAAGTGGCAGCAAAGATGGCGAGAATCCAACCTTTATAGGGTTAACGACGACGATCCTAGGCCTAAATGGTATGAGTTAACAATGTACCCATACCCTTCTGGTGATTTGCACGTAGGCCATTGGTATGCCATGACTGGCGCCGACATTCATGCCCGATTTCGGAATATGCAAGGCTACAATGTTCTCCATCCTATGGGATTTGATGCCTTTGGACTAAATGCCGAAAACGCTGCTATTGAACGTGGTATACATCCCCATTCTTGGACAATGGACAACATCAAACGAATGCGTGATCAATTGGCCTCCATGGGACCTATGTATGATTGGGATAGAGAAGTTGTAACTTGCGTACCGGAATACTACAAATGGAATCAATGGTTTTTCTTACAGTTCTATAAAAATGGCCTAGCTTATCGAGATTTCGCTCCTGTCAATTGGTGCCCGTCATGTGTAACAGTGTTGGCAAATGAACAAGTGATCGACGGCGCCTGTGAAAGATGTGACACTGTAGTGACTCATCGAGACATGAATCAGTGGTTTTTTCGCATTACAGATTATGCTGAAGAGTTGTTAGACCAGTCAAAAATGGATTGGCCCGAAAGAATCAACACCATGCAGACAAATTGGATCGGCAAAAGTGAAGGTGTTGAATTCAAATTCGATATATCAGAACACAATTTGGATACTGAGTCACTTCTAACCTTCACGACTAGAATTGATACGGTGTATGGAGTAACTTTTGTCGTTCTTGCGCCGGAACACCCGCTGGTAGAAGCCTTAACCTCCCCAAGCCAAAAAGGTGCTGTTACCGACTACATAAATAATGCTAGGAAAGCTTCAGAAGTAGAAAGGCTAGCGACGGACAGGGAAAAGACCGGGGTTTTCCTAGGAAGCTATTGTGTTAATCCTCTAACCGAAGATCGTATCCCAATACTCATTGGCGACTATGTGCTAAACACCTACGGTACCGGGATAGTGATGGGCGTGCCTGCACATGATGAAAGAGATTTCATATTTGCTAAAAAATACGACCTTCCAATAAAAGTAGTCGTATCCCCAAAAGACTGGGATGGTGGGGAATTGGATGAGGCTTATCTGAACCCTGGGACACAAGTTAATTCGTCACAGTTTGATGGTTTAAATAGTGCGGAAGGCAAACGCCTTATTGCTGAACACATTGAGGCAAATAACCTTGGCACTAGAACCGTAAATTACCGCATGCGAGATTGGCTAATATCAAGACAGCGATATTGGGGCACACCTATTCCAATGGTGTATTGTGATGACTGTGGCGTTGTAGCTGTGAAGGAAGAGGACCTTCCCGTATTACTTCCAGAGGATGCAGAATTCCTACCGACAGGGGAATCTCCTCTCGCAGTACATGACAAGTTTGTAAACACGGCCTGTCCTGAATGTGGGAAACCCAGTAAAAGAGAAACAGACACGATGGACACATTCGTTGATTCCTCTTGGTATTTTCTACGATATGCTAGTCCAAAGCATTCCGAATCAGCCTTTGATGAAAAATCCGCAGAGCTTTGGAATCCTGTGGATCAATACACGGGGGGCGTTGAACATGCAGTGATGCATCTACTTTATTCACGATTCTTCGTCAAAGCTACCCGAGACCTCGGTTTAATAAAATACGACGAACCTTTCAAAAGACTTTTTAATCAAGGCACCATAATCTACAAGGGTGCAAAAATGAGCAAGTCTAGAGGCAATGTTATTGCGCCAGACGATTATGTGGATGTTGTTGGGGCTGATACGGTTCGAACCTACCTAATGTTCATAGGTCCTTGGGAACAAGGAGGAGAATGGAATGACTCTGGAATAAACGGCGCCGCTAGATGGCTTAACAAAGTTTGGGATATATCCCACATAGATCCCAAAACTTTCGCGGCAAACTCAGATTCCGACACTGAAAAGAATTTAAACAGACTCTTGCACAAGACCATTATGCGAGTTGGGGAAGACATAGAAAAATTCAAATATAACACCGCTATATCCGCCTTGATGCAGTTCACAAATGCTCTAGGAGAAGACAAACTTTTTGAAAGCATTGATTATGAACAGTGGCTAAATTTGACTCGTAATTTATACATGATGATGGCTCCTATAGCTCCACACCTGTCTGAGGAACTGTGGGAAAAGTCAGGTATGAAATCCAGTGTACACATCCAAGAATGGCCTAAATATGATGCGGATTTAGCAAAAGATGACGAAATTACTCTTGTTGTACAGGTTAATGGCAAAGTTAGAGCAAAAATTTCTGCTTCAGCTAACATAACAGAAGCTGAAGCAAACGAAATAGCAATGGAAGATCCAGGTGTTCAGAAACACACTCAAGGATTAGAAATCAGGAAAGTTATATATGTGCCAGGAAAATTATTAAATATCGTCGCCAATTAGTCGTTAGATAAGCTCGACATAAACGGAGAAGCCCATGAAAGCATCCATAGCAGTTTTACCAGGGGATGGCATAGGACCAGAAGTCATTAGTGAATCGATAAAGGTACTTGAAGCTATCGGCAATAGATTTAATCACGATTTTGAGATTGAATCCGGCAGGGTAGGGGGTAATGCAATAGATGATTATGGAACCCCTTTGCCCCAGGAAACCATTGATACCTGCAAAGATTCAGATGCAATTTTATTCGGTGCGGTTGGGGGTCCTAAATGGGATGATCCAAATGCCGATGTTCGGCCAGAGGATGGTATTCTGGCGATCCGCAAATCATTGGGATTGTTTGCTAATTTAAGACCCGTAAAAGTTTATCCTGCACTGATAAATTCGAGTCCCCTCAAACCAGAATTTTTGGAAGGGGTAGACATGATGGTTTTACGAGAATTAACTGGTGGATTGTATTTTGGAAAACCTAAAAAACGATGGAACACATCTAGGGGTCGGAGAGGGGTTGATACCCTTAAATATACGGAGTCTGAGATAGAACGCATTTTGAGGGTCGGATTTGAGCTCGCAATGGAAAGGCGTAAGAAACTGACATCGGTAGACAAGCAAAATGTCTTGGAATCGTCACGGCTCTGGAGGGAAATAGCAATCGAGGTAGGGAAAGATTATCCAGAAGTGGAATTGGACCACGTTCTAGTCGATAACGCTGCCATGCAATTGATCAGAAACCCTTCTGATTTCGATGTAATTGTTTCCGAAAATACCTTTGGGGATATTCTCACAGATGAAGCTTCAGTCCTATCGGGATCAATGGGAATGCTGCCATCAGCAAGTTTGTCCAGTCTTCCGGGTAAATCTGGAAGGCGAACTAAAGTCAGTTTGTATGAACCTATACACGGCAGTGCCCCTGACATAGCCGGCAAAGGAATAGCCAACCCAATAGGATGCATACTAAGCACGGCTATGATGCTTAGGCTTTCCTTTGGCATGAATGACGAAGCAGACGCAATCGAAAAATCTGTTGACGCAGCCTTAGCGGAAGGATACAGAACCGCAGACATTGCTAGTGATGGTGGCAGTGAAGTAAACACCAGCACTATGGGCAACGTTATATCAGGCTCTATTTAGCATTAGATATTTAATAAATGGATGCTATTTAGCACAGGCTGAAAAATTGAGTTTGCTTCTAAAACGGCAACTCTGAGGCTATGTTGTAACCTTCTGCCAATGACTGCAGTTCTCCCCAGGTAGAATCTTCTACAAATATACCTTCTTTACGTTGGCGAGTCTCATTTCGGTATTCGATTTCACCTGGATACAAAACTTCGTCAAAACCCGGAGCCGTCTCAGAACTTTTTAGATAAGCTGCGAATTCCGTGACCTCATCTTTAAAATCCTGCAGATCCCTAAAAGCTGAAACATTAAAAACTGAAATAAAACAGCCATCATTATGCCTACCGGACGGATCATGTCCGAAGCCCAGACCGGTTAGAATTCCTGAAAATATTTCGACTATAGATGACAAACCATAACCCTTGTGGCCTTGGTCTCCACCAAGAGGTAAAATAGCACCTCCATTCTTTAATTCATTAGGATCTGTGGTATGTTCTCCATCCGCCTTAACCACCCACCCACTTGGAATGGAACCCCCCCTTGCTTGCGCCAAATTGATCTTACCTGCAGCCACAGCACTGGTCGCCATATCAAGGAAAAATGGCCCATCCAGGTTACTAGGCATCGCGATTGATATGGGATTCGTCCCCAATCTTTTTTCTCGGCCACCAAATGGAACCACAGCTTTTGCCGATCGGCCAGAGTCAGCAGTAATCATTCCTATCATATCTGCCTCGGCAGCCATTAGAGGGTAAGCGGCCAAACGACCAATATGACTTTGCCTGTATACAGTGGCAGCAGCTATGTTCTGAGTCCTAGCCTTTTCTATGGTCTCCCTCATTAACCGCTCCGTGACAGAATAACCAAATCCCCAGTGTCCATCCACCACAGTAGTGGTGGGGGTATCTTTGACAATCTCATATTCTGCGCCTGGAACTATGTGGCCACGATTCACCCTATCAATGTAGGTCGGTATCTGAATTATTCCATGCGAATCATGGCCAGCTAAATTGGCGCCGATAGACAAACGGGAAATAACTTTGGATTCCTCTTCTGAAGCACCGGCTTCAACAAGTAATGCTGTAGCAATTTTTTCCAATTCATCTGGCATAATTGAAGGCATAATCTATCTCCTATAAGTCTGAAGCCCATGTTTTTGATCTTTCCACCGCTTTCGACCAGTCATTCCGCTTGCGATCTCTTTCTATATCACTCATGAATGGAGTATATACCGTTTGAGATTCCCACATTGCACTTATATCGGACAGAGAGTCCCAAATTCCCGAACCGATACCAGCGATGAAAGCCGCCCCCAGCACTGTAGTTTCCTGAACAGCCGCCCTGTTTATTTTGCAATTACTAATGTCTGCTTGCATTTGCATCAAAAGCCCATTGTTTGTCGCTCCACCATCAACCTTTAATTCCAATATATCGTTCGCAGACTCTTGCTGCATTATTGTCAAAATTTCCTCACACTGATAAGCAATGGCTTCAAGGGCCGCTCTCGCTATGTGAGCTTTGTTAGATCCTCTAGTTAATCCAACGATAGTTCCTCTGGCATCCATATCCCAATAAGGAGCGCCTAATCCGGTAAAAGCCGGGACAAAATATACTCCCTCTGTGTCATTTACTGAACGAGCAAGTTTCTCCACTGAATCGGAAGACTCGATGATGTTTAATTCATCCCTCAACCACTGTACAGTCGCCCCAGCTGAAAATACACTTCCTTCCAGAGCGTACTCAATTTCACCTTTTACTTTCCAGGCCACGGTGGAAAGAAGACCTTTATCCGATCTTTTAATTTCACCGCCGGTATTCATCAACAGAAAAGCCCCAGTACCGTAAGTACATTTTGCATCCGCAATATTGAAACACGCCTGACCAAACAATGAGGCATGCTGATCACCTGCAACACCAGAGATAGGCACGTTTAAATTATCCAATACATCGATTTCGCAGGATCCAAAGTCAGCATCCGAATCGCAAATCTGGGGCAATAAGCCCGTTGGTATGCCGAATATATCTAAAATTTCCTGAGACCACTCCTGAGTTTCTAGGTCAAAAAGCATGGTCCTTGACGCATTAGTTATATCTGTCACATGCCTTTTGCCACCACTCATATTCCAAATTAGCCAGCTGTCCACAGTGCCAAAGGCCAATTTACCTTGCTTTGACTTCTCATAAGCCCCTGGAATTGTATCCAAAATCCATTTGATTTTAGTCGCCGAAAAATAAGGATCCATTGAGAGCCCAGTGATCTTAGTAATTCTTTCTGCATCAGGTGTGTTCATTAATTCTTGGCATATCGCACTTGTTCTTCTGCACTGCCAAACAATTGCCTTATATATCACTTCGCCGGTTTCTCGTTCCCAAATAACCGTTGTTTCCCTTTGGTTCGTGATCCCCATTGTGATTATGTCTTTTGCTGCTACCTTAGAAGTTTCTAGTAGCTCTTTAATGCAGGCATAAACACTTTCCAAAATTTCGTGAGGATCATGTTCGACCCAGCCCGGTTCTGGATAAAACTGAGTAATTTCTCTATAACTAGAAGCAAATATCTCTCCTTGGATAGTGACTAGGGCTACCGTTGTACCGGTAGTGCCTTGATCAATTGCAAGAATGTACTTTTCTGACATATGTATCATCCATACCAATGTAAATTTTTAGGTGGATTCATATGGTATGGTGAACCGATAGTATGTCAACACTTTTGGATAACACTGGGGAGACAGGAGATTTTATGAAGGAACGTTCTATAACCATTACCGCTGGTAATCTCACAATGAACGCTATTATGAACGAATCCGATACGGCTAATGAAATTTGGAATTCCTTGCCCATCTCGGGTTCGGCTAATGTTTGGGGTGATGAAATATATTTCGCTATTTCTGTTAAAACTGAGGAAGATCCTAATGCCTCAGATCTGGTTTCCTCCGGTGATCTTGCATATTGGCCTCCGGGTGATGCATTCTGCATTTTTTTCGGTAGGACTCCCGCTAGCACTGACGACCAACCCAGAGCCGCTAGCCCAGTGAACGTGTTTGGTCATATTGATGGTGATGAAAAACTTTTTAGGGGTGTGGCTGGGGGAACTCCTATCGAGATAGTTGCTAAAGAATAAAAGGGATTAAATATGAGCTACACAGCGCTCCTACGACAGAAAGCCGATAGCCTTTGGGAAAAAGAATATTTGCACCCCTTCGTTCAGGGCATAGGTTCAGGAACTCTGGAATTGGAAAAATTCCAGCATTACATGAAACAGGACTATTTGTTCCTTATTGAATTTTCCAAAGTTATATCGCTAGCTATTGCCAAATCTAAAAATCTCGAAGACATGGGATGGTTTTCCACATTATTGAACGAGACTTTGAACACAGAAATGGCTCTCCATGTAAGTTTTTGTAAAGATTTTGACATCGAAGAGAAAGACCTTTTGAACACTAAAATGTCCCCATCTACTCATTCCTACACACGTCACCTTTTGGAAATAGGATATTCTGGGTCAACTCCTGAAATAGCTACAGCGATCTTGCCTTGCTCATGGGGTTACTCTGAGATTGGTAAACGTCTTTTTGCCAATGGGCTCCCTTCGAATAATCCTCTCTATTCAAGATGGATAGAAATGTATAACTCAGATGAATTTGAAGACTTGGCTCTCTGGATTCGTGGGTTTATAGATCGAGAAGTTCAAAATATGACGCCTAGCAGCCACGAAAACCTGGAAGACATTTTCTTTACCAGTACCAGGTACGAATATAAATTCTGGGACTCTGCATACAACCTCGAGACTTGGTAGCCGAACAGAAAACATTTCCATTATATTGCATACCGTAATATTATTTACAATATCTATTACATTATGGTATATTTGGTTTATACCAATATAAGCAGATGTAATCGTAAGAGGCGGTAAAGTGGCAAAGACAGAGTCGTTAGATATTATTGAACCAGTAAGCGAAAGCTCCTGTGCCCATCACTGGATCATTGGTGATCCAGATGGCCCGACTAGTTCCGGCAAATGCAAACGTTGTGGGACTCAGAGAGATTTTATGAATTATTTTGAAGGTTCATCTTGGGGCTCAGATATTTCTCTAGACCAGTTAGGGAAATCAACTGGCGCGACAAGAGAAGCCTCCTACGGGCAAACTGTACCCAACATCACTGAAGACGATGAGGAATAGTTAGCGAAAAAGATCATTTTCTTTTGGTCTTAGAAGTGATTCATATTCAGAATTTTCTGGGTTAAACTCGCTACCCCTGATCACTACGACTGGTATATTCAAAGACTTTCCGGTAGCTAATTCCGATGCAGCTGCTAATTCATCGGCAATGCAGATAGTGGTAACTTTCAACACCTGACCTACAGCATCAATCGTATCCTTGTAATCTATGAAAGGGCTCATACCTGCGCAGCCAATGGCGAAATTTACGTGACCGTCCCTCCAGGGGCGTCCAAACGTATCCGAAATGACAACCCCTAGCGATTCTACATTGGTGATGCGCTTAATATCGTTTACAATTTTTCTAGCTGAAGCGTCTGAATCTTTGGGTAGCAGAGCAACCTTAGTTTCACCTTCTACATTCGAGGAATCTATTCCTGCATTCGCACAAATAAAGCCGTGGATACTTTCCGTTATCAAAACACCGCGTTCAAAGTCAGTCCTCACAATTTCTGTAGACTGCTCCAATATCAACTGCACCAACCTAGGGTCTTTTCCAAGCTTGGCCGCGAGTTCTTCTGCCTCCGAGGTAGGTTCAATATCCAATAAATCCCGAACCATACCTTCAACTTTGGAGACAACTTTTTGGGTCACCACTATTACATCTCCAGACTGTATTCCTCCAGCTGAGGATAATGCCGCCTCAAAAATCATTTCAGAAAGATTATGCGAGGTGTTAAATTCAGGCATCCCACTTAAGCCGATGATTTCTATATTACCCATACATGACTATCCTATTAATTCTTAATGTTATACTCGCCGAACCATAATTTTGTTAGCTCTCTAACATTTTCCTATGCAGGAGGTATTTTCCTTTGACTTATCTAAGAAGTTTACTATTTGTGCCTGGTAACCAGCCAAACATGCTGGCCAAAGCCGCCTCATTCTCACCAGACGCTTTCGTGCCAGATATGGAAGATTCTGTAGCATGGGACGATAAATCACAAGCAAGGCAAGTCGTTGCTGACCATTTAGAAACGCTTGGGAATACAGGTATAAGAATCATACCAAGGATAAACTCCCTTGATACCGGTCTTTGTGAAGAGGACTTGGCAGCCATCGTTGGACCACACATTTACGGCGTCTCTATAGGAAAAATTAATACAGCCCAAGATGTAAGTGTGATTTCAAAATGTATTGCCAATTTGGAATCTGAAAGAAAAATAACCAAAGGTTCTATTAAATTGGTGTTGTGGATAGAAACTGCCGTTGGTTTATTAAATGCTTACGACATATTATCCTCAAATGATCGAATAATTGCCGCTGCCTTTGGTGCTGAAGATTTCACAAACGATATGGGAATCACGCGAAACGAAGATGATCGTGAAATACTTTTCCCGAGAAGCCAGGTAGCAATAGCGGCAAAGGCCGCGGGAGTCCTAGCATTAGACACACCATATTTCGGTTTTAGAGATCCAGAAAGTTTGAAAATAAACTCAGAATTATCTAAATCTGTCGGCTTCAAAGGAAAGTTTGCAATACACCCATTGCAGGTGGAAATAATTAACGAATGTTTCTCTCCTACAAAAAAGGAAATCGATCATGCGTTAGAAGTAATCCGAGTCTTTGAAGAAGCCGCAGCTAAAGGTAGAGGATCCACATCTTTGGATGGTCAGGTTGTAGATGTTCCCGTAGTAAAAAGGGCTGAGGCCCTAATCTATCAGGCCAAGCAAATGGATATCGTCACTTGATGGATAACAGTGACCAAATTGTTCTTAAAGGCATGAGTTTTTATGGTTACCACGGTGTTAATCCGGAAGAACGTTCCACCGGCCAGAAATTTATCGTTGACCTAAGAGTGAAATGTTCCTTAATAAAGCCTTCCGAATCAGACAAAGTGGAAGACACCGTGAACTACTCTGAACTATTCAGAATCGTCAAAACTGTTATAGAAGGAGAGCCACACAACTTACTGGAGAGCGTGGCAAAAAATATTTCAGATAAGATACTTCTGGATTATGATATCTATTCGGTTTCTGTAACAATTAAGAAGCCTGAGGTTCGTATAAACGAATCGAATTTGGATTACGCTGCTGTTACATTAACTCGATATGGAAATAAATGAATTTTTAAAGAAGGTTTCAGAGTGCCAGAAAATCTACCAGAAACACTAGGTGAATTGATCGAATCCGGCTACACATCCCGCACAGTTAAAGAGGAAATTCGATCCAACTTGGTGCAAAGAATAAGTGATGGCTCCGAAGTATTTCCAGGCATAGTTGGTTTTGACGATTCAGTCATCCCGCAAATACAAAATGCGATCCTAGCAGGGCAAGATATCATCCTTCTTGGAGAACGAGGTCAGGCAAAGTCCAGAATAATCCGACTTCTAGTTGATCTACTTGACGAGTATATTCCTTTCGTAAAAGGATCTGAGATAAATGATGACCCGCTTGACCCAATAAGCCAGTATGGAATAGAAGCTCTTGCTGCTGACAAAAAAAACACAAAGATAGACTGGCTGCCTAAAGAGGATAGATATGCGGAGAAACTTGCTACTCCAGATGTTTCGGTGGCGGATCTTATAGGAGAAATCGACCCAATCAAAGTAGCAGAAGGAAGATATCTGTCAGACACAATGGCTATTCACTATGGAATGATACCCCGGACGAATAGAGGTCTGTTTTGTATAAATGAACTCCCTGACCTTACCGAGAGAATACAAGTTAGTTTGTTTAATTTAATGCAGGAAAGAGATATTCAAATCAAAGGCCACCAAGTCAGACTACCCTTGGATATGATAATTGTGGCCACAGCCAACCCGGAGGATTACACAAACAGAGGTCGGATAATAACCCCTCTTAAAGACCGCTATGGGGCACAGATTCGCACTCACTATCCAAGCGACGTCTCCCAAGAAATGAACATAGTTACTCAAGAGTATAAAAAGTTTTCTGATTCTGCGGAATTGGTCAAAACACCTGAGTTTATGAAGGAAATCATCGGTGAAATTACCCATTTGGCACGGCGCAGTCCTGAAATAAACCAAAGGTCTGGTGTTAGTTTGCGAGTATCTATATCCAATTTTGAAACCTTGATAGGTCAGGCATTCAGGAGAAGCCTCGCCAATAATTCTATTTCTTCTCCTAGGATCAGTGACCTCCCATACCTGATAGCTTCCACAATAGGGAAGATCGAACTTGAGACCGTAGAAGAAGGCCTTGAAACCAAGATCATCGGTGACATTGTTGACAGGGCTGTTTTGAACGTATTCACAAACCATACAGAAGCAGACGAATTTGATTTCGTATTAAATCAGTTCGAAGAAGGGATCGTTATCCAAGCCGGAAGTACAATTGATGATGATAAATATATTTCATTAATTGACCGATTCGAAAATTTAAAAGGAAAATTATCAGTTCTTTGTGACCCAATTGAGGACGATAGTGCGATAATTTCTGCGTTTGAATTTGTTTTAGAAGGGCTTTATCTCAGTAAAAAAATAAGTAAAAAAACTGAAGATAGGACTGCAGAATATGCAATATAGGTGATCCAGCACCTTCCCAAACAAATAGATTTTCGTTACTAACAATTCGATGGTCCGGAGAGTACATGGCCCAAAATAACAATTCCTCCAATATGTCCCGTGCATATAGCCCCGGCGATACTGAGGGCAGAATCTACAAATTCTGGGAGGAGTCTGGTTACTTTCAACCAAATACCAGCTCAGATAAACCCCCTTTTGTCATGATAATGCCGCCCCCAAATGTCACAGGAGAACTACACATGGGGCATGCTTTGACGGTTGCTGTAGAAGATATGATCGTACGCTGGCACCGCATGAAGGGAGAACCAACGCTATATCTACCTGGTACGGACCACGCAGGTATAGCAACCCAGGTCGTTGTAGAGCGATTATTAGCAACAGAAGGGGTGAACAGGTACCAACTGGGTAGAGAAAAATTCGAAGCACGTATATGGGAATGGGTTGAAACTTATGGTGATCGTATATACGAACAACTCAGAAGACTTGGAACTTCCTGTGACTGGTCCAGAAGTACATTTACTCTCGATGAAACACCTAGAGCAGCGGTACGAAAAACTTTCGTGGATCTTTACGAAAAAGGACTGATATACAGAGGTGAGCGAATAGCAAATTGGTGCCCTCGATGCTCGACAGCTTTATCTGAACTGGAAGTGAAATACAAGGAAATTGACGGGAATTTATACCACATAAAATACCCATTTACAGATGGATCCGGCTTTTTGGTGGTAGCAACTACCAGGCCAGAAACAATGCTTGGAGATACAGCGGTTGCCGTCAATCCTAACGACGAAAGATTCAAAGGGAAAATTGGTAAAGAAATCAGTTTACCGCTTACCAATCGCCTTATCCCGGTAATAGCCGATGACGCAGTCGAGGTAGAATTTGGGACAGGAGCACTGAAAGTTACCCCAGCACATGATCCTGTAGACTTCGAGATAGGATCACGAAATGACCTCCCTTTTATAACCGTTATAAACGATGACGGTAAAATGAATCCAGAATCTGGTAAATTCCAAGACACAGACAGATTTGAATGTAGGAAACTCATTCATGATGAACTTGAAGCGGAAGGTTTGTTGGTGGAAACTAAACCATTCCGTCATTCTGTTGGACACTGCGACAGGTGTGACGAGATCATCGAGCCACTTATTTCTAAACAGTGGTATGTATCAATGGAATCGTTGGCGGAACCCGCCATAAAGGCCGTGAAGGACAACGAAATCCAGATTATCCCTGAAAGATTTACTAGTGTTTATTTTAATTGGATGGAGAACATTAGGGATTGGCCAGTCAGTAGGCAACTTTGGTGGGGACACCAAATACCCGTATGGTATTGCCAAGACTGTTCTGCAGAAACAGTACCACTAGAAGATCCCTCCAACTGTCAATCTTGCGGATCAAAGGCGATAGAGCAGGACCAAGATGTTTTAGACACTTGGTTCAGTTCTGGATTATGGACTCATTCCACCTTGGGATGGCCAGATGACACAGAAGATCTGAGGTCTTTTTATCCTGGCTCAGTAATGGAAACAGGCTACGATATTCTGTTTTTCTGGGTGGCGAGAATGATTATGTTAGGAATGGCCAACATGGGTGAGATACCATTCCACACAATTTATCTCCATGGTCTTGTTTTGGACCCAGAAGGGGTAAAAATGAGCAAGACAAAAGGCAATGTACTAAATCCTCTTGACCTTATAGATGAATACGGCGCCGATGCTGTGCGATTTGCCCTCACAACAGGCACCTCTGCTGGCAATAACCTGCGAATGAATGAGCAGAAATTGGAGTCCAGTCGAAATTTCGCTAATAAGCTGTGGAATGCTTCGAGATTCGTAATATCCAATCTTGATTCAGGAAAAGAGACTCCTAATTTTTGCGAACCCCAAAACCTTAATCATCGACACGATCAATGGATACTATCGAGACTCAACCAAGTAACCATTGATGTCAACAGATTAATGGGTGATTTTCAATTTGGAGAAGCTCAAACACAAATTCATGATTTCCTCTGGAATGAATACTGCGACTGGTATATTGAATTAACAAAAGACCGATTAAGAACAGAAGGGGCTGAATCCCCTTTGCCTACATTAGCCTATGTGTTGGAACGTACGCTGCGGTTGCTGCATCCCTTTTTGCCTTTTATCACAGAAGAGGTATGGGGGAGCCTTTGCAAAGTAGGTAAAACTGGAGACGAATGGCCAGAATCCCTCATTATGGCAGAATATCCCGAGGTTCAAGCATCTATAACGAATGATAATTCTGTATCAGAAATGGCAAAATTAATTGAATTCATCCGTGCTATTCGGAACATGAAATCGGAATTCAACATTCAGCAGAGACAAAAAATAAGCTGTCGGATAGCAGCTGCAGAAGAGTCCCTTTTGGTGAAAGCAGAGGCTAAAACCATAGAGAACTTTGCCGGTGTTTCTATATCTGAAATCAGCGACTCAGGTTTGCTTGAAATGCAAAACGGAGAAATATCAATAGTAGCGAATATGGGAACAGCCTACTTAAAACTGGGAGAGAATGTAGATTTGGGTGCGGAATTAGTGCGTCTCCAAACAGAACGGGACGAAATTTCTAAATATATTTCCTCTTTAAACAAACGCCTCTCAAATCAATCCTTTGTAGAGAAAGCGCCAGAAGAAGTTGTCGAAAAAGAAAAAGAGCGATTACAAAGGTCTAACGACAGGGAGACTAGAATAAACGAAATCTTAGCGACATTGGAATAGTATCCAACAAGTACTTGGCTTAATTAGGCAGCTAGACCGCAGCACCTTTTATATTTTTTCCCACTTCCACAAGGACATTGTTCATTTCTACCAACCTTGGGTCCAGTAGGTTTATTCACCATTTTTGAAGAGTTATTGGTCTTGAAAACTGGCTTGGGTTGATTGGTCACTTTTGGCGTAGCGACGGTTTGAGTGCCAAGCTCAGGGTCAATTGGAGTCCCAGTTCTAAAAATGGTATGCACAACGTCGTCAATAATTTTGGTCTGCAAATTTTGAAATAATTCATGACCATCTTTCTTATACATCACCAATGGATCTCTTTGACCAACGGCTTGTAGGCTAATTCCCTGACGAAGATTCTCCATTGCAGTCAGATGCTGCACCCAATTGGCGTCAATAGTCCTCAGCATTATGTACTTTTCTACCGACCTAGCGTTTTCATCACCAAGCACGGCCTCAAAATTATTGTAAATCTTTTCGACATGATCCAATACTTGCTCAGAATAATTCTTCTGCCCGGTATTAAACACATATTCAGGATCAGTTAGTTCCGCCGGAAGAGGAATTATTCGCTGAATATCTGCTATGACACTTTCAATGTCCCAATTTTCAGTCGCAGCACTCGACATACCTTCACCAATTACGGCCTCGCATTCTCCTTCTATCATCCTCTGTATCTTTGGTCGCAACTCAACGCCATCCAATACAGCATCTCTCTGCTCATAGATGATGTCTCTATGAGAGTTAACCACATCGTCATATTCCACTAAATTTTTTCTCATGTCGAAATGAAAGGATTCTACTTTGACCTGCGCGCCTTCAATGGATCGTGAGATCATTTTGTTCTCAATTGGGGTTTCGTCATCCATCCCAGCCCAGTCCATTATGGTTTGAATTCTATCCCCTCCAAATCTTCTTACTAAGTCATCATCCAGAGAACAGTAAAACCTGGTTTCTCCAGGATCACCCTGACGCCCTGATCTCCCTCTAAGCTGATTGTCTATTCTCCTAGCTTCATGTCTTTCAGTACCGATGATGAGAAGTCCGCCAACATTCAAGACATGATCATGGTCTTTTTCCCATTGCACAGTGTCTCCTTCGGCCAAATCTAAAGAACCACCCAAAACTATGTCAGTACCTCTACCTGCCATGTTTGTGGCTACAGTGACTGCCCCTGGTTTCCCAGCCTGGGCAACAATAGTTGCTTCTCTATCGTGTTGTTTCGCATTCAATACTTCGTGTTTAATACCTTGCTTTTTTAAAAGCCCACTTAGAATTTCTGATCTGTCTATATCCGTCGTCCCCACCAAAACAGGCTGTCCAATGTCAACTCTAGATTTAATTTCTCGTACGACGGCGTTGTATTTTGCAGCTTGGTCTCGATATATTAGATCTCCGTGATCAGACCTCATTACTGGATTATTTGTCGGTACGCTAAGTACCTCAAGTTTATAAATTTTCCAAAATTCCTCTGCCTCTGTCGCTGCCGTACCTGTCATGCCAGACAATTTAGAATAAAGTCTAAAATAATTTTGAAGGGTGATCGTCGCATACGTCACTGATTCCCTCTGCACAGTGATATTTTCCTTGGCTTCGATGGCTTGATGTAGGCCATCTGAATACCTTCGACCGTCCATTAATCGCCCAGTGAACTCATCGACAATTATGACTTTTCCATCCTTAACCACATACTCTCGATCTTTTTTGTATATCACTTCTGCTCTAACAGCATTTTCTACAAAATGGACCTGTCCAAAATTGTCAGCGTCGTACAGATTATCAACTTTAAGAAATTTTTCTATTTTGCCTATTCCGTTTTGGGTAAGTGAAACAGAGCGATGTTTTTCTTCCACTGAATAGTCTTCTTCTTCTCTTAAACTTGGAACAATTTTGGCGTACTTTGAATATTCGCTGGGGTTCTGCTGAGATGGGCCACTTATAATCAATGGTGTCCTTGCTTCATCAACCAAAATATTATCAACTTCGTCCACTATAGCGAACGACCTATCTCTTTGAACTCTTCTCTCAGCAACGTCAACCATGTTGTCTCTGAGATAATCAAACCCAAAATCATTGTTGGTACCATATGTTATATCCGACTCATAAGCCTCTTTCCTTGAGACTTGTTTTCCGGCTACCTGCTTACCATCAAAGGTATCGGGGTGGAAAAGATAGGCATAGTCGTGCTGCAAGGCAGAAACTGAAACCCCTAGGGTGTTATATATAACTCCCATCCACTCAGCGTCCCGTTTTGCCAGGTAATCGTTCACTGTAACAACATGAACTCCTTCTCCCGAAATAGAGTTAAGAAATGCTGGTAGGGTTGCGACTAAAGTTTTTCCTTCTCCTGTCCGCATTTCAGCAATTTTCCCTTGGTGTAAGACAATGCCGCCTAGTAACTGAACATCAAAATGCCTTTGACCAAGCGTTCTTTTGGCAGCCTCTCTTACAGCCGCAAATGCATCTGGAAGCAGTTCATCGAGGGATCTACCTTTTCCATATTCGGTTTTAAGAATTGTGGAAACGGCTTTCAGCTCTTCATCCGACTTAGACTCGTAAAGGCTCTCCAAACTATTTATTTGATCTACCAAGGGATCAAATTTAGAAAGAGCTTTTTCATCCGAGTTACCGAGAAGGTTCGTTATCGCTTTTAAAAATGCCATATTTTTTGTTATTAATTCCTTACTTCACAACAAATTATACGGGCACATCATTTACGAGTACCAGCAATTCACATCCACGTTAACTTGGCCTATGCTTCGAACATGGCCCCAACGGAAAGTCCACTGTGTATCCTATGGATTGCCTCCCCAAGCATGGGGGCGATTGATAGTACGGTCAAATTTGAACCCCGTTTAGCATCAGGTACAGGTAAAGTATCGGTGACAACTGTTTCTATCACTTCACTTCGTGCCAGTATATTACTCGCTTCACCTGAAAGTACGGGATGTGTGACAGCACAATAAATATCCTTGGCTCCATGTTCCTTAAGGGCCTGTGCAGTAGCTATAACAGTCCCGCCCGTTCCTAATTCATCGTCCACAATTAGAGCAGTTTTGTCCTTAACATCTCCGATCAAGCTTACAGCTTCAACTCGGTCCTCATTACCTATCCTGTGCTTTTCGACCAAAGACATTCCAACATTCAAAAACCTCGCAGTGTCTCTGGTTCTTTTCACATCACCTGCATCGGTGGCAGATGCAACTTCTATACCTATGTTATTGGCTTTAAAATGCCCTGCCAACATTTGGACCGCTGACAACTCATCAACTGGTATATTGAAAAAACCCTGTATTTGTCCAGCATGTAAATCAACGGTTAGGACTCTATCTGCTCCTGCCACAGTAAGTAAATTAGCAACGAGCCTAGCCGTTATGGGAACTCTAGGCTGATCTTTTTTATCGCTACGACCGTATGAATAATGAGGTATTACGGCAGTAATACGACCAGCCGAGGCTCTCTTTGCAGCATCTATCATCACCAAGAGTTCCATAATGTGATCATTCACAGGTTGGCAAAAAGTTTGTACCAAAAAGACATCTCTTTCTCTAACATTCTCTTTAAAACTTACAAACGTGTTGTCATTGCTGAATTTAAAAACATCGCATTCTCCAAGTGGTATCCGTAAATAATCACAAATGTCTGATGCGAGTTTTGGGTGGGAGTTACCGGAAAAAATTCTTAAATCTTCAAAAGAAGGCATATTAAAAACATCTCAAAGTATTTGATATGAAACCAATCTATCTCACCTGTTTACAGGTAGGCTAAGCGAGGCGAATTATAGCACAGCGAAAGGTAGTAAATGTTTATTGTTTTGTTACCCTTATTGCTTATTGGTGCCATGTGGCTGATACTTTTCTTTCCTATGATTTTTATGTTAATCAGGACTACAAAATGGCAAAACGACTACCAACTAAACCACAATTGCGGGATTTATCACCCCAATGGATCCAACGACAAGATGGGGTTTTCCTTCACCTTGAGGACGATTTGGGAATAGCTCAGACCGCGGTGCAAATACCGCAGAACCTAACACCAATACTACTGTTGTGTGACGGGACACGAACATTAGAATCCATAAATGGCGGCTTACTCCTACAGGGTATTTCTATAGGTCAAGAGAGAATATCTAACCTACTTGAACAATTAGACGATGCCTTACTCTTAGAAAACGGTAAATATGCTGCTGAGAAAAATAAAGCAATCCAAAAATATCGACATTCTGAACATCGGCCAATGTCTTTCGCGGGAACTATATATCCAGCAGCAGTTTCTGATTTAGACCTATTCATAAAAGAAAGCAAAGCCAGATTTGAGGCTTCCGATAAGGCTGAGGAATATCAGGGGGATATACAAGGTCTGCTATCCCCTCACATTGATTTTGCAAGAGGGTACGCAACATATGCAGAGTTATGGAAAGAAAGTGAAGGACATTTAGAAGATATAGAGCAAGTCATACTGCTTGGTACAGATCACAGCGGGGGACTAGGTTCAATAACCCCAACCATGCAAAATTACCAAACCCCTTACTCAGATCTAGAAACCGATCTGACGGGTATTAAATTATTGGAGTCAGCGATTGTAGGAAAAGACCCTTATAACGAAGAATTGCATCATATAAAAGAACATTCCATAGAATTAGCTTTGACCTGGCTGCACAATGCTTTGGAAGGTAGGTCTTTCAAACTTTTGCCAGTCCTATGTGGTTCCTTTCAGAAATTTATTGTGGATAAACAGAGCCCTAGCGAGGATGAAACTATTAGCAATGTGATTGAAGCTCTTACTGAATATCGAAAGAAATCGAGAACTTTGGTGATTGCGGCGGGGGATTTGGCTCACATGGGACCAGAATTTGGAGATTCAGCTCCAATGGATGAGGTAGCACTAGCAGATCTCGCTTCTAAAGATCATATTTCCTTGGCTACCATCGAAAAAGGTGAGCCTGAAGATTTTTTTGACGCAAGTGCTGAGGAATCAGATGCAAGAAAAATCTGCGGATTAACACCTATATATTTAATGGGTAAAGTATTAGACGGTTGCAGAGGATATAGCGTCGGATATGATCAATGCCCAGCCGACCAGCAAAACACTTCTGTGGTTTCAATAGCTGGGACTGTGCTTTTTGGAGACTGAAAGAGGGTAAATATGACCAGAGTAGGATTTTTATTGAAGGTAAAAGAAGAATATATAGATGAATATAAAATCCATCACAAAAATGTCTGGTCGGAAATGAAAAATGCCCTGTCCAGAAATGGATGGAAAAATTACTCCCTTTTCATGAGACCCGACGGCCTACTGTTCGGATATTTTGAAGCTGACAAATCTTTGGCGGATTCTATTAAGCGTATGGACTCAGAGAAAGTGAATACTGACTGGCAAGAATTGATGTCACCATATTTTGAAATCCCTGAGGGCTCAGCGCCAGACCAAGCCATGATAGAACTTGAGGAAGTTTTCCATCTGGATTAGACAGGCTGGATTAAACAGGAGTGAACAATTATGAGACTAGCATCCAAAAAAGTAATTGTGACAGGAGGGGCTTCGGGTATAGGAAGATCTATATGCAATATCTTTGCTTCCGAAGGTGCCTCAATAGTTATCGCTGATATCGACGAATCTGGATCGCATGAAACCTCGGCTCAAATAGAGGCAGCTGGAGGCAAATCCCTCGCAGTAACAACAGATGTTTCTTCGGATGAAAGCGTCTCAGATATGATCAAAAAAGCCTCAGATTTCCTAGGTGGGATTGATATTCTTGTAAATGACGCTGCGGCATTCATATTCGGCAAGGTGGAAGATGTCACTCAAAAGGATTGGGAAACAGTGTTCGGAGTCAATGTGATAGGGGCCTCCAGCACCGTTAAACATTCCCTACCATATTTGAAACAATCCACTTCTCCAAACATAGTAAACATCGCGTCCGTAAGTGGATTTATAGCCCAACCATCTTTTGTGCCATACAACGCTTCGAAAGGAGCTTTGCTACAACTGACACGATGTTTGGCTATGGACCTTTCAGAATTTAACATAAGAGTAAATGCAGTTTGCCCAGGAGCTATTTATACCCCGGCAACAGAAAGGCATATAGCTTTTGAAAAAGCAGATAGAGATGAATTCCTCGAAAAAGCAGGACAAACCAGCTTTCTCAAAAGAGTCGGCACACCTGAAGAGGTCGCATATGCAGCTCTGTTCCTAGCCTCAGACGAGGCTTCCTTCATCACTGGCAGCCATCTAGTGGTGGATGGAGGCGCCACCGTATGAGCTTTAACGAAGATTTTAAATTCGTAGATGCGCACGTTCATTTCTATGACATGCAACATCCAACACTTTATTACGGACACTGGCAGCCAAACGAAGACCATCCCTTTCTTGGGGCACAAACCCGAGTTTTAGGATCCAGGAACTATTTAGCAGAGGACTTCATAAGAGATTCACAGCCTCACGGAGTGACTAAAGCAATACATGTTCAGGCCGCCATCGGTTCCAAAGATCCTGTGGAAGAAACAAAATGGTTGCAGGAGGTATACCAAAATACTGGACTACCAAATGCGATAGTTGGCCATGTCGACCTAAGAGATTCCAAAGCCGAAGCTGTTATTGAACATCACCTAAATTATCCCAACTTCAAAGGTGTCAGAGATTTCTCCCATGGGGAATATTTAATCAATGATCACTTTAGACGGGGATACAGCTTACTGGAAAAATTCGATCTCATCTCAAGCATATCTGCCCAATGGCAAGACATGGAAAACCTAGCGGATTTGGCAAAAACATTCCCTAATACAAAAATAGTATTAGATCACGCTGGATTCCCCGAAGAAAGAACCACCGAATATTTCAATAATTGGAAAACCGGCATGAAGAAGATATCCGATTGGCCAAATATTTATTGCAAAATTTCTGGACTTGGAATGGGAGATAATCGCTGGACCGAGGATTCGATAAGACCATATGTCGAAACATGCATTGAACTTTTTGGAGTTGACCGATCCCTATTCGCCACAAACTGGCCTATAGATAGTCTATGGAGCGACTATGGCTCTGTGGTGCGGGCCTACCGCAATATAACTGGTAGTTTTTCTCAATCTGAAGTTGCAAAATTATTCCGCATCAATGCTGAAAGTATCTATCAGATTTAATCTTTACTATCGATTTCACATTGAAAGGACCAAATCAATAGGCCGTTGTAGGGCTGGCATAAATTTTTATCATGGCCACCCAACCAATAACAGGTATCAGCCAGATCAACAGCCACCACCATTTTTTATTTTGGTCATGCAGCCGCCTTACGCTAATCGACAATGTTGGAGCTAACATGAAAATCCAAAATATTGTGGTGAGGGGATAAAAGGGTAGGGAACTCAACAAGATGGCATCTAAAATAAATAACGGAACTACACAGATTATTTGAAAGAGAGTGAAAAACCAGAACTCTCCTCTGGTTGAACGCCCGGTGAAATCAGACCATCTCCTGAAAGCCAAATTTATTGCTAGTGAAAATGTCACTTCTATACTCTCTTCTACGAGATTTCGAATCCCTCGTAACCGCTGGCTGCTACTTGATCACATTTCTCACGATAAGGAGGTATCCCTCCCGCGTAAGGCATAAAAATTCTTTTTTTACCAGGTATATTCGCTCCCACATACCAGGAATTACAGGTGTACCTTAGTGTATCGCCAGCAATTTCCTCAACGTGACTCGTCCAACTCTCTTCGGCTGATATTTTTGCTTCAATTTCACTAAAGCCGCCCGTTTCCATATAACTCAGGCAATCTCTTATCCATTCAACGTGTTGCTCAATTGAAGTCATCATATTGGACAATACAGAAGGACTACCTGGTCCAGTGATAGTAAACATATTGGGAAAACCTGCCATACTCAATCCTAAATAACTCTGAGGGCCATCAGACCAAATGTCTGTCAAATGAACCCCCTCTTTTCCCTTAATGTTCATTGATAACAAAGCGCCAGTCATTGCGTCAAAGCCAATTGCGAAAATGACAATGTCAAATGCATAAACATTATTTTCGGTTTGAACGCCTTCTTTGACCAGACCTTTTATCGGGTCAGTATTCACATCTAAAAGAGTCACATTACCCCGGTTGTAAGTCTCGTAATAGTCAGTATCAGCGCACAGTCGTTTACAACCAATAGTGTTTGTAGGAGCAAGCAACTCAGCCGTCACCGAATTATTCACTGTTTCTCTAATCTTATCTCTTACGAATTCTGCGGCCGTGAAATTGGCAGTGTCATCTGTTCCGATATCTGAGTAAGCCGCGGTAAAACCGGTCCCTCCTTCGTCCCATCTCCTTTGATACTCGTTATGTCTTTCGATTTCAGAGACTGACATAGCTGAATTTGAACCAGGTTTCATAGAAGCTATTCCAGCACGACTTTCCCTCGCTTCTTTTCTGATCTCAGCGTACCGTTTTTTTATATCGTCAACCTCATTACTCCCCAAAGGCCGGTTTTTAGCAGGAATTGAATAATTGGCAGTCCTTTGAAAAACTGTGAGATGTTTTGCTTCTTTTGCTATTACAGGGATAGCCTGGACTGCAGAGGAGCCAGTTCCAATTATTCCAACTGTCTTACCAGAAAAATCTACTCCATCGTGAGGCCATCTACCAGTGACATACCAATCACCCTGGTATTTATCCAAGCCGTCAAATTTAGGTTCATTAACTGAGGACAGGGTCCCCGTGGCCATTACGCAGTATCGACCTTGAAATTCTTCACCTGAGGTGGATCTAAGTAACCATTTTTTCCCACCAGTATCATATTCAACTGAATTGACCCTAGTCTGAAACTTAATATGATTTCGTAGATCAAACCTGTCCGCTACGTGGTTTGCATATTCAAGTATCTCCGGCTGAGTCGAGAATCTATGACTCCAGTTCCATTCCTGCTGCAATTCATTTGAGAACGAATAGGAATATTCCATACTCTCTACATCACACCGGGCACCTGGGTAACGATTCCAATACCAAGTACCTCCTACTCCCGTTGCTTCCTCTAAGACAAGCACATTCAAACCAATTTTTCTCAGTTCATGGAGCATATACATTCCGCCAAACCCGGCACCAACTACAATTACGTCATAAACGAATATATCTTTTGTGATCGAACCTGATTCCGATTTCAAAGAGGTCAATTTTGCCACCTTTAGTGAGTCTCTATGTCTTTACATCAATCTACAAACTGAATTATACCGAAGGTTTAAACTACTCATTCTTTTTGTGCCGAAACCGCAAATAATGGGTCGGAGGGAAAATTGCCTGTCGGACTAAGATTTATAGCATTGGGCACGCTCCAACCTCCGGAATTAGCAAAATAGCTCCCGATAAGGCTGGCCCTTTCTATATCATCGAATACTTTCCATATTTTTGTTGCTTTAGTCGGAAACATACGGTTTGAATAAACAACATGAAATTTGCCGTTTATTTTCAATACCCTATTCACCTCTTTAAATATTTGAATGGGATTCGTCATATATTGAACGGAAACAACCACCATCACTGCATCAAATAAATTCTCCTCATAGGGTAGGTGAGGGTCTTTGTTGATATCTTTTACGATCCATTGATCCAGCTGCGGGTTATCAGACATTTCCTCAGAATTCATGCCCAAACCATAGACCTCACCGGTAACGACGGTTTCGGGAATATGCGAACGCCAACTGCTCATCAAATCTAGGATTGTGGCCCGTTCTGGAAGTTGATCATGAAGATACTTTCCCAACTCATTTATTGCGGCATCGTCAATGTGTACCAGCAGGCGAGGCTCTAAATAAAACAACGAGTCATCAGATTCGTCTTCTCTATAGAAAGAACTTTCTGGATATTCCATGATTTTTACATGATTTTTAAATGAATTGTGACCTAGCCGTTAAC
>ENA-UPTF01000076-UPTF01000076.1-marine-metagenome-genome-assembly--contig:-NODE-76-length-64100-cov-4.297955_pt1 | contig 64100 bp, 66 predicted proteins | sample MGYA00238166_ERZ767019 | MGnify/ENA primary metagenome ERZ767019 (study PRJEB28930, sample SAMN06266391) | marine metagenome | isolation source: Sea water from 250 m depth | place: Atlantic Ocean | study... | reverse complement strand
GAATTACACATCGCCACTTTGGATAACCCTGATGTAACTCTATCTGTCGAGTTCAATGTGGATCAAGGCGTTGGGTATCAACCAGCAATACAAAATGAAGGTGTGGCGGGATTACCAGTTGGAGTTCTGCCGGTAGACGCTATATTTAATCCTATCCGTAAAGTCGACTACACAATTGAAAGAACCCGGGTAGGGCAGGTTACGGATTACGAACGACTAGTATTGGAACTATGGACTGATGGAACTATTGGGCCGTTAGAAGCTGTTCAAACCGCAGCCGAAACTCTCGTACGGCACTTCTTCATATTTAGTAATTTCCATCCTGATGCCGATCCAGAAACTCCATCACCCAGATTGCAAATATCACCCGAAATCTTCCAAATGCCTCTAGATAAACTCCAACTCTCTCCACGTACCGCAAACTGTCTCAAACGAGCTCACCTAACCAAAGTAGGGGAAGTAGTAGACATGTCGGATGAAGATCTGCTGAAGATCCGAAACTTCGGTGAACGCTCTCTCCTGGAATTAAAAGAGAAGTTATCTGGACTAAACATCCCGTCAGCATTAGACCACAATGAGGACGAATCCGAGATAGGCGATAATGCAACAATCTCGGATATATCACAAGGTGATATAAGCGAACTAATGGGTAATATAGAAGTTCAGACTCCACAGTCCGATATAGAAGAATCAAGTCAGCTATCGGAGTTCATACCCGAAATATCTGACGACTTGGACGAGGAAGAGGAATAACCATGGCATCTCATCGCGTTGCAGGACGCAATTTAAGTCGTTACAAAGACCATAGAAAAGCATTATTAAGAGGTCTAACTGCAGACCTAATAAAGCACGAAAGAATTAAGACCACTCTTGCTAAAGCGAAAGAGACAAGAATTGTAGCGGAGAAATTGATCACTCACGGGAAAAAAGGAACCTTACATCATCGCAGGCTAGCCTTGAGCCAACTTCCTAATAAACAGGTAGTGAAAAAAGTTTTTGATGAGCTAGCTCCCCGATACGCCGAGAGACCTGGTGGATACACGCGAGTAGTAAAACTCGGTCCCCGTCAGGGAGATGGGGCATCAATGGCCGTAATAGAGTTAGTCTGACAGAGATATAGTACCAAGTTAGAAGGGAAGGTTCGTTGTAAAGATTAATCTTTACAACGCATTTAATAAACATGAGATGAAACCCAACCGTCGAATTGCACTAACTGTTGAATATGACGGTACCAATTATCAGGGATTCCAATTACAAAATAACAAACCTACAATCCAAGGAGAATTAGAAGAAGCACTAAAGAGATTAACGCAACAATCTATCAGAGTTAGAGGAGCAAGTCGTACGGATTCAGGTGCTCATGCCTTAGGTCAGGTAGTCGATTTTAAAGTTAGCTCGAAACTAGAAACTAAACAATTCATCAGAGGCCTAAATTTTTATCTACCAAACGACATAGGGATACAATCCGCGGACGAAGTTTCTGAAGCATTCAATGCAAGGAAGCACGCACTAACAAGAATTTATAGGTTCAATATACTTAACCTACCACACAAATCTCCTCTCAAGCGTTATACTCATCATTGGATAAAAGAAATTTTAGATATCAACATAATGCGTGATGCCGCAAAAGAATTAATAGGTAGTCTGGATTTCCGAAATATCGCAGCCAACTACCCTCACGAGGTAAATACCATTCGTATAGTGAAACGCTGGGAAATATGGCGCGAAGATGAAACAATAATTATCGAAAGCGAGGCAAATGGTTTTTTAAGGCATCAAATTAGAAGAGTAAACTCGATACTAGTTAATATTGGCAAGGGGAAATGGCAAAAAGATATCCTGCATGAGACCCTGATATCAGGCTTCCCCTTAGGGTGGAAACCACCAAGCCTACCATCTAAAGGTCTGTGCCTAATGAAAGTGACATATCCTTATAACTGGCAAAAGGTTGAACATGAAACGTACTAGTACTTATTTTCCAAAACAGCACGAAATTCAAGACGCTTGGCGTGTGATCGACGCAACTGGCAGACCATTAGGTAGATTGGCCAGGGATATTGCTGTCGCACTGCAAGGTAAAGACAAACCTACTTATACACCACACCTAATAACCGGCGATCATGTTGTAGTCCTTAATGCCGCAGAAGTGATGACTACTGGTAATAAATCATTGCAGAAAATATACTACCGCCATAGTGGTTATGTAGGAAACCTAAAAAGCATGACCCTTAAAGAGATGCGAGAGCGGAATCCAGAAAAAGTGATAGAATTAGCTGTCAAGGGCATGTTGCCTCACAATAGTCGTGGCAGACAAATGTTAAGACGGCTCAAAGTATATTCAGGATCAACTCATTCCCACCAGGCTCAAACCGGAAACAATCCTATAGACCAAGGGGAGTAGGGAGAAAATTTGGTACAAGCTAACTCTCAACAACAATATTATTATGGTACAGGTAAAAGAAAATCTGCCATTGCCAAAGTTCGCCTCTATTTGGACGACGGAGGTCCAATCATAGTAAACGGCAAACCCATGGAAGAATTCTTTAACTGGGCTCCGTGGCAATCCGAAATTAAAGAGCCATTCCAAGCCACTGACACAGTAAATAGATTTCGAGTCGTTGCACAGGTGCTCGGAGGCGGGGTTCACGGTCAAGCACAAGCCATCAGGCATGGTATAGCTCGTGCGCTGGTGGTTTATGATGAAAGTTTAAAACCATCTTTGAGACGTGAGGGACTAATTACCCGAGATTCTCGTATAAAAGAGAGTAAGAAATACGGCCTTAAACGGGCTCGTAGAGCACCTCAATATACCAAGAGATAAGTATCCATCCCATCGGAGAATCACCACCGCTGACCTAAATACCGAGAGCCGCCTATTTGTTCAGGCGGCTCTCGGTATTTAGGTCAAATCAATAACTTCCCCTACCGTGATCCAGTAAAAGACTATGTATAACCCTGCCAGGAACATCAAACACGCACATACTGGCTGAATCACTGGACTAATATTTCTATACCAACGGATAATCCCTTGCCGCAATACAGCCATACTGACCGTCAATGATATTATGACCGCTCCCATACCTAATGCGAACAACACAAATTGCAGGAACGAATATATAAAATCTCCCACGGTAACTGACGTGCCAACCACAGTTAAAAATATAGGTATAGTACAACTAAGAGACGCAACAGCATAACTAATGCCAAATAAGAAATAGCCCTTGGCGTTAACAGTCTTGTTGTCCCCAATATGAAATGCTATTCGGGCCGCAAAGCCAGTATAAAATTTCAATCCGCACATAATCCATAAACCCAGAAAGATCAATAATACACCGATAGCTACTCCTAGGAAGGGTATGATCTCGAGCATTAGTACTCTCGTCCCAACCGTAAGCAGGATTCCTGCAACCCCGAACAATAAGCTAAATCCAATCGTAACCATAGTTCCAATGTACAAAGACCGAATTATTTGCCTGCTTGGCGCAGTATTTACCGACGTTGATCCATCTGACCCCAGATACATTGCTATATAGGCTGGGATCATTGGGAATCCACAGGGATTTATGGCCGAAGCCATTCCAGCTCCAAAAGCGAACCCCAATGGCAAAAATAAACCAGCCTGCCCCAACCATCCGCTAGAGCGGCCAGATATAGCTTCAACAAACTGGTTAATATTGCTAGAGCTTTGAGTATTTGGTAACAGATATACCCAAGCTAATAAAATGGTGAGAGTACTAGCAAATAAGAAAACAAAAAGGATGATTCTCTGACACTCAGAAACATGCGGTAAACTCTTAAACAAACTCCTGTAACCTTTCATGTGACAATCATACGCCAATATTGTTGAAGACCCGCTTATACTAAAACACCGAACCTGACTGTAGTTAACTTATTGGTTTAACTCACAACTACCCAATAGGAACCAAATAATTTATCAATTAAACACCCAGATAAGATTGAGCAGCATCAAGCAATTGATTAACCTTTTCATCAGTACTTGATTCACAATAAATTCTCAATAATGGTTCGGTACCTGAAAATCTAGAAGCCAGCCACCCATCGCTAAACATCAATCTTTTGCCATCAATTGAGTCAGAAGAGACAATTGGTCCTCCGCCTAGATCAATTAATTCTATTGTAGATAACCTGTCTTCTATATTTTCTCTATCCCGATCGTCAAAAATAATATCTCTCCGGTGATAACAATGCTCCCCAACCTTATCAACAAGACTATCCAATAATTGGGAAGGAGTTCGCCCGGTTCGTGCCATATATTCCAAGATGTAAAGACCACTAAGAATCCCATCTCTCTCAGGGATGTGCCCCTGAAATGCGAATCCACCGCTTTCTTCACCGGCTATCAACGCATTTACCTCGGACATCTTAGGCCCAATATATTTGAACCCAACTCTCATTTCGTGTATCCCAACATCAAATAGTCGGGCTAATCTGTTTAACATCAATGAAGAGGTAACACCCTTGACCAAATCACCCCGTAATCCTTTTTCCTCTAGTAAATACAAAGCTAATAGAGAAAACACCTCTAATGTACTAATGAATGACCCATATTCATCCATCACCCCAAGCCTATCAGCATCTCCATCTAACGCTAAACCAACAGAATTCGATTGTTGCTGTAATGACTCAGACAACGATGTTAGATTACGTTCTATTGGTTCTGGTTGTTCCATACCCGGAAAAGCTGGATTAACATAGCCGTTTATTTCTTTAACGGTGGTGGCATCCCCCGCCAGCAATCTCGGGAAGAATCCTGCTCCTGCCCCGAACATCGCATCTACCATCACAGATAATCCCGATTGTCGGATTAAATCTAAATCTATTAATGACTCTATTTTGTCGACGTAGGAAGGGACGGGATCATCGTATACTATGAGACCTTGCCTGATGCCTTCCTCTAAAGAAATCGTTTTAGGCGGATCTGATCGTTCTATGAAATATTCTAAACTGTCGGTTATCTCTTGGGTCGCACTCCCTCCATATTCTGGTTTGAATTTAAATCCATTCCAAATTCCAGGGTTATGGCTGGCGGTAATAATGATTGCTCCCGCAGCTCTTTTTTCTAAAACGTTAAAACTTAGAACCGGTGTAGGCATCGGCCCGGTTGATAAATATATTATTAATCCATTGGCTGCACACACTTTCGCTACCGTTTCAGCAAACTCTTGAGAAAGAAACCTAGTATCATATCCTACAACCAAGGAAATTTTCGAAGAGAATTTTTCCGTTAGATAATCACATACACCCTGCGCACACCGAGCCACATTCTCAAATGTAAAGTCGTGAGCAATTAAACCTCTCCATCCATCTGTCCCAAATCTGATTTTGGTTTCCATCGCAACTCCAAAAAAACCTCGGTTCTTAGTCCTTGGTACCTAACGGTAATCGTAAGAGTAAGAGCCGAGGTTCAATAAGCGATTTGATTGCTACTAGATAACGCTCTGATTGTTATATTAAAGCCCAGCCTCGCTACGCAAGACAGACGCTTTGTCAGTCTTTTCCCAAGTCAGGTTCAGGCCATCGCGACCAAAGTGGCCGTACGCAGCCGTTGGCTGATAGATGGGGCGGCGGAGGTCCAAGTCACGGATGATCGCTGCGGGACGCAGGTCAAAGTGCTTGGCAACCAGCTCATGGATCTTTTCGCTGTCCACCTTGTTGGTGTCAAAGGTCTCAACCGCGACCGAAATCGGGGTTGCTACGCCGATGGCGTAGGAGACCAACACCTCGGCGCGGTCGGCGAGACCGGCTGCGACTAGGTTCTTGGCTACGTAACGGGCGGCATAGGCAGCCGACCGGTCAACCTTAGTGGGATCCTTGCCAGAAAAAGCGCCTCCACCGTGACGGGCAATGCCACCGTAGGTGTCGACCAGAATCTTCCGTCCGGTCAGCCCGCTATCGCCAGCGGGTCCGCCGATGACGAACCGTCCGCTGGGGTTCACCAAAATCTTGGTGTTGTCGTCAATTAGGTCAGCGGGGACAATCTTATTGATGACGTGTTCAATCACGTCTTTCTCAATCTGCTCGTTGGTTGCGTCCGGGTCGTGTTGGGTGCTAATGACCACAGTGTCGACGCGGGCGGCGACGCCGAATTTGTACTCAACGGTGACCTGGGATTTGCCGTCTGGGCGAAGGTAAGGGACGATGCCTTCTTTTCGAACCAGGGCCAACTGTTCAACCAATCGTTGGGATAGGCTAACCGTTAAAGGCAGAAGTTCAGGAGTCTCGTTGCAGGCGAATCCGACCATCATTCCCTGGTCGCCGGCACCGGTCTGCAGCATAGCTTCTTCTGCGGCATCACCGCGTTGTTCCAAGGCTGTGGTAACGCCTTTGCTGATGTCCTGGGATTGTTCTTGAATGGCGACCATTACTCCGCAGCTTTTGGCGTCGATGCCGTACTCGGAGTCGGTGTAGCCAGCCCTGGCCAGGGTATCGCGAACGATGGTGGGAACGTCCACATTCGAAGATGTGGTGATTTCACCCATGACGACGACCAACCCATTGGTGATGGCAGTCTCGCAGGCGACGCGGCCCATGGGGTCGTCTTTCAGGACGGCATCTAAGACTCCGTCCGAGACTTGGTCACATAGTTTGTCTGGGTGACCTTCAGTTACCGACTCGGAAGTCAGCAGGTAACTTGGGGACTGATGAAATAGCATTGGCATATTTATTTCTCCTGTTGTTGACCGCTGGTTTACTCAAACCCGCCTGCCAAGTAGTGATTATAGAATTTTAGCTTAAGTGCCTTCTTGCCAGCTGTCCTGGTACTTCTGCTGGGCGGCTGACAGAACATCGATGGCAATACCCATGGATTGAAGCTTAAGTCGGCCGATCTCCGCGTCCATGGCTGAGGGCACTACGTGGACTCCAACGTCCAATTTACCCTGGTTGTTGTAGAGGTACTCAGCGGACAATGCCTGGTTGGCAAAGCTCATGTCCATTACTGCTGAGGGATGACCCTCTGCGGCAGACAGGTTGACCAATCTGCCATCGGCCAAGAGATAGATTAAGCGACCGTCTTTCATTGTGTACTCTTCAACGAAGGGACGTAGCTCGCGATGGGAAGTCGACATTTCCTCCAAGGAGTCAATGTCAATCTCGTCGTTGAAGTGACCGCTGTTGGATAGGATTGCGCCGCTAGGCATAACTTCGATGTGCTCGCGACCCACTGCGTGCAAACCACCGGTGACTGTGATGAACACTTCGCCAATCTTGGCGGCTTCGATCATGGGCATTACGGCGAACCCGTCCATGACGGCCTCGAGTGCGCGGACCGGGTTGGTCTCACAAACGATGACGTTGGCGCCCATACCATTGGCCCGTGAGGCGACACCACGGCCGCACCATCCGTAACCGGAAACAACAACTCGTCGTCCGGCCCACAGGATGTTTGTCGGCCTGGTTATTCCGTCCAGAGTGCTCTGGCCGGTACCGTATCGGTTATCGAAGAAGTGCTTGGTCTCGGCGTCGTTGACGGCGATGACAGGGTACTTCAATTGGCCTTCAGCTGACATGGCAGTTAGGCGAATCACACCAGTGGTGGTCTCTTCAGTGCCACCGACAATGTCTGAGAGCAGGTCTGCATGCTTGGTGTGCAGCAGGGTTAGCAGGTCTGCGCCGTCGTCCATGGTCATCTGGGGTTTCACGGCCAGAGCGGCTTCAAGGTGCTCATAGTAGGTCTGGTCGTTCTCGCCCTTGATGGCGTAGGTCGGGATTCCGTACTCTTGAACCAACGCTGCAGCAACGTCATCCTGGGTGCTCAGTGGGTTGCTGGCGCAGAGGACAATGTCGGCTCCGCTGTCCCGCAGGGCTATTGCCAGGTTGGCGGTCTCGCTGGTCACGTGTAGGCAGGCAGACAAGCGTACGCCAGCCAACGGCTTCTCTTTGATGAAACGCTCTTGGATAATCTTCATTACGGGCATTTCGCGTCCGGCCCATTCAATCTTGTCGACTCCTTGTTTAGCCAGGGACAGGTCTTTAACGTCCCCTTTAGTCTGTCGTGATGCCAAATTATTCTCCTCGCGTCAGGTCTCGCTGATTGTTACTTTACGGACCCGCATTTTATTGATTACGTGTATATTTTAGGTGGTCTTAGTCTCCTATATACGTACTGGATTATGATTCCTCACCGTAGGATGTCGGGTGATTTCCCGCAATCCAAAATGGCGTACCATCATCTATATTATACAAATTGCTCGAATCGTAGCCCATGGACGCTGCCAACTCACAAGCAAGCCCACTTCGAACACCCGCCGCACATATAAACAACAGTTTCTTATCTTGTGGAACTTGATCCATATGCTCTATGAGATCATCTACCGGTATATGGATCGCCCCTGAAACATGGCCAGTTACCCATTCATCGTCTCTCCGAACGTCGATGACCACGGTTCCATTGGGGTCTTCCTGCACCATCGCACTGGCTTCATCCGAATCAATTCGAGCGTAGGGTTCACCAGGGTCTTGTCTAGGCATCTTTACCTCCATTTTGATCAAGGATTATATATATTTATTTATTAAAGGTGACAACTTCCTTTTTAATTCCTCAGGGATCCATTCCTTACTAGTAATAATCGTATCCCTGAGAGAAGATTGACAAGAGCAATCTCTTTCCGATACCAGATTAGGTATTAATGTTTTTAACATATTCTTCGAATTATCGACGTTTTTCATCAGATTCTGGACTACCATCTCCACGGTCACTACTTCTTCACTTTCATGCCAACAATCGTAATCTGTAACCCACGCCATAGTCGCGTAACAGAGTTCAGCTTCCCGAGCCAATTTAGCTTCAGGCAATGCGGTCATGCCTATTATGTCAGCTCCCCAAGATCTATACATATGGGATTCTGCTTTGGTCGAAAAAGCAGGACCTTCCATCACCACCATAGTTGCATCTGAATGCACCGGAATATTGAGATCCGAAGCACTATTCAAGATTACTCGCCTAATCACAGGACAAAATGGTTCTGCGAACCCTGCATGAACCACCAGTTGCTCATCAAAAAATGTATTATTTCTTTGACGAGTACGATCAATCAATTGATCCGGGATGGCCAGGTGTAAGGGTTCGAATTCATCCCTTAAGCTACCAACCGCACTCACTGAAACGAGGCAGGTAGCACCCAAAGTCTTTAGCGCATAGATATTGGCCCTGACTGGAATCTGAGTAGGATTTAATCTATGACCCCGCCCATGCCTAGGTAAGAAAGCAACGTTTACTCCATCGAACTGGCCGGTCACTATAGAATCACTTGGCCTTCCAAATGGGGTATCTACTTCCACGGATTCTACATTTGACAAACCCTCAAGCTCGTACAAACCGCTCCCACCAATGATGGCTATATCAATTGATCGAGATTTCATGACTCTTCTTCTGCCTGTTTAACAGCTTCGGTCAGAGTCGACAGGTATGGCGATCTACAAACACACGTTTCTGTAACGATAGCGCTTATATAATTATGAGGGGTTACATCAAATGACGGGTTGAAAGCTGGTATGTCCTCAGGCGCAGTCGCCATCCCATGAAAGTGAGTAACTTCCTCTTGGGGCCTATGTTCAATTTCTATTTGATCTCCATGCTCTAATTTCAGGTCAATAGTACTGGTTGGAGCCGCAATGTAAAAAGGTATACCGTTTTCGTTAGCCAGAACTGCCAAGGAATAAGTCCCAATCTTATTAGCTGTATCTCCGTTGGATGCAATCCGATCTGCCCCCGTTATCACACAACTAATTTCACCGCTTCTAATCAGCATACCCGCAGCAGAATCTACTAGTAACGTAGCTGGAATACCCAGCTGCTTAAACTCCCATGAAGTCAACCTCGCCCCTTGTAAAAATGGCCTGGTTTCAGTATTAAATACTTTAAACCTTCGTCCAGATTCCCAACTGGCTCGGATTACGCCCAGAGCTGTCCCAAATGCGGAAGTTGCTAGTGCCCCAGTATTACAGTGAGTTAATACAGATCCTCCCTCGGGAATCAAATCACTGCCATTAATCCCCATCCGCCGATTTACAGCCTCATCTTCTTCTTGTATACGTTTCGCTTCATTCAATAATAGAAATTCTGCATCTTTCGGGTTATCAATTTGCTCAGCTATTTGTAGCATACGGTCAACAGCCCACGCTAGATTAACTGCCGTGGGCCTAGAAGCCTTTATCTCTAAAGATGCCCGTACCAGGTAGTCCATCAGAGATGATTTATCAGTACTATTAGATTCTATCGCAGCCAGAACGACCGCATAACCTGCCGTGACTCCTATAGCAGGAGCCCCTCTGACCTGCATAGTCTTTATAGCTTCAGCCGCCTGTCTCCAACTAGATACATCAACCACCACTCGTTGCATAGGTAGTTTAGTTTGGTCAAGAAGCTTTAATGATCCTTCAGACCACTCGATGGGGCGAATTTCAGCCAATTATTTCACCATATTTCATAAGTCAAAAAAAAACTTCTCGATTAGAGAAGCTCAAAACAAACTAGAGCTCCCTCATCTTTCGTCCGTTTCATACCGGACGCCGGAGTTAGCACCGTGTTAGACGTTATAGTAACGTTTAACCGGTTGCCTGGCTTCGTCGGGCCGTTCCCTCTGCCTTTCTGGATAAGGGTACCAACGTTATATTAAAGTTTTAACCGTTTAATACTACTAAGGCTTAAATATGGTGTCAAGAAAATCAGCTATACCACTGGTTTGACAGACGTTTGTAGCAACAGCATAATTCGAAATTATATTGACCTATCCGTGCCATCGGACAATAAGCTATGTCTGCTCCAAAACTCATGATAAAACCCGCCCATTTGGGGTTATTTACAGACCTTTATGAGTTGACCATGGCTCAAGCATATTTTCAACACGATGCCTTGTCCGAGGCAACGTTCAGCCTCGTTATCAGGCAAAATCCTATCAATAGAGGCTTCATGGTATGTTCAGGACTGAGTGACGTTCTTGAATACCTTGAATCTCCTCCCTTTGATAACGACGATCTCGGGCATTTACGTTCAACCGGCATATTCAGCGATGAGTTTCTGAAATATCTAGGAAGCCTTACCAAATTTTCTGGCAGTATAAGAGCCATACCTGAAGGTCGGATATTTTTTTCCAACGAGCCTGTATTAGAAATAACAGGACCAATAGTCCAGGTTCAATTAGCAGAAACCTACATAATAAATCAAATTAACTTTCAAACTCTATTAGCGACCAAGGCCGCACGTTGTTACATAGCGGCCAATGGCAGAGGATTGGCTGACTTTGCATCTAGACGAACTCACGGAACCGATGCAGCGTTAAAAATGGCAAGATCGAGTTATATTGGGGGATTTCTGTCAACTAGTAACGTCATGGCTGGTCTTCATTATGGAATAAATCTATCGGGTACCATGGCACATTCTTTCATTTCGAGTTTTGCTTCGGAGATAGAAGCGTTTCGGGCTTACTCCAAATCTTTCCCTCACAGGACCATACTGTTACTTGATACTTACAACACTATAAAAGGAGCCCATAACGCTGTAATAATAGGGAAAGAACTCGAAGAGACCGGATACAAATTGTTGGGCGTAAGACTGGATTCCGGCGATTTTGACAGCCTGAGCAGGCAGGTTAGAACAATTCTAGATGACGCTGGGCTATCATATGTAAATATAATCGCGAGCGGTGGGCTAGATGAATTCGAAATCGAAACTTTAGTTAAATCCAACGCTCCTATAGACCAATTCGGAGTCGGGACAAAAGTGGGCGTATCGGCAGATGCTCCTTGGTCAGACATGTCATATAAGCTAGTTGAATACGATCAACGCCCAGTTATGAAACTCAGCACTGACAAGATTTCCATGCCTGGGAAGAAACAGGTGTTCAGATTTCAGCAAAACGAATCCTTGTTCAAAAGAGATGTAATTGGGAGTAGCAACGAGAATTTGAGTGGTGCTCAACATCTCCTCGAACAAATTTTGCTTGACGGAACCCGTTTGATCGATAAACCTGATTTACAAACAATAAGGACCCAGTTTTTAAACGACTTAAGCAAACTGGACCAGAAATACCAAAGTCTTTGCAATCCTGCCCAATATCCAGTATCTATTAGCCCTAAACTACAGAAACTCACTAATCAGGTTCATAAACAATTGATACAAATGGACTAAAAAAGCCTAACGCCCGGGTCTCCAAATATTCATTAGAAAGAGCACTAAACTGAGGAACAATACTCGCCATCACAAGGGGGAGCACATCCAATGAAAATAGCAGTTTGTGTCAAGTACGTACCCGTAGTTTCTCGTATCCAATTCGATTACGAACAGAAAACAATCATAAGGGAAGGAGTACCGTCAGAAGTAAATCCTTTTGATTTACTAGGTGTAACCTGCGCTGTAAACGCTAAATCCTCCCCAGAGGACGAAGTAAGTATAATAAGTATGGGACCCCCACAGGCACGAGAAGGAATAATTGAATGCTTAGCTTTAGGGGCAGACAAAGGTACGTTGCTTACTGACCGAGGACTAGCAGGATCCGATACATTGGCAACCGCTATGGCCTTGGCATCCGCATTACGACTCGACCCGGCAGATCTCATAATTTGCGGTAGGAACAGTAGTGATGCAGAAACCGGGCAAGTTGGACCTGAATTGGCTGAACTCCTTGATATCCCACACATAAGCCAAGTAACCAAGCTCACTTTTGAAGAAAATCATAATCAAATCGTGGTTCACCGAGCAACCGATGAGGGATATCAAGTGATCAGGTGTCCCCTACCTGCGTTGATCTGCGTTACAGAAGGAATCGCTGAAGAACAATACGCTGATCCCGAAGATTTAGAAGCTGCTCAGCAAAAACCACTTCAAGAACTATCATGTGACATGCTTTCATCCGATCCAAGTATATTCGGGTTAGTCGGTTCACCTACCTGGGTTGAAGATATCAGGCTAGTAGAACCCAATCGCAGAGGAATAGTACTATCCGAATCAACCCCGGAAGAGGCCGCACTACAAGTATCTGAACAGCTTAAAACCCACCTGCAAGAACTCGATACTCCAGATCTACAGGGTCTGGGTAATATACCTATTAGCCGTTATCCGGATTCTCACGATAAATCTATCTGGGTAATATCCGAACGCGGCCATGATGGATTGAGACAAGTGACATTTGAGATGCTTGGAAAATCTAGGGAACTATCAAGGATTACTCAAAGCGAAGTGGTAGCGGTAATATTGGGCACTCCCAATCCTGAAGAAATAAACTTGATCGGAAACTACGGGGCAGACCGTGTCAAAATCTTAGATACAGAACAACTGGGAGGTGTATGTAGCCGAAGCGTCGCAGATGCACTAGCACTAACCATAAATGAATCCAAACCTTACGCCGTACTTTTTGGAGCCACCCCGGATGGGAGAGATTTGGCCTCCCGAGTAGCAGCCCAATTAAAACTTGGTTTAACAGGCGATGCTATAGATCTGGAAATAAACGATAGTGGGCAGCTAATTCAACTAAAACCTGCACTAGGTGGCAACGTGATAGCTCCTATCCTTTCCAAGACTTTGCCAAATCTGGTGACATTACGTCCCGGACTCCTGACTCCTGTCATTCCTCACGACTTTGACAACTTGAAAATCGAAAAGTCTATATGTTCGCCTTCGAATAAACCAGATATCACCATACTAGAAGAACATATACAAGAAGATAGTGACGGAGTCGGTTTGAGCCAGTCGCAATTGGTATTGGGAGTAGGGATGGGAATCGGAAACGAAGACAATCTACGACGGCTGCAAGAAATAGCACAATCTATCGGAGCCAATTTGTGTACCACACGTAATGTAGTTCATTCCGGCTGGCTACCCCATCAAGTACAAGTAGGAATCAGTGGACGTACAATTGCACCCAAAATCTATCTAGCAATAGGTATCAGGGGAGCATTCAACCATACCGTAGGAATCCAGAAGGCCGGGGTAATTCTAGCTATTAACAGCAATCGTAGGGCTGCCATTTTCCAAGCGGCAGATTACGGAATAATTGGAGATTGGGAAACATACCTCCCTCCCTTAATTGAAGCTCTCAAACCTATTTTCTTACAAGTCTCCCAGGAAACCAAATAAAAAATCGGCGTGACGATAGTAATATACCCATCATAAAAGGTTCACGTTGATGACTTATGAAGTGTAAACAACTATAATACGGTGGGCTATATTTGGGTATGATTCCTACTGACGTATTACTGATAATCGATACTTTTTGACCGCCAATTGGTCATATCGTACCACCTGACAGGAGGTCTTATGGACTTTGCATATACTCCAAAACAAGAATCCCTTCGGGAAGAAGTTAGACAGTTTATAGCGGACAATATCACTCCGGAAATGCGCGAAGAGATGGAAGAATCCGGAATTCGAAGACGCGGGCCTCAAGTTGATGCGTTATATAAAAAAATCTCTGAAAACGGGTGGATTGGCATCAGCTGGCCTGAAGAGTACGGTGGACAAGACGGAAGTAGGATTGACCAGTATATAGTAGAAGAAGAGTTCGCCCGGATAGGTATTACAGTCGGGGGAGCTGGCAGTGGAGCCCCCGCCATACTAGCAGCAGGAACAGAGGAACAAAAAAAATACTTTTTACCGGGGCTCATAAACGGCGAAATAATATTCGCTCTAGGTTTCACAGAACCTCAAGCAGGTGCGGACCTCGCGGGTTTGCAGTGCCGAGCCGTACGTGATGGTGATGAGTGGGTCATCAATGGTCAGAAAATGTATACAACAGCGGCACATTACGGGACGCACATATATTTAATGGCCAGAACCGATCCCGACGCCCCGAAGCATAGAGGAATAACTATTTTCCTGGTTCCAATGGAGACTGAAGGAATTACCGTACGGCCTTTATGGACCATCCAGAACGAGCCTACCGCTCCCCTAGGAACCACTTATGGAGACAGGAGGACCAACGAAGTATTTTTTGAAAACGTCCGCATACCCGCATCCTACATGTTGGGTGAAGAAAACATGGGGTGGTATGTAGGGGCTATGGGACTTAACTTGGACCGTGTGGGAGCTAGCCGATACCTTCTCTCGGTTAAGAGGGACGAGGATATAGTTAATTGGGTCAAAGAGAACGACTTAGATGGATACTCTATCTCTGAAGACCCCGCCGTCAGAGATCGCCTAGCTGAACTATGGATAGAAGCACAGGTATGCCGATTGATGACTATGCGAAGTATGTCATTGGTAGAACATGGCGGCAGCTTCACATATGAAGGCTCAGCAGAGAAAGTATGGTCACCCGAGCACGGAGTACGAACTACGGAGACCATTGCGCAGATATTAGGGCCCTATGCTCAGTTACTAAATGGGTCAGAAGATGCCATAGAAGACGGCGTTTTTGCCCATAATTTAATGGGTGCCTTCCAATCCGGAATTAACCACGGAAGTACACAAGTTATGCGCGATCAGGTCGCGCGACGCGGCCTCGGGATGCCTCGAGGTTAACTTATTTATTATTGGTGGGATAAATGGACGTAATACCTAACGAAGAAGAACAGATGGTAAAAAATCTGGCCAGGGAATTCCTTGAGGCTGAATGCCCTCCAAGCCTGGCTAGGAACATGGAAAAAGACGATCTAGGATACCCACCAGAGCTATGGAAGAAGATGGCCGACCTAGGGTGGCTGGGTATGGCATTACCAGAAGAATACGGTGGGCAGGGACTGTCCCCCACTTACCTGGGTTTGATCATGGAAGAAATTGGGCGATCAATCGCGCCAGTTCCAGCGCTCTCCACAGTAGTTCCGGCAGGAACTATAGCCCAACATGGAACCGAACAACAACGTACGAATACATTGCCTAAAGTCAGCCAGGGAAATCTAGTTTTAACTTGGGCTATTCAAGAGGCCGATCCCAGGTTATTACCCGAGAACATCCACTTGGCAGCAACAAGCGAGTCCGATAATTATATCCTTACCGGTACCAAGATGTTCGTGGATAATTTCGTTTGTGCTGACCAAGTCCTAGTTGCAGCGCGGACGGCCCCCGAGAGCGACCTGAATAAAGGAATATCCTTGTTTCTCGTCGACACCAATTCTGCAGGAATCTCTTCCACATCATTAACTACGCTGGCTAAAGACAAGCAGAGTAAAGTTTATTTCGATCAAGTCCAGGTGCCGGCCATCAACCTAATTGGGGATCTGAATCAAGGTTGGGAAATCGCGCGCGAAATGTTAGACCTTGCAACCGCCCTTATCTGCGCACAAATGGTCGGAGCAACTCGTAAAGATGCCGAAATGGCAATTGAATATGCGAAAAACCGTGTAGCGTTCGGCCGACCTATTGGATCCTTCCAATCCATCCAACACCTTTGTGCAGACATGATTGTATGGGTTGATGGCGGACAGCTACTAACCTATGAAGCCCTATGGAGGATGGACCAATCACTCCCTGCATCTATCGAGGTATCTCAAGCCAAAGCATTCTGTAACGATAAATGTGTCGCAACCTGTAGAACTTCGCAAACGATCCATGGAGGCATGGGTTTTATGATGGAATTCGATCTACATCTCTGGTACCGACGAGTTACCGCATGGTCTATGAGATTAGGGACCAGTTTTGAACATCGGTCAAGAATTGCCCGAGGATTACTGGACCAACCCGGTCGCGTGCGGCTAGGTGTATCCATACCAGCACTCCAATAACACCCTTGGCCATAATATCAACCAATAGGAGATTATCAGATGCCTAAAGATCCAGTTTGCGGAAATGAGATTAACGAAGAAGATGCTAGATCTAGCACGGGACAAACTATGTTTGGGGCTTCCGAAGTAGACCCCCAACAAGGAACTAGAAGTTTTCATGATGGAGCCTGGTATTACTTTTGCAGTCTGGATTGTCGGACTAAATTCTTGGCGAGTCCAAATACCTACTTGTCCCAAAATGAATCGTGATCTTATCTTGAATTTTTAAAACATCTAACTACTGGGAGGGCGTAATGCACGTAGGACTTGTCATGGAGTGCGACTATCGTCAAGGTAGAACCCAAGAAGAAGCATTTGACGAAGCATTAACAATAGCAGATACAGCTGACGAGCTAGGATTAGACGGAGTATGGCTAGCCGAACGACATTTCGCGGCACCCAGACAACCCGGTGACCCTGGCGGAGCCGGTATACCCTCAGTAGTATCTGTACCATTAGTAATGGCCAGTGCCATAGCGGGTAGAACCAAGAATGTAAGAATCGGAACTGGCGTAAGTGTCCTCCCACTTTGCCATCCGGTCCGATTAGCAGAAGAAGCTGCCACTGTTGACCAAGTCAGTCACGGACGACTCGAGTTCGGTGTTGGACGTAGTGGATTCCCAAGATCATATGAGGGATATGGCATTCCTTATTCCGAGAGTAGAGAACGCTTCCAAGAATCACTAGAAGTGATACTAAAAGCGTGGACCAACGAGAAATTTTCTCACGAAGGTAAATATTACAGCTTTGATGAGCTCTGCGTTCTCCCTAAACCATTCCAACGGCCCACGCCACCCATCCATATAGCCGCCACTACTATGGATACGTTCCCTATTGTCGGCGAAATGGGATTTTCCGTAGTCACGGGATTAAGAGGGTTCGATGTTCCACAGGTGGCCCACCACTTGAAGCTGTACCGTGAAGCCCGTGAAGCCTCTGGTTATGACAAGAAGGGAAACGTCTACTTGCGTATTCCAATATACGTAGCAGAAACAGATGATCTCGGGCAAGAAGAACCCAGGGAAAGTACATTTCGATCTTACCGCAGGTTAGCGGATAATTTCGCCAAATCCGCGTCAGCCGCCGGAACCTCAGCTACCGAAGAAAGAACTGAACGGGCCCAACGGCTATCGGAAGTGACTTACGAAGAATTACTCGAAGACCGTCTGGCTTACGGAAGCCCTGATACAGTAGTTAAAAAACTTAAGCATTTGGCTCAAGAATTTGATCTAGACGGAATCATCATGGAACCAAACGTTGGTGGAGGTTTATCATTCGACAGGATGATTAACTCTATACGTCTATATGCTCAAGAGGTAGCTCCGAAACTTCGGTAACGCAAATATGGAGAAATGCAAAACGCCCTGTGTTAAATGACACAGGGCGTTTTGCATTTCTCCATCCAGAATATCGGCTAATCTTTGAAGTGTGGCATTACCTCTCGTGCGAATAATGTAAGAGAATCTATAACCTTCTGGGATTCTATCCCTCCATAATTAACAAATAATATCAGGTTCTCAGCACCATTATTTCGTAATGACTCAATTCTTTCTGTTATAGCCTCAGGTGTCCCAAACAAAATCGCATTTTCAGACATGGCTTGATAATCAATGTTTGCCCGAGTTCCATAACGCCTTCTATATTCGCTGAAATTCTCCGGTAACAGTTCTACCTGCTGACCAGGAGGTGCACTCACCTCTTGTCCTGTCTGCTTAAACCACATAAAAGGAACTTGAGCATCATCATTAACCTGTCGAGGGGTGGGTGCAGTATACATTGCCCGGGCCACAGTGACTCTCCCAGGATCGTAATCAAATCCTTGCTCTCCAACAGCTATTTTGTAATATTCGATTTGCTCAGCAACATTGTCGAAACTCTCTCCTTGCCCTACCATCAAATTCCAATTGTGTTTCGCAACCCTGTCCATACTTTTATGACTAGAAGCCGCAACCCAGACCGGTGGATGGGGATATTGAATAGGTTTCGGATGAACCGTCATATCATTAAATGTCCAGAATTCACCTTTATGATCGAACGGTTGCGTTGATGTCCAAGCTTGAGTCATCACTTGCATGGATTCGTCAAAGCGACCATCGGCCTCGGCCATAGAAATGTTAAGGCGATTGTATTCACCCCATTGATATCCTCGTCCAACGCCGAGATCTAAACGACCGTTGCTCAACAGATCTACCGTAGCAACCTCCTCCGCTAACTTGATAGGATTATGAAATGGTAATACCGATACAGCAGTCCCAAGCCTGATATTACTGGTTAGACCCGCCAAGTAAGCGAGTACGGACATAGTAGATGAGACTATCCCATGTCTTGTGAAATGATGCTCGGTAAACCAGACCGAATCGAACCCTAATTGCTCTGCTTCTAGCACCTGATCTAAAGCCTCAGCATAGTATCTCTGCTGGGCAGTTGGATCCGGCAATTGTACTGAATGAAAAAGTCCAAATTTCAATTTATTACACCTTGGGTTCATTAAGATTTATCAAAGGTACTTTACGTCATAGAAACGTTGTAACACAAGAACTCTGAGCGTGATCCTTTCGTTGTCTACCCTATAACTAAGTATTCAATAATTTGACACATAGCTGTCTCGGGTCCTAAACTCGCTCAAACTCCTCTAGCTAACTATGCCAATAGTCAGAGTGACTACAGTTTAAATGAGCCACTTTATCATCGAGACAGTAATCCTAATTGAGAAATAGCAACGAACTCAGGCAACGTATCGCTAAATCTTTACCATTTTATTATGGATGGATAATCGCCGCCGATACGGCAACCGTTAGTCTTACGACTCGTACGGTTATGGCAGTCGCAACTTTATCTGTTTTTGTAGTACCAATGACAGAACATCTCGGATGGTCTAGAGGATTATTCTCCGGAGCGGTTAGCCTAGGAGGTCTCTGCGCTGTAGCAATATCTCCATTTGTTGGAAGGTCCATAGACAAATATGGAACTGGTATTTTGATCGCGGGATCATCCCTGATTACAGGAATCTGTGCATTGGGATTAGCGTTGGTCTCAACACCTTGGACCTTTTACATGTTATATATACCCGGAAGGATGATATTTTCTGGACCCCTCGAACTAGGCCTACCAACAGCAATAAGCAACTGGTTTATAAGACGTAGACCGCTGGGGTTAGCTGTGGATACCATTGCAAAAGGTGCCGGCTTAGCAATTATTCCACTAACCGCACAGATAATAATTGGCGAATGGGGATGGCGAACAGCTTGGACCTTTCTTGGTATATTAACGTTAACCGTCGGTGTGCTGCCTTCTCTGTTGCTAATGGCAAGAAGACCGGAAGACATGGGGTTAGAACCAGACCCTACAACCCGATATAGTCCTTCCACAAACCATGAACCTGACTCTGTCGCCGACGCGGCAACTAATATAGAAACAAATTATACTTTGGCGCAGGCTTTAAAAACCAAATCATTTTGGATTTTAGCTGTTTTCACCGCTGCCGGATTCATGGTTCAGGGCGGTGTTAGTCTTCATCAAGTCGCACATTATATCAACCAGGGTCTACCTGGAACTTTAGCAGCGTTAAGCGCTGGAACATATGCAGCCGCACAGATATTAGGTGGTCTCTTTTGGGGATTTACAGGCAGGAAGTTCCCTGTAAGGTTCCTACTCGCATTGTCTGCCATAATAGTGGGAATTGGAGTTATAAGTACTATTTATAGCTTCTCATTATCTTCTGCATTGATATCTGCAGCCACCATTGGATTCGGTGTCGGTGGGTTGCATCTTTTGGTTAGATTAGCATGGGCAGATTATTATGGTCGGCAGCATCTCGGCAGCATACGTGGAGTAACTTTATCTGCCCAGATCGGAGGTCAGGCGCTCGGCCCCATATTGGGAGGGTTTCTTTTCGATATAACGACAAATTACCGGCTACCTTTCTATGTATTCGCATCTGCAGTTTTTACAGGTGCAATACTCGTAACAGCGGCCACCGCCCCTAAATCTGCAATTAAATATTCCTGAAATGGACGCGGCAAACGTATATGAAATGTTTTGGTTAACTGGCAATTAAACCTTCCTCAACCTAGGTGCTATAACAGACAGTAATCCCGTTAAACCAACTCCAAGTACAGCGTTGATACTTGCAGCCCAAGGAGCACCCATGAAACTTGCCCATGCCCCAGAGTGAAGGCTTCCAAAACTATGGGCGTAAATAGCGAACACTCTAAGTCCCATAATTCGGCCTCTGAACTCAGGAGGAGCAGTTCTAAAAAGAACAGTCATAATAAGTACTAATGTAGACGAAAATGCCATCCCCGTAATTAGAAGTATAGCTAAAGATACCAAGTAAACCGAGGAGACAGAAAACAGGATCATAGTACCGTGCCACACACAAACTGCCAAGATAAGCAAGACACCCGTATGCTTAAGATTTGGTAAAAGAGCCAAAACTATCGAACCGATGAGTGCTCCTACCCCGAACATAGAGACTAACCCCCCCAGACCCGTTGATCCTACATCCAATATATCTCGTGCGAATATTGGCATTAATGTCGTATGAAAGGGAAATCCTGTTAAATTTATTATCGCTGCCACCAGTAATGCAGCCCATAAGACCTGCTCCCGCTTAACGTACCGAAATCCCTCAAGTGTAGTTTGGATTACTGATTCCTTTCGTTCCTTACTAATAAACCGGTTAGCACGAACCATCAGCGCACAGACTCCCCCAGAAAAATTCAATATCGCTATTAGAAGATATGCTCCCTGGGGGCCGTACATTTGAAACAGCCAGCCTCCTATCAATGGACCTATGATAGTGGATATGTTCATAGCCGCGTTAGTGAGAGCCAATCCGTTGCTAACGCGTTCTTGGGGTAATGTATCAGCCGCTAGTGATTGGCCAGCTGGCATATGGAACATACGTGCCAACCCACCAGCTAAAGTCAAAGCAAATATCTGCCAAACTTCTAAATTGCCGGTCACAATCAAGACAACCATCACCAAACTGACAATACACGCTATAAATTCTACGATGGCCAACAGGATCTGCCGGGGCATTCTGTCTGCAAGCACCCCAGCAAAGACAGCAAGAAAATTAGCAGCTATCCGCGTGGAGGTAGCCAACCCTACCAGAAAAGGAGAATTCGTTAGTGTAAGGATGAACCAGCCTAAAACGACTGTTTCCATTTGAGACCCAATTCCAACAAATACTAATGACAACCATACCAAAGAGAAATTTCTTTGGGTCAAGATGGAAAGCGGTCGAACTAAGTCGGTGAAACGTAAGGTAAGATTCAAAGAATTATCTGTTCATAAATAGCAATGTCTTTTTCGTGAGCGCCAGAGATTTATAAAAACGCAACTGAGGTTAGTACCGATACGATAGACCGTCGATTAACCTTTCATAACCACCAAATATATCTAGGCATTTCAAATAGTACGCCCCATAAAAGGTATCCTACAAGTATTGTTACACTAATCTAGAGTACAAACGATATAATATAAAGTAACACAAGTTCAAGAGATAACAACGACCTAATGACTCAACAACAACGCCAAATGATCCTAGCGGGATTCTTACAAGCTGCTAATTGTTCAAACTATACTGGCTCTTGGCGCCATCCTGAATCAGATCTTCGGTTCTTGACCCCTGAATTCTACCAAGATATAGCGAAAACTCTAGAAAAAGGTAAATTTCATCTGGCATTCGTGGACGACCGCTTGGCTATGCCCAGCAGATACGGTGGATCTTTTTCTGATCCAGTAAAATTAGGTATCCGGGTAGTGAAACTTGATTTGGTCCCCATTTTGACTGCTATGGGATTATCGACAACTCACCTCGGATTAGGAGCTACCTACTCGACTAGTTATTACTCCCCCTATCATATTGCCAGGCTATTTTCGACTTTGGATCACATGACGAACGGGCGTATCGCATGGAACATTGTCACATCATTAAACGATTCTGAAGCGCAGAATTTTGGGATAGAGGAAGTACTGGATCATGACTTGCGATATGACAAAGCGGATGAACTGGTTAGATTAGTCTCACGTTTATGGGATTCTTGGGATGATAACGCCTTAATAATGGACCGAGAAAATGGTTTATTCGCCGACCCTGACCGAGTTCATTCCACAAATTACCAAGGAAACTGGTTCAAGTCACAAGGTCCGCTCACAGTACCACGTTCTCCTCAAGGACAGCCAGTCTTAATTCAAGCAGGACAAAGCGAAAGAGGGCGCGAATTTGCTTCTCAATGGGGAGAACTCATTTTTACAATTTACCCAGACGCGGCGCGGTGCAAAGACTTTTACAACGATGTCAAAATGAGGGCCGAACAAAAAGGGCGGGAACCCGAAAACATAATAATAGCACCAGCTATTTACGTAGTAGCTGGAGAAACTGATAGCATAGCAACTGAGAAATACGATGAAATTAAAAGTTTAGCCCACACTTCGGACTCCTTAACCCTTCTATCAGAAGTATTCAATTACGACTTCTCTCAACACGGTTTAGACGAACCAATCGAAGACGATATAATCGATTCACTATCCGGATTAAGAGGATTTATAGATAGAGTCGTTGATTTAAGCGGTAATGCAAATCCAAGCGTTAGGGATTTCCTTGAACACAGTGGCAGAGGCACCTTATCTGAGTTACCTTGTTTCGTAGGCACACCGAAGGATATAGCTGATGAAATGGAAGAGTGGTTCTTGAGTGAATCTTGCGATGGGTTTGTGTTGTCTGCCACCCATATACCCGGAGCTTACAACGACTTCGTCAAGCTCATAGTACCCGAACTCCAAAAGCGCGGGCTGTTTAGAAATGATTATTCTGGAACCACATTAAGACAAAACCTAGGGTTACCCAATCCAGAAACTACCAGGTGAAATCTTCCCTATACTAGGGTGTCGCATTTGCAGGCTGACTATCCTGATCACTGGAAATTGGGTCCCTGCCAGGAAGACGTTGAAATAAAGCTACGGTACCACCAGCTATAATCACCCAAACTACTACAAAGATTGACGATCTAAACCCGTCCTGATAATAGATTTGTGCCTCGGAAGCAGTCATCAACTCAATAGTTGCCGGCAAACTTAACCCTAACACCATAGCACCTAACGTAGTACCAATAGTATGACCCATTTGCCTAGTAGTCTCTAACATCCCAGATGCAAAGCTCCTATTATCGGGCAACGTATTCATGACCAACGCGTTGTAAGGGGTAATGAACAATCCTGTACCTATAGAGGCCGGAAGTAGCAGCAGAGGAAGTCCCCAGATCGGAACCCGAGCCGCAAACAAACCCATCAGAGTTACACCTAATGCTACTAAGAAGAGCGATCCTGGGCCCAGCCATCTGGGATTGTATCGGTCGAATATCCACCCTGCTATTGGTGGAATCCAAAGTCCAAAACTCTGATGAGTCAGCAAAATCAACGATACTGCTATAGGTGTATAACCGAGGCCATCTTCTATGACTATCGGTACCAGAGTGAATATCGTAAGCATAGACAGATGAAAGGTCGTGTTACTAAATAAAGCTGTCGAGAATATCTTCCGTTTGAAATATCTAAAATCTAAAAATGGTTCGTTGCTTCTAAGTTGTAAAATGACAAACAAAACACCTAGTGACAAAGCCAACAAATTCATTGGGAGGTGATAACTTAGAGCTTCTGGGGAAGTAAATGATTCGCTTCCTTCGTGTAAATGCGACCCGGATAGGGTAAAGACTCCCAGGGTCACGACCAATATGACGGCTCCAAAATAACTTATTGATACGTCTTTTCGGCCCTGCTCCCATTGTTGATACTGGTATTTCAACATCGGCCAAGCGAATTTTATGGCTATTAAGCCTATCAAGAATGATGTAGCGAATACCCATCTCCAATTCAAATAATGAAGAAATACGCCAAACAACCCAACTCCTATAAACGTACCTATCCTAGATGCGGTTACCGGGACTGAAAATGCTCTCCCCCGTTCATCCATATTGAAGACCATGGTCAACATTGCATTAGCATTGGCGGTAATTAATGCCCCACCCAAACCTCCAATTCCGCTCCAAAGAATTAATTGCCCCAGCGTCTGAGAAGTAGTGGCCATTAAATTCCCCAGGGACATTATCACCGCGCCTATAACAAATAGACGTACATGACCATATCGTTCACCAAGCCTAGCAGCAAGAAACACCGTACTACCCAGAACCAGTAACCGTATAATTACTGACCAAGCAGCATCGTCAATATCAACTCCAAAATATTCGGCAACTGAAGGGATAGTCAACGTTACAGGTAGGAACGTAGCCTGGACTAGTAGATGACCCAGACCTAGGGCCCAAAGAGTTTCTCTCCGTTGTTTACTTGAAGCTAACTCACGAAAGCCGGCTACGAAGTTAAGACGATACCAAACCAGCGTTAGAAGATGCACAAATCTTTACTCCAAGTAAGATAACTGCTCAGAAATTGTATTCCATCAATCCTGTTTAACTCGAACCAGTGTAACAGAAGTAACCTCTTGCTAGATATGACCTATCACACAGACTAGCTGCGATTGAAAATCAGATAGCTCATTTGAAACAACGATATTGGTGACTAAAGCGTAGATATATCATAAAATCCAACTGTATCGGGAGCTTTTCATAATCTTATACAGTAATAAGACCACAATAAGGCCACGCCAAAATAATCTAACCAATCATCAAAGGATTAAGACAAATGCAAAAATACGATGGAGGAGAAGCTATACTTGAGGCTTTTCGAAACCTCGGAATAGACTACATTATCTCCTCTCCCGGATCGGAATGGGCTCCAGTATGGGAAGCTTTGGCTCGTCAAAAAATACAAGAGAACGCTGGGCCAACTTATATCAACTGCTGGCACGAGACTCTCGCAGTTAATATGGCTATTGGATACACCAGAATTACTGGAAAACTCCAGGCAGTTCTACTGCATGCTGGAGTTGGTTTGCTCCAAGGTAGTATAGGCATACACGGAGCCAACCAAGGAGAAGTCCCCGTTCTAATATGTTCGGGCGAAGCTAACAGTTACGGAGAAAACCCGGAACTAGACCCGCAAGGTCAATGGTACCGAAACCTGAGCGTAGTCGGTGGGCCCAATAGGTTCGTAGACCCTTTTACTAAGTGGAGTGGTCAGGCCACCAGTCCATATACTCTATATGAACAACTAATCAGAGCAGGGGAAATGGCACAACGAGTTCCCTTAGGACCTACTTTTTTGGACATCCCTATTGAAACTATGATCCATCCGTGGACAGTACCAAAAAAAATTCGCCAGATCCCCAAAGCGCCTACAAGCCAACCATCTCCCGAACTAATTAAAGAGCTTTCAACACTATTGATAGCCAGTAACAGTCCGCTAATCATCACTGAATCAGCTGGGAAAGAGCCTGCGGGTTTCGCTAATCTAGTCGAACTTTCTGACCTTTTATCTATACCAATTATCGAGAGCTCTCCAACCTACTCAAATTTCCCGAAGAGCCATCCTATGCACCTAGGTTTCAATCCTTCCCCTTTAATTGGTACATCCGATGTGGTGTTAGTAGTAGGCAGCCGATCTCCCTGGTATCCCCCCAGTGCCGGACCAACAAACGCTCAGGTTATAGCTATAGACGAAAATCCTATTAAGGGCCAGATGGTATATCAAAACCTAATGGCAGACATGTACATAGAAGGAGACTTAACCACCACATTAGCCCTGCTAAATACCGAACTGAAAAACAATATTCAGCAAGAATCTAGTGCTATCAAAGAAAGGTGGCTTAGAAACAAAAATCAACACGACAAACTCGAAGAACAAAATCGAATATCAAGAACAGAAGCAGGCAAAAAGACTACAATAGATCCGATTTTCCTTTGCCAAACGTTAAGCGAAATTATGCCAGACAACTGTGTTTATGTGGAAGAAACTACATCTCACAGGAATACCATCCTCCAACATGTAACCTGGGAAGATCCTCATAGGTATATCCACCCACACGGTGGTCTAGGTCAAGGGCTTGGTTTGGCTTTGGGCGTCAAACTTGCCAAGCCAAACCAACCCGTCGTAGCCCTTATGGGTGATGGAGGTCTCTTGTACAACCCAATAACCCAAAGTTTCGGTGTCGCTGGAGAAGCCAATCTTCCGTTTTTGACTATCGTGTTCAATAACGGCAATTACGAAGCAATGCGACGAAATCACCTACATTACTATCCTGATGGAGAGGCTTTCGAATCGGGAATATTTCACGGGGTTCACATCCCAAGCCCTGAATATTCGGAGCTAGTGGCACCATTTGGAGGCTACGGGATAAAAGTAGACAAGCCCGATGAATTAGCACAGGCATTAAAATCCGCATTGGAAGCTGTGGATAACGGGAAAATAGCTATAGTTGATGTATTACTTGATAAATAATGCCAATAATTGGCTTTTACATGAGGGGTGTGACATCTCGTAACGTACCCGCTGCTGGATAGATGAATCCCTCACATTTGACTACGTCCACTGAGAACATTTTGTGATTGGTGGAGCTGGCGAGACTCGAACTCGCTACCTCTTCAATGCCATTGAAGCGCTCTCCCGGGTGAGCTACAGCCCCACTTTTCATTGTGTCTAGTATTCAAAATACCAGACACAATATTAGCAAAATATGGTGTCTAACTGCAATATTTGAAACTATCCCTTTCTGGTAAATTTAACAACAGTACGACCCTGACTACCCTCATAAGGCTCAACTATGTAAAGGTCCTTATGAGAATCAACCCAGACACCATGGCATGACCTATGTGTCATCGAACCCCATTGGGCCAACCTTTTACCATCAAGGTCCATTATACTGACCAGCCCACCGTTATGTTCGACGCAGTAAACTATGTCTTCGTTATCAACGCATACTACTGCGCCGCCAATAAGCTTCGTGTCCCACGAATCAAGGTGCTCGCCATCTTGGGAGAAAACCTGAATCCGATCGTTTTCTCGGTCCATAATCAATAGACGCCCTCGACTGTCAATCCATGCGCCGTGCGGCAGTTGGAATTCACCAGGGCCGGAACCCGGCTCGCCCCAGGACAAAAGATGGGTACCATCAGCAGCAAATTTATGAACTCTTGCATTTGCATAGCCATCTGCCACAAATATCTCACCAGCATCATTCAGGGCAATACCGGCCGGCAAATTAAATGGAGCCCCGCCGTGTGTAACTAATTGCCAACCGTTAGAGCCAAAATCAGTGTTATCTGCTCCCGTATCTGAACGAAAACCCTTTTCACCCAGCGTAAAGAGCAGCTCACCATCTTTGGTAAATTTCATTATCTGACCGTTGTTCCTCTCTACGAGCCATACATTGTCGTCTTTGTCCAATATAATCGCGTGAGGAAAGGCAAAAAGACCACCACCCCAGGATGACAGGTAATTACCCTCTCTATCAAAAATAACGATCGGATGATCTGGGTCTCTGTTAAAACAATAAACCTTATCTTGAGAGTCGCCAAATACTGCAGCAGCCGGCATCGACCACCCTTCAGGCAATTTAGCCCAATGGTAATCAACTTCGTAGGTGTACTTGCCGCTACCAACTATTTCCTTTGTGGTCACAGTTAACCTCCTACTTCATAGGTTGTTTATGAATATTCCAAGTATACTCCAATGGTCAATTATTGGGTGCTGGCTGTGATATTTTTTAAAAAGCACCGATACCCGGTGTTTTAACCTTCATCATAGTCAACGAATCTCCTGGGGTCATATAAAGGGTTCTATAATCAGGACCACCAAAAGCAAGGTTACGAGTTATCTCAGGCATAAGAGCCACACCCAATACCTCGCCATTCGGTTCTATCACCCAGAACCCTCCTGACCCAACACAAAACACCCTGCCCAAGGTATCAACCTTCATTCCATCGGGCACACCTGGTTCTGACGAAGACATATCACAAAATAATCTATGATTGCTAAGTGTTCCCTCTATGGATACATCCAAAGCCTCTATCCTACGATGACCGCAATATTCACCATTTTCTTCTTCGACAAAACACTGAACCGTCTCTCTACTAATGGAAACATATAAAGTAGATTCATCCGGAGATAACGCCAGACCATTAGGGTAAACACATTGATCTGTAGCCAAATGGAGATTACCATCTGGATCGATCCGGTAGACTCCAGCAAAACCTAATTCACGTTTGTCCTCTTCAAGTCTCAGCTCCGGGTCAGTAAAATATATAGTTCCATCCGACCTGCAAATTACATCGTTCGGCTTATTGAATCGCTTACCTTGCCATTTTTCCGCAAGGGTAGTAATCGACCCATCTTTATCCATTCTAGTTAACCGACGATGATCGGCACCCTCACACATCAACAATCTTCCTTGCTTGTCCAATGTACATCCGTTACCTTCTCCAGTACCTTCCCTAATGACAGTAACATCACCATTAGTGTTCCAGCGCATCAGTCGACCGCCCACCAAATCTACGAACGTTACCGAGCCGTCAGGATGCCACAATGGTCCTTCAGTTCGGTTCCAGCCACTTGTCAATGTGACCGGTTCAAAGGTTTCAAGTATAGAAGATAATTCGTTCGGCATTGATTTACTCCTACCACTAAATTATCGGCAAGTTTTATCGATTCTAGAACACAGCTATGGGATTAACTGGGGATCCTGTAGTGTTATGTAATCTCAAGGGTCCAATCGATACCATAAACTCCCACCGGTTTCTCTCTTTACAAGCGTCCGCAAGTTCCTCAAGATTAGCATTATCCAGGATCCATAGCCCCATGGCTGTAATCCCAACTTGATGAATGGGTTGGGGAACATTCGGGTATTGAGCGGGACTAACATCGTTCCCAGTATCAGATCCCATTACAGAAATTCCTCTCTGATGAAACAAAGGCAGACAAGCAGCCTGGCAAGCTGTAGATCCCGCAGATCTATCAACCGCACCTTCTACTTCTCGCCTATGTAACTGCCCGGTCCGGATCAGTAGAATATCTCCTTCCTCGATCTTGAAGCCGCACCGAACCTCTGCAGCCAATATATCTTCAGGAGAAACACCTTCCCCACGTTCTAACCAGTTAATATCTCGTATCATAGGGACATCTACCAACACCCCTCTGGAAATAAACCCATTTTTGGCTGCTTCAACTGAGCACACTGTTGCCCCCATACTCGTCGATACCAAATGAGCAGGATTTCCATTATAAGTTTTGCCATCCCAGAAAAAATGCGCCAGGCTATCTACATGCGTGACAGCATAACCATGAAATATCATGCCTATATAATCGGTAGCAGCTGCATTAGGTCTTGCACTGACTTTTTGTCCACTGGCCCATCCTTCCCCACTCTCCACCATATAATGGACTGGGGGATTAGGAACATCCGGAGCAGGATCCCACAGTACTGTCCGGGACAACGATACCGTTACTCCTTCCTGCACAGTCGCAATGGCTTTTTTCGTCTTTTCGGGAGTTATTAGATTCGGAGTTCCGAGCTGATCATCGTCTCCCCATCTTCCCCAATTGGACAAAGATTTGAAATATTCTAATACTTCTTGTTCTGTAGGAATCGGCATTTGTATTCTCCTAGACCTGAATTCATTAAGACACGTTTGGCCAATTATGCCTCAAGGCTCATACACACGCAATCTAACGATCCTTGTCAGGGGATAGCAAGCTATGGTAGTCTTGAGCCAATGATATGCCTTCAGGAGAGGTCCATTACTCAATGAGATGTGAAATTTGTCTGAAATCTGGTATGAGCGGTAACAATGTAAGCCACTCAAACCGCCACACCAAAACACGCTTCAAAGCAAACGTCCACAAACAGACACTTTTGATGAACGGTCAAGTGAAACGTGTCAAGATATGTAGCCGATGTCTACGTACTCTGCATAAGCCTCCCAGAGCCCGTAAAGGTTCAATAACAGCAGCTACGGCGTAGCGTACAAATTATCAATCCGGTTTAATACCGTCTATACAGCCTCTAAGCCTTGTCATTGCTTCGGACACAGTTTCTTGTTGGTTATATATCGCAGATCCTGCTACAAGTATGGTCGCACCAGCCTTAACTGACTGCTGAGCGCTCTCATCGGCCTTAACACCGCCATCCACTTCAATTTTAGGGCTACATTCCAACGTCTTAGCCAAGGCCCTTATGCGTTTTATCTTTTCTATACTGGCCGGAATAAAGGACTGACCACCGAACCCTGGATTAACAGTCATGACCATCACTATATCCAGAAAAGGAATCAGATCTTCAATAACCGATCCTGACGTAGCAGGATTTAAAGCAACTCCAATTTGGCATCCCAGATCTTTAACCTGGTATACAGTCCGGTGAAGATGATTGCAAGCCTCTGCATGAACGATAATCTGATCTGATCCAGATTTAGCAAACCCGGGAATCAAATAATCAGGCTCACGTACCATTAAATGAATATTCAATGGCAGCGTAGTCGACCTTCTAACTGCATCTACTACCATTTCCCCAAAAGAAATGTTCGGAACGAAATGACCATCCATGACGTCAACGTGAATAGAATCTGCACCAGCCTCTGCTGCTTCTTCAACTTGCCGACCCAAATAGGCGAAATCAGCTGATAATAAAGATGGAGAAATCTCTATGCGGTCATCATCTGGCATCAACTAAACCTTCCATTTGCCGCCTTGCTTCACCTAGTTCCTGTTCAACCTGAGATGGGGCCGTACCACCCAAATTGTCTCGAGCTTCAACCGAAGACCACGCAGTTATGTTGTAGACATCATCTTCAAACACATTAGAAAATGCATGGTATTCGGAGAGTGATAATTCTTTTAATTCTTTACCTTGATCCTCACAATAATCACAGAGGTTTCTCATAATTCCGTGGGCCTCCCTGAATGGAACCTCTTTACTGACCAGGTAATCCGCCATATCAGTGGCTAACATATAACTTTCATTAGCGAATTCAGACATGCGTTCGCCTATTACCTTAAGGCTACCGAGCATTCCTTCGTATACGTTTAATGTAGCTAGAAGAGTATCAACAGTATCAAAAAATCCCTCTTTATCTTCTTGTAGATCCCTGTTGTAGGTCAGTGGAAGACCCTTCAAAACAGTGAATAAAGAAAACAAATTACCGTAGACTCTCCCGGTTTTACCCCGAGCCAGCTCGGCAAAATCTGGGTTCCTCTTTTGAGGCATTATGCTACTACCCGTGGTGTATCCCTCATCTAATTTAATAAACCCAAATTCCCTACTAGACCAAATGACCATTTCTTCAGATAAGCGAGAAAAATGCATCATGCATATAGAAGCTGCTGCTTGGAACTCCAGCAAAAAATCGCGGTCCGAAACCGCGTCCATACTGTTATTAGTAACCGCAGAAAATCCTAATTCTGTTGCCAAAAATTCTCTATCCGTAGGATAAGGCACTCCTGCTAAGGCTCCGCTGCCTAATGGCATAACATCTACTCTAGCGTAACAATCTTTAAATCTACCCCCATCTCTTGTAAACATCCTGAAATACGCTAGCATATGATGGGCAAACAAAACTGGTTGAGCTCTCTGAAGGTGTGTATAACCTGGCATAATAACGTTGCTGTTAGCTGATGCTAACTCTAGCAAAGCACTCTGTACTTTTTTGATACCAGACAAGGTTGTTTCTATCACATCCTTGGTATACATCCTGAGATCCAGAGAGATTTGGTCGTTTCTAGAACGCCCTGTGTGTAACCTACCGCCAGCAGCACCGATATTCTGGGTTAGTCGAGATTCGATATTCATGTGGATATCCTCAAGAGAGACATCCCATGGGAATTTATCCTCATCAATTTCTCGTTCTATGACTCCTAGACCCTCACAAATTAATGTAGCATCATCATCAGAAATAATTCCCTGTTTGCATAACATACGGGCGTGCGCTTTAGATCCTTTTATATCGTGGTGATAGAGTCTCCTATCGTAATCGAGTGATACAGTGTAATCCAATATTTGTTTCTGAATATCCATTTTTTCAAGCCTAACAGCCCACGAGTTTTACTTGGAAGGGAAGCCTTGCTGAGCCAGCCAACGAACATATTCCTTACTCGCCGATGAAGCTTTGAATAAAGCGTCGTCATACGATCTGAAAATGTTTTCGGGATAATCCATAGTACATTTGCCACCATGTTCTTTGATCAGGCTCTCCAACATATCAACCCGAAATCTTTCTGCATCTAACCATTCATTTGATAAACGTTTGTGTTCTTCAACCAATCGTTCTGGACCGGTCATTCGGACTCCTCCCATATCGGCTCGTCAGACCAACAAATTATAGCATGCTCAGATACAACCTCTGGCCCACATTTAACTAAAAAGAGGAAGATAACCCGACTAAGGGTTGCACAAGTACCCGGTTATCGGCAACCCTCTCAGATAAGGCATCTTGACAATCTATTCCGTCGAGGCCCTGTGTAAGAAATCAAAACTCTCCGATAAATTGTCAAAAACATCTGGATCCGGTGGTATCTCCATGATCGCAGCACCAACATACCCTTTATTTTCTAACCCCCTCAACATCGCCCCGCAATCAATGTCTCCGGTATCCACGCTGCGATAAGGTTTCCCGTCTCTAGCTTGTTTGAAATGTACTATTTTAATCATGTCCAAAGGTAACGCTTCAAGTTCATCTAATGGATCGCTATCGGGAAACCTCCTTAACTGGTTGGTAGGGTCTGGGCACAGCCCTAAATAACTCCCCTCTTCTTGAGAAAGCAAGGATCTCGCCTGTCGAACCAACAACGCCATACTCCGTAGTGGTTGACCAGAGTTTTCCATGGATAAAGTAACCCCTTGCTTAGCAGCTTCTCTCGCCAATTCAGAAATCGATACGGCTTCGGCTGGCAAGTCCGTAGCATGTTCCCAAGGTCCATCAAACGGAGTAGGATCTACTAATCTTAAATGAGGATATCCTCTGCCCACTACCTTGGCACCAGCCAGCGCAGCTTGGAATTGGTCGCCCAACGGATCGGCTGTTTCAGACAAACAAGGCCATGCCATCGCAAGATCGAACGACAAATTCGGAAAGCTGTCTACGACTTCTTGTAGTCCTTCCAAATTGGGCCTCCATTCCTTGCCCTCTCCGCTCTCGCAGGTGCCGAGGCAAGTTTGCCTGAGTTCCACGTGACAAGCACCTCTGTTTTCAGCTTCTTGGATTAAATCCAATAAGTTTCCTTTTTCCAAATGCTGTCGCCACGAATTAGTAATAGCACCATAAATCATACGAATAGACCTCCCTGTTTGTAATCAGCATTACGAAACAGACTATACTCTTCATTATCTAGCCCCTCAACTTATTAAGCTTACTAGGCCTATAAAATTATACACATCCACCAACATGAACTACTTGCAATAGAGTCCTCTGGTAGAATGTAGAATTATGACAACCTAGTTCAGATTTTGGGAGGATTTTAAAATGACAGCACTTAATTCAGAGAAATGTACAGCCTGTAGAAGAGATTCTCCTCCAGTTACAATCGAGGAAAAAATCAGCTTGTTACCACAAATCGCAGATTGGAGCCTTGTGGATGAACAAGATATTCCCAAGCTAGATAGGCTATTTAAATTCAAAAATTTTGTTGATGCGTTAGCTTTTACCAACGTCATCGGAGATTTAGCAGAAGAACAAGGGCACCACCCTAAGTTAATCACCGAATGGGGTCGAGTACAGGTAACTTGGTGGACTCATAAGATTCGAAACCTACATAGGAATGATTTTGTAATGGCAGCTAAGACAGACCAAGTTTACACTGAGATAGAACAAACCTTTTAAGGATTATAGATATAACCCAATTTCTATATTGTTGGATTAGTAAATGCTCATACCTTCGAGATGTTATGAAAGTAAATTACTCTCTACAATCTAAAGATCTAAACTCAGTTGCTTCAGAAGCGGCATGGGCTGAAAGAATGGGTTATGACAGCATATCTAGTAACGAAACGGCCCATGATTCTTTTTTACCCCTAGTACTTGCTGCCACGAGCACTAGCGATATAAAGCTGCAAACCCATGTAGCAATAGCTTTCCCTAGATCACCAATGACTATGGCATATACAGCCCGTGACTTACACGTACTTTCCGGTGGCCGTTTACGGCTAGGTATCGGAACCCAAGTCAAGGGCCACATTGAACGCCGCTTTTCTACTACTTGGAGCTCCCCAGGTCCCAGACTCAAGGAATATGTGCAAGCATTACGGAAGATCTGGGAATGCTGGGAGACAGGAGAACCATTAAATTACTCAGGTAAATATTATCAATTTTCATTGATGACACCTTTTTTCAACCCGGGGCCTAGCGGATTAAATATGCCCCTAATCTACACAGCAGCTGTAAATCCATACAACTGTTCTGTCGCCGGCGAAATATCCGATGGACTTCTTCTACATAGCCTCACATCTCCAGAGTACGTACAAAAGATAGTTATACCTGGTATTCAGAAAGGATCCATCAAAGCAGGCCGTGATTCATCTGACCTATTCCTTGGTGGTGGAGGATTCATAATTACAGGGCCAACTCCATACAGCCTAGAAGTGCAAAAAGAACAACTACGGCGAAGGATTTCGTTTTATTCATCCACAAGAACCTACTTCCCTGTCCTTGAAACTCACGGCCTACTTGAAATTGGGCAACGCCTGCATAAACTCTCCGTTGAGGGACGGTGGGACGATATGCCTAGCCTAATCACAGATGAAATATTGAATGTGTTTGCAATCATTGGGGGATACGATGAAATAGCACCTAAATTTTTAGAGCGGTATGGAAATTTACTCGATGAAGTAAATTTCTCGATGCAAACCACATCCAACGAGGAAGAAAATCGACTCCGAACTATAATCCAACAGTTCCAATCATAAATTTTTCACCAACAAATATGATATAGGGGTAAACTAATGGCCGAAGTAAAGTTGAGTCCTCAGAATACCGGATTATTAATCCAAGATATGCAGAACGACATCGTAAAATCAGGTAGACCGGTTGTTCCTTTAGGGGAAACCGTCTTAATAGCTAATTGCAAGAAATTACTGGTCCAAGCAAGAAAACTAAACGTACCTGTATTGTACGTTCAAGTCACGAGGAGACCTGATGGTAGGGATATTCCTAAGGCCGCACTCGGCTCAGACATGCCATTAGGCGCTCCCCCTTTAGTCGCAGGTAGTCAGGGAGCAGAAATAGTGTCAGAACTTTCCCCTCTACCAAGTGAACCTATCATTACTAAACATACTACAAGCCCATTTAATACAACCGATATAGAAGTCTATCTGAGACGATTCGGTATAACCACCTTAATTCTGACAGGATATTCAACTACAGGTGTAGTCGAAGGTTCACTTCGAGATGCTAAAGATAAGGACTACGATTGTGTAGTAGCTAGTGACTGTTGTTCTGCTGCAACTGAACAAGAACACCTGACTTGCATGGATATAGTTTTCCCTAGGATGGCTTGGGTAGCGAGTGGAGATGAAATAATAGCCGCATTTGGCAGGTAATAATTTTGAGTTATCTGTGAAGAAGTAAATTTACCAATTACCTATGAAGCATTGCCCATGAAGTAGTACCGAGTTGAAATTGTATTCTCCGAAAACCCTCTGCATGGTTTAGACCTACCAGTTCTCCTTGCTTGCCAGTCCCTTCTTTAATCCGTCGTAGTCTATCCTCCGGAGTACGCCGTTGCATCTGGCTTGCGTGTGCACTGAGAGAATCTGCTTTCAACTCTAGATAGTCTTCAACGTCTATAAATACGTCTGGACTTTCAGTACCCCACAAATATGCCTCGCTAACCATATGAGGTGACAATCCTTCCTCAACAATTTGCTCAGGGTAATGCAAGGGACTCCAGGCATAAGTAAAAGCAGCATCTAAAGCCACCTGACCACTCATGCGGTGATCTCTATGAGTGTGACTAATACTCCTATAGGGATCTATGCCGAAAATAATTTCCGGACGGTGGCGGCGAATCTCTCTGACTACCTCTCCTCTATATCTGTAACTGTCCTCTAATGTTCCATCAGGATACCTAAGAAAAACCACTCCTTGGACACCCAGAACATTCGAAGCATTCTTTTGTTCAATTTCCCTAATACCTGCCAACGTTTCCGGGTCCAGATCACGATCAGAAGTGCCTTTGTCTCCATTAGTACACATTAATACAACAATTTGTGTACCAGATTCCTTAACCCATTTCCCCATGGTTCCACCACACCCTCCTTCTGCATCGTCAGGATGGGGAGTCACAATCAATGCTCTACTAGGAGGATCTGTAATGATTTCCACTATATATCATCCTTTAACAGATAAACGAACCAACTTAAAATATGAACCGTAAGATGGCAACCGAGACTTAACCTAATACAATATTTAGAACCTGAAAAGATTTTAATTTGATACGATTAAACTAAGCCAAAACTGAGACCGTTTGTAAGACCTATAGATGGAAGACTACCATTTTAAGTTCAGTCATTTCATGAACAGCATAGCCGGGACCTTCTTTGCCCATTCCACTGTCTTTCAAACCACCGTAAGGCATGAGGTCAGCTCTCCACTGGGGAGATGAGTTGATATGCAAATTACCTGACTCAACCTCTCGAGCAAAACGCATCGCCCAGTCTATGTTTTGGGTAAATATACCTGCTGACAATCCGAACCTACTATCGTTGGCCATTTCAATCGCTTCATCTATATTGTCGAAAGAACTGACAGCCACTGCTGGACCAAATAATTCTTCCCTCGATATACGCATGTCCGGAGTAGCATCTGCAACCACGGTCGGAGCATGAAGCGTTCCCTCTCGATCCCCTCCCGCAACTACACGGGCCCCTTGGCCTACGGCCTCTGATATCCATTCATGTACTCTAGCCGCGTCTGACTCTCTGATCATCGGACCCATTTTTATCGCTTCATCCACAGGGTTGCCGGTAATGAATCTTTCTGTCGGCTCAACTAATGCATCTAAAAAGTCCGCGTAGATCCGTTTATCCGCAAACACCCGTTGTGTAGATATACAAACTTGCCCTGCGTTAGAAAATCCTCCGGCTACTGTGGCGGCTGCGACTTTTTCTATGTCCGCATCCGACATAACGATCAGCGGGCTATTGGAACCAAGTTCCATAGTTACTTTTTTGATTCCCGCGTTGCGACAAATCCTGTCACCTACTTCCATACTACCTGTAAACGTTATCTTGCGGACCCTGGAATCTCCGGTAATAGCATCACCTATTTCGGCTCCTGAACCAGTAACACATTGAATAGCTTCTGGCGGCAACCCCGCTTCGAGTAATATCTCTGTTAACTTTAGACCCGACAGAGGTGTATCTCCAGCTGGTTTAAGAACTACAGCGTTGCCCGCGGCTATCGCGGGACCCACCTTATGACATACTAAATTAAGAGGGAAATTAAATGGAGCTATAGCAGCAACTACCCCAACAGGGACACGGATAGTAAATCCAAATTGACTACTTATACCTGGAGCCGCATCTAGGGGGACTGTTTCACCATGTAATCGTTTTGCTTCCTCAGAAGACTGGGTTATAGTTTGTATTGCTCTACCAACCTCTCCTCGCCCTTCTGATATAACTTTACCTTCCTCAAGAGTAATGGTTTTACCTAAATCTTCGACCCTCTCCGACATTAACTGGGCAGTCTTATTTAATATCTGGTAACGCTCGTGGGCAGGCATTTTAGCCATAATTTTTGCCCCCCTAGTAGCGCTAGTTACCGCAAGTTCTACATCAGCAGCAGTTCCTCTTGGAACTGTATCAATAACCGATTGATCAAAGGGGTTAAACACAGGCATTGTCTCAGCTCTATCTACCCATTCGCCATTGATATACATTTTCATCCGACTTCACTCCAATCCCATAATGATTCCATATTAATCGCCTCTAGCATAGTACCAGTACGGAGTAGGTGCAACTACAATACTGGATTCGTCACATGATATATATAATGGTCCGTTATACTATTAACATCGTTCATATTCCGATAATAGCATGTTCGCCAGTTATACTGAGTATCCACTCTAACATTCCCAAAATTAGTGAGGCCAGCGTGCTGAAGAGTCTGACTAGAATAGTCAAGGTGAGACCGTCTAATCAAATCCAAATTACCACCTGACCGAATCAGAATATTATCCATATATAACCTGATCAAGATTTGATCCCGAATGAGACTGACTTCAACATATCGGATGGATATTTGGTGCTGGTTTTGTAGTGAGGCGAATGCAATTTGGAAAGTTGAAAACGGTTTTTTAATATTACAGCCTGTCATGTGGCCATAAATCCAGACAACGTACTCTGACCTGAGAAAACCCTAGGTATTACACTGATCATCCGTTTGGTCATAAGTTGTGAATAGGTTAGGGAATTATCTACTGCCAACGGATTCTCTATTACAGAGTTTGTTTCAAACGCAATGCCAAAGACCTAGTTAAACCCGGCACAGCTGCTATATCATCAATATCAGCCTCTTTGATTCCTTGGATAGATCCAAACCTACGAAGTAACATCCTCTTTCGCTTGGGACCAATCCCTGTAACAAGATCAATGCTCGACTTTAAGCTACCCTTACTCCTCAGGTTTCTGTGATAAGTAATAGCGAATCTATGGGCTTCATCCCTAAGTCTCTGCACCAAATACAAACTTTGCGAATTACGTGGCAGGATTATAGGTTCCGAAGTGTAGGGGACGAATATTTCTTCATTCTCTTTGGCTAACGCAGCTAATGGGATATCATCTAGACCTAATTCTAAGAGAACCTCAAGAGCTGCGGATAAATGTCCTTTACCACCATCGATAATCACCAATTCTGGCACTATAGACCAACCATCACTAATCGAGTTCCCATTATTATCAGTCTGACCCCCATTCTGTGACCGAATATCCGACAATCGTTTGAACCGCCTCCGCAGCATCTCCTGCATACTGGCATAATCATCGACGCCATCTACGGTTTTAATTTTGAATCTTCGGTAATGTGAGGTTTTTGGTTTTCCGTCCTGGAAAACCACCATACTTCCTACCACATTTGTGCCTTGTATATGTGAAATATCGTAGCATTCCATACGGGACGGGGGATTGGGCAAACTTAAATGTTCTTGTAATTCACTTATTGCATGATTTATAACATCTGGATTATTCAACCATTTTACGCGGTGCTGAGACAATCCTTGATTCGCATTCTCAACAACTACGTCGAGCAACTTACGGTTAGGACCTCTTTGAGGACAGGTTATTCTTACTGAACCACCGCGCTTGCCTTTAAGCCAATCTTGGATCAACTGATGATCTTCTAAAGGATATTGAATTAGAAGGGATGGCGGAATTACCGCTGAATTTTCATAAAATTGGTTAATAAATTGGCCCAAAACCAATCCAACGGAATCATCTTGTGTCCCTTCCATAAAAAAGTGGTCCCGACCTATTAATTTTCCATGCCTGATGAAAAATATCTCTATCCATGTTTCATCAGTACCCTGCGCCATCGCGATCACATCTGTATCACCAATAGGATTAGAATCTACTTTTATACGTTGTTCCTCAGCAACCCGTTCTATGCTCTTTATCTGGTCTCTCAGCACTGCTGCCCGTTCATATTCCAAAACGCTTGAAGAAGCCCGCATTTTTGTGGTTAATTCACTAGTAACAGATTCCGTGTCTCCTTCCATGAACAGAATCACCTGTTGAATCACCGTTTCATACTCGTCTTTATTAGCATGACCAGAACAGGGAGCTATGCATCTATTAATATAGTATTCGAGACATGGTCTTGGATCCTTCCCTGTGATGGCCTTAGTACAAGAACGATAGGGAAACAATTTTTTGACTAGATCCATGGTATGCCTGACACTACCTGCCGAAGCAAAAGGCCCAAAATATCTAGCTCCATCGTCGGAAACTTGTCGGGTTATGTAAACACGCGGAAATTCCTCAGAGAGATCTATTTTAAGAAAAGGGTATGTTTTGTCATCCTTAAGTCGAGCATTAAAACGTGGTCGATAACGTTTAATAAGGGTATTCTCTAATATGAGAGCCTCTGATTCTGTGTCAGTCACAATGAACTCAAAATCAGTAATTTGAGAAACTAGTTTACGGATCTTCGGACTTAATCCTGAGGATGAGCCAAAATAAGATCTCATACGATTTCGAAGCACACTTGCCTTACCTACGTATATGATCTTGTCGGATGCATCCTTCATCAAGTAAACTCCGGGTTTCTCCGGAGTCACCCTCAGCCGATGGGCAAATTGCGGCAGAACCATTTAATCCACTAGATTATTATAGCCAAAATTACTAATACAGAAGTCAGGGCACCTGCCATAATAGATATTCGAAGGCATTCAGATTTGACCATACCGTTGCTAAGTAGCTGACCATCCCTAGTGCCAACAGGACGGAATCCGCGATTATTTATCGGATTACGTACCCTGCCCGGGTCATTACTAGCATGGATTTCAGGGTCTATTGCAACAGACGCCCCCTCCTCGTTATTTCCTGCAGCCACTGCATCTGAAATCACAACCGGATTACTGGCAACGCCTTCACGAGTTTGCCTACGTCTTCTTCTACTAACCTGGGCCTGGCGTGCCGCTACTTTACGGCCTTTACCTGGCATAACACTACCCTCCTAGACGCACAATGAAGAAATCGTACTGAGTCTAAATTATACTACATAAGATACTCAACAAGCATTAGATCAACACCAGGCCGTCTATAGAATTCAGTTAGTCCACAATTAATGCTTTAGGAACAATGAAGAAATTAATAACCCTAAATCCATCTATGCCCGGGGATGACTTTTTTCATACGCCTGCCGCATATGCTGATTAGTCATATGCGTGTATACCTGTGTAGTAGAAATACTTGAATGACCTAACAGCTCCTGTACATGCCGTAAGGACGCACCTGTTTGAAGCATATGAGTAGCGAAACTATGACGGAGGGTATGGGGAGTTATCCCTTCATCTATGTTGGCTTTTTTGCTGCAAATTTTTAATATATTCCAAATCCACTGACGGGTTAAACGTTCGCCTCTATGATTAACAAAGAGTGCAGTTTCAGCTTTCTTGGATCCCAGTAATGTAATTCGAGACTGCTGTAAATATTGCTTCAGCTCATTCATTGCTTTGGGATAAAGGAAAACTCTTCTCTCCTTTTCACCTTTCCCTTTGCACAGAATAAAGGCTTCTTCGAAATCTATATCTGAAACATCAAGTGCCACCAGCTCACTAACCCTAAGTCCGGTCGCATAAAGTAGTTCTAGTATCGTAGCGTCACGCTTACTTTCGGGAGTCCCTGCTTTGCCTGCCACATCCAGTAAACTTGTAACATCATCCTCTGTTAAAAACTTGGGCAAGGATCTACCTACCCTCGGAGATCCTAACGATTCTGTCGGATCATCTGATATATAACCTTCGGACATCAAATAGCTGAAGAAGGATTTGATGGCAGCTATTTTTCGAGCTGTCGTCGTATCTCGATATCCCTTTTTAACCCTTAAATCAGTTATGTACAGATTTAGCATATCCAAAGTTATTTGACCCCAAGAGCCTTGGTCATTTATGTGGACATGAACCTGTTGTTCTAAAAATTCGGAGAATTGGCCAAGATCGTTCCGGTAAGCATCCAACGTATTTTGAGAGAAACCCTTGTCAACTATTAGATAATCATGGAGAAAAGATTGTATAGCGTTATTCATAATGATTTCCTCATATATCATTGCACTCTCCAAATAAATAATTACTTGAAGATCGCTAAATTTGGCCACATTGGTTTGACCAATAGGCTTAAAATAATCACAAGATACTAACATAATAAACAGCTTATCTCTTTATTGATATTATGCGAATATCGAGGATTATATTCATTACTCGCCCGGTTATTTATCAATCAATGGCTTGTTAATCTAGACACCAGGTTGAAAACACGAAAATAATCACAGGGCCATATCACAAGACTCACTATGTCTTTGAAAATCAATTGTAAATCGTTCTTGATACTGAGTTTGCTAGCGACAATTACCTTGGTTATCTATTCCCCACAGGTATCAGGACAAACAACATCTAAGATTAATCTTGAGTCATCTGAGGCTTTAAGCAATTTCCCTGAGGATGTCTCTTTCAAAATAACAGTGGATTCCCTCGCAGAACTACGCTCAATCAATTTCTTTTACCGAATAAACAGCTCGCCTGACTGGAATTCAGTTGTAAAACAATTTGATAACCGCTACCACATTACAACTGAATTTGTTCTCAACACATCAGATTCTAATTTTTTGATTCCTGGATCCACAATCAAATATTTTTACAGTATCTCAGACGAAACCGGTTTTACTCTCAAAACTAAGGAAAACGAACTAAAGTACTTAGATCCACGTTTTAAATGGGACACTTTCACCGTGTATCCGTTAACTATTTATTACCACGATCAGCCAGATTCACATATAGAGATATTGACTAGGAACTTAGCCGTTCAAATTGAAACGGTTAAAGATTTGTTTTCAATTGAGAATCCGGATCCAATTAAAGGATTCATATACAATCATCGGAGTGAACTCGAAAACATTCTTCCAAACAAAACTACCATCCCAGAAATCTACCACGGGTTCGCTTTTCCAGATCAACAAATATTCCTGGGGATTGGAATGGACCGTGACATTCTAATCCATGAATCCTCTCATCTCCTCCTAGCCCAGGTGATGAAAAACCGCATAGATCCTCTGCCAGCCTGGGTCCAAGAGGGTATTTCGAGCTATCTGGAACCGGATCGAGTATCATTCGACGGGCACAGTCTTAGCAAACTAGCACCGCCCCTATCTACTATGGAGTCAGTTCCAGACAGCGCCGTGGAAATCGCTTATTTTTATCGCAAATCCGAAAGTGTAGTATCTTTTCTAATACATGAGCTCCATCCTCGAAACGGTCTCCAATTGTTTCAAACCTTTTTATTAGTTTTGAGCAACGAACCTTATCCGAGTGTAGATAAATCTTTGTATGAAACGTTCGGAATAACAATAGAAAAATTAGATAAGGAATGGGGATCCAATTTCCGTGGTCTCCCGTCACCTCCTAGAGGAACAGAAGTTTTTGAAACACCATCTTTGTTTCTCTACTTAGATACATGGATACTGGGTGGATTAGCAATAATCGTATTAGGAATAGTTGCAGTACGATTCGTGAAAAATAAAATATACCCGGACAAGGATGAAGAATCTATGGATCTTGGGGAAGATAACACATAGCTAGCTAAAGTATAATTTAATTTAGGAATATATCTAACTTCACCTTGTAAACACTTTCTGTTATCCTCAAGAAGCAATCAATATCCACATATTAACCGATATGACAAGTCAACTTTAGAGAAGAAATAATAAATCAACTTATGAAAATCACTGGTATTGAAGCCATTGTTGAGGGACTAAAGGAATCACAAACCCACTTGATAAACACGGTATGGCAACTTTCCGAAGAAAAGGCCCACCTCGTACCCACCCCTGATGAGTGGACAGTTGCACAGTTAATGGCCCATATAGCCGAAATCCAAGAATTTTGGACAGCTAAAGCTATTCTAATGACTAAAGAAGACCGACCAGAAATAACACGCAACTCCGTTGAGAACGACATTCGGGAACAAACAGTTATAAATAAGGCGGAATCACAGGTCTCTGAACTTTTGAATCAGTGTCAAATTGTTCATGAAGCAACCATTAGGACACTCCGCACAATTAGCCCAAGCGATTTGCAAAGACCGGGCTTCCGTGGGGAAAATAATCCAGTTACGGTGATCGAAGTACTCCATTCTTTAGTAGGACATATCAATGAACATATAGAGCAAATAGAAAGGACTAAACATTTGATAAACAAGAATAATAATTGAACACAAATAAAACTCAATGGCATCTGCGATATTTTCCAAAAATATGAAGGAGAAATCTAGTGTACAAAACAGTTAAGAAGGAAACTATAGAGGCATTAAAAAAAATCGACACACCAAGCATTTGTAACGCTATCGAAGGTTTTAATGTCAAACCTAAGAATGAAGGGTTCATGCTACCAGAAATAAAGGGAGTTTTACCTGATCTGCCTCCAGCCGTTGGTTACGCAGTAACAGCTGTGATCTGTGCCGATCAACCTGAAGGCCCGACCGTATCTCGAGAAGATTGGTGGGATCTGATTGTCTCGGTGCCAGAACCGCGCTTTATAGTAATGCATGACATAGACAACCCTCCTTTAGGAGCATACTGGGGGGAAGTTCAATCGAATATTCATAAAGCACTAGGAGCAGTCGGTGTCGCCACCGATGGAACCGTGAGAGATTTGGACGAGGTTCGAGCCATAGGCTTCCAATTCTTTGCCAAGGAAGTTTCAGCGTCACATGCCTATGTGAGATTAGTAGACATCGGGATCCCAGTAAAAATCGGAGGTTTGACGGTCAGAACAGGAGACCTCCTGCACGGTGATAAACACGGGGTAACGTCAATACCTTTCGAAATAGCCGATCAAATTCCTGAAATGGTTCAAACCATAGCCGATTATGAGGAACAAACAATTAGCGTTTGTCAGTCTGCGGATTTCAGCATAGCAAAGCTTAAAGAAATAGCCAAAATAACCAGACCATATTAGACCAGAACTTAAGAGTGTATTAAGATGTGTAGATAGACGCTTTATTCTAAGCGTCTATCTACACATCTTTAGAAGCATAATAATCGTGAGGGGCAATCCCGATATATACCATAGGTCCGCCTCTGTATTCAGTAATTTCATAACACAGGTGTAAAAATGAAAGCATTCAGCCTCATACTTATTTTGTCGTTATCAATGTTGTTAATAGGCTGCGTGCCAGGCTTTGACATCGGCGAAAAACTCAAACCAGGTGCAAAAAAAGAAGCCAGAGAAGCGGTTACCCAAATTCCGCCTACAACCACAGTAATGTCAGAACAACCTGCCCCAGTTTCACAAAATAAACCCAATGCTCAAAATGTTCAATCTCAATCAGGTACATTGTATCAACAGTTTGATGCGCCACCACCAATGCAAATAGATACGAACACTACCTATTTCGCTAGTATCCAAACAACTAAAGGGGATATGACAATCGAACTGTTTACATCAGACGCACCTACTACAGTCAATAATTTCGTCTTTTTAGCCCAATCAGGGTTTTATAATGGCCTTAAATTCCACAGGGTAATCAAAGATTTCATGATACAGACAGGCGATCCTAAAGGAGATGGCACAGGCGGTCCAGGTTATAGGTTCGCTGATGAACCAATTACCCGTAGTTATAACAAAGGAATAGTAGCTATGGCTAATGCTGGACCAAACACTAACGGTAGCCAGTTTTTCGTAGTGCATGGACCACAACTGACGTTACCGCCACGTTATACCATATTCGGGACAGTAACTAATGGGATTGAAACAATCGATGCTATTGCGCAATCCGCCGTACAGGCCAGTCCAAATGGAGAAATTTCATATCCTGTTGATCAAATCTTGATCAACAGGATCGATATAACTGGACGGTAACCCTAGAAAATATTCAGGTATATGAAGGTCATTACTAGCCATTCCACGATGAAATGGCCTCATGATCTCTATAAGGTTGAGACAAAGGAGCACGCCTATGGAATTCCAATGCCTTAAGTACGTCAAGAAAGAAGCCATCAGCTATATCACTCTAAACCGACCGGACAAATTAAATGCTCTAAACCCTACCATGATGGCAGAGATCCGAGAGGTCTTGGATGTTATAGAACTAGATCCTGACGTACGTGTCGCCATTCTGACCGGTGCCGGCAGGGCATTCTCCGCAGGATTTGATCTAGAACGTGAGTCTGGAGATGCTGATCCACATGACATGAGCGCAGACGAATGGCGAGATCACCTGAAAACTTATATAGACACTTTCATGATGATCTGGAATCTCTCTAAACCGGTAATCGCCGCAGTCAACGGGTACGCCCTCGCTGGAGCATGTGAATTGGTTCAAGTTTGCGACATTAAGATTGCTTCTAATAAAGCGGTCATGGGAGAACCCGAAATTCGTTCAGGCCTCGGGCCTCCTCTTTTAATAACACCTTTCAGCGTGAATTTGGCCACTGCCAAAGAGCTATTACTTACAGGTGATACGGTAAACGCGACCGAGGCTGCACGTATTGGATTAGTAAGTAGAGTAGTAGAACATGATACGTTGATAGAGGAATGCGAACTTATAGCACGAAAAATTACTTTGCTATCCCAAGTCGGGGTAAAGATGAGCAAAATATCTATTAATCGGGCTTTAGAAGGGATGGGATTCTTGTCAGCTATTCAACAGAATCTTGAGTTGATGACCCACTTTGACATCAGCTCAACTCCAGAACAAGATGCATTTAATGAAATACGGCGAGAAGACGGATTAAGAGCTGCCTTAAATTGGCGCGATGCACGATTTAATGATCTGGGGTAAATTTCTAACGTTTTATCCAAAACCATATAACTCAATACGGTTAAAGGAGATTACTTATGACGACCCAAGAGCACGAAACATTTGTATACATCGGGATGGGAGGCGAAGGAGATAATATCGGTCAGGGAGGTTTATATCGTAGAGGAGATGCCAATCAGGAATGGAAATCAATCACTAGTGGTTTACCCAACGAGCCGCAAGTTCGGGCACTCTTAATCCACCCCGATAACCCTTCAATCATATTTGCGGGCACTCAGTCAGGACCCTACAGAAGCGACGATAGGGGTGAACACTGGGAAGCTCTTGATGCCCCAGCAGGAGATGTGTGGTCATTAGCGGTACATCCAAGCGATCCGAATACTATGTACGCAGGATACGAACCCTGTGCCGTATACAAGTCCCAAGATGGTGGTGCTCGTTGGGATAGGATGAACACAGACAAGGTTCAATATCCTCATATCACTACATATATGCCCCCACTTGGTAAAAGAGTTATAGGAATATCTGTCGACCCAGGAAACCCCAATGATGTTTATGGGGCAATTGAAGTCGGTGGTCTAATTGCGAGTCGGGATGGAGGAGATTCATGGGAGCAAATTCTCGATGGACCCTACTTACGAAACAACACTCTAGATTTACACGGGGTCCAAGTTAGCTCAGCTGCCCCCGGAACCGTATTCATAATTACTCAAGTAGCCATGTTCCGTAGCCGTAATCGCGGGCAATATTGGGAACATATACGGGTTGAAGAGATGTTTCCTGGAGGGAGCTACTGTCGTGGACTCCTAGTATCTCCTGATGACCCTAAAACCATATACCTAGCAGCTGGAGCCGGAGGTGGCGGAGCACCGGCCGGCACCCAGGAAGCCGGCGCACTATTCCGTAGTACTGACATAGGCGAAAATTGGGAGCGTGTAGAATTAGGTCAAGCTGTGTCGAAACGTATGTTTCAAATTGCAATAGATAAGCGATCCCCCTCTCATGTCTATTGCTGCGATTATGACGGAAAGGTGCTTAGTAGTTACGATGGAGGAGTAACTTGGGCTGGAGGAAGCCAAGTACCAGTTGAAACCTCCAGAAGCTTACATGCCTATCCAATGGTATGCGGCTGATCAGAATACCAGCAGCCCGGGACAAGGTGGAATATACTATTCCATCCTTGTCCCGGATTCAGCAACAAACTAAAGGGGGTATTCATTGTCTACCTTAGCCTTGCACAGAGCTACGTTTCGCATTACTGACTCCGACCTAGAATTCATGGTTTTAGAGAAAGATACGATGCCGGGGCATTTTCAAGATTATCAAGTTGTCCGCGAAGGGGTGCTTGATAATAATATGATGGCAGAACACGGATTTGACGGGAGCACTCCAGAACGATTTCAGGAAGCCGGGCGGATTTCGGGATTCATGCGAGAATTTGGACCCACCGCCAATATGCAAGTGTTTGAAGGATTAGATTTTGTCGGAGCTACGGTCGCCCACCTGTTTGAGACACCAGAAGCTGTATCGGGCTGGATCAATGATGTCTTCATCAAAGACTTTGAAGATAACGTAGGCAACAGCGTAGGGGAAACCCAACAGTTAATCTCGGTTCAAAGGCTGGAAACCTCCGGATTTTATGACGAGTCTGCCGCCTTGAAAATACTTCAAGGAGGTGCTGCTGGAGTTATGTCATCTACAGTAATAGACTTTCGTGTAGGCCGCCTTTTGGGAGTAGCATTCATTGGTAGCATTGGAGACCAAGACAGATTAGAAATGGCAAGCGAACTGGCATATTCTTTAGAAAAGCAGATTGTTCAAGTAGTGTTAGGCGCACACTAAAGTCCGAACATTCTAATTTTTAATCAGCTTATCTGCTACTAACCCCCAGTTGATTTTACACATAAGGAGGTTCGAACCAAAGCTACTGTCCAGACATTAACCGCACTACCTCATCGCCTACGTCTTTCGTGTTCGCGTTTCCTCCTAGATCACCCGTGACTACTCTACGTTCTTCCAAACTCTTCATAACCGCACCCTCTACTTTACGAGCAGCCTCACTCTCACCAAGATGATCTAACATTAATCCAACCGCAGAAATAGTGGCCAACGGATTCGCTATCCCTTTGCCAGCGATATCAAATGCTGCACCATGTACTGACTCGAACATTGAAGGATAACTACCTTCAGGGCTAATATTAGCACTCGCCGCCAACCCCATACTACCGGTAATGACTGCTGCTATATCCGAGATAATATCCGCAAATAAATTCGAAGCCACCATGACATCAAACTCTTCGGGCCATCTTACTAAGTCCATAGCCACCCTATCTACCAAAAGCGATTCAGTTCGGATATTTGGATAATCTTTAGATACGTCCTCAAACACTTCATCCCAAAACACCATACCGAAAGCCTGAGCATTAGATTTAGTAACTGAAGTTACGAGGTTCTTTTTATTCCTCTTTACACAATGTTCAAATGCAGACCTTATTATTCGTTCAGTACCTCGTCTCGTGAATACGTTAGTTTGCATAACAGTCTCGTGTGGAGTCCCGGAGTAAAGCCTTCCTCCCACCGGAGCATACTCACCTTCGGTATTCTCTCTAAATATAACCAAGTCTATTTCCCCTGCTTTTTTGCCAGCCAGAGGGGAAGTTACACCAGGATATAGATAAGCGGGCCGGATGCATACTCCCTGATCAAACGCTCTACGCATAGGGAGTAATAAGCCCTGTAACGTGATATGGTCAGGTATATTCGGATCTCCGACTGCCCCAAATAGTATAGAATCACATTTTGCTACCTCTGAAAGCCCCTCCTCGGGCATCATTCTTCCAGTCTCCCGATAATAAGCAGACCCCCAAGAAAATTCAGTATAACTAAATTTGAGATCAGGGTATAAAGTTGATATAGATTCTAATATTTTTTTACCTTCGGCAACGACTTCTGGTCCTACTCCATCTCCTGGGATCAATGCCAAATTGTATTCAGTCATTATCTCTTCCTTTAAATTTCCCTAGAGTTATCTACTATGAGTAAAATAGTATTTATGCCGTTCTGTGAACTCCGCCACCAAGCAATCTGAAATGCTCGACGGACAAAGCATCCCTGAACAGATCTTTAGCCTTTCTAAAAACAGATTTGCCCCTACGTTCTTTAGCATCTAACAATATTCCTATAATAGTTCCGCTATGTCCAACTGTGACCCCGGAAGCGGCGATTGATTCAGCAAAGTCTATAACGGATTGTAACTGAGGCTTGTAGAGAATATGTTGATTCGCTTGTGCACTCAAGGTAGCACCTTTGCCAATCAATTTAGGATCTCTTTCATTGATACCATGCCTGACTAACTGTAAAGCTTCATCGGTTATGCCCACCAAACTTTCCCAGGATGTCCGACGGTCTTCTCGATTAAACTCGACAGTGTCTATTAACCCTCCAAAATCCAACGCTATTATTTCCATTGGAGGAGGCATACCTAATTCTTCCATTAGAAGGCCTTCCCTATGATCAAATAGCGCGATCCCCGGGAACATTACGCCATCAGTTGGCTCTTCTTTAACCGCCAAGCGACCGATAGTGGTCGGTTCCAATTCGTGACCAAGAGCTAACCCTGTAGCAGCAATTGCGCCAATTACATCAGCACTACTGCTGCCCATTCCTTTACTTCTTGGAATCGGGTTGGCTATAGTGATTTGGGCACCTACACCATCAATATTCAAATATTCCAGTGTAGCTCTGACGGCGTTTACCGCCTTGGGACAATCATAAGAGCCCGTAACATCTGTCCTTGCCTCAAACAACTCCACTTGAACCTTAGAATAAAAATCAATCGGGCAGGTAACTAAAAAATAGGTGTTTTGCACGATTCCCTGAACCAACTCACCACAAACACCAGGCACCCTGACAGTAGCGCTACCTAAAAGCATTCTTAAAACAACTTAACCTTTTAATTTTGCGGGTATGCCGGCAGTTACTAAATAAACTACTTCAGATTCTGCTGCTGCTGTTTGGTTCAAAACTCCCAGGAGATCTTGGAAGCGCCTACCCAGAGAATAAGTAGACACCAACCCGGAACCTACTTCGCTACTGACTATAAAAGCATCTGTGTTGGATTCTTTTATCAAGTTTACAAAACTAGAAAGATGCTCCAATGCGGACGACTCAACAATTTGATAATCTTCGTCCTCATGTTCAATTAAATAGTTGCTGGTCCAGCCATCTAGAGAATCCAATAAAACCGCCCCACAACTATTATCTCGACACAACTCCGTCCTTAGATTGGCTACCATATCTATTGGCTCTTCTAGAGTGGTCCACGATTGAGGACGACGCTCTTGATGTATTTGAATTCTCTGACTCATTTCAAAATCAGTTTGTTGCCCAGTAGCCAGGTAAATAACGGGAGTAACCCTATCCTTTACCAGATCTTCAGCAAAGCCACTTTTTCCTGATCTAATACCACCGAGTATTAAAGTGCATTTACCCATGTCAACCCGTTAAACCAGCATTTGCATTATCGACGTCCAAGCCAACCATTTGATAAATTAGCTCCATATCTAAACTAGCACGGACCCAGGCAGCCAATTTGTCAAACTCTTGATCAATAGCCAAGTCTCTGGTATCTAATGACAATGTAACGTCTTTGCGGTCGGCTAATTCATTTAAAACCGCCCGCCGGAAACCTCCATTGTGGAAAACACCGTGTATATAAGTGCCAAAAACATCTCCGCCGGCACCAATAGCACCATCGAACGAAGACTCATTGGTAACAGCTACATCAGACCTGTCATGAACTGAAAATGCCGGCTGAACCTGGGGACCAGTAGTCTGACCCATATGTATTTCATAACCGGTAATTGATTCTCCTTCTGCCCTCGATAACAACCCTGAATTTCCATAAACTTTGGCTTGGATCCGATGAGTTTCTTTAGTACCACCGAATAGCGTAGTCATTGGTAGAATACCCAGCCCATCCATCTCAAGTATAGATGATTCAATTTCTTCAGGATCGTAGAGCTTATTCCCCAGCATCTGATAACCACCACATACCCCTATAATAGGGGTGCGCGAGGAGTGAAAGTCCTTTATAGCTTCAGTCAATCCCTGGCTGTTCATCCATGTAAGGTCAGACATAGTAGTCTTGCTTCCAGGCAATATAATCAAATCCGGTTCCTGCAATTCATCGACGGATTCAACATATTTCAAAGCGACCCCGTTCTCTCTCCCTAAGGGTTCAAAATCATCGAAATTCGACAAATGAGGGAACTTTATTACCGCAATATTCAAAAGGGAACCTGAGTCCTCATATGTAGGCAAATCCAAAGCAACGGAATCTTCTTCAGGAATGTGAATGTCCCTAAAATGATGTACCACCCCTGCAACCGGAATACCAGTCCTTGCCTCCAGCATATCCAACCCGTCTGTAAGCAAGCTAGCATCCCCACGAAATTTGTTTATTATGAAAGCTTTGACAATATCTCTTTCGTCGGGGTCCAGTAATTCCATAGTCCCAACCAAAGCGGCAAAGACTCCTCCCCTATCTATATCTCCACACAACAACACGGGAGCCTCGGCATATTTAGCAACCCTCATGTTAACGATTTCGGTTGCCTTCAAATTTATCTCTGCTGGACTCCCTGCTCCTTCAATCACCACAATATCGTATTGATCTCGCAATACGTCGAGAGAAGCACTTACTGATTCCCACAGTTGTGCTTTTAATCCAAAGTAATCCCTAACTTTCGCGGAAATTAGAGGTTTGCCCATTAGGACTACCTGAGCTATATGATCCGCCTCTGGCTTAAGCAAAACTGGATTCATATGCACCTGAGCTTCGACCCCTGCCGCTTCGGCTTGTACGGCTTGAGCTCTTCCAATTTCCCCGCCATCTCTTGTCACATAAGAATTATTAGACATGTTTTGTGCCTTGAAAGGTGCTACCTTGAAGCCGTCCTGACGAAATATTCTACATAAGGCGGACACAAGAACACTTTTCCCGACATGCGAAGCTGTACCTTGTACCATCAAAACTCGAGCAGTCACTTAATTGTTCCTTTCATATGTGAGGTATCGTTATAAAGAGCCATCACGGAATTATCAGGGTAAACATCAAAAATTGAGAGCGCACAGTTATTCATAATTAATTTCCAGTTGGCTTCTAATGGTAAATCTAATATGGCTATTACAGCGGATCTCAAGGACCCACCGTGTCCCACTACAAGAACAGTATCATTCATGTGTTCTTGTTTCAAATGAGATATAAACCCTGCCATTCGTACGCTAGTTTCTCTTATAGTTTCACCACCTGTAGGAGCGAAATCAAGATCATTCACCAATGATGCAACATATAACTCGGGAAATTCCCTTTTATATTCGCTAACGGTCAAACCTTCGAAAACACCTTTGTGATATTCTCTCAAGCGTTCGGTTGTATGAACATCGACTGATTTATTTTCCACAATGATTTCTGCAGTTTCTCTGGCACGAACCAGATCACTGCTATAAACAGCATCAAAATCAACATCTGACAATCGTTTGGACAAGGCCTGAGCCTGCGATCTTCCGTGGGGCGAAAGATCAATATCAGTATGCCCTTGAATCCGACCTTCCAAATTCCATACTGTTTCTCCGTGTCGGGTCATATATATGCGTCCCATAATCAACCGTTCCTCTAGTAGATTAGGCCTCAGGTTATTCAAATATCTTTATAAATGACTCTCTTGAGCATTGGCAACAGCTTTAACTAATTTTTCGCAATCTGCAGTAGCACGAATCCCTATACGGATACATTCAGGCAAGCCAAAGGACGCACAGTCCCTAACAAATAACCCCTGCCTCATCAAATAATTATGCCACTTACCACCATCTCCGCAATCAATTAACAAAAAATTGGCAGCTGAAGGATAGACGAAAAATCCCATCGATTCTAATGTGGTCTGGAGATAATCTTTGGCCGCGTTCACTACCGTTTTTGCGTTATCCAAATATTCAACATCATTTAAAGCAACTTTACCTGCAATTTGTGCAAGTGTATTCACGCTCCAATCGGGTTGAAAGTACCTTAACCTTGTTGTTATGGATGGGGAGGCTAACGAATAACCTAGCCTCAGTCCAGTCAGGCCATAATCCTTGGTCATGGATCGAAGAAGTATGATATTACCTAGAGCCAACACTCCCAGGGAATCCCAAGGGTCATCGACAAAATTCAGATACGCTTCATCGATTATCAACAGGGCCTGAACCGAGGAACATGCAAATGCGATTTCAGTAACTGACTCAGCATCCAGATAAACACCAGTAGGATTATTGGGATTACAAAGAAAAACTAATCTTAGTTCTGATGTATCACGAATCTGATCACAAGCTTTAGATATATCCCACTTGAGCCTTTGATTTCTATCAGCACAGAATTCATGTATATCGGCACCCACTAATCTGCAAGCACCCTCGTATTCGCTGTAGGTAGGGGTGAATATCAAAACTGAAGGTGAACTACCCGTCACATTCTCAATCAACATAGACCTAGCGATTAAATGTATCAGCTCTGTTGATCCGTTACCTATCAGAATTTGTTCGGGCACTATATTACTGGCATGACTAGATGACAAATATTGAGCCAAAACTTCCTTCAGTTCCAAGCAAGAAGGGTCAGGGTAAGCCGATAGGTCCGCTCGAGATAAAGCTTCAAATAAACCTACCGGTTGTCCCGTGGGGCTAACACTAGCACTAAAATCCAGAACCTCTTCAGGGTTAAGGCCAAGCCCTCTAAGTTCATAAGGCTTAATCCCACCGTGAACCGGTCTGTCTAAATTATCACCACCGAACACACCGAACGAATTTCCCGCATCGTACGACTGAGACATATTCCCCTCTGGGTAAAAGTCATACCTTGGTTAGTTAACGAATCAACCCAGTTACATTCCATGAAACATACAACCCCGCTAAGTCATCAAAAAAATACCTTTTAAGAACACTAATAGACTTAATAGCGCCACACTGGAGCTCACAACAAAAACAAGGCTGTGAAGAGTTCTGTTGATATCCTGAGGATGAATAGGTTTGGATGCATCTCCCAATCGGTAAAAACCTACTTTGGTCAACCTAATCCCTAGAGCTCCTGCCATAGCACTCATAGTCCAACCAGCATTCGGACTTTCAGTTACACTGTGGTCCCGCCACATAATACGCCATGCATTGGATAGCTTTTGGCCCGGTAAAACCAGGCTGCCTATAACCAACAATATTGCAGTTATTCTAGCCGGGATCCAATTGACAAGATCGTCTACCCTAGCAGACGCTTTACCCAAATATTCGTATCTGCCATGATAGCCTATCATACTATCTAAAGTGTTAATAGCTCGGTAGGCAAAGGCTCCGGGCAAACCGAACAAAGCGAACGCCATCATTGGTGCCACAATACTATCAGTCAAATTTTCCGACACTGACTCTACCGTGGCCGCGGTAGCATCATCTAATGACAATTCTGTTACATCTCGACTAACCAATGCCCTGAGTCCAACCCTTACTTCGTCGAGAGAATTAGCATTCACTAACAGTGCCATCCGTCGCCCCACTTGAAACAACATCCTTATAGAAAAAGTACTTTTAAACAAACCAGCCACAAAGATAACGTATAACACATTATGTGTATGCCCCAAAACGTCGCTTACCAAATAGGTTATTGATCCCCAAAAAGCTGGAATACAGATTGCTATTAATGTCCCGTAGAGCAAATCTAAAATCCGACTATTTGGGGATAACTTAACGGCAAACGATACCGTTTTACCTATCCAAACAGTAGGATGAACCCTGCCAGGGTATTCCCCTATTATCAAATCTATCCCTACAGCTACTACAAGGATAATTATATTTAGATATATATCCGACATAGCAAGTTACCAGACAACTATCTCGAGGCTCTTAAAGAACCCAAACGGCACTAGTAACACTAGAGATATTAAACACACAACCTCGATTGTTTCATTCGTTGCGCCATACACATCCCCCGTTAAACCACCCAAAACCCTAGTAACATACCAACCAATCAATAAAGCTACACATGACATTACTATCAGTAAGATTGATCCTAGCCAGCCGAACAACATTATAGAAACTATTGTAGCTGTTGCAAATGCGAAAGCCGATGCCACCCAAGTCTTAGTTTTATCCCCATGAAAGGCGGATCCTAATCCCTCACGGCGAATATATGGGAAACATTGTAGCGAGATTACCATCGCCCACCGAGAAACGACTGGGAACAGTAAAAGACTACTTGATTTATCCGATGTCGGCATATCACATACGGCTACTAGCAAGGCAAATTTCAGTAGCAACAAACAGGAACAACCCGCCACAGCAAACGAGCCTACATGAGGGTCTCGCATGATCTCCAAACGTCGTTCTCTAGTAAACCCCCCGAACAAGCCATCACAAACATCCATAAAACCATCAAGGTGTAGTCCACGTGTAATTATTAGAAGCGAAAACAGTAAAATCCCGGCGTTAACCAATTCTGGGAGAAATAACGCAACAACTTTTTCAAGGATCAGTAAAAATAATCCAATCAATAGACCGACCAGAGGATAAAAGGCACGGGAATAGCTTATGTCATTCGTTCCCAGAACAATTGAACCGCCAAAAGGCACGGCAGTTAAAAAAGTGGTGGCTGAGACAAATGATCTAAATAACATACGTTTGATGAACTTCTTTAGACTCAGTTTGAGACTTCGTCATCATCCTCGTTTCGTTCCGAAACTCCAGCCTGCTCAAATGTAGCCATTTGAGACAAGCATTTAACAGCGGCCTCAACAATTGGCATCGCCAAAGCTGCACCTGTCCCCTCACCAAGTCTCATATCCATGGTCAAAAGAGGAGAAATCCCCATCGATTCTAATCCCACGCTGTGACCAGGTTCGACCGATCGATGAGCACTAATAAAATAATCAACCGCTAATGGACTTAATCTCCAAGCAATCAATGCTGCTGCCCCGGATATGAACCCATCTACCAAAACCGGTTTATGGTTGGCTGCAGCTCCCAGCATGATGCCCGACAAGACACCTATTTCAAATCCACCTAGTTTAGTCAAGACATCCAAGCCATTTGACGGATCAGCATTATTTAGTTTGATCGCTCGCCTTATCACGTCAACTTTATTAGCCAACCCTTCATCCTCCAATCCGGTACCGCGACCAGTTGTAACATTCGGATCTGAACCAGTAATTACAGCAGTTATCGCACTTGAAGATGTTGTGTTACCTATTCCCATCTCACCACAGGCGATCAAGTCCGTACCTAACCCGATTTCTCTTGTAGCAGCCTTGATACCTACCTCCAGACATTGTATGGCCTGTTGATTGGTCATAGCTGGCCCAACCGCAAAGTTGTTAGTTCCCTTACCAATTTTCTCAGACGTTAAAAGCGGGTGGGGTTCTAAATCAGCAGCCACACCAGCGTCAATCACTACTATTTCAGATGAAACGTGCCTGGCTAATACGTTGATAGCGGCACCACCTGAAAGGAAATTTAACACCATCTGTGGCGTTACTTCCTGAGGATATGCACTTACACCCTCCGCTACGACTCCATGGTCTCCGGCCGCAATCATCACACATTTTCTACGAATTTCTGGGATCGGATTAGCAAATATTCCTGCAAGTTGTATAGACAAAGCCTCTAACCGCCCCAGACTCCCCAGGGGTTTAGTTAGCGTATCTTGACGGCTACGAGCCGCGTCCATAGATATTTCGTCTAAAGGTGTAATACCGGCGATGGTTTGGTCTATCAAAGTAGAAATTGCCATGACTTACCTCCTGTCGGAATGTTTTACATGACCTTTAAATCCCAAACGTTAAAGTCTTTAGAATTCAATTCCAGGTTGAGCTTTTATACCACTGGAATAGGGATGTTTTACCACCGACATTTCAGTAACCAGATCAGCGTATTCAACTAAATTTTCGGGTGCATGCCTACCAGTTATAATTACATGCTGCATTTCCGGCCGTTGCTTCAGTGTTTCAATTACATCCTCCACTGAGATCCAACCATAATGCATAGGATAGGTAAATTCGTCGAGGATCACCACATCGTAACCCCCGGTGGATATAATTTCTTGAGCATCAGCCCACAGAGCTCGAGCCAAATCCGCACTTTGGTCTAAATCACGAGACCTCCATGTAAAACCATCTCCCATAGCTCTGACGGTGATACCTATTTTTTGGGCAGCCCGTTGTTCCCCGAAATTCGCGGTAGTATGTTTAATGAATTGCAGCATAACCACATTCATATCACGACCCCAAGCCCTAAAGAGAACTCCCATAGCTGCGGTGGTTTTACCTTTTCCATTACCAGTATTTACAATAACTAACCCTTGATTAATACGTGGACCTTTTACTGACTGAGGACCCGGTTCAGCGCCTTGATCAGTACTCATATTTAATGGCTCCTCCCAATTTATCTATTATTTCGAACGGATTTAATCAACCAGATCTAGCTTAACAACTCGCCGGTTTCCTCAACTCAAAAACTCGGATCTCTCAGAACAAATCCGAACAAATCGCTTAGCAAGATCTGGATCACTACCTAAATGGATGTGTATATAAGATGCCCAAACACTTCCGTATTGAAATCCTTCGGATCGATTATCTTGATTTAACACCTTGTATACTGAACTGGATTCGTCTCCCGGTGTTTCCAGAACAGACCAATGAAATTCGTGCCCTCTCACCCGCTGACCCTTACTTAATAAAGGGCTGTTAGTTCTAGACTCTACTTCCCTATAGCCCAAATGTAACCTACGACCCTCCATTGACGAGACGACCGGAATAGCTCCTACCATCGGGTAATGTGTTCCTTCTAAGTCTGACAGGCTATCACCTAAATACATCAAACCACCACATTCACCGTACACCGGAAGTCCTTTGTTCACCGCTTGAAGTATAGATTTACGCATAGAATCATTTTGACTTAGTTCAGCGGCAAACATTTCTGGAAATCCTCCTCCAATATAAATGCCGCCAGCCCCAACAGGCAATTCGGCGTCCGACAGTGGACTGAACGGAATTAGTTCAGCTCCCCAAGCCTCTAATAAATCTAATGAATCTTGGTAATAAAAACTGAAAGCCTCGTCTTGGGCCAAAGCAATCATTGCCTGTTTAGGCTGATCAAATTCCGGAAATAAATTAGAAGCAACCCGGGTCGGCTTAGCAGTCTCGGCTATCCTAAGGAGGTGATCCAGATCGATAGTATCTTCTACTTGTTTGATTAGGGAATCATACCAATTCTGCACGACGGTTCCCTCTACCGTTGGGATTAATCCCAAATGCCGTTCCGGCTGGACTAAATCATCTCTACGGGGTAAATAACCCAATACCGGTAGCCCGGTAGTCGCCTCAATTTGGGGAGCACAGAACTCCAAATGTCGGGGACCGCCCACCCCGTTCAGAATCACTCCCTCAATGCGAAGTTCTGGATCAAATTGTTGATAACCCAGAACTTCGGCTGCCACACTCCGAGCAACTTTACCAGCATCTACTACTAGGATTACGGGAGCATCCAGCAATTTAGCCAGCTGGGCACTAGATCCCTCCTCAGTAAGACTCGAATGCCCATCAAAGACTCCCATTACGCCTTCTATTACAGAAACCTGTTTCGATTGGCTAGCTCTTTGATATAACTCTGATACAGCATCAGATGACATCAACCAAGTATCTAAATTCCGAGAATGGGTGCCACATGCCAATTTATGATAAGAAGGATCTATATAATCAGGTCCCGCTTTAAAGGGCTGGACCTGAAGTCCACGTTTTGTTAAAGCCCCCATGATACCGGTGGCTATAGTAGTCTTACCGACTCCACTTCGTACTCCTGCCACCATGATTGCAGACGTCATACGAAACTGCCTCTCACTAATAAAATACCCGATTAGTCTAACTTTTAGTTTCTATACAGTTACGTTTTCTCCGTACTGTTCGATTAGGCCCATGAAAAGCTCATGTCGAGGTCGATTGGTAGCATCAACTTCGGACTTACGAAGATAAATCCTGAAAACCGACTCATCATCCTTATCTAGAAACCAGACCGAATAACTAGGTTCACCTCTTTCATTCTTTTCTACATATCTGAATTTGAGCCCGGATAGCTTATCCAAATCCATATGTAAATGAGACCCGTTATCAGCCATGAAAGTCACAATATTTCCAGTTTCGCTGAATCTAACATCGTCCAAATTTGTATAGACTTCAGCCGTAGAAACTTGGTTGGAAAGCATCAAGACAACCTCATTAAATCCGATTCCATTAACTCCCCTTTGGCAGGCCTGGATAATCTCTTTAATCATAAAATCCATTCTCCCTTAGTACTACAAATAGGCTGATCTATGAGATTGAATGCCTAGTAATCATTTCCGATAGGTCTTCCGGAATCTCGTTCAAGCTTACTCTTCCCCGTCTCGTAATCGTCACCTCTCCTGTTCCAATTCCATACAGTGTTTTTTCTCCGGTTTCGCGGTCGATCAAATCTATCCTTGGCCCATATGTACATCCAAAAATACAACGGCAAGAAGTCACCATCACCTGATTATCCATATCCATCGCTTCAACGGCGTTCACAATACTTTGAAATAGTTCGATTCCGTTCCGCCCATACGACTCAATCCACGCACAACGTCGCGGATCCGTACATACGATAATATTTCTCTTGGTATTATTCACAAAAATAAGAAAACCTGACCTTTGAGGTCAGGCATTATTCTTCCCATACCTCTCCACGAAGGTCGTTTAGAATCTCCTGAGGTAGGTCTCTGGCTTCTGATATAACTTACTATTCAACACAGTAACCCTTTTAGTACTGCCTTAAATCGCGTTCTTATCAGTTACAGTGGCGGGACCGCACCGGAGTTAAACCGGTTTCCCTATTATTCCCACAGGTTAGATGGGACACCAACAGGATTTATTCAATTTCAATACAATCCACTCTAGGGAATCGATTGTAATACGAGGCATAAAAAGCGTCAATTTTGCTTGACAAAGAATCGAAGCCATCCTACCGTATGCCCAGATATTCTGAGGAGGGTAATATGCCAAAGTACGCCTATGACCATATCCATCTTCGCACTAAAGATCCCAAGGGCATGGCAGACTACTTCCACCGTATGTTTGACGCCGAAATTATAGAATCAGTCCAGTCTGATGGAATACCACGCACTGATTTGGACATTGATGGCTTGCGTGTATTCATTGCACCGGTTGACGAAACTACAAACATAGACCGAAACCCAAAGGAACCCCATCTGGGTCTAGATCATTTTGGATTTAGAGTTGAGGACGTAGATGCTACCGTATCCGAATTAAAAAATAGAGGCGCCGACATAGCAGTTGAACCAAAAACCATACGACCTGGAGTTAGAATAGCATTTGTCCGTGCTCCCGACGATGTCAGGATCGAACTACTTCAAAGAGATTAGACTTGCAGACAGATCGTACCCAAAGACCCGAGACAAAAGCATTAAGGTTCTGGTGAATGTCTGAATCGCACCCTGAATCAATTAGGGATATATTGAGCGGGGGTCTCTGTAACTACATCTTCTTCTTTTAACTTGTCGAGATGAGTCTGAATGTTCCTCGCAGCTGAAGACCTTAGGTTTTTCCTTAAATTCCGAGGGTAGACCATATCAACTGTGTCGGCCACCGTTTGGGATCCATTTCTTAAAGCCTCAAGTACTTGGTCCTCCCTTTCCAGTCTATGCTTTATATACCAATTGATACGATCTATGCCTCTTTCAATCACTTGCCCATGCCCCGGACAGATTATGCGAGGTCGTTGACCTAGCATAATATTCAAAGAAGCCATATATTGTTTCAGGTTTCTAACACTGGAAGACGAATTGCCGAGTATATTGTCGCCACTAAACAAAACCTTATCAGTTGCCAAGTAGTAACACACGTGATCATCTTCATGTCCAGGTGTAAATAAAGCTCTTAATGAGACTCCGCCACCCGATATAATCCTCTCCCGAGACCGTAGCTTAATCACAGTCCCTGCCCCTAATCTCTGAGTCAACATTGGCTCTAACTTGGGGTGGCATCTCACCGGACAACCCATTGCTTCTTGTAATCTATCTAGTCCTCCTATGTGGTCGCCGTGTCCGTGAGTTATTAGTATTGAAGAAATCCTGGGATTACCTAATTCTCCATGGTAATCAAGGATCTGCCGAGTCCATGATCGGTACGGCTCACCGGTATCAATTAACACCATATGATCACTTGGATCACCGACGAAATAAATTTGAGTTCCACCCGGATGGTGAGCTCCGAACGTAGCTTGATCCTCCATGATGTGAGTACTGTAAACATGTTTGGTTATCTTCATATATGTCCTCTACGTTTTAGGAAGGAAGAACCCGTCACCATAAACTAGCTACCACTCAAATGTCGCCCGAGTAGATCTATCGCGGCCTGCGTAGCCCCATGCTTCGTAGCGTCACGGTCACCAGATACATGAATCTCTACAGCGGTATCTTCCCCATCTTTCACTGATAAACCCACGTAAAACGTACCAACGGGCAACCCAGATCTTCCGGCCGCAGGACCAGTTACTCCAGTAGTGGACAAAGCAAAGTCCGTTCCCACCAATTCACGAACTCCTCTCGCCATGGCTATAGCAACTTCGCTGCTAACGCTGCCTTTGGTATTGTATATTTCATCAGATACACCCAAGACACGTTGCTTTAGACCACCTGTATAAGCAACCACCCCACCGGGGAAAAATTTAGAAGCTCCGGGAACGGTACCTAATGTATATCCCACCAAACCACAGGTGCAAGCCTCTGCCACTGAAACTGTCAAGTCACGTTCAAGCAAAATTTCCGCTACGTCTTTAACATCCATAATGAGCTCCTTTCAAAGATTTTAGTATTTTATTTAGCCTCAGCCGGGTTTCTTAATAACAAAAAGAATTCTTGGTTCCCTGCATCTCCCAAAATAGGCGAATCACACTGGTCAACCATGGTAATACCATGGCTTTCTGACCAATCGATAATTTTCCTTAAAACCCGAGCATGGACTTCGGGAGATTTAATGACTCCACCTCTGCCAACATCCTCTCTAGGTGCCTCAAATTGTGGTTTGACCAGTACAATTGCATTATTTCCAGCTTTCAAATGTAGTAAAACCGAGGTGAGTATCAGAGTAAGAGAGATAAAAGCAACATCTATTGTTACTAAATCCACCATAGTCGGAATTTCAAATGCATATCTAGCATTGCATTTCTCTATATTTAGAACTCTTTCATCCTGACGCAGCCGATAATGCAATTGTCCATGACCAACATCAACGGCATAAATCCGATCAGCACCCCGCTGAAGCAGACAATCCGTAAAACCTCCTGTAGATGCTCCAACATCGAGGACCGTATAGCCTGTTACTGATTCATCAAAAGTATCTAGAGCGTGAGCTAGCTTAACACCACCTCGGCTAACGAAAGGTATTTTACCTCTAACCTCGAGCTCAATGTCATTTTCAAGAGGAGTCCCTGATTTCAATATCCGACCGGTAGGGCTATAAACTACCCCCTCCATAATTAAGGCCTGTGCCTTTTCTCGGCTTTCAGCTAATCCACGTTCTACCAGAAGAACATCGGCACGTTTTTTAGAAACTTTAGGCATCACAAAACTCGCCGGACAGCCGGACGTTAGATTTAACCAATTAAGTTTTCATTCTCCTATAAATTCCGGGCGCCTTTTCTCTAAGAAAGCCGTATATCCTTCTAAGTAATCACATGTATCAAACTGTAAAAGAGGCAAATCTGCTTCTGCTTCTGATAGAGTAGTCAAATCCGGTTTTGCCAGAACCTGGTTAAGTGTACGCTTGTTAATAGCATGGGATAAAGGGGCCAAATCGGCGATATCTCTAGCCAGTTTGTAAGTTTCGTTTTCTAAGATATCTGAACCAACTACTTTGTTAACTAGACCCAT
>ENA-UPTF01000075-UPTF01000075.1-marine-metagenome-genome-assembly--contig:-NODE-75-length-64116-cov-4.599057_pt1 | contig 64116 bp, 63 predicted proteins | sample MGYA00238166_ERZ767019 | MGnify/ENA primary metagenome ERZ767019 (study PRJEB28930, sample SAMN06266391) | marine metagenome | isolation source: Sea water from 250 m depth | place: Atlantic Ocean | study... | reverse complement strand
AGATTATAGTATTTATATGAAACAGTTCCGGCCACGTGCTTTTCTTATCATTCCCACTCCGCCTGGAGTTGATATCCAAAATTACACCAAGTATATTTCATTCTTGCTTGCTGTAACTGGTATCTTTTCCTATTTTATAACGGGACATTTGAGTGAAGATGGATTTAGTGTTACTGCATTGATTCCAACTTTCATTGCCATACCACTTTTTGTTATGGCAGTGCTCAGCGAGAAAATCCCGAATCAAAAAGCTGTTTTTATGCATGTGGCAGTTGTTTTTGGTGTCCTGTGTATTCTTGGAGGAGTGATGGGAGTTATGGCCCTAATTGATGGTGACGTGAGTCCTTCAACAAGCGAACAATTGGTATTGTTTATTGTGGGGCTAGATTATACTATCAATTGTGTCATGTCATTTATACATGCCAGACGAAACTAGGTATTTCTAAAATAAAGTAATGGAAATTAATAGCTTTCGTAAGATTCGTTCGATGGAATATCGTGAAGCCAATTAAATGATTAATTCTATTTAGGAGTATATGTATGAACCGTGATCAATTAAGAGAAATTATGCAAGGCGTATCTGTTGCAGTTCCTACACCTTTTGATAATCGATACAGACTTGATTTGGATACTGCAGTTGATCTAACTCATTGGTGGATTGAAATGGGTCTAGGAACTAATAAGTCGATGATCAAATTATGTTCCGCTTGGGGACAGGGGCCAGATCTTTCTGATAGTGAATGGCCAACTCTTTTGGATACTGTTGTTAAGGCAGCCGGTTCTAGTGCAAATATCATGTGTGGTTTAAAGTCCAGGGACACTGTTAATACTATAGAAGATGCTAAGAAAGCGCAGGATTTGGGCGCAAATAGTTTACAGATTGAGTTACCTTATAATCATTCCCCCAATCAGGATCAATACGTTAAACATTTCACTATGATCTCGGATGCTATTGAAATAGGTATCATGATTTACAATACCTATTGGTTTGGGTGCCAGCCAATTGAGCCTGAGACTATGCTCAGACTTCAAGACGCTGAACATGTAGCTGCTGTGAAATGGAATTATCCAGATATAGATGGCTACGATAGGATGACGGAATTTTCACATATTTTTAATGTTATCGACAACTCTGGGCAGACAGTTCGTTGTCATAAAAACGGAGGCCGGGGTACGGTGAGTGCTTTTGCCCCCGCTTATCCAGCAGATGAATTGAAAATATGGGAACTTGTAGAATCTGAAAGATATGAAGAGGCACAGATCATTAAGGATCGTATTACAGATACTCTTGCTCCCGTAACATCTCTCATAGGTTCTACTGGTGGAGGATACCGTTTGGCTAAGGGGATGATGGATATTGTAGGTCACAGTTCTGGTCCCCCTAGATTGCCTACTGAACCTTTAAATGACGAAGAGATAAATCAACTTAGAATTGCAATGAAGAAAATAGGTTGGGTTTAGAGGGACTAAGCAAATTAATTTAATTAAAAGTAATATTGCAGTTGGTACCCATATATTCCAATAGAATGGGTGTGAGCCGGGTGGGATTCGAACCCACGACACTCGGATTAAAAGTCCGATGCTCTGCCAACTGAGCTACCGGCCCATTTTGTTTCACTAAACAACAATTCTATATATAGAATTTCAGGTCTTCAAGAACAAATCCGTTTCCTATCGTAGATTTTCTTGAGTTATGGGTGCGATTGAACAGATAGAAGATGGGTATCTGGTTAAATATTTTCCGATTATGTGTTCACTTGTAATTGTTCCCCATGATCTGGAATCGTTACTAGCTCTTCGGTTGTCACCGAGAACAAAATACCTTCCAAGTTCAACTACGTTTGGTCCCCAGTTGGAACTATCATTTAGAGCAGGATCTAGGTAAGGTTCTTGGAGCAGTACGCTATTTACATATACATTCCCGTTGTCAATATGAACGCTGTCACCTTCCTTGGCTATCACCCTCTTTATGAAATGCCGGGTAGGATCTTTCGGATATGTGAAAACAATTACGTCACCCTTATTAGGATCCCCAAATAGAAATTTTGCATTTTGACCGGAATCATAGTTTTGAGAGAAAAAATCAGAGGTATTTTCTGGTATTTTCCAGTAAGCAAGTTTATTGGCCAAGACACAATCACCCTGGTTGATATTCGGTGTCATACTGGACCCCTCAACTTGGTAATTCTGGATTGATATGTACAAAACCGAAAAGACAAACATGGCTAGTATGGCTGTCTCAACAATTTCTCGTATTGCCCTTTGGATTTTTCTTTCGTAAATATACATAGCATCTAATTATATCTTTTAAGGCAAGAAATGACTTTATAAATAAGGTTTTCATATACAGTAAAGTTGTATCCTTCTATTGGTAAGTATTTACCTTGGATACAAAATTTAGAGGTGACTAGATGAACAAAGGTGTTGTCTTAGCTCTTTTTATATTGATTGCTGCCTTCGCTTGCTCAAGTAATGAACCTGCTTCCAACACCGGTATTGGGTCTCCTGAGCCAACTGCCTTGTCTCCCGTGTACGCCTCTTCTTCTACATTCGGTGAAGAAGGGAGGGTTAGAGGTGTTGCCAATTTAGATTCTCTACACGTCGATGGAGCAATTGGTGGTATAAGAGTTTCTGGAACAGGCACCGTCTCGGTGGAACCAGATGTGGCCATTCTTCAGGTAGGAGTTGAGGTTTTCGCAGGGAAGGTAAGTACGGCAAGATCGGAAGCCTCAAAGGCGATGGATTCTGTAGTTTCCGTACTTAAAAAAGAAGGGGTAGAAGAAAAGGATATACAAACTACTAGGTTTAACATTTATCCTAGATACGATTATGAAGAAGTGACCATAAATGGGAAAAGGATTGGGACGCAAGTTCTTACTGGCTACACTGTAAACAACACGGTAAAAGCAAAAATTTATGAAATTGATAAAGTGGGGGAAATAATCGATAAAGGGGCCGATGCTGGGGGTGATTATGCCCGTATTAATGGTGTTGATTTTACTGTTGATGATCCGACTCCATATCAAACCGAAATACGGAAAATGGCAGTTGAAGACGCTGTTGGTAAAGCCCAGGAATATGCCCTGTTGACCAATGTGGAGCTGGGTCCAGTAATAGAATTGAATGAGATGACTCCGGGATCCGTACATTCACCTTATGAGGCTGATTACGGAATGAGGATGATGGCCGCTGCGCCCCCTACTACTTCTATAAGTGCCGGTCAGTTGGAAATCAGCCTGACTGTTAACACTTTATTTGCTATTAAATGATACTTGGATTGATTTCAACGGTGGGTTCTTTTGCGCAATTTTGTGAGCTATTGATAGAATCAACGCTCATTTATACGGAGAGTTAACATGGTACTTAGTGACCGGACTATAAAGGAAGAGATTCAGGCAGGCAGGATAGTAATTGAACCGTTGGGGGAAAATGCTATTCAACCAGCTAGTGTTGACGTGCATCTCGATAAAACTTTCCTTGTCTTTCGAAATTCCAGGGTACCTTATATAGATGTAAGGCAGAGTGCCGAGGACCTTACTGAAAAAGTGGAAATAGAAGGGGATGTGCCTTTCATGCTGCATCCTGGAGAATTTGTATTAGGTAGCACTCTAGAACATATAGAACTACCTAATGATCTAGTTTCAAGGGTGGAAGGTAAGAGCTCTCTTGGTAGACTGGGATTGTTAATACACTCAACAGCTGGTTATGTAGATCCGGGGTTCAAGGGACATCTGACGCTTGAATTAAGCAATGTATCTAATTTACCGATAACCTTGTATTACGGTATGAAAATAGGCCAGTTATCTTACGTTCGCCTGAGCACTGATGCTGAATTTCCATATGGTTCCCCTGAATTAGGCAGTAAGTATCAAGGTCAATCAGACCCGACCGCAAGCAAAGTCCATCAGGATTTTGAAAGAAGGTGATCCATGTCATATATGGACATGGCTATAACTGCCGGAAAAAAAGCTAGAGGCCTATCAAATCCAAACCCGCCTGTAGGGGCAGTTATAGTAAAAGGTAAACAAGTATTATCGGATGGATTTACTGGAAAGCCTGGTTCTCCTCACGCAGAGATAATGGCCATATCGGCGGCAGGGGACAATGTTCGGGACTCCACTTTGTACGTGACTTTGGAACCTTGCTGTCACTTCGGAAGGACTCCTCCCTGTACTGAAGCGATTATCAATTCGGGAATAGCTAAAGTTTTTATTGCTGTGGAAGACCCAGACGGCAGGGTTTCTGGAAAAGGTGTTGAGCAATTACGAAAGGCTGGAATCGAAGTCGTATTAGGTCCAGGCAAAGAAGAAACCAAGGTCGATTTGGAAGCTCACATCAAATTGTCCGAAACTGGTTTGCCTTTTGTGACCGCTAAATTTGCTATGAGCTTGGACGGAAAAATTGCTTCTTCTTCTGGGGAATCTAAATGGATAACAAGCGAAGAATCTCGTATGGTTTCTCATGCAATGCGTCTCGAATCTGACGCCATTATGGTGGGAGTTAACACAGTTCTTGTGGATGACCCTAGACTAACAGCAAGGCTCGAAAACCGGAACGTGGATAGACAACCCCTCAGAGTAATAATAGATTCTGATGGTCGTATTCCTGTTAACAGCTCTATGTTGTCTGAAGATGGGTCTACTTTTGTCGCTACTGCTAGGAATGTGCGATTTTCAGATAGGATAAAGAATTTGTCGACTAGAGCCTTCCCAGATAAAAAAGGTAAAGTGGATCTGATTTCTGTTCTGGAGTATTTGGGAAAAATACCAGTCTCATCTGTATTCGTAGAAGGTGGTTCTGAGATTCTGGGTTCATTATTTGATCAAGGTTTAGTTGATAAGGTGGCCGCTTTTATTTCACCTAGTATTATTGGTGGGACTGATAGTCTGGGGCCAGTTGGTGGAATCGGAGCGAAATTTATGTCTGACAAATATGTGTTAACTGGGGTGAAAAGAGAATTTATTGGGTCAGATATTTTAGTAACGGGATATTGCAAAAAAGGAGTTTGATGTTTACAGGTTTAGTGGAAGAACTGGGGATCATCTCAAAAATTACCCAGACTGAAATATGGATAGAAGCTTCCGTTGTGATGAAAGATCTTGGGATTAAAGATAGTATCTCTGTTAACGGTGCCTGCCTAACGGTAGTAGATTTGAAGGAAAATACATTTCGAGTTGATGTGGTTCCTGAAACTTTGAGCAGAACGGACTTAGGGTATCTTGCCATTGGAGACAAAGTGAACTTGGAAAGATCTGCCCAGCTGGGAGGTCGACTAGGAGGACACATTGTTCAAGGGCACGTGGATGGAACTGCCGCAATAACTTCTATTGTCGAAGACGGAACATCCTGGTCGATAGAATTTCAAATTCCGAATACTTTATCTAGATACATTGTCGAGAAAGGTTTCATATGCGTGGACGGTGCTAGTCTCACGGTTGTAAACTGTGACGAGAAATCTTTTAGTATAGCTTTGATACCGTACACTAAAGACAACACAGTTTTGGGGTTAAAAAGGGTAGGAAGCACTGTAAATATAGAAACTGACATTATAGGTAAATACTTAGAAAAACTGTCGACCGGAGATCAAGCCAATATAGAATTGGATTGATAGTTGTTCCGAAGGACGAACACTTATGCCATTATCCAAAATAGAAGAAGCTATCGATGACATAAAAAACGGCAAAATGGTTATCGTTATTGACGATGAGGATCGTGAAAACGAGGGTGATTTGACGATGGCTGCGGAAATGGTAACCCCCGAAGCTATTAATTTTATGGCTACCTATGGGCGAGGCTTAATTTGCGTTCCCATGCTGGGAGACCAGCTTGATCGCTTAAATTTGCCTCTAATGGTTTCTAATAACACCGCTAGCTTGAGTACCGCATTTACGGTGTCTGTAGACTCATTAATAGGCACAACCACAGGTATTTCAGCATCAGATAGATCCGATACCATCAAAGCCCTTATAAATGAGGACACAAAGCCGGAAGACTTGGGCAGGCCCGGGCATATATTTCCTTTGAGGTACGTTGATGGAGGTGTTTTAAAAAGAACAGGACAGACTGAGGCCTCAATAGATCTTTGTAGATTGGCAGGTTTGGAGGAAGCGGCTGTGATTTGCGAGATTATGGCCGATGATGGGAATATGGCAAGAATGCCTCAATTGGAAGATTTTGCGAAGCAGCATGATGTAAAGATAGTTAGCGTAGAAGATCTGATTGCATATCGTCGCATGCATGAGAGGCTAATAGAGAGAGTGGCCGAGGCAAGGGTCCCCACTGAGTACGGAGAATTTAGAGCAGTATCCTACAGCAGTGTAGTTGATGTTCAGGAGCATGTGGCCTTCGTAAAAGGTGATATCAAAGATAATGAACCTGCGTTAGTGAGAGTTCATAGCGAATGTCTTACGGGAGATGTGTTTGGGAGCAAAAGATGTGATTGCGGCTACCAAGTTCAATTAGCTCTTGAGGCCATTGAAAAATATGGAAGTGGGGTTCTCCTTTATATGAGGCAAGAAGGCAGAGGTATTGGTATTCATAACAAATTGAAAGCTTACGCACTTCAGGATGAGGGGTACGATACAGTCGAGGCTAACGTAATGCTGGGATTTGCGCCGGACCCTAGACAGTATGGAATCGGGGCCCAGATTTTAGCAGACCTGGGTGTTCAAAAAATGAAGCTACTTACGAATAATCCTACGAAAAGAGTAGGGTTAGAAGGTTTTGGGTTAGAAGTTGTAGAAAGAGTCCCTATAATAGCCCCCCATACAGAAGAAAATACTAAATACATGGAGACCAAAAGGGAAAGAATGGGACATATTTTGGAACCTATAGAGGATGTGGCCGGAGATGGATCTGGTGATTGATGGTGAATTGAACGCTGAAGGCATGCGTTTTGGGATTGTAGTTGCCAAATTCAATGATTTCGTAACCTTAAAATTGTTGGATGGTGCAAAATCTGCCTTGTTAGAGAATGGGGTAGATCCAAGTGATATAACGGTCGCGATGGTACCCGGTTCTTTCGAAATTCCTGTGGTAGCCGACAGCTTGGCTTCCAGTGGTAATTACGATGCTATTATTTGTTTGGGTGCGGTCATCAAAGGCGAAACAGATCACTATGAGTATGTTTCAAAGGGAGCTGCTGAAGGTATAGCCAGAGTTGCCCTAGATAATCAATTACCGGTTATGTTTGGCGTACTTACCACCCATAATATGGAACAGGCTTTGGATAGGTGCGGCGGCAGAAAAGGTAACGAAGGAGAGAGTTCTGCCATATCAGCTATCAAGACCATAAATGTGCTCAGGCAGATTAACAATAACAGTTAGAATAGCTGTTATTGTTTTTGAGTTACTGCTCTTTAAAGAACCTGTCAAAGTCACGGAATTGAAGCAAAATGCCCAGCGTTGATAAATTACAGGAAGAAGTTACCCGTTTACTTGATGGGAATATACGATCCCTCTCTAGGCTTATAACATTGATCGAATCTACTCCAGATGTGTTGGGTTTAATATACCCGAAAATTAGGAATACTGGAGGCAAAGCCCACATTATAGGCATTACGGGACCTCCTGGGGCCGGTAAAAGTACTCTTTCTTCGACCTTGGCAACCCACATTAGAGAATCTGGCAGAACTGTTGCAATTCTTGCCTGTGATCCCAGTAGCCCTTTTACGGGAGGATCCGTCTTAGGAGACAGGGTAAGGATGCAATCGCACTACACTGACCCAGGAGTTTTTATTAGGAGTATAAGTAACAGGGGATCGAGCGGTGGTTTGTCTAACTCTACCTACGGAATTACTACCTTACTGGAGGTATTTGGTTTTGACGTAATTTTATTAGAGACAGTGGGGGTTGGTCAGACAGAGTTGGATGTGATGAAAAATTCTGACACTGTGGTCGTGGTAATCGTTCCTGAATCCGGGGATGCTATACAAACAATGAAAGCAGGTCTTATGGAGATAGCCGACATTTTTGTGGTAAATAAATGCGATAGAGCGGGTGCTGATAGGATGGTAAGAGATGTTAGAAGCTCATTGCAACTAAATGACGATCACAGTGATTTGGCACCTATTGTTAAAACCAGGGCAGATGTGGGTGATGGTGTTTTGGAACTTCTTTTAGAGATTGACACTTTGCGCGGAAACCCCGAGTTTCCACAAAATATTGATAGGCTGAGATCGGCTAAGAGATTGGATGCATTGCGTTCTAGTGTTCTTCTTGAGATGGAGTCTATGTTGGATACAATTTTGACAAAGGATAATCCGGAAAATGAACCAGCATTGGCATCTCTTATAAATGAAGTTGAGATAGGGCAGAAGGATCCAATTACTGCGGCTAGAGCTTTGCTCAATTTGATAAAAGGTAATAAGTGAATCGACAATATGGATATGCTGATAGAAGAAGAATTATTAATAAATATCCAGAAAGACGCGTATGAATTGGCTATGTCTGCTGGTAAATTACTTCAAAGGTATTTTCGGGATCCTTTGACTGAATCAGAAGTTTTGAAAATTAGTTACAAGGATGCCAAAGGAAGAGATCCGGTGACTGCGGCTGATAAGGAAGTTCAAGAATATCTTTCAGAACAAATAAAAAAAAGATATCCGGATCATGGGATCGTTGGTGAAGAGGGAGATTCAACCTCAGATTATCTTCCTGATATAGTCTGGGTTCTTGATCCCTTAGATGGGACTCGTAATTTCATGCATGGGTTTCCTTGCTATGCCTCTTCAATTGGAATTATGTTTAAAGGTGTTCCAGTGGCAGGAGCAATATTTATACCATGGCCAAATCAAGACCCTGGTATTGTCATACACGCAAGTAACGGCAATGGCTGCATGGTAAATGAAAAGGCCTTGGAAACGCCTTCAATTAAAGAAGTCGACCCTAATGCAATTATTACGCTTCCTGGATCATTTACAGGTAGGTTTAAATTTGATGGGCAATTTGCTTCTAAAGCTGGCGAACCTCGCATGGGTGGCAGTATAGCTTACGAAATGTCATTAGTGGCCTTAGGAATAACTGAGTATGCAGTTATATCTGGGTCTCACCTATGGGATGTATTAGCTGGAATAGTTTTGGTAAACGAATCTGGCGCTACATCTTTGATGCAAAATGTGGGGAATTCCTACAAAGGTGATACGGGAGTTTGGTCTAAATTTGAGAACGTTGTAGATCCTTGGGAATCGGGAGTTACCAAGGTTAGTGATGTCAGAGGGGGAGTTCCCCCACTTCTATTAGCACAGTCTGGTATCGCAACTACCGTGGCATCCAACATACAGTTAAGACAGAATCCGATAAAAAAGATTGCGAAATCAATATTTTCTCAAAATATCGTTTGAGCGTAACAAAACTCAGAAGAGAGGCATGATTTTATAGATGAACATATATTTTGATGTTGACTACACCTTGATAGCGATGGATGGTAGTTTAAGACCGGGTACAACAGAAGTATTTGAGAGTCTATTAGAGGATGGCCATTTCATTTATATATGGTCTGGTGTTGGTATGCGTACCGATGATATAGAGAGGTTGGGGCTTTCAGGGTTTGTTTCAGGTATTTTTGTAAAGCCTATTACTGAATATGAAGTCGGGTTAGAAAGATTTTCGGTATCTCCAAGACCCGATTTTGTGATTGATGACCACAGGGAAATTGTAGAGGCGTTTGGTGGTGTACATATGGAGCCTTACTATTTTCGATCCGCAGAAGATGGTCAAATGCCGGAGCTATATGATGCAATAAAAGATTTCTCTTCAACTGGTAGTTCAGACCATAGGGGATTCAAGCCAGTTCCGAAAAAGAAGTAGATTAAACTATGTCTGTTATAAGGATTCTCTCGCCGGAAATAGCTGCTCTGATAGCTGCTGGAGAGGTGATTGAACGCCCGGCATCAGTAGTTAAGGAATTGGTGGAAAACTCCTTAGACGCAGGAGCTGACAGAATATTTATCTCTACTTCAGCTGGAGGAATGAACTCAATTGTTGTGTCCGATAATGGTAAGGGGATTGAGCCAGATGAGGTAGAAATAGCTTTTGAAAGACACTCCACGAGCAAGATATACACAGAATCAGATTTGGACTCCATAGAGACTTTAGGGTTCAGAGGGGAAGCACTATACAGTATATCCTCCGTTTCACAGTTGGACATTGCAACTAGGGCAATAGGAGAAATAAAAGGTGTCCGGATAAGTTTGGATAATCAGGTACTTATTTCAAAATCATTCGCAGGTATTGACTACGGCACAACCATTTCGGTTTCTAAACTTTTCGACAGTTTCCCTGCTAGGCGGAAATTTTTCAAATCTGAGTCGACTGAGGCCAATCGTATATATGCGCTGGTACAAAAATTCGCTATATGCAATCCAGATATCGCCTTTGAACTTAACCAGGGGACATCCAGACCATTTAGGACATCAGGTACAGGAGACCTAACAGATGTTATGGGTGCGATATTCGGTATCTCAGAGGCTTCGAAGATGTTAAGAATTTCAGAAGACTATGATCCGGATTGGGAAGGTCCCATTGTGTCCGGGATTATAGGTACTCCAAACCAAAAACGTTCTAATAGATCTCGCATATTTTTGTTTGTAAATGGGCGACTAGTACAGAGTAGAACGCTTTCATATGCCTTCGAACAAGCATACAAAGGGTTCTCTTCAGATAACAAGTTTCCCGTCGGCGCAATCATGTTGCGAATTCCATTGGATGAGGTTGATGTGAATGTTCACCCGGCTAAAACTGAAGTACGTTTTGCAAATGAAAATCAAATTTTTGCTGCGGTGCAAAGCGCTATTAGAACTACTTTACTTGGATACTCCCCTGTCCATTCAGTAATAAATTATCAAAGCGGTGAAAGGAAATTCACAGAAAAATCCGACCCTTCGACATTTTGGCCAAGCGCATTAATTAATGCCGGATTTGAACACGATGAGAATTCAAATACAGATAATGTAGCGAATATAAACACTTCCATCCCGTACCAGGAAATTCTTCCATTGCTTAGAGTGCTTGGGCAAGTATCTGATACTTATATTTTATGTGAGGGACCTGAAGGTATATATATTATTGATCAACATGCGGCCCATGAAAGGATTATTTATGAACAAGTCGTCGCCGATGCTAAAGATAAATCTGTTGAAATTCAGATGCTGCTCGAGCCTGTTCATATTGAACTCGACGAAAATCAAGAGGCATTAATTGATGAGAACAAGGATGTTTTCGAATCATTGGGAATGACCCCTGAACCATTTGGTCCTAGTTCTTATTTAGTACGTACTGTGCCGAAAGTGTTGTCCGAGGCTGATCCGAGAGAATCTTTTCATAAAATGCTGTCCGCCTTAAGTGAGCAAGTCGAATTTAAGTCTTGGGAAGATAAAGCAGCATATTCCATCGCTTGTCACGCCGCGATAAGGGCTGGTAAACAAATGTCTTATCAAGAAATGTCTCTTCTTGTGAAACAATTGGAATCCTGTCTGCATCCCAATAATTGTCCGCATGGTCGTCCGACAATGATAACTATATCCAATACCTTCTTAGAGCGAGAGTTTTCAAGAACATAGTGAAAAAACTTCTGATTTTTTTAAACTCCAATATCTCTACGTTTAAATACATATAGCGCAGTAGTAAAACATACAGCTGATAGACACACCATTACGATCAAACTAGTGGTATTTAATCCATTCACTAGCACTCCAGGGCCGTCATAATAGTTAAAAAGGGAAACGTATTTTAATGAATGCAAATTGTCTGATATACCTGACAATACATTGAAAACATAACTGATCCCCACAAAACAGCTTCCAATAGCTAGTGCGAGTCCCTTTCTTCCCTTGAAAGCTTGGGTAGCCAAAGTTAAGTTACTGATGGTTAATCCAAAAATGCAGCCCATAACAGTCGCAGAGAGTACATTGATCAAAGACACATCAAATGGAAAAAGGAAAGAACCTACGACGATACCGAGCCATAGGACCCCCCCCATAATTGCCAGTTGAGCCAAAATGCCGAAGGATTTTTCGCATATAATTCTCTCTCGACTTATTGGGCTGGCTAAGATAAGTTCAATTGTGCCTGATTCTTCTTCAGAACCAACTGCGGATGCTCCCGCCGATATTGCGATAACTGAGATCATGATAGGGAATAACAGGCCGTACAGTTCTATTCCTAACCAAACTTCGGGACTTATGGAGGAGTCTGTTGGGATTGGTCCCAACATTGCTTCCATTAATGCTGGGGCATTATCCAACATATCATCGAACTCCCCTTTAAAAGGGTCATAAAGAGAAGTGAACATTAAGGCTAATGCAAACATGCAAATTGACCAAACAGCAATACTCTTCCATCTAGACATAAGATAAATATAGAACGTGGTGTTCAGCATAAGATCAAACCTCGTAATATTTCATGAAGACATCTTCGAGGTTTGTGTCTTCTTCAGATAGATCTATTGGGTGTAAATTGGATAGCTTACTAAGAAATTCTGAAACGTTACCCGTAACAGTTACCGTGACTTTGTTCTCATTTTGAGTTATATCGGATACTGAATTTATTCCCTTAAATTTTTGTGTGTCGATGGGTTGCTTAAAGGTTACTGTATATCTCCTTATGGTGAAGTCAAAGTCCTCTTTAATGTTTTCAATCCCGATTAGTTTGCCTGATTTTATAAATGCGACTTTGTCACAAATGGTTTGAACTTCATTGAGGTCGTGAGATGAGACGAAAATACTATTTCCCATCTGTTTCATCTCAAGGACCATTTCATAAAAAATTTGTTTCATTAAAGGATCTAATCCGCTAGTTGGTTCGTCCAGTATGAGTAGCGCTGGTTGATGCATGAAGGCTTGGATCAAACCGATTTTCTGTTTGTTGCCTTTGGATAGGGTTCCTATTTTCGCTTCTAGCGATATTTGAAGACTTTTGGCAAGCTTTTCCACATAAGTCCAGTTGGTACTCCTTCCCAACCTCGTTAGATATCTGATAAGTTGGAGCCCGGACATTGAGTCATACAATGAAATGTCGCCGGCTAGATATCCAATATGCTTTTTGATTTCAACGCTGCTTTTTACGCTGTCGAGACCAAATATGCTTATTTTCCCGTCTGACGGTGTAAGAAAATTTAGTATTGATTTTATGGTTGTGCTTTTGCCGGCGCCATTTGGACCCAAAAATCCAAACACTTCACCCTTTTCAACCATTAAAGTCAAATCTTCAACGGCTGGACTAGACCCGTAGTTTTTTGAAAACCCCTCGATTTTTATAGGTAAATCGGTTGTCATGTAAAATCGAAACCACTTACTAAACTTCGCCTTCTTCTAAATCTGATGAATTAGGGGTATCTTGGCCGCCTGGAGGCCATTCTATTTTATGATCTAAGCGCGATACTGGGATGGCTGGTACTGTCTGTATTTCGACTCCAACTTTAACTCCCAATTCAAGAGAAAATCTTGCAGCTGCCTCATTGTCCGGAGCCTCTAGAATAGTGATGAAGTCGTGATCGCCCAGGACAGCATATAAGCCCATACAATGGACGTCGGGTAGATCACTAGAATGGGCGGCATGTAACACTATTTCAGGGTCATCATTTACCAGATGTCGCCCCTCTTGAGTGAGTGTCATTAACAAAAAATAAGTAGAAATTTTGTTGCTCCCGTAGGTTTAACTTTTTGGGAAAGAGAGAAAATGAGGTTTGAGATTACCAGTTCAAAAGGCACGGTTTTTGGTCTTTCCAACCTTGATCTGATGGGAAGACGGTGGTCATCATAACTCTTTCTCGATCTCCGTCTAACCAGGGTTCTACAGTTGAAATCCATTTTTTATAGTGAGGAGCATTTCGATGCGCTTCTAAGGCAGCATCGTTTTCATAAACTTCGTAAAGGTGAAATTTGTTCGGATCTTCAGCGTTTTTTAGTATGTCAAATCTGTAACAACCAGTTTCATCTCTGACTGAGCCCTGACTGTCACCAAAACTGGCCTCAGTAAATTGCTGTGCATAACCATCTTTTACTTGTATTGTGACAAATATTGAAATCATAATTTCCTCGGTTTATCTGTAGGTTTCAGTGTACTAGGATTGTCCTGGTAGCGTGAATTATATCAGTCGCATGGGTATAAACCTTGCTACTTGTAGCTTAAATTTCATCCAAGACTTCTGCTGGGTGCCTTAAATGCCATTCGGTTTTCTTTTGAAAGTGATTTGCCAGGCTGAGAATTGTGTTTTCTGCATATGCCCGTCCCACAAATTGGATCCCTGTTGGTAGGTCAGCTCGGGTAAACCCATTAGGGACTGAGATAGCGGGTAATCCAACGGCATTGCCTAGCGCCCCAAGTGTATCCTTAGCATTTCCTCTAATGGCTCCTCTGAATTCGTCTTCTATAGGTGATGCCGGATTTCCTCGAGTCGGGCCGCATATGGCGTCATATTTCGAAAGTATAGGATCAACTATTTGTGCTATTTCATCTCTTAATCGTATGGATTTTAAATAGTCTTTTGCGAGGACAGATGTGCGTGCATAGGGCCCATATCTATCTTCAGGAGCGGTAAGAAGACTTGCTTTGCCAGTATCGGTGAATTCTTCAAAAATAGTTGCTGACTCTGCTAGCATGATGGTCCTGGTGATAGCTTCATATGGATATTCAGGTAAATTAATTTCCTCGATATCACAGAACTGCCCCAGTGTCTGTAAGCTGTGTTGGAAATTATTTGAAACCTCGCTATCTGCGTTTAGGGTAGCATCTGAGAGAACAGCTATTTTGAATGGTCTTTCAGGCATATCGTGATTGTAAGCGTATATATTGTCGCTTGCTGAAGGATCTCTGGAATCTGGCCCAGATATATGTTCTAGAACAATTCCACAGTCATCTGCAGATAGGCAAAGTGGCCCTATTTTATCTAAAGACCAGCTTAATGCCATCGCTCCGTATCTACTCACTCTTCCGTATGTAGGTCGTAAACCAGAGACACCGCAGTTATTAGCTGGGGATAATATTGAACCCCATGTTTCTGAGCCTATAGAGAATGGTACTAGACCTGTGCCTACAGCAGACCCCGAACCACTTGATGAACCGCCAGCCCAGGTGTTTTTGTCCCATGGGCTTTTACAAGGGCCAGTAAGGGAGGCATTTGGTTGTCTATAGCCCATTCCTCCTGCAAGTTCTATCATGGCCAATTTTGCGACCAATACAGCTCCAGAGTCACATAATTTTTCTATTACGGTTGAGTTGTATTCAAAGATTTGATTTCGGAATGGCTCGGCTCCCCAGGTTGTAGGAATTCCATATTTAGTGGCGAGTAAATCTTTAGCTCCAAAAGGAATGCCGTGCAGCAGACCTTTGTAATTGCCATTCATAATTTCTTTTTCAGCTATAGCAGCTTGATCCAAGGCCAATTGTTCCGTGACTGTAACTACAGAATTATATTCCGAACCCAATTTATGGAGTCTACCCAAATAGTATTTTGTGATTTCTACCGGGGACATATTTTTTTTCTCAATATCTTTTGCAATAGAGCGTAAACTTTCAAACAAGGGAACCTTATTCATCAAAATCGCTCCTGTATGGCTGGTATGTATTTAATGGTGGAAAACTGTGATCCAGCTTGGCCAATCTAATTTCTTTGGCGTTATTTACTATGCCTTTTATGGATTCCTTGATGTTTTCAAAGTCATCCTCTGATATAAGATGACCAAAATGAAGATAGACCTGATCCCACAGAAGTTGTTCCTCATTTTTGTTGTCTGTCGAGCCCATTATTTGCCCTCCTGCAATTTCACTTGAGTCCACAAGTCGTCTTGGTCTTTCAATGGCAATTCTGAGAATGTTTTACCTTGTCGACTTGCTAATTTTTCCATAGATTTAAATCGGGAAACAAATTTTCTGTTAGCATTTCTTAATGCTTTTTCGGGGTCAATTTTACTGTGCCGACCCATGTTCACGACACTAAATAATAAATCACCAAATTCTTCTTCAAGTTCTTCATATGTTTCTGCTGATTCAAATTCAGATAATTCTTCCAAAATCTTTCCCTGAATTTCATTTGAATTGTCCCAATCGAATCCAGTTCTAGCTGCTTTCTGTTGTATTTTTTGGGCTAAGGATAAACTAGGTAAATTTTGCGGAATCCCGTCCATTGTGGATTTCCGAGACTCTTTTTTTTCTTCCTGTTTTATTTTTTCCCAATTATCTTTTAATTCCTCTACTGAATTAACCGTTTGACCAGCGAAAACGTGGGGATGCCTATGGATATACTTTCTTAAAGTTGATGCAAATACATCTGATCGCGTAAATGTACCTTCCTCTTCTGAAATAGAAACCTGGAAAGCCAGGTGTAAGAAAAGGTCTCCTAGTTCCTCGAGCCTTCCAGAGTCACTTTCAATTTCAATTGCTTCTACTAACTCGTAACATTCTTCCAATACAAGAGGTGATAATGTTTGTAATGTTTGTTCTTGGTCCCATGGGCATCCTTCTTCGGAGCGAAGTTGGTCTACAAGTTCGAGTATTCCATCGAAGGTATCAGAGAAAGATAGTGGTCGGTTCATTTATTAAATCCTTTATACCCATATTGACACTCCGAATGGAGCATCAATAAGCTTAGTACAGTATGAAAAAAAGAATTTTCCACATCATTTTACAGACCTTGTTTTTTATTTGTGTTCCGGCATTTCTAATCACTACTAATGTCAGATTGGTACTGAATTCAGCAACCCTTTATGACTATGGATTTAATAAATATAAAATTGAGAAATATACGGGAATTGAGTATGCGCAGTTACAAAGTGCCGGACAACAAATAAGAGATTATTTCAACAATGACGAAGATAATATAACGATAAGTATTTCACTTCATGGTAGAACGGTCCCAAATTTGTTTAATGAGAAAGAAGTGCTTCATATGTATGATGTTAAACAACTCGTAAAAATGGTTTATTCAGTCCAGTTGTATTCTGCAATATTGATCGTGATTGCCTGCCTCATGGTATTCATAGATTCATCGAGGAAATGGAAAAAAAACATGCCAAGGTATTTTATGAAAGGAGGGTGGCTGACATTTAGTTTGGTTTTGTTAGTGGCACTTTTGGCTTTGGTTGGGTTTGATAGGTTGTTTTTGTATTTCCACTTGGTGAGTTTCAGTAATGATTTGTGGATACTAGATCCCAGACATGACTATTTGATAGCAATGTTTCCCCAGGGGTTTTTCTTTGACTGCACGGTCGCCATTGCAGTATTGACTTTATTGGAAGGTGCTTTCTTCGGGTTGTTGCCTAGGTTGCTACGGCTTTTGAAGATCGTGTGAATGGGATTTTTTGTCCTTAAAGAGTGCCGTAAATGTTTTTTGCATTCACTACTATGGCCACTCGAGAATCTCGTTTCATTGCTTCGTCATAGTCATTCCAATCTGGGTGTTCCTTACCTGCTGCTGATTTGTAGGCTGCCCGAAGTACTTCTTTCAAAGTGTTGGGGTCGGTGGTGTCGTCAGAGAAAATAGTGGCGTTACCTTCTAGAACTACATATGGTCTCCACTCAGAACTTGAAATTAGAAGAGAGCAATCCTGGTTTCTACTAAGATTAATAAATTTTGCTCTATGTTTTGTTGTAGTGAAGATTGCACCACCTTGATGGAATCCAACTGTCACGACACTGAGTTGTGTGGCCCCATTTGATCTTGTGGTCGAAAGCACTGCGTCATGATGGTCAGCAAGAAAACTTTCTAAATCTCTCTCTTGGATAGTCATTTTACGGGTCTCCAAATTAACTAAAATTCTTCTTCAAATAAATAATAATCTGTCTCATACATTCCAAGGTTCTTATAGACTTTTTGTGCGTTTACATTATCTCTTTCAACATATAACCGAATCCCACAACAATCTTTGCTTGCTTTGCAACGACTGATCACTTCATTATGCATTAGGCGATATACACCTTGTCGTCTATAAGCTTCGTCGACGAAAACACTTTGTATCCAGAAAAACCATCCATTGCGCCAGTCGCTCCATTCAAAAGTGACCATAAGACTTCCAATAACTTTTGAATCGACTTCAGCGATTACATAGAAGCCTCTGTCTGAGGACGTCAACACCTTCTCAACCCCTTTTAAAACGGTGTTTTCATCTAGGATTTTTGATTCGGTTTCTAGAGCCATATTTCGTTGGAAATTTGAGATCGAGGCCGCATCTGATGTTGTTCCTTCCCTAATTGAAATATGATTCATTGTTGACCTCTAATTCTGATTCTGTATATTAATAAAGTTCTAATTATAGATTCGGGATCAATAGAATTGGCCTAGGAGTATATGACAGGTGGAAAAAATCTACACTTCATTTAATGAATCTGTGTCAGATATATTCGATGGCGCTGCAATTATGGTATCTGGGTTTGGTGGTACCGGAGGGACTGCACAAAATCTTATATTAGCTCTGAGAGACCAAGGTGCCAAAAATTTAACGATAATAAGTAATACGGCCGGGTTGGCTAGTATCATGGGGTTTGGTACTTTAGCAGGTGAGACGCCTGTCGATGTTGGAGTTTTGATAGATAACGGCCAAGTTGGAAAGGTAATAGCCTCTTTTCCCGTATCTCCTTCTCCCTCAAAGAAGAATTCATTTGAGACATATTATCAGGAAGGAAAAATAGAGTTGGAATTGGTGCCCCAAGGTACTTTAGCTGAACGGATTAGAGCTGGAGGGTCCGGAATACCTGCCTTTTACACCCCGACCGGGGCAGGAACACAGGTTTCGGAAGGGAAAGAGACGAGGGATTTTGAAGGTAGATCTTATGTGCTTGAAACCGCACTAAAGTCTGACTTTGCTCTAGTGAAGGCTCATAAATCGGACCCTTTAGGGAATCTTTCATATAAAGGGACTTCCCAGAACTTTGGTGCTGTTATGGTGAGGTCCACAGGAATTTCAATTGTAGAAGTTGATGAGATAGTGGATATAGGTGAGATAGATTCCACCGAGATCGCAACTCCGGCTTTATTTGTGGATCGAATAGTAAAAGCTTGAAATTTATTTAGCTACATTAAGAGGTTTTAGTATGGCAGGTGATAGATTACCAAGAGAGGTAATAGCTATGCGAGTCGCCAGAGAACTACAGGATGGTGATGTGGTTAACCTTGGTATAGGAATACCTTCCCTTTGCTCTCAATATGTTCCAGAAGGGAGAACGATCCTTTACCACAGTGAAAGTGGTGTTTTGAATTATGGGCCTATGGCTGATGAAGGTGAAGAGGATGATGATTTAATAAATGCGAGTGGGCAGTTCATAAAGCAGATGCCTGGTATGTCATTTTTTCATTCTGCCGATGCATTTGGAATGATAAGGGGTGGACACATTGATGTGACTGTTTTAGGCGCCCTACAAGTCTCAGAAAAAGGTGATTTGTCTAATTGGATGATTCCCTCAAGGGGAATAGGGAATGTTGGTGGAGCCATGGATCTGGCTGTAGGAGCAAGACGAGTTATAGTAGCTATGGAGCATACCGGCAGGAATGGAGATCCAAAGATAGTTTCGCGGTGTACTTTTCCTCTTACAAGTCCGGAATGCGTTAGTTTGATTGTTACCGATATCGCGGTTATATCGGTTGAGCAAGATGGATTGGTTCTACGAGAAACTGCTCCTGGTTGGGAACCACGAGAAATACAAAATGAAACTGAGCCCGAACTGATATTGGCTGATGATATAAAGGAGATAGCACTATAGAGGCTATTGTAGGGTGAAGGTGGACCCTGTATCAGTTTTTGATATTTCTATTCGTTGATTGAAATTTTCCTTCATTGAGTCTACATGGGTTATTACCATGATTTTCTCAAAATCTTCGCTGATTGACTGTATAACCTCTATTAGTCTTTCTTGCCCTATACTGTCTTGAGACCCAAATCCTTCGTCAATAAATAATATGGGCAGGGGGGCACCTGACCTAGTAGCAAGTAACTTGGACATTGAAATCCTTATAGCGAAGTCAATTCTAAAAGTTTCCCCACCACTAAAAGTCTCGTAGCTTCTTGATCCTTGCTCGTCGGAAATTGTTATCTCCAGGGCTTCAGAAGGCAGCCCTGTGGCCCTGTCTATTCTGCCTTCTTTCAGTTCTAGGTTTATTACCATTTTGTTGTCGCTTAATCGAGCAAGCAATTCATTGGCTACATCTTCTAGCATCGGGACTGCCCTTTCTATCATGAGAGCTTGAATTCCATTCCGGCCGAAAGCAGAAGCCAGTTCGTCATACAACTGAATTTCTTTGTTTGCTTTTGATATTTCCAGTTCTGTTGACTTGATATTTTCCTCAGATTTCAGAATTTCCTCAATTTGGTAACGAGCCTTTTCTCTCAACGATGTAACGTGTGAGTTCTTGCTTTTTAATTGTTCAAGTTTGATCTCTATTGCGGCAATTTCATCATCGATACCGGATTCTTTTGATATTTTCTCTTCGATTGCTGATAGCTCAGTTTTCCAGTGTCCTGTTTGTGTATTTCTAGCTGTTATTATTGATTTATTGTCCTCAAGTAACTGGGTCGTAGATTTCAATCTGGCTTCGGAGTCTGATAACTGAGAATATGATTCTGCATAGGGTGCTAGTTTCTTAAGATCAGTCTCTAGGGATTTGTGATTTGATTCTACGGCGGTTAGCTCATCAAGTTTGGACTGTAGTACGAGTAAGTTTTGGTGTTGCCTAGAACAAAAATTTTCAGATTGAAGTTCCTGTTCTAATCTTTGGACATCTTTCAGAATAGTTTTCAGTTGGAGTGAAGCGCTTTCACATTGTGACAGGGTCGTCATTAATTTTGTTTGTAGCTTTCCAGCATCGGCCTTCTCCTTGAGTAAATTCGACAGACCCAATTCGGCTTGAATCACTAAATCTTGCCTTTTTTTATCCAAGGTTTGTATCTGGGCCATGTTGGATTGATATTGTGTCCTACTATTTTTCCCTTCTTTTTCCAGTTCACCGGCTATGTGACTTTTGTTCTCAGATGAAATAGATTGAAGACAAAGTGGGCAGGTGGCCTCAGCATGGTTGATGAGGTCAAACCTATTTCTACTATCGGACATTTGGGTCATTAATGTTTTGTTTGAAGCTTCCAGTAATGCTATTTCCTGTGAAATGGAAGCAGCTCGATCTGATAGCAGATCGTTTTTCTTGATAGTTGTTTCCAGATTTTTTACTGTGGTGTCCGCAAATATTATTTCCTGCTTAATTTTAGGAATGTTATCGACTGCTGGTTGAAGGTCGGTCTTTATTCGTTTTTGAATTGAAGAAATTTGTGATTCCAGTTTGATTCTCTCCATGGCAATTTCATTTTCTATTACGATTTTGCCTTCTTTGATTTGGTGAATCTCAGAGATTAATTCCAAAGAATGACTATGCTTAGATTGCAGAGTTTTATATAGGTCGTAGCTAGATCTAATTTCTTCGGATCTGGCTAGCAAATTTCGTAATTCAGTTAATTCCTTTTCTAAACGTAACTTTTGTGCCAGCATAGTTTCGATTTCTTTTTCAGAAGTTTCGATTTGCTTGGTGATTACATTTCTATTGGAAATTTCTGTCGATATCATTTGCTGTTTTATTCTCAGGTTTTCCAAATGGGTGTTTAGAGTTTGTTCTTCCAAAGATAATTTTTGGGATTCAGATTTATAGGTTTCTAAGTCCCTTATCGCAGTGTCTTTTTCTTCGACCATTGGTAACTTGTTATCAATGAGAGCTTTTTTTATCGTAACATCGGTTCCCAAGTCTCTCGACACTTGTTTTGATGCTGCCTCAAGCGTTTCGTAATAAGATAAGTCCAATATGTCAGCAAGTATTTTTTTTCTCTCGGTTGGCCTTGATGATGTGAAACGATTTGAATCACCCTGTTTTAAATACGAGGTATTTATAAATGTCTCATAGTCCATATTTAGCAGGGATATTATTTTTTCTTCGGTTTCTCTTATAGTGTTTGCCATAAGAGAAGTTGCTGTATCGTCGGTAACCAGAGAAAGATTTAAGTCTGACTTTCCAGCCGAAGAACCTTTGCTTTTGCTATAAGTTCGCGTAACTTTGTACCTGCTTTCATGTATGAGAAAATCCAGTTCTACAAACATGGATTGTTGATTTATGTTCACCAACTCATCATGAGTTTTGGCTCTTGCTTTTCCCCATATTGCCCAAGTAATTGCATCGAGCAAAGCGGTCTTTCCATAACCGTTGTTACCAGAAATACATGCTATATGAATCGGTTCTAAGTTAAGAGTAGGTACACCCTCACCGTAGCACATGAAATTTTCGACTGTTAGAGACAAAGGAATCATAATAGGCCAGCCGTTATATGTGGTTAACTTATTCTATATTTATCTCCGACCCATTAAGAGTACAGATACTTTTCAACGGTACAGCAGTTTTAACTAAGGTTTCGGCAAAACAGCCTTTTTTTGCTAGTTGGATGACTTCCATTAAATCCTCTGTTAAATGATCAGATTCAACATCGAAGTAGCTTCTCACTTCAGTTATGCCATTCTCAACGGTGCCGTCCATAACTGAACCTTTCAGGTAGTAATCCATTTCGACGTGCACTTTTGCAGAGTTAATCCCGATTTCTTTCATTGAAGCGTACCGCTTCAGATTAGTTAGTAGTCAAAAGCCTATACCACCTACAATATAAGTAAGCGGAGAAGGGTAGTTATCATCTCCTCCTAACCTAGGGGGTTCATCAGAATAAAAAGTGAATTTATCTCTACTACCCACGTGCAACATCTTTTCTAGATGTTCACATTCAACGGACACAGTTGATTTAAAGACCTCTTTAGGAAGTTCTGATCCAACTGTGGATTGTGGTATATCACTAGGCATTCTTGGGCTCTCCCTTTTGCGGATAAATATATTCCAGCATAGATTTAACATTGTAATTTGGATCTTGTGTAGTAAGGCTTTCAGCTGCAGCTGTTGCAGTGTCGATTGAAGTGAAGCAAGGTATTCTTTTTTCCACTGCGGCTCTTCTGATGTGGAAACCGTCTTGTAGAGCACTTCTGTTTCCAGTAATGGTGTTTACTACAGCGTTTACGGTTCCATTAACGATTATATCTACTACATTCGGGTGACCTTCGTTAAGGCGCTTTGGTATCGCCACCACCTTTTCACCCAGTTCACTTATCAGAGAAGCTGTACCTTCTGTTGCAAAAAGATCATATCCGGCTTCGACCAGGTTGTTAATAAGTTGTACGGATTGCGCTTTGTCTTCGTCAGAAATACTCAAAAGAATGGAGCCTTTTTCCGGTAACCTTAAATTAGCTGCGATCAAGGCTTTGGTTATAGCTGATTCGAAATCATGGTCTATCCCCATGACTTCACCAGTGGATTTCATCTCTGGACCCAGATATGTATCAACACCTGTTAATTTAGACATTGAGAATACCGGCGCTTTCACCCCAACTATTTCAGGAGCTGAATAGAGGCCCGTCCCATATCCCATGTTTGATAATTGGCTACCAAGCATGGATTTTACTGCCAGATTAACCATTGGTACACCGGTAACTTTGGAAATAAAAGGAATGGTTCTACTTGATCTAGGATTTACTTCGATCACGAATATTTCAGTTTTTTCATATTCCGCTGCCTTTTTGCTAACAGATCCTGGGCTTCTATAGCTCCCCCCACCAACAATGACGTATTGAATGTTCATTAAACCTTTGATTTTTAATGCTTTACCAATTCGGGTGGTGTAGTCGGTAATAGTTGCTATTTCCTGTTGGGTAAGGGTGAGACCTGGATAAATTGCCATGGAATCACCACTGTGTACCCCTGCTCTTTCTACATGTTCCATTATTCCTGGAATTAACACGGATTCTCCGTCACATACAGCGTCAACTTCTACTTCTTTACCAACAAAATATTTGTCGATAAGAACTTTCCTGCCCTCTCCTGCTTCAAGTGCATCGTTCATATAACGTTTCAATTCTTCGGGACTTTGTACGATTTCCATTGCCCTTCCACCTAGGACATAGCTAGGGCGGACCAAAACTGGGTAACTCACTTCTCCTGCCACCGCTAGGGCTTCTTGAATGTTCGATACAGAACCGCCTGGTGGGTTAGGAATGCCTACTTCGTGAAGGAATTCTTCAAATAAATGTCTGTCAGAAGCGACGTCAATAGTGTGAGCTGTCGAACCCAGTATAGGCATGGATTCTCGATCCAAATTCTGGGAAAGGTTTATTGCTGTTTGGCCTCCAAATTGGACTATTGAGGGAAGTGTGTCTTCGATCTGATTGCCAGGTATATTTTCATTGTCAATGATGTCAAATATGGATTCCTCGTCCAAAGGTTCAAAATACAATCTGTCACTGGTGTCAAAATCTGTAGAAACTGTTTCTGGGTTCGAGTTTACTAATATACTCTTGACCCCTTCTTCCTGTAAGGCCCAGGCAGCGTGTACAGAGCAGTAGTCAAATTCAATTCCTTGACCAATTCTAATTGGACCACTTCCAAGAACTAGAGCTTTCCTACCTGGCAATGGTGCTGCTTCATTTTCTGTTTCATATGTACTGTAAAAATATGGGGTTTGTGCTTCGAATTCTGCAGCACAGGTGTCTACCATTTTGTATACTGGTTTCAGACCATAATTCGTTCGCAATTTACGAATGTCTTTTGCAGTTTGGTTTACTAGCGAACCAATCCGGTGATCTGTGAATCCCAACCTTTTTGCTTTTCGTAGCAGCTCGTAAGTTAGTTCTGTCGAGGCTATAGTTTTTTCCATACCAACTATTCGTGCGAAAGCCCTAGTAAACCAAGGGTCTATTCCTGTGCGCCTAGATAGTTCATCTGGGCTCACGTTTCTTCTTAGTCCGGCAAGTACGGCCCACAGTCTTTCGTCATTAGGATGGATTGGGAGATTATTGAGTATTGATCCATCTTGATCAAACCAAGATGGGTCTTCCCAAGTTATAGATCGATTTGTTATTTCCAGCGACCTTACCGCTTTTTGAAAAGCAGCTTCAAAGGTACGGTCGATAGCCATTACCTCTCCTGTAGCCTTCATCTGGGTACCCAAAGTTCTTTCTCCGCTGGGGAATTTGTCAAAAGGCCATCTTGGTATTTTTACTACACAGTAGTCTAAGGCTGGTTCGAAAGCTGCCACTGTTTTTTTTGTTACTGCATTCTGTATTTCATCTAGAGTCATACCTATAGCTATTTTGGCTGCCACTCTCGCTATTGGATATCCTGTTGCCTTGCTAGCTAAAGCTGAACTTCTACTGACTCGAGGATTTACTTCAATCACATAGTATGAAGGGCCAATTCGGCCTGCATCAGGAAGGGTATCTGCGACAACATTGCCTGGTGCTAATGCAAATTGCACATTGCAGCCACCTTTGATACCCAATTCTCTGATTATTTTGAGGCTAGCTGTTCTTAGCATCTGGTATTCGTTATCTGAAAGAGTCTGACTCGGGGCCACCACTATACTGTCGCCAGTATGTACCCCCATTGGATCTATATTTTCCATATTACATATGGTGATGCAGTTGTCCGCGCCGTCTCTCATCACCTCATATTCAAGTTCTTTCCATCCAACGATTGATTTTTCAACAAGTACTTGGTGTATGGGACTTGCACTTAAACCAGACTTTACGATTTCGTCGAAACTTTTTTCATCTTCTGCGATACCCCCTCCCGTCCCACCTAGCGTATAAGCTGGCCTTATTACTACAGGTAGCCCAATTTCTTCCTTAGCTTTGTTAGCCTCTTCGTAGTTGTTTACGATAAAACTGGGAGGAGTAGGCTCTCCAATATCTGTGAGTAATTCTCTAAATAATTGTCGGTCCTCTGCTTTCTTAATTGAATCAACACTACTTCCTAGAAGTTCGACCTCATACTGTTCTAAAACCCCTGCTTCCACCAGCTCAACGGCTAAATTTAGACCAGTTTGGCCTCCTAATGTTGGTAATAGTGCGTCAGGTCTTTCCTTTTCTATGATTCTTGATATCACCGGGACAGTTAGTGGTTCTATATACACAGAGTCGGCGACATCTTGATCTGTCATGATAGTCGCAGGATTGGAGTTTATCAGGATGGTTTCAACTCCTTCTTCTCGTAAGGATTTACATGCTTGGGTGCCTGCATAATCGAATTCGGCTGCCTGTCCAATCACAATCGGCCCTGAGCCTATGACAAGTATTTTTTGGGGTTTTTCAGTCAACTTCTATTCCTTTTTGGTTCAAATAGGTATTCAATTTATCTGGGAAATTAATAGTCATTCCGTCAGCACCCGAGCTCACGACGCTTCGCATTAAATCTTCAGTAAAAACTCCGTGACACCTGACTTCAAAACCTTCTCTATGCAGATTTGACACTAGGGTCTTTGTCACTAACTCAGCCCTTGGGCATATTTGGTCAAATTTATATTTTTTGGATATCTCTACTATCTCATTGTCCCATTTGCTACCTGGTCCCATAGGTACTAACCAGCCTGTCTTCATTTCCGGAGCAAAATTCTTAGTCTCGACAAGCGAGTCTTTCCAGAAGGAAGTTATGGTAACCATATCTGTTGCCTCTAGGCTTCTAATTAAGGTGCATGTTTTTTGAGCAAGATTGAGGGTCCTGCCCTTAATTTCTATGTGCAAGTGCGTCGATTCCGCATATTTCGAGATAATTTCTTCCAAAGTACATATATTTTCATTTGAATATTTTTCACTGAACCAGGAACCAGCATCCAAGGATTGCAGTTCCTTTAAAGTGAAATCTTTGACGTTTCCCTGGCCGTTGGTAGTTCGATCCAATGTATCGTCATGAATGACAACTAAATGGTTATCTTTGGAGGAATGGACGTCGAGTTCTATATGTTTGACACCCATTTCAATGGCTAAATCAAACGCTGCCTTAGTGTTTTCAGGAGCGTAGGAAGAAGCTCCTCTATGCGCTATATTAGTAATCTTTTTTGACATAACTATTTCGTCTCTCTGATCATCTCTATAAAGTCGTCAAATATGTATTCATTGTCTTTTGGCCCCGGAGAAGCTTCCGAGTGATATTGAATGCTCATTGCAGGAATAGATTTGTGGCGTATTCCTTCCACTGTATAGTCGTTCATGCTTATATGAGTTATATCAACGTCTGAAGTTAGCGAATCTGGATCAATGGAGTAGCCATGATTTTGAGCAGTTATATGTACTCTTCCTGAGATAGTATCTTTCACAGGATGATTTGCTCCCCTGTGTCCAAATTTGAGTTTGTAGGTTTTTGCACCAAGCGATTTAGCTAATATCTGATTTCCAAGACAAATCCCCATCATAGGTATTTTTCCTAGGATGTCAGTTGTTGTAGTAACCAAGTTATCTAAAAGCTCAGGGTCACCAGGTCCGGGTGAAAGTAGTATTCCGTCTGGATTTTGTGCAAGCAGTTCATCCGACGTAACAGACGACGGGAACACTTCTACTTCACAACCTTTTCCTTTCAAAATTCTGAGTATGTTGTACTTCAGTCCATAGTCTGAAACAAGTATCTTGAGATTACTATCTATTGAATCGTACCCGATTCCTGATTCAGTCCACTGGTAACGCTCGGTCGTAGTTACTTTTTGGACAAAATTCAGTTCGTCGTATGGGGGTTCGGTTTTTAGTTGTTTTAGAGCTTCTTCAGGAGAAATGTTGACTGCTATTGCTCCCATCATAACCCCTCGGGACCTTATCCTTCTTGTAACAGCTCTAGTGTCGATCTCAGATATGCCAACGATCTCTTGTGATTCTAAATATTCGTTTATTGTCTGAGTTCTTTTGGTGTGGCTTGGCTCTTCGCAGTATTGCCTAACAACAAAACCTGAGACCTGGATTTCCTTCGATTCTACATCTAAAGAATTGATGCCATAATTTCCTAGTAGAGGGTAGGTTGGAACCACTATTTGGCCAGCATAGGATGGATCTGTCAGCATCTCCTGATAACCCGTCATGGATGTGTTAAAAACTATTTCTCCGTAAGTTTCACCCTGATATCCAAATGATTCACCCGGATATATTGATCCATCTTCCAATATTAAAAAAGCTTGTTTTGACAATGTCTAATCACCTTCAGAATTTAATAAACTTTTGTACCTTGATAGAAAGTTGCCTTAACCTTCCCCTTAAGAAGCGACCCCTCTAGAGGGGTGTTTTTGCCTTTTGATATGAAGTTTCGTGGGTCTACGGTCCAAGTTTCGTTTGGATCAATAATGGTTATATCTCCACTAGTTCCAGTTTTTAGATTTCCTATATCTTTGCCCAAAAATGTTGCTGGATCATTTGTAAGTTTCTTTATTAGAGTATTTACGTTCATTTGCCCTTGATCAACTAATGTCATAAGGGAGCCAAGAGCAGTCTCCAACACACTTATTCCAAATGAGGAATCCTGAAATGTTGTCATTTTGTCTACTTCGCTGTGAGGAGCATGGTCAGTAGCTATAAAGTCGATTGTTCCTGTATTTAACGATTGAATCATCGAGGCAACGTCCGATTTACTCCGAAGAGGAGGGTTCACTTTTGCGTTAGTATCGTATGCATTGGTTCCCAACGGCTGAAAGTCATCCTTCCCATGGCCCATGACGGTATTTTCAGTCAAGGTAAGATGATGTGGAGTAACTTCACATGTCACTTTTGTCCCGTTTGCCTTCGCTGATCTAATTAAGTCGATGGTTCCCCTTGTACTGGCATGGGCTATATGGACATGGCCTCCTGTTAATTCGGCCAGGGAAATATCTCTCGCCACCATAACTTCCTCAGCTGAGGAAGGCATGCCTTTTAGTCCTAGTCTATTGGATACCCAACCTTCATTCATGGACGCTCCGTCCGCTAGGCTGGGTACCTCGCAATGATTGATTATAGGAAGTTTCAAGCCTGCACTATAGCTAAGGGCCTGTCGCATTATATTGGGGTCTTCTACGGGATCTCCGTCATCACTAAACCCTATGACCCCGAGGTCGGCAAGTTCTGACATTTCACTGAGTTGCTTTCCTTTTCTTCCTATCGTTACAGACCCGATGGGCAGAACTCTTATGCTCGCGGTTTCTTTGGCTTTCTTTAGCACATATTCAACTACCGACTGGTTGTCCATAGCTGGCTGAGTATTGGGCATTGCGCAAACCGTTGTGAACCCCCCAGCAGCCGCCGCTGCGGTCCCAGTTTGGATTGTTTCTTTGTATTCTTCTCCCGGTTCTCTCAAATGACAATGTATATCGATGAATCCGGGGCAGACTATTAGACCCTCAGCGTTAAATATTTCAGCATTTCTAGGTTTCGAAATAGATGTATTTATTTCCTTTACTAATCCGTCCACTATCAACAGGTCAGAAATTTTGTCGATTCCCTGAGAGGGGTCAATTATTCTCCCTCCTTTGATGAGCGTTTTTAACGTCAAATTACAACTCCTTCTCGGAATTAGTTCCTGTTATTAAGTCATACAAGATCGCCATTCGAATAGCGACCCCGGTTGTGACCTGGCTCTCTATTACTGATTGTGGTCCATGGGCAACATCAGGTTCAATTTCGACTCCCTCATTCATAGGTCCCGGATGCATTACTATTGCTTCCGAGCGAGCTAATTTAAGGCGTTCTGAACTTATTCCAAATTTCCTGGAATATTCCCTCAGGGATGGCAAGTGACCTGCTTTCTGCCTCTCAGATTGTAGGCGCAATGCCATTACAACGTCTGCCCCATTTAGAGCCTTGTTTAGATCGTTCTCAATAGTTATGTTTTTAAATGGGTGGCTGACGTCGTCTATCCTTTGATCAAGGAAATCCTGGGGAAGTAAAGTGTTTGGACCACATAAAACTATATCTGCACCCATGGTTGTGAGGCCCCAAAGGTTAGATCTAGCTACTCTGCTGTAGAGCAAATCGCCGACTATAACAACTTTTTTCGATTGTATGTTTCCAAGATGTTTTTTTATGGTGTAGAGGTCTAGCAAACTTTGTGTGGGGTGAGCATGCATTCCATCTCCGGCATTAATAATGCTGGTGGATTGCATTTGTTGTGCTAGGAAATAGCCTGCTCCGGAATGTTGATGTCTTATAACGATTGCGTCGGCTTTCATTGCCTGTAGAGTAAGCGCAGTGTTGTAAAGAGATTCTCCTTTTTTATTACTACTACCATCGCTCGACACGTTAATGACGTCCGCACTCAATATCTTGCCCGCTTGTTCAAATGAAACCCTGGTACGTGTACTTGCTTCAAAGAAGAGAGTGATGATTGTCTTACCTCTTAAAGCAGGTACTTTCCTGATCCCTCGGTTCAATACTTCCATCATTGAATCTGTGTTATCAAATATGACCTCGATATCAGATTTACTGAATTCATCCAAATCTAAAATATGATTTTGTCTTAAAGATTTTTTTGCCGGAGTGTCTTTTATTGTCAAATGTCCCCCCATCTATGTGATTTCACTTGAAATAATTACCTCATCAACACCATCTACTTCAATTATTCGCACTTCAACATCTTCTTCTTTTGATGTAGGTACATTCTTACCGACAAAGTCTGCTCTTATTGGTAGTTCCCTGTGGCCTCTGTCGATTAACACTGCTAGCTGGATCTGACTTGGGCGTCCAAGATCGTTTATAGCATCCATTGCAGCTCTAATTGATCTGCCTGTGTATAGAACATCGTCTACTATAACGACGATCCTCCCGTTGATATCCACAGATATGTCGGTAGGTTTCATAGTTGGCTGCGGTTTTTCTGAAATGTCGTCTCGGTACAATCCAATATCTAAAGAACCCACATCGACAGTTTGTTCTTCATAGCTCTCTATAAGAGCTTTAATTCTGAAAGCTAAGGGGACTCCTCGGGAATGCATTCCTACGAGAATTACATTTTCCGCACCAGAATTTCTCTCAAGTATCTCGTGAGAAATTCTGGTCAGCGCCCTTTTCATTTGGACGTCAGTTTGTATCCTTTTTACAGACACGGGTTAAAAACTCGTCGCAGGCATATGTGAAATATTTTTCCCCAAAAAAAAACCTCCACCCAGTACCGGCAGGAGGCATTTCACACACAGGTTTACTTATTTATAACCTGCATACTTCGCTCCCTTGCCAGACTCTCTGGACTGACTTAAAGGGTGCAGCGAGTAAAATACTCGCTCGCAACCAATATACACCTAAAGATTTAAAAATCAAAGTTTCTGACTTATATGGTACTAAACAGGAGTAAAAAAATATTTGGGAAATAAAAAAATATTCTGGTTTACAATGTAGTCATAATGAATTTGATATCGGCGGGTGGAATAGTTTATCGAAAGGATCCGGCAGCTGTTTACATCGTAGTTTGTGGACGAAAAGACCCTAGGACTTTCAATTTACCTAAAGGGACTCCTGACTTCGGGGAACGGATAGAAGAAACTGCCTTACGTGAAGTTACAGAGGAGACCGGTTTAGAAGTCAAAACTATAAGATATATAGACTCCATCTATTACTGGGTAACTAATCATCCTGATTATCAGGGTCAGAAACTTTACAAACAAGTTTATTATTATTTGATGGAGGCTACGGGTGGAGATTTCTCGAAACACGATGATGAATTTGATACTGTTGAATGGGTTGAGTCATCCAAAATACCTGATATTCTCACATATGAAAACGAGGTAGAAATTGTTCAGAAAGGCCTTTCCCTGGTCTAGGGATGAAAATAAAGAACTTCCCTTGGTTGATGAAAAAGGGGTTAAAGTTCGTATTCGAGAAAAACGTGAGACAGATATTCGAAATGAATATTCCTGGCGAATAGACCCCGAGTTGTCTCGTCTAGACGCTACCAGACCGATGACAATGTCATACGAAGACTTTTTTAGGTATTCTAGAGAGGAAATGCAATTTCCTAATTATCGTTCAAAGCGACTAGCTGTCGAAACTTTAGAAGGGATACATATAGGAAACATAATGTATTACGATTTGGACATGCGTAGTCGTCAGGCTGAATTAGGCATAATGATAGGTGATAAGGAATATTGGAGTAGCGGTTACGGCACTGATACCGTAAACACATTGTTACGGCATTTATTTACCACTTTGGAATTGGATAAAGTATATCTCCATACCCTTTCGTGGAATTACAGAGCCCAGGCATCTTTCAATAAATCAGGCTTCAAGTCAGTTCGAGATGTAAAGAGAGGTGGCCAAGATTTTATTTTGATGGAAGTTCTACGCCCCGATTGGGAAAAATCACAATCAAAGTAACCTATAAATTTATTTTGTCCAATTCGTTAGCGAAAATTATCTCACCTGAGAAAATATTTTCTACTTCTGATCTTGCTGAATTCATTACAGTGGGATCTGATAAGTTAGGTCCAATGTGTACAAGGGCTAATTTTTTCACATTGGCTTTTTGAGCCATTTCTGCAGCACCGGTTGTACCGCATTGCCCTTCACTTTCCCCATTAATATTCATATTGGACTGTTCATCCCAACACATGCAGAGCATCAAATCTGCATTTTGTGCGAGTTCTATGACAGGATCACAAGGTTCTGTATCACCTGTGAAAACAACACTTCCTTCAGGGGTATCAAAGCGGTATGCCAAAGAATCGAGATATGGTTGCACGTGCTTGGCAGGGGCGCTTTTCACACTCCACTTTGGGGTTTCAAATACAGGGCCTGGCCCTATATCTCTTGCTTCTACTTGAGGAGGTTTTCTAGGGAGGCTTCCGCCTCTGTTGGTATGAACTTTTTGGCTAAGAGGATGGTTTACTCTCGCGATCCAGTCATGGGCGAATAACCCATCAGACTCATCAAGTATCCCAGTCGTTATTTTTTCAGTTAAATTGGGACCAAACACTTTTAGCATATTTTCTTTTCCTGTGCTCTGATCCCATCTGCACAAAAGGAAGCAAGGGTAATCAATATCATGATCAAAATGGTGATGGGTGAAAAACAAGTAGTCTATGTTTGTTGGCCATAAGCCCGCTTTAACTAATTTGTGGGTTGCGGCTGGGCCACAATCTATCATTATTTGGTCATTGCCAATTTCTAGAGCAAATGAGGATCCAAATCTTTCAGGTGTAGGTGTAGGAGTACCGGCGCCTAAGATGTGTACTGTTACCATTTTTTGCTAACCTTCTTTTTTTTCATAAGGATATATTCTGTAATTATCGCCATCTTGAATTAAGAGCAGACGTTGATCATTTGAGTCGACTATCGAATTGTACAGGTCATTCAGATTAGGCTGAATTTGATTTCCACTAATATTGGAGTGTTCTGTCCATAGGATTTCATTAGCTCTATATCCTAAACGCATCTGTAATGACTCGATCAAGGATTCATTGCTTGTTCGGCTTATTATAGCGATTGTTTTTTTTGTGATTTCTGACTTTGGAAGGTTAGGGTCGCTACTATGGCCCGAACTGTAAGGTAATTTCCTGAATATTCTGAGGTGATAAATTCCTGCACCGAATGCCATAATCCCTATAGAGAAAGGTGTAATCAGAGACTCAACAGTTTGCAGTCCAACATTGCTAGCCAACAATCCCTTCAACAAAGTGAAGATAATAGCGACCATTGTTCCTGCAGTGAATACGATAGCTATGCCTATTACGGCCAAGAAATAAAGGCGTGAATATATGAGATCCGTTTTGAAATCATTACTTATTGATCCCAATTTGCTCCAGCAGAAAAACCATACTGATCCTCCAACAATCGTCAGGCTTACTCCCAACGATAATGGTTCTTTCCAAAATTCCTCAGCTTGTATTAGCTCAGTCCAGGATACCTGGACGATAGAGATCAGCATTGAATGTATTAGAAGGGAAAATCCGGAGATTAAGATTCCTAAACTTATAAAGGCAAGTGAAAAAATCAACACATTGTTGGAGGTCTTGGAGAACTCCGTTATCAAAGAGGCGTTTTGAAAATCTTTCGTATGGAAAATTAATACTGATATAGCTATGAGAACGGTGACCATAGAAGAAGAAAAGGTGAGTATCCAACCGCTTGTTGTATCAGACTGCAGTGCCAGTCCGAACATAGTCATGGACAAAATGATGGCAGATACCATGGTGGCGGTTGTAGTCACTATAAAAATCACGTAAAGGTATATGGATTCATATTCTCGTTTTGTTAATTTGTTTCGTAATATTCTCCAGTGAATAACCCAAGTGACTAATCCGATAAATATTGATATTGCTAAATTTAATGTGGTCCAGTTAGTACCTGAAAATAAGATTTCTTGACTGGTAATTTCAACTTCGGCCAGCTTGGAAATAGCCAAATAAACTAAACTGCCTAAATTTGAAGCTAACACAAAAAGTCCTACAAGGCTGAAGCTATACACATATGTATTACGTAGGCTGTGGTTACTCGCATTGTCTAATGACCTATCTTTTACAAAATGGTTTGTGTGAAAGATCCAAACTAATGACCATATTGAGAAAGTAGTTACCTGATTCCAGTTGAATTTAGACTCTTGGACGATTTGAGAAAAACAGCTAATTGAAATAGCGAATGAAACTGATAAAACCAATATAAAGTATGCGTTTCTTATCCCAGGGGACAGTTCGTCTGAATTTGCCACCATATCTTTATTGATTTTCACCCAATAAAAAAACCATAGCGGCGCACCTATTACTAGTAGCGATATGCCAAGAGCTGCTCGGTCAGAACTTGTCTGCACTGAAGAATTTGATATAAGAAGGTTCGTCAGGTTAATTAAAGATTGTTCAAGACCATTTACGAGCAATGAAAGTGCAACGCCACAAATTATGTATAGATATAGTTGTCTCGCGTTAGTGGACAAGGATCCCTGACGATGAGTTCCTATTCCGGAGGAGATTAATTTATATATGCATATGTTAATTAATATTACTAATGGCAAAAAAATCAGTATATTAATTGCATCATCCATTTGTATGGCCGAGGGTTTGACTATCTATCAAACAATTAATCGGAAACTGCAGTCGATCAATTTTCCAATTTGAATTTTCTTTCACTAGATTAAATGTTTCCTGATAGGAATTTTCAGATGTTCCAATTGGAAATGACGATTCTATTTCGATAATTTCTACTAAAACAATCGATTCAAAAGAATCTGATTGAGTGTTGATATGCTTCACAGTAGCATTAGAGTATCTGTCTTTTTGCTCATAACTATCAGCAGCGAATTCCGTAGAGCTGCAGACCTCTTTTAGTTCTTTAGAAAGTAACTCGTAAGCAGAGTTGTGGGCATCTTTAGATACGTATTGAAGAAAAACTTGGACGATTCTTTCAGGAGAATCTTCTGGCATTTGTGGCGTTGTACTTCTAAGATTTAACACTAATATGGAAGCTATCAAGAGAAAACAAAGGATAGTGCAAACGATAACGGGAGCCTTGCTCATGTCTAGTTTAATTGAGTGCTTCAATTTGAAATTTGAAAAGTTCTGCTATTGCCATAATCCCAGAATCCAAGACGTTGTCGACTAGCCTTCTTGAGAACCTGTTTCCTTCAGCTGATCCTTGAATTTCGACTATTCCACCATCTGAGGCCATTACGATATTAAAATCCGCATCTGCTTTAGAGTCTTCTTCGTAGCATAGATCTACCAGTACTTGATCACCCAATATTCCCACACTTGTTGCTGCAACTGGAGTTATATCTGGGATAGAATCGATTGACCCCGCAACGAACATTTGTTTAACAGCCATATTTAGTGCCACAAAGCCGCCTGTTATAGAGGCGGTTCTGGTACCACCATCTGCCTGCAGAACATCGCAATCTATAGTAATAGTGAACTCGCCAATATCTTGCAAATTGATAGCGGCTCTAAGAGACCTCCCAATCAAACGGGAAATTTCTTGGGATCTTCCTTTTCTTTGGTTGTCTCGAGGTACTCTGGGGGAGGTCGACCCTGGAAGCATAGAGTATTCAGCTGTGACCCATGCTTGCCCAGTGCCCATCAAAAATTTGGGAACTTTTTCTTCAACAGTCGCAGTGCATAGGACTTTAGTTAAGCCGGTTGAAATAACTACAGACCCTTGGGAAAATTTGAGAGGATTTTTTTCAAAGGTAACAGGTCTAAGCTCTGTGTTTGATCTATTATCTGACCTCAATTTACACACCTCTCTGATTACAATTTATCTCTTAGATAATTTTATATTGTCCATAAACTCTTAGGAAGATTTATAAAACCCAAAATAAATCAAGAAATAAGACATATTTCTATTTAATACTTGTCGGAGCTATCCTGTAACTTCAAAAAGGGGAATCAAAAAGTTTAGGAGTCGTAAGGGAGCGAGGCGGTATCTATTGTATTAATAGGTGGCATTTATGAGTACTAGTCGCCTAGTTTGTTTCAATAGTCATTTTTTAATTTTAACTGTTCATCATAATAAGTACTCAAAGTCACCCACACGTAATTCAAGTCTTGCTAGAATTATCTCTATTAACACTTCTGTTGTAGACTGATGGGAACTTTTGAGCGTAAATCAGGCAGTGTTCGATTTATGAAAAATAATATATATCTGACAGGTTTCTCAGGCACTGGTAAATCCACTGTTGGGAATGTTCTTGCCATCATGACGGGAAAGGATTTTGTTGATGTAGATCTTGTCATAGAAGAAATAGAAGGGAAATCTATCCCAGATATTTTTGCGCTCAAAGGTGAAGAATATTTCAGGTCTGTTGAGACCGAATGCTTGAGAGAAGTATCTACACGCTCTGAAACAATTGTATCTACTGGCGGAGGGGTTCCTGTTTCCCTTCAAAATATCGAGATTATGGAAGATTCTGGTGCCATTGTGTGGTTAAAGGCAACCCCTGAAACAATACTGACAAGATTGAGTGTGCAGTCACAGGAGACCGGCGTAGAAAACGACAGGCCCATGTTGGTTTCTAAGCAGCCACTTGAACGAATTGCAAAATTGTTGAAATCTAGACAAATTGCTTATCAGAAGTCAGACCTTAGCGTAGATACGGATGGGAAAAATCCAGAAACCGTGGCTAAAGAAATTTATAGGAGTTTATCGGATTGGAAACAATAAATTACGATGATTTGGCCTCCCAAGTAGTGACTGATAGTGCTACATACCCAGTATGGGTAGGGTGGGGAATAATTGATGAGATAGGTTCTAGAGTTCAAGCGACACTAGAAACTAAAACAGCCTATGTCATATCCGATGAAGGAGTTAGTGGGCATGCCAGGCGTGTGCAAGCGTCAATGGAATCTGCTGGCATCCCAGCATATTTGTTTTTTGTGCCCTCTGGAGAACAGCATAAAAATCTAGATACTGTCAAACATATCTATTCATGGTTGGCTGATCACAAAGCTGAAAGAGGTCATATGATTATTGCTGTAGGAGGAGGCGTAATTGGTGATTTGGCCGGCTTCGTGGCCGCAACATATTTACGGGGTATGCCATTTGCTCAGGTGCCTACGACATTACTTGCGATGATGGATGCTTCTATTGGAGGTAAAGTTGCTGTTGATCTGGACCAAGGAAAAAATTTGGTGGGATCTTTTTATCAACCTAAGTTTGTTCTGTCGGACGTGGAAACTTTAGCTACATTGCCTGCTAGAGAACTAAATTCAGGTTGGGCGGAAGCGATAAAACATGGGTTGATTCTTGATAATAACTTATTAAATCTTTTTGAAGAAAAACACAATGAGATAACCTCATTGGATTCAGAAATCGCGACCGATATTATAAGGAAAAGTGTTGCGATAAAGGCTCAAGTTGTGTCTAAAGATGAAAGGGAGACTTTGGGGATCAGAATATTGCTCAATTACGGTCATACTGTAGGACACGCTATAGAATCCACGACCGGATATTCAAAATACCTGCATGGGGAAGCTGTCAGTATTGGGATGATGGCTGCCGCAAGTTTGTCGAAATCCATGGAAATGATGTCTGGTGTTGAAGTAGAAAGGCAGAAAAATTTATTGCAAAAATATAATTTACCCACCACTTCAAATGATATCGATGCTGATAAAATAATCGAAGCGATCAAATCAGATAAAAAAACAGTTGGCGGTTCGGTGAATTGGGTCCTGTTGGAAACAATTGGCAAAGCTGTTACCAATAATGAAGTTCCTGAACATTTTTTGATTGAAGCTCTCTCGCAATTAAGGAAATAGAATTTGATTAAAAGAAAATCACTTGATTGAAATAATTCTTTTTGCGCTCGGGATAACTACGGGAATTTATGGTGTTTTGGTGGGTGCTGGTGGTGGATTCATATTGGCTCCTGTATTGATCCTTTTTTTCTCGAAAGATCCTGAAGTAGCAGCAGGCACTTCCTTAGCTTTGGTATCTATAAATAGTATTTCTGGATTTATTGCCTATAGGAAAACAGGTTTTATTGACGTCAGAAGTGGACTTTTATTTGCAGTAGCAGCAATTCCAGGTTCTGTTTTAGCGCCTTTTGTTTTGGATGCGATGCCTGGGAATACCTTTCGGACTCTTTTCGGTGTTTTGTTGTTGGCTTTGGCAGTCCATATGTTTTTCCGCAGAGGCCATCGTGAGGAGGATACTGAGTATTCAGGAAGCGAAATCATATTTGACTCCAGCTTTCCCAAGTGGATGGATTTCACTGTAAAAGAGAGAAAAATAAAGTCTTCGGTCGGAGTTACGTTTATTTATAAATTCAATGAATCAATGGCCGTTACATTTAATTTGATTCTTGGGTTTGTATCTAGTTTTTTTGGCACCGGTGGTGGATTTCTTAGGACTCCGATACTGGTTTCAGTATTTTCATTTCCCATAAAGGTGGCAGTTGCCACTTCAATTTTTTCATTATCATTTTATGCGACCATAGGAGCAGCAGCACATGCTTTCAACCAAAACATAGAATGGTATCCAACGTTGGTATGGGGTGGTATAGGATTGGTATTAGGTGGTCAAATAGGAGCGAGGGTAGCACAGCGGATCAAAAGCTTTTGGATTCTTAAATTACTGCTGTTAGTTGTTTTGTTTTTGGGAGTCCAATTAGTGTTGGAAGGATTATGGCCAGGTCTAATAAACTTACCTGAGGCACACTAATAAAACAAAATGTTTACTTTTGAATTAGAGCATACAGACGGATTGGCCAGGGCAGGTTCTATTAACACCGATCATGGTGAAATCCGCACGCCAGTGTTTATGCCTGTAGCCACTCAAGGTTCTGTAAAGGCCCTGGACCCCACGGATTTGCAAACTCTAGGAGCCCAAATCGTTTTAGGTAATGCCTACCATCTATATTTGAGGCCTGGTTCCCAAGAGATAAAAGAATTTGGTGGGCTTCATTCATTTATGAATTGGCCAAAGCCAATCTTGACAGATAGCGGAGGCTTTCAAGGATTTAGTCTCCAGCATTTGAGAAAAATAAATCCCAACGGCATTACATTCAAATCTCATATTGATGGGTCTTCTCATGAATTAACTCCTGAATCAGTAATACAAATACAAAAGGAAATTGCTTCTGACATAATAATGCCCCTAGATGTTTGTTTATCCCCAGAGGCTTCAAAGACTGATTTTGTCGAGGCAATGCATTTGACTTCGAATTGGCTCAGTCGGTCCATTAATTATCAAAACGACTCATCTTCTCAAGCTCTTTTTGGAATAGTCCAAGGAGGCTTGCATGCCGACCTCAGGAAAGAGTCCGCTCATGAGCTTTCTGATTATGACCTGCCAGGCTATTCGATTGGCGGGCTGAGTGTGGGTGAAACAAAAGAAGAAATGTATCCGATAGTTGAAATAACTTCTAATTTTCTGCCTCAATCAAAACCGAGATACTTGATGGGCGTAGGTTCTCCAGAAGATCTAGTTGAGTGCGTGGTCCGGGGGATAGATATGTTTGATTGCGTACTTCCGACAAGGGTAGCGAGAAAGGGAGCTATGTACACCAAATACGGCAGACGTAACGTGACCAGAGCGGAATACAAGGATCAAAATAGTCCTTTTGATCCTGATTGTGATTGTTACTGCTGTACTAATTTCACCGCAGGATACATACACCATCTGTTCAAGGCGAAAGAATACCTAGCCTATCGGCTAGCCTCAATACACAACTTAAGATTTCTCATTCGTATCATGAATGATTTGCGGCAAGCAATACAGGAAGGAGCAATACAAGAATATAGAGAATCGTTTTGGAAGAATTACCAAGTGTCAGATCAGACAGCTAGGATTAATCAAAAATATTCCCGTTTGTCACAGTTGGAAGGTACGGGTTGAACTAATTTCCCCCAGCGACAGCAGGTACGATGCTAACTTCATCGCCTGAATTTACCCCACTCTCCATGCCATCCATGAATCGGATGTCTTCCCCATTCACATAGATGTTCACAAAACTTCTTAGATCACCACTATCATCGCATAGTCTACTTTTTATACCTGGAAATTGGGAATCTAAGGAAGCGATTATTGCGCTTACGGTATTGCCGTCAACGTCTGCTTTATCTTCTCCGTTGGTAACTTTTCTTAATGGCGTAGGAATTCTTACGCTTACACTCATGAAACTGCTCCTTGGTTTTTGAATACTATGATATGTCTAAATTAGCCTTCGATTATGTCACCAGCTATCGGGTCTACCCTTACTCCCGTAGAAGTTACCCACTCAAGTCCATCTTCCACAACTTCGCTTTCGCCTTCCAGCTCCAAAACAACCCAGCCCATGTCATCTCTGATGTCAGCCCGTCTGATATTGGTGACTATACCGAAATCAACGCCCAGTTTGTAAATAACTGGTTCTTTGATAAGTTCCTGAGGAAATGTAAATTTGACACGCTTTGTAGCCATTATTATACCGCCTTAGTCTCTTCTTTTTGATAACTTAGTCTGAAAAGTGTTCATTTGGGGTTTTGTTTCTATCGGGTCAACAAAATCGCCCATAGCTTCCAATGTCTTTAGTCCATTTCCAGTAACGAAAGCTACGGTAACCTCGTCTTTCTTTATTTTTCCTTGTTCAACTAGTCTTTTTAAGCTAGAAATCACCACTCCTCCTGCGGTTTCGGTGAATATACCTTCTGTTTCGGCAAGCATTCTTATTCCATCAATAATGGAATCTTCGTATGCAGCAACTCCGGTACCTCCAGTCTCACGGAGTACCTCTAATGAGTACGGTCCTGCTGCCGGATTGCCGATCGCGAGAGATTTCGCAATAGTTTCAGGTTTGACAGGTCTAACCTGATTATTACCAGTTTCAAATGCCTCCACAATGGGGGCGCATCCTTCAGCTTGAGCCAGGTGCATTTTGGTTTTTGCCTTTTCGATTAATCCGGCTCCTTCAAATTCTTCAATGCCTTTCCAGATTTTTGTATGTAACTCCCCAGATGCACCGGGAACGACGCAATGGTCAGGAGCCTTCCACCCCAACTGTTCTGATACTTCGTACCCCAAGGTCTTGCTTCCCTCTGCATAATAGGGGCGCATGTTGATGTTGACGAAAGCCCATCTATAAGCATCGGCAAGTTCACTGCAAAATCGGTTGGCTTGATCGTAAGTTCCTTCTACGGCAACCATGGTTGGTCCATATACAGCCGCGCCCTGGATCTTGCCTTGCTCAAGATCAGCAGGATAGAAAACCATAGTCTCCATACCTGCCTTTGCCCCATGTGCCGCCACTGAACCCATTAAATTTCCGGTGGAAACACATGCTAAGACATCAAATTCAAATTCCAAAGCTTTTGTTGCTGTGACGGACACCGGTCTGTCCTTAAAAGAGAAGGTAGGGTTTACACTATCGTTTTTGATATAAAGGTGGTCAAGACCAAGCTGGCGACCTAGGTTTTTGGCATGTATCAGAGGTGTGAAGCCGGTCGATATGTCCACAGCAGATTCTTTTTCTACTGGTAGAAAGTCGTGGTACCTCCACATCGTGTTTGGACCAGATTCTATGCTTTTTCTGGAGACTGCCTTGGCTACCGAATTATAGTCGTATGCAACTTCTAGAGGTCCAAAGCAAAATTCACATGCGTTCAACGGCTCAATGGGATATTCAGTCTTGCATTCTCTACATTGTAGGCATTTTACGTGTGGCAACTTTTTGCTCCTTGGGTTCTCATGGTGCAGTTGCTTAACACTGCTTCGCGTAGACCATTAATTCAAACTAGAACTAGGCACAAAATGGTAGCAATGTAGTGAATTCAGTGTCAAGGAAATAGTGAACAGTTTTAAGTTTATTAATCTATATTTCTGTGATTTTATCCAATATAGCTTCGTTACAGTCGATATCGCCAACTACAGACAAATTAAGGTTCGACATATTTAGATATTCGGTAGCGACTCTTTGCAAATTTGTTTGATTATTTCTTTCTATCAACTTTTTTATTAAGTTTTCAGAATCAATATGATTATTGAAAAGTTCTTGTTGAGCATTCCATGAAGCAACGGATTGGGTATTATCCATCCTTAGCCGCCTTCTACCAGACATAATTTGTTTTGCTCGAGTCACTTCTGGATTTCCTAAATCTCTTTTTACAGCTTCTATTTCTTCAAGAATAGATTTAATTGCCTCAACATATTTGTCCCGATGGACCGCCAAAGTTATTCTGAAATCACCAACATCTTGTAAATGAGAGGTTCCTGATTCTATGTCGTACACTAGGCCACGTCGCTCTCTTATTTCCTGAAAAAGCCTACTGCTCATTCCATCCCCAAGTATTAAGCTCAACATGGCTAAGGCGTACCTGTCAGGATGACTTCTGGAAACTCCATGATAGCCAATATGTATGTGAACTTGTTCTATTTCGCGGTGTTCCAAAGTTATCTGAGGTGAAATTTTGGAGACTTTAATATTGTCATATCTGGTCGGTTTGTTCTTTGGGTATTTGCCTATAAATGAATTTTCTATTGCTTCTAAAGCAGCCTCATGAGATACATTTCCTGAAATGCTGATTACAATGTTGGCTGGTGCGTAAAGCTGATCCATAAAGTTGGTGATTTTAATTTGATTCATGTCCTGTATGCTTTGAACAGAGCCTGCAATGTCTCGTCCCAGTGCTGTACATCCCCACATTAATTCATCAAGATTTAAAGCCGCTTTGGAATCGGGATAATCTTCTATCGACTTTATTTCTTCAATTACTACACTTCGTTCGGAATCAATGTCGTGTTCCTGTAAAAGAGGGTTTTGAATCATATCTAGCAAAATTGATATACCTATGGAGAAGTCATTTTTCGGGATATGGCACCAATATGTTGTGGACTCATACCCAGTACTTGCATTTAATGACCCGCCGGTGGATTCGATAGGGGAGGTGACTAGCAAAGGGGATGGCCTGTTCTTAGTACCTTTGAAAAGCATATGCTCCAAGAAATGGGCCACTCCGTGTTCATCTATGTTTTCATCCCTGGATCCGGCTTTGATGGAAATAGAGATTGCGACGGATTCGGCATTAGGCATGCTCTGGGTTACTATTCGCAACCCAGAAGTCATTGTGGACTTTTCATGTCTTATCAAGAGAACAAAAACCCTTTGTTACCCAGTGCTATCGCGAATTTCTACGCCTGAAATTTCTTCTTGCAGCTTTGCTATTGCTAGGGTGGATTCCTCTCCTAAACCTTTGTTTTGAGCATCGATATAGCTCTGCTGGATGAGGTTTGACACTTTCATAGGAACTCTTAACTTCCGCCCTAAATCTGTGGCCAATCCAACATCTTTTGCCCCTAGGTCAAGTTTGAAACCTGGTGCAAAGTTGCCTTTAAAAAGTGTGTCTGGATAAGATTTCATGTGAGCAGTATTTCCGGTACTGGCTGAAATGGCCTTATAGAGGGTCATTGGTTCTACTCCGGCCTTCACCCCCATACTTAGAGCTTCTGATAAAACGACTCCAAGTGTCATGCCAATTAAGTTGTTGGCAATTTTGCAAACGGCTCCAGATCCAATTTCTCCGCAAAACATGATTTCTGACCCCATCGTGTCTAGAACGGATTTATATTTTTCGTATTTTGACCGATCTCCCCCGACCATGATGCATAAAGTTCCCTTTTCAGATCCAACCGTTCCTCCACTAACCGGGGCATCTAAAATAGTTGCCCCCTTCTGTTGGTAAAGGGAGGAGATATTGCGAATAGTGTCAGGGTCCGTAGTGCTCAGATCAAAATGAGTCGTATTTTTTGAGGCTCCCGAAAGTATCCCTCCTTCTCCCAAAGTGACCTCTTCCACATCTTGTGGTCTAGGTAGAGATGTGAATATCACTTCTGCCATTGCGGCTACCTGGGCTGGATTATCGGCAAAAGTTGCTCCCATAGATACAATTTCATCGGTTGCTTTTTTATTAAGGTCATACACTACTAAATCATGCCCTGCATTTATTATGTGTTTGACCATGTGCTGGCCCATTAGTCCTATGCCTATAAATCCTACTTTCATTTGGTGTTCCCCTTTGAAATTTTTGGCTGACAGCATTTAATAAAATTTGATTCTATAGTACAACCGAAAAGAATCAATCGGTTGGGGAAGCGGGCCTATCAAGATTGAAGAGCCAGTTATTCATAGAGGCAGATATGTCATCTTTGGCTGATCTAGGTTTTAGTGTTTATTTGGAAATACTGTATCGATATCTTGCTGGCAAAACACGCAAGAGTTAGAGATCTGTCAGTGATTCAGACGAATGGAATCAACAGATCCTTAGAGATAATCGGCTATAACTTGCACAAGGTGTTTGGATTTACGTCCAGTTCCCTGTTCTATTTGTTCACGGCAAGAGACCCCTTCAGTGATAACCAGAGTGTCTTCCTGTTCTGTTCTTAATTTTGGGAACAAGGTTTCTTCTCCTATCTGCATCGAGATTTCATAGTGATTTTTTAGGTATCCAAAAGATCCAGCCATACCGCAACAGCCGGATTTCACTTCAGATGCATGAAGGCCGGGTATGTGTTCCAGTACTTTCATCGCAGCTTCGGTTCCGACTAGGGCTTTTTGATGACAATGCCCATGCAATACAGCTTTTTGGTTTTCCGGCGCATTCTCAAAAACAAATTCAGGATTCTTTTCCAAAGCGTATAGGAAAAATTCCTCGATTAACATTGTACTTTTGGCGATCTCATCTGATTTTTTCTCGTCATCCATAAGATCTCCAAAATCGCCTAGAAAACCGAGAACACAGCTTGGTTCTATCCCAACTAATTTTGCCCCGTTTTTTATGTGCGGATATATCTGATCTACGTTAAAAGCTATGTTGTCTTTGGCCGCGTCAATCATGCCGTTTGATAGCATTGGACGACCGCAACATTTCAGGCTAGGTATGATAACTTGGTAACCTAGTTTTTCAATTACTTTGACCGCTGATATCCCTAATTCAGGATGGTTGAAATTAGTAGTGGTATCGGGGAATAAAACGACCTGCCCATTAACAGCTTTTTCCTCAGATGAGCCACCTCTTGCTTTAAACCATTGAGTGAATGTCTGAGACGCAAATTTTGGAAGTGGTCTTCTAGAGTCAATTCCAATAGATTGTTCCAGTAATCGTTTGGATCCCGGAATGGACATCATCCAATTAGACAAAGGAGCAAAAAAAGTTCCTAGTTTACTCAGAGAAGCGACATTTCCGAAAAACCTGTTTTTTAGGTCGTAGCCATTTTCCTTATGGTATATGTTAAGGAATTCGTACTTAAGTTTGGCCATATCAACATTGGAAGGGCATTCAGCTTTGCACCCCTTGCATTCAAGGCACAGGTCCATCACTTCATACATCCTTTCCTGCGTGATTGCCTCTGGTGGTAATGCACCGGATATGGTTGCCCTTAAAGCGTTGGCTCTTCCCCTTGTCGAGTGTTCCTCATCTCTTGTCGCCATATAGGAAGGGCACATGGTGCCACCTATAACTTTTCTACAGGCTCCTTGCCCATTGCACATTTCTATTGCGCTGGCGAAACTTCCACCTTCTGTTCTATAAGCGAACCCGGTATCAGGTTTCAATGTGTGGTAACTAGTACCGTATCTTAAATTATCAGTCATAGAGGGGGAATCGACTATTTTCCCTGGATTCATAATGCCTTGTGGGTCAAAGGTCGATTTAACTTCTCTAAATGCTTCATATAGTTGGTCACCAAACATTTTGCGATTAAAGCCGCTTCGGACTAATCCGTCACCATGTTCACCACTCAAAGAGCCACCAAATTCAAGAACCAAGTCACTGATTTCTTCAGATATTGCTACCATCCGGTCAATACCTTCTTGATTTTTCAAATTAACCAAAGGTCGGATGTGGAGACAGCCGACGCTAGCGTGACCATAGTAGCCAGCTTCAGTGCCGTTCTTTTTAATTATTTGATCAAATCTTTTTACGAATTCTGGAAGCACGTCGGGGGATACGGCGGTGTCTTCTACAAAAGGAAGAGGTTTAGCGTCACCTGGGACATTCATCATTAATCCTAACCCTGCCTTCCGCACATCCCAAACTTTTTGTTGATCTGTTGGGTCTGTCATTCTCAGGAGTTTATATCCCCAACCGCCTTTTTGGATGCGTTTTTCAAGATCGTCAAATTTAGACTGCAGTTCCAAATCTGAATCTGCTATTAGTTCCATAACTAACAGGGCTTCTGGTGATCCTTCGATGAAACTCGTTAGTCTGGAATAGGCCAGGTTGGACTGGGCCTGCTTGATGATCATACTACCAATTAGTTCAACCGCTGCTGGGCCCATTTCTATGGCTGCAACTGTCGCTTCCATCGATTCATTCAGATCGTTACAATGGAGGACTGCTAGACCTTTTACTTTGGGTACAGGTACAACTTTGAGCTTCGCCTCTGTGATTGTAAGAAGAGTACCTTCAGAGCCAACCACAAATCTGGCCATATTGAAATTACTTCCGCCAACAAATTCGTCTAAGTTATAACCTGATACTCGTCTTTGTATTTTGGGATATCTAGCTAAAATCTCATCTCTATTTTTTTCTCCAATTGCGAACAGATTTCTGTATATATCGCCCTCAAGTCCAGACAGCCTCAGTTTTTCTTCTAGGGTGTCACCAGTGAGATGTTGGAATTTGGTTTTGTCACCATTTGAGAGGATGACGTCGAGATCGTAGACATTATCTACGGTTTTCCCCCATAAGATCGAATGTGCTCCGCATGAATTGTTACCAAGAGCTCCTCCAACGTTTCCTCTGCTACTTGTGCTGGGATCCGGCGTAAACATAACTCCATGAGGCGAGAGTTGTGCATTCAATTCATCGAGAATAATTCCTGGCTGTGTTTTTACCCATCCTTCTTCAACACTAACCTCTTTCATATTTTTCATATATCTTGAGAAATCGACTACTATTGATTCCCCAACAGTTTGACCGGCCAGGCTTGTGCCTCCGCCTCTTGGTAGAACTGTGACCCCGTATTTATGGGCAGTTTCAATTACAGCTATGACATCTTCTTCATTTTTGGGCAGAACAATTCCGACAGGCTCAATTTGATATATGCTGGCGTCTGTGCTCCACAAAGCTCGTGACATTTTGTCGAAACGAACTTCTCCAGATACATGTTTCTGCAATTCAGCGACGAGTTCTTGGGTGTCAGATTCTTTTGAAGTAACTACCATGAGCGACCTATGTAAGTGTATGGGATTGTAATCTAGGTCTCAAAAGTGACCAGCGATTTGGTTTTTATAATGTATCGCTAGTTTATATCAATAATCTTGAGATTTGTCTGCCCTTTTGGAGTCACAGCCACGGCCTTTTGCCCGGATCTTTTACCCATAAGTGCTTTTCCTAGCGGTGAAGCATCTGAGATCTTCCCTTCAAGCGGATTAGCCTCAGAAGGGCTGACTAGTGTGTACTTGTTCTTCTTTTTTTTATCAAGGTCCTCAATTACTATTGTAGTACCAACTCGGACGGTTTTCGCACCTTTTCCAGATGAGTCAACAATGATGGCTGATCGAAGCATTCCTTCAATCTCCTTGATCCTGGCCTCTTCTCTGCCTTGTTGTTCTCTGGCTGCCTCTAATGGTGCGTTTTCTCTCACATCTCCATCTTCAGCCGCAGTTTGGATTGCTTCACTTATCGATACCCTGTTTGATTCTAGAGTCTCTTTTTCCGAAGTGAGTTGGTCGTGACCTTCCTGAGTCATCTCTTGGCCACCCCTCTGGGATACCGATTTTCCTCTACTTCTTGCTGAACCTTTGGACTTACGAACCCTAAAGTGTGTGGCTAAATTAATTTCAGTTATTTCCTGTTTATGAGCATAAGCGAGGAATTTACGTACAGCTTGAAGGCCTTCAACAGCTTCTTCTGACATCGTATTTTTAGCCACTTGTTCAGCATACCCACCTATCTGGGAAGGGGTTATGGAGGCTAAGTCTCTGTCTCCCTGGAAATGTTTGACGAACCGGTTTATCTCTCTTATAGCTGCTTGAGACTTATCTTTGTCTTTAAGGCTTACGGTGTATTCTCCGACTGCCTCCAGCAGGTTCATTTCATTGTTTGAATCCAAGGAAATCTCCCTTTTTAAGACGCTGGTCTGTAACTTACCTCATATTAACGGACTTTCAATTCTATCAGAGGTTGGTATCTATTAACAAAGATGCCTTTTTTATCCTGTGATTCCGAAAGGGTTATTCCTAAATTTTCAAAGGGATATGGATATTAGTATTCCATGGTGTTAAATTACCAATTGGATTTTATCGTCCTTAGGAGTAATGCTTAATTCATGAACACCACAGAGTTTTTAAATATAACCTCTCTGATTGTCCCAGAAAGGACAGCCATAGTATTTGATGGTAAGAGATTTTCATTCCATGAATTGGAAGAACGGGTGAAGAAATTGGCCAATGCCCTTTCCGGATTGGGTGTCGGTTCGGGTGACCGAATAGCAACTATGCAGGTGAATTGTAACGAAAATATTGAGACATATTTTGCAGCGGCTAAACTCGACGCAGTGTATGTTCCCCTAAATTTTCGTTCTAGGCCTGAAGAAATTGAGTATATGCTCAATGATTCTGAGCCGAAGGTGCTTATAACGGGGGAGAGGTATGTCTCCATGGTTAATGATATAAAAGGTGATTTGCCCACGGTGGATCACTTAGTTGTATTAGATGACGCTTCTGTAGAAGGTTGGGAATCATATGAAACCCTGATAGCCTCAGCATCAGACGATGATTTGTTCCCCGAAGACGATGAAGACGACCTTACTATGGTTATGTTTACTGCTGGTACCACGGGCTCCCCTAAAGGTGTGATGCTCAGCCATGACAGTTTTTCCTCATACATATTGTCTAATGTTTCTCCACCTGAAATTGAGTCCGAAGAGAAAAATATATTGACGGTACCGCTTTATCATATTGCAGGCATACAAGCAGTCATGGCTGCAATATATGGCGGTCGAACTCTGATCATCCAACGTCAGTTTGAACCTGTTGAGTGGATGACACTAGTGCAAGAGGAGAAAGCCAACCGGGCCATGATGGTTCCCACTATGCTTAAAATGCTGATGGATCATAAGGATTTTGAAACTTTTGATCTGTCTAGCCTTGAGGTTATAACCTACGGTGCTGCACCAATGCCTCTCGAGGTAATAAAACGAGCTATTGGACAGTTTCCGGGGACATTTTTCATAAATGCATTTGGACAGACTGAAACGGCAGCAACAATAACAATGCTGCCACCTGAAGATCATCTATTGGAAGGCTCAGAAGAGGAAATTGAAAAGAAATTGAATCGTTTGACTTCAATTGGTAAACCATTAAGTGATGTTGAAGTCAGAATTGTGGATGAAGATGGAGGTGAGGTAGCCGTCGGAGAAACTGGGGAAATAGTTGCACACGGACCAAGATTGATGAAAGGGTATTGGAATCAACAGGCAGCAACAGCTGAAGCTTTAAGAGGTGGTTGGCTCTATACAGGTGACTTGGGATATTTTGATGAGGATGGCTATATCTTTCTGTCGGGAAGAGCTAAAGACTTTATAAAAAGGGCAGGTGAGATGGTTTCACCAGAAGAGGTCGAACAAATTTTGCACTCCCATCCCGCCATAGATGAAGCAGCAATCATTGGTGTACCAGATTTAGATTGGGGTGAACGTGTTAGGGCTATAGTGGTGGCCAAACCTGGTAGCACGATAGATGAAGAAGAGGTGATTTCATATTGTAAAGACAGGATGGCCAGTTTTAAAAAACCAGAATCAGTGGTTGTAGTAGATGAATTGCCAAGGAATCCTCTTGGAAAGGTACTAAAAAGAGTACTAAGGGAAGAATATAGCTATCCGATGGAAGACTGATCAGAAAAATGAGGTGAAGAGTAATGAAAATAACAAATATAGAAACTTTTATCGTTGATGCTGGTTGGAGGCCGTGGGGCTTCGTTAAAGTAGAAACAGACGAAGGGATCACTGGCTGGGGAGAATGTAGTGATGGCAGGTCTCCTAGAGGTGTACAGGGAACTATTGAAGATTTGAAGCCTTTACTTATTGGGACAGATCCGAGGGAATTTGAGAATAGATTTTGGGATATGTACAGGGGGACTCGGCAAAGCCCGGGTGGAATCGCTGCCAAGGCACTTGCAGGTTTAGATTGCGCCTTCATTGACATAAAGGCAAAAAGTTTGGGTATTTCAGTACCTGAACTTTTTGGAGGCCCAACTCGGGATAAAGTCCGTGTTTACTGGTCTCACTGTGGTACATCTAGAACAAGGAATTACGAACTAATTGGGGTTCCCCCTCTAGAATCCTGGGATGACATAACTGCGTTGGGAAGGGAAGTTGTTGACAGAGGCTTTACCGCTTTAAAGACCAATGTGATTGGTCCAGGAAAACCGGCCCAGCATTTTGGTACTGGATTCGGCAGCGGCAAAGGATCAACTGATCAAGTTGTAACAAAAGGTGTATTGAGACACATTGAAAAATTAATCGGTACTTTCCGAGATGCGGTAGGGCCCGATGTTGATATTAACTTAGACCTTAACTTTAACTTCAAAACGGAGGCCTGTCTTAGGATTGCTCAAGTTTTGGAGCAATTCGACATGCTGTGGTTGGAAATAGATATGTACCAGCCGGAAAGCATAAGACAGATAAAGGATTCCACCACTACTAGAATTTGCACCGGTGAGAATTTGTTTTATATGAGGGAATATCTGCCTTATTTTCAACAGCATGCGGCAGATATGTTTATGATAGACGTTCCATGGAACGGATTCAGCCAATCTAAAAAGGTGGGTGATCTTGCTGAAGTGTTCCAGCACAATGTAGCGCCTCATAACTACTACAGTCACTTGTCCACTTTTGTGAGCGCTTCTCTTTGTGCGTCTCTTCCAAATATACGCATTATGGAAATTGATATAGATGATGTTCCTTGGAAAGATGATCTAGTTACCAATAAACCTGAAATCATTGACGGCTATATGACGATACCATCGGGGCCTGGTTGGGGTGCTGATATAAATGAAGAGGTTGCAAAAGCCCATCCTTGGGAAGGGCATAGAGGTAGTTATGGTTCTTCTGCTCCCCCACCGTCAGAATGGACGTTCGGTCTGCCCAGCGTGTCATGAAGATCCTATCAATCTAAACTTTTCCCGGTATATCAGATGAGCTTTGAAACTTTTGGACTACGTTTGAGATTGCGTCAGGACGTTCCATGTACATATTGTGGCCGGTATCTGAGATTATTACTGTCTGCAAATTAGGCATTTTGTTTTCTAATTCAAAAGCTTTTGTAAATCCCTCAACTCGATTACCTCCTACTATGAAGAGTATCGGAATGGATATAGATTCAAGTATAGGTATTAGATCTAGATAGTCATCTTCCCTTTCACTCCATGAAAGAGTGTAAGAAGACCATTTCATATCGATTCTGCCCTCTTTATCCACAAAGGTTTCATGCTCAACGACATCATCTATAACTTTAGGATGCCATTTGCTGGTAACTTCATGTTTTCCCAAAAGGTCTTTGAGCTCCGCATGATCGCTCCATGTCGTTCTTGCTCTATTGCCCCTATCGGACACCATTCGTTGAAATTTCTCGTCAACGATCATCATTGGTTCCATAAGGACCAGTTTCTTAAACCTGGCTGGATCGTTGGCTACATTCATAGACAGGGCAACCGCTCCTGTGGAATGAGCAACAGCAGTTATTTCATTTAAATCGGTTTTTGTGACAAAATTTCCAATGTCATCTGACCGGTCAGCAAATCTATAGCCACTTTCTGTCCAGCTGCTATCACCGTGTCCCAATAGGTCCATAGCCAGAACATGATTGTCTGAGGACAATTTTTTGGCAACTTGGTCAAAACTTCTACTTGTTCTCATGTCACCATGTATTAGAACAGTAGTAGGGCCTTTTCCTTGCCAATCAATATAGTGGGTGTGACTGGATTTATTTTGGATAAATCGACTTTTTGGTTTATATGAGTCAGGTTTCATGTTTTACAACAAAAAAGACTAGGGCTGATAAATCAGAACTAGTCTTTTAATTTAATTGTTTTGTGTGCTACCCGCCAGAAATTGCGGGCAAAAAATGAACTTCACTGTCAGGCCTAACCTTTTGAATCATACCTAAAGGTGTTATTTCCCCATCTACGGCGACAGAAATATTTGGTTTTATTTTGCCATCTTCCACTAACCTGTCCTTGAATCCTGAGTACTGTGAATCCAGATTGTCAATCACCTGCCTAAGATTCGTACCTTCTATTACTAGCTTTTGCTCTCCGTCGCATAGCTTTTGCATGAGAGAAGGTACGAATACTATTGGCATTACTACTTTCCTGAATCCAGAACGGCTCCTGGAGTGAGAGGTAGTTGGGTCATGATATTTCCGGTGGCGTCGGACACAGCGTTAGCAATCGCTGGCGTTGGGGGAACTATATTAGCCTCTCCCACTCCTCTGACACCAAACGGGTGCCCTGGGTTGGCAACTTCAACGATGACTGTATCTATCATAGGTAGGTCCAAAGAGGTTGGCATTCTATAATCTAGCAGACTTGAGTTTGCCATATTCCCTTGGTCATTCATGAAATATTCTTCATTGAGAGCCCAACCAATGCCTTGCACGCTACCACCTTGCATTTGTCCTTCAACGTAGCTTGGGTGAATCGCCTTGCCTACGTCTTGCACGCAGGTGAATCTTTCAATAGTTACTTTACCTGTTTCGTCATCTACTGAGACATCAACTATGTTGCCACAGAAAGATCCTCCGACTCCTTTAGGGTTGACAGCTGCTCTTCCAGTTATTCCTCCGCCAGTATCGCTCATTTGAGACGCCAGTTCTTTGAAAGTCATCTTCAATTCAGAATCTGTCTTCGAGCTAATTACCCCGTCTTCCATTTGTAGAGAATCAGAATCCACATCCCATATGGAGGCGGCTCTTTCTATAGATTGAGTCTTTACATCCTGAGCAGCTTCATACGCGGCCCATCCAGTGGCAAACGTTGTCCTGCTACCACCCGTTACTGCTGTAAATCCAATTGTGTCTGTGTCAACAACTGAAGGTCTGACATCTTCAACAGGGATTCCAAGTACTTCTGCGGCATGCATGGCTATGGAAGTTCTGGATCCTCCTATGTCAGTGGATCCCTCCGTGAGATTAATGGACCCGTCTTTGTTGACAGCTATATTGCAGGCAGAATCAAAGCCTATATTGAACCAGAATCCAATAGCAATTCCTCTACCGTGGCCTGATTCTTTAGCTGTTTGATAATGCGGGTGATCTCTCATGGCCTCTAGAACTTCTTTAGCTCCGATTCGCCTGAATACCGGGCCATCGGGTCTTCTAGTCCCTTCCACGGCTACATTTTTCAAACGGATGTCTATTGGGTCCATGCCAAGTTTTGCGGCAAGCTCGTTGAGGGCCTGCTCCATTCCAAATGCTGCATTGGGTGCCCCAGGTGCTCTGTACGCAGCTGTCTTAGGTTTGTTAACAACAACGTCATACCCATCAATGAGGGCGTTTTCCAGTTCATAGGTGGAAAATACACATTGCGCCGCTGCACCTACAGGAGAGCCCGGATAGGCACCTGCTTCCATGGCCATCCATGCATGTGCTGCGGTAATCGTACCGTCAGATTTAGCTCCAAGTTTTATCTTGATGTTGGATCCAGGGGTAGGTCCTGAGCCTTCGAATGTTTCTTTTCGACTCATGACTATTTTCACAGGAGCTCCTGTCTTCTTGGACAAGATTGCTGCTACAGGTTCAACATAAATTGGGATTTTCCCACCAAACCCTCCGCCAATTTCTGTGGGGGTTACTCGGATTCTTGAAACAGGTATCCCGAGCAGGTCGGACAAACTGTCTCTCACCACGAAAGACCCTTGAGTGCTACACCAGACATGCAACCTGCCATCTGGGCTCCATAGCGCTGTTCCGTTATGGGGTTCTATGTACCCTTGGTGAACTGTTTTTGTGTCGTATTCTCTTTCAATGATGACGTCAGCTTCCGAAAAGCCTTTCTGTACATCGCCTTTAACATGCTGGAAATGGCTGGCAACATTACTAACTTTACCAGTGTCTTCTCCTAATTCCTCAGTAGTTAGACCGTCGTGCAATATTGAAGCTCCTGAAGACATTGCTTCTTGAGTGGTCATCACTGGATCTAATGCTTCATATTTAACCTCTATGAGAGCAAGAGCTTCTTCAGCCACGTGTGGATTTACTGCGGCAACTGCTGCGATCGCATGACCTGTATACAGGGCTTTATCACTAGCTAAAATGTTATCTCGAAGCCACTTTAATTTGGTCGTGTCTTCTCCTAAATCGACTGATTTGTCTCCCGTATTTGGGAAGTCGGAGGCAGTCGCAACTGCTTTAACGCCATCTAGTGCTTCTGCTTTGCTTGTATCTATGGACAGGATCTTTGCGTGAGCATGTGGACTTCTCAGAATTTTACCGTGAAGAAGTCCCGATGCGTCGAAATCGGCGCCGTAAATTGCCCTTCCGGTTACTTTATCTGCTCCGTCGTGTCTTACAGGTCTGGTCCCTACTACCTTGTAGTCAACGTTAGATAGGACCATATTTCTTTCGTAATCAGCAGTTGTCATGTTATTAGGCCTCCTGCATTCTTTTTGCTGCGTCTTGTACAGCTCTGACGATTTTGTCATAGCCGGTGCATCTACAAAGGTTGTTAGCCAACCAAAAACGTATTTCGTGCTCAGTCGGGTTAGGGTTTTGTTCCAAAAGTGCCTTTGAAGAAACAATAAACCCAGGGGTACATATGCCACACTGTAGCGCCGCATTTTCAAGAAAGGCCAATTGCAATGGATGTAAGTTACTTCCATCGGCTACCCCTTCAATAGTCTCTATGTTAGCCCCCTCAGCCTCAACACCTAATACCAAACATGATGTGACAATTCTACCGTCCATATTGACAGTACAGGCCCCACAGTTGCCGTCATTGCAGCCTTCTTTTGTTCCTGTGAGTCCTATGACATCTCTGAGGCATTCCAGCAAGCTTTGTCTGGGCTCACATAGGAAATCAATCTGTTCACCATTTATGGTTGTTGTTACATGTGTTTTTGTTGGCATTATTTGCCTCCCTGTGCGCGTTCTACGGCTGTATTCAATGCTCTTCTTGTGAGAACTTCGCATAAATGTTTTCTATATTCTGCGGTCCCTCGCATGTCGGAAATAGGTTTGGCCGCTTCTTTTGCAGCATTTGCAGCCTTTTGGATGGGTCCATCACCCACCGATTCGCCAACGAGGGCTGAGATTGCGTCAGGCACGGATATCGGAGTTGGTGCCACAGAGGCGAGGCTCACTTTGGCAGCGGTGAACTTACCGCCAGCTATGTTTACTGATACTCCAGCGCCAACAACGGCTATATCCATTTCATTTCTAGGAATGAATCTGATGTAGTTAGCTCCAAATCCGTCACCGGGGTTGGGCAGATTTATTGAAACTAAGATTTCGTCCTTGCCAATGCAAGTTTGGCGGGGACCTGTGCAAACGTCCTCAACAGCCACTTCCCTTGTACCATTCGGGCCGGCTAGTGTGGCCACCCCGTTATGGGCGACAAGGTTTGGTATGGAATCACCACTAGGAGCTGCGTTACACAGATTTCCTCCTAGAGATGCCCTGCCCTGAATTTGAGTCCCACCTATAAGAGACGCTGAGTCAATCAAGGCCGGGTAGTGAGCTATAACATTGGCATCATTATAAATTTCATGACATGGCACTGCTGCTCCAATAGTTAGACCTTTGTCTGCACTATAGCTCAGCTCGTTTAGTTCAGGTATGTCCTTAACATTTACTACTACATCAGCGTCCACTCTTGGGTCTTTGACCCGTAATTGAACAATCAAATCTGTGCCGCCTGCCATTGGTCGAGCTTTACCGCCAGACTGGGAGAGGATTTTAACGGCCTCATCCACCGTTTTGGCATTTTCATAATCAATCCACTTCAAGAGATTTCCTCCTTTGCCGGGGTGACTTTTCTTCAGTACCCTTCGTTCACTTTATTATCAGCAATTTGTATGGTTCACGAGTGAAACATATTTTCCACATAAATTGGAGCCGAAATTCGGCTCAAGTCTAACATATGGTTTTCTGGCTAACAATCTTCATTAAATGCATAGGCTCAACTAGCCTAGTTGAGTATTTTTTGAAAGGATATAAATCGAGGTATATTAAGAATTTTCTGGTTACAGAGCAGTCGCAACATTATCAATAACAATTTATCTCCAGCTATCACATTTAAGCTTGATTTAATATAGTTTTCAAATAGTTACCAGTTTGCGAAATTTCGTTTTTGGAGGCATTTTCAGGAGTTCCTTCATATACAAGATTACCACCTTTATCTCCCGCCCCCGGACCAAGATCGATAATCCAATCAGAGCTTTTTATCAAATCTAGATGGTGTTCAATCAATATAACGGAATTCCCTGCGTCAACAAGCCTATGTAGGACTTTGAGTAGCTGGGCGCAATCTTCAAACGAGAGTCCTGTCGTTGGTTCGTCTAAAATATATAGCGTCTTGCCTGTAGCTCTTTTTGAAAGCTCGGTTGCAAGTTTTACTCTTTGGGCTTCCCCTCCGCTTAATTGCGTCGCTGGCTGCCCCAGCTTTATGTAACCTAGCCCCACATCTTGTAGAGTTTGCAGTTTGTTTTTTATCCGTGGGATATTGGAGAATATATCCAACGCTTCCGTCACTGTCGACTGCAGAACGTCAGAGATGCTCAGACCACGGTATTCAATTTCCAAAGCTTCCCTGTTATATCTTTTTGCAGAACATTCTTCGCATGGAACTGACACGTCAGGAAGGAATTGCATTTCAATATTTATATATCCATCACCGGAGCATGCTTCGCAGCGCCCCCCTTTGACATTGAATGAAAATCTTCCCGGTTTATATCCTCTACTTCTTGCTTCAGGAACTTGCGCAAAAAGCTCTCTCATAGGCGTAAATGTACCTGTATAAGTCGCTGGGTTACTCCGAGGAGTTCTGCCAATAGGGGACTGATCGATGTTGACAACCTTATCTATGTTTTCGAGACCTTCTATAGATTTAAATTTTCCTGGCCTATCTTTGGCTCTGTAAAAATGTTGGGAGAGTCTCTTGTACAGGACTTCATTAATGAGGGTACTTTTACCAGATCCCGATACCCCGGTTATACATACAAGTATTCCCAGAGGAATGGCTACATCTATTGAGTTCAAATTGTTTTGTTCTGCACCCTTGATTTCCAGGTATTTGCCGTTGGATGCTCGCCTGGTTTCAGGTGTGTTTATAACCTTCCTTCCTGATAGATATTGCCCAGTAAGTGAATATTTTGAATTCATTATTTTTGATACAGTTCCTGAGGCGACAATTTCTCCACCATGTTCTCCTGCACCGGGTCCCAAATCTACGATGTGGTCGGCTGCCCTCATAATGGCTTCATCATGTTCTACTATAAGAACCGTATTGCCGACATCGCGGAGGCCTTTCAGTGTGTTTATAAGCCGATGGTCATCAGCAGGATGCAATCCAATTGAGGGTTCATCGCACACGTACAAAACTCCCATGAGCCCGGAACCGATTTGAGTGGCAAGTCTGATTCTCTGAGCCTCCCCTCCACTCAAGGTTGACGCAGTGCGCGAAAGAGTAAGGTAATCGAGTCCTACGTTGAGTAGAAATTGGAGTCTTCCAGATATTTCCTTCAGTATCTGTGCGGCTATTGACTTATCTCTGTTCGACAAAGTTTTTGAATCTTCAAGTTTTTCTATCCATTCAGTAGCCTCGGTTATGGATTTGTCGGCTACATTCATTATGGTGTCCTTACCGATCGTTACAGATAGTGATTCAGGTTTTAACCGTTGTCCGTCACAATCTTGGCAGGGAAGAGAGGTCATATACCTTTCTATGTCTTTTCGGACATTGTCGGATTCTGTTTCAGCATATCTACGTTCTAAATTCCCAATGACTCCTTCAAAACGCCTATTCCATCTAAAGGTTCTACCTCTTCTACTTCGGTAGGACATTTTCACCTTAGTTTTTGTCCCATTCATTATCATGTTTAATGTTTCAGATTCTATGTTTTTGATCGGTACATCTACTCGAAAGCTGGCCACCTCTGATAACGAATTTAATTGGCTCATATGCCAGGAGGAGAGTGAGCCACCTCTCGACCAACCTTCGATTCCACCCTCTTCAATTGTTTTTGATTTGTCTGGAATCACTAAATCTGGGTCCACAACCATTTTGAAACCCAATCCTGTGCATGTACCACAGGCTCCGTGAGGATTATTGAAACTAAAGGTTCTTGGTTCAATTTCACCAAGGCTGACATTACAATAGACACAGGAGAATGCTTCGGAAAAAATCATTTCCTCTTTTCCTGAAATATCTACCAATACTATTCCGCCTGCCTGTTTTAAAGCGGCTTCTGTAGAATCACTTATTCTGACTTTGTCCATTTTCTCAGTGATCACAAGCCTATCGACTACTATGTCAATGTCATGCCATTTTTGTTTGTCTAGCTCGAAATTTTCGCTAAGATCTTTGATTTCACCATTTACACGTACTCGCACAAAGCCGGACTTTCTTGCAGATTCAAATACTTCTTTGTGCTCTCCTTTTCTTCTTCTCACAACTGGCGACAATATCTGAATCCGGCTGGAGACGGGCAACTCCGTAATTGAGTCGACTATTTGTTGGACGGTTTGACTTTGTACAGGTCTTCCGCATTTGTAACAGTGCGGCTTTCCAATTCTTGCAAAAAGCAATCGAAGATAATCAAATATTTCAGTTACTGTCCCCACGGTAGAACGAGGATTATGAGAAGTTCCTTTTTGGTCTATTGAAATTGCTGGGGATAAACCTTCGATGTAGTCAACATCCGGTTTGTCCATACGGCCCAAAAATTGGCGCGCATAAGCTGATAAGGATTCAACATACCTTCTCTGTCCTTCTGCATATATCGTGTCAAAAGCTAGAGAGCTTTTCCCAGATCCAGAAACCCCTGTAATCACTACCAGTTTGTTTCTTGGTATTGTGACATCTACGTTTTTTAGGTTGTGTTCTCTTGCACCTTTCACCACTATGTTTTTTGTTAGGCTGGGTTTAGGCGGCATCACACACTCTTAAGATGGAAGATTCTTTAAAGGTTTATTCTTTGATTCTAACATTTCACAACTCTGTTTTGAGAAAGAAAGTAATCTATTCTTCAGCCCTCATTGACCTGAACTGTCCAGCATAAATACAATCGGCATGTGGGTTCGACCTGTTTGAAAAGATTTACCCACTGGTAACAGATAACCATATCGAAGGGAGTACTTTGGAATATGACTGATAGTTATAACAAACCAATACCGGTACCTACACCTGAATCGGATGTTTTTTGGGCGAAGGCAAAAAAACATGAGCTTTGGATTCAGAAATGTTTGAATTGTAATAAGCCATTTTTTTATCCGAGAATGAACTGCCCAAATTGTTTATCTGACAACCTTGAGTGGTTCAAGACGTCAGGTTTGGGCACTCTTTACTCATACATGATAAATCACAGGCCAGTCCCTGGCTTTGAAGAAGATGCACCCTATGCTATAGCAATTGTGCAATTGGACGAAGGTCCAAGAATGATGACCAACATTGTGGGGATAGAGAACACTCCAGAGAATTTAATCTTAGACATGAAATTAGAGGTTGTTTTTGAGGACATCGACGATGAAATTGCGATTCCAAAATGGAAACCAGCTTAAATTTAGTCAATGCCATTAATACCCGAGATAGGAAGGTAAACAATGAACTCATTAAGATATAAAGCTGCAATTGTAGGGGCTTCTGAAACCACGGAATTAGGTTCTATACCAGATAAAACAGCTTTTCAATTACATGTCGATGCAGCTGTCAACGCTATTAACGATTGTGGGATAGACAAAAATGAAATAGACGGAATAGCTACCACTATGAGTCCTGCATCCTTGGCTCATTATTTGGGGATAGTACCCAAATGGATTGACAACACTCAAGTCGGGGGAACTTCATTCTTGGTGCATGTGCGTCACGCCGCTGCGGCTATAGCCAGTGGGCTGTGTGAGACGGTGTTGGTATCTATGGCACAGAGTGGTCGTAACAGAGTAGGTGAGGAAACAGGTCGAATTGGTGATGTTTCCGGTCAATCAGGAGGCAGAAGAGATAATTCATTTCCAGGACAATTCGAATCGATATATGGTGTAGCCGGACCTACAACTCAGTTTGGAATGGGTGTTCTTCGATATATGAAGGAAACTGGATTGAGCCACGAGCAATTGGCATCGGTTCCGGTGGCACAGCGAAAATGGGCTAATAAGGTTCCCAGAGCGATGTATGGGGACCTTATTACGACTGATGACGTGTTCAATAGTAGGATGATTTGCTACCCCTTTCACCTTCTTGAATGTTGTCTTGTAACCGACGGGGGGGGTGCCCTGATAATCACCAGTTCTGAAAGAGCTAAAGATTTTCCTACCAAACCGGTTTACATTATTGGAACCGGTGAATCCGTCGAAACTCCGGTGGTAAGTCAAATGTACGATATGACAACCTCAGCAGCTTTTAAGACGTCTAGTAAAAAGGCCTTCGAAGAGTCAGGTATAACGCACAGTGATGTAGATCATTTAATGGTATACGACGCCTTTGCTCATTTACCAATATATGGGCTAGAAGATTTGGGATTTGTAAAAAGAGGTGAAGCAGGGGCATTTATTGAGGAAGGTAACACTTCTCCTGGAGGGAAACTTCCCATGAATACAAATGGAGGAGGACTTTCTTACACGCACACAGGGATGTATGGGATGTTTGCTATACAAGAATCCGTAAGACAGGTGCGAGGAGAAGCTGCTCATCAAGTTGATGGAGTTAAAACTTCATTTTGCCAGGGAGTTGGAGGAATGTTTATGGCAGCTGGAAGCCTTGTGTTTACCAACGAAGAGCCGCATAAGTAAAAGGATAATACTTTTAGTATGACTGATATTTTGTGTTACAACGACAGTTATTTACAGGATTTTGAGGCAATCGTTACTGATGTTGTAGGGACGGGGATAGTATTGGATAAAACAGTGTTTTACCCAGGAGGCGGTGGGCAGCCTTGTGACACTGGCACAATAAAATGGGACGGTGGGTCAACTGAGATTTCTAAGGTTTCGAGGGTCGATGGCAAATTAGTTCACAAGGTGGAAGACTCGATGCCGGATGTTGGGGAATCTATAACAGGAGTAATTGACTGGGATAAAAGGTATCAACTCATGAGAACTCACACTGCTTTGCATATTTTATGCGGGGTTGTTTGGAGGGATTATGCGGCTCAAGTGACTGGAGGGAACATGACTCCTCTACAAGCTAGGATGGATTTTGAACTTTCTGAGATGTCGTCTGGATTTGCTTCAGAAATTGAAAACCTTGTAAACCAAGAGGTGCAAGCAGAAAGAGATATTAAAGTCTTTAACCTGTCTAGAGAGGAAGCTTTCAAAATCCCAGATTTGATAAGAATGAAAATAAATAAATTGCCTGATTCTATTTCGGAAGTACGAATAGTCGACATATCTGGTTTAGATCTCCAGGCAGATGGCGGAACCCACGTTCACAATACACGGGAAGTGGGCAACATAAGGGTGATAGGACATGAAAGTAAAGGTCGTATTAATAAGCGGTTGCGGATTGCGGTAGAAGATTAAAAAGGTTGATACCTAGGCTTTAAAAAGCTAGTATCTCGGAGCGGAAATATTTTGCAGTATGCGGAAGGTATGATTTACCTAAACAACTAGGAGAGAAATAATGGCATTTGAATTTCAAAATATATTGGCAAACCACATTCCGGAGACTTCTAGGGTCACGCCGGCAAGGAAAGGTAAGTACGATTTTGCAGTTGCTTACCCTGACCCTGTGTCTTTGCCACATACTGAAATTTTGGAATGCCTAAAAGAAGCGTTAGAAGAATCAGGTTCTGAGTTGGCTGTTTATCCACATCCTCAGGGGAACACCCCCCTCAGGCAATATATCGCTGAAAAAATTGGAAGAGATCGCGATATAAATGTCTCGGAAGATGAAATTATTTTGGGGAACGGCTCAGGCCAGCCAATAGACATGATATGCGCAGTACTTCTGAATCCAGGAGATATAGCAATTACTGACAGCTTTGTTTACGGCGGCACCTTGAATACTCTTCGACGACATTTTGCTGATATAAGAGGCGTCGATTCTGATGAAAAAGGCATGGACCCAGAAAAATTAGACGCAGTGATAGGGGAGGCTATTAAATCGGGACGCAAACCAAAATTTGTTTATCTGATTGCTACTTTCCAGAATCCCCAAGGTTGGACCATTCCTGAAGATCGAAGAAAAGAATTACTGGCTGTAACCCAAAAGCATGGAGTGCCCATATTAGAAGACGATTGTTACGCTGATAATAGATACGATGGAGATCTCCCAACATCGATGGCAAACCTCGACGATACTAACAGCGTAATGTACGTAGGTTCCTTTTCAAAAACTATTGCCCCGGGTATGAGCTTGGGCTATATGACGGCTCCTAAGTTGATACTTGATAGAGCTATGGGCGTAAAGAGTGGGCGAGTAAGTGAATTTACAGCTATGGCTGTCGAGAAATACGCTAGAAAATATCTTGATTCTCATATTGAAGAAATAAATAGCATACAAAGGACAAAAAGAGATGCTATGTTGGCATCCCTGGGTGAAAATTTTGGTACAAGTGCAGAGTGGAGTAATCCAGATGGAGGGCTTTATATTTGGGTAAAATTGAAGGAAGGCTCTGACATCGTCGCCCTAAATCAAAGGTCTGTTTCGGAAATTGATGTTGGATTTCATCCAGGGACTAACTACTCACCTACTGGTAAAACTGGCCAGGACCATATAAGACTTTGTTATGGGTATAACGAACCAGAAGATATCACTGAAGGGATCAGCCGACTTGCTAACTTCCTGCACAAGGAAGGCGTATTAGACTCCTAGAAACCGGTTGGGTCTGTTTAATTCCTGCTAAATTTGAATAGCAAGTCCATATTAAGAGTGCTCGTTAGACTTCGAGCTTCTCTTTTCAGTAATATTAGGCACAGCTCAATTCTTTTTGCGGCGGATGATTCTTCTAGAATCTCTTGGCGTATTTTGTTGGATCCTTGAAGTAATTGGCCTAGAAAGAAAGATAATTTTTCAGGTTCATTTGGGATTGGTGTTTCCGCAGCTCTAACCCAGCCTCCATTAAGATTCACAATCGATTTCAAATGACTAGCAGCAGCTGTTTGGGCATCTTGCTTGGATTTTTCAGTAACTTCCTCAGAGCTGTCTCCCGCGTGTGTTTCAACTAATGCTTCAAGGTATGCCTTTTCTTCGATTAATTCTAGTATTGTGAATCTAGTTTCTCCCACAGCGGTCAGATATAGACGATTTTGAGAAATTTCTCTCATTTGTGTTATTTTCGCCAGGGTCCCTACTTTGTGAGGGACTGCTGCACCGCCGACCTCTTTGCCCTCCTTGATTAGCACCACGCCAAACTTTGAGTTGGATTCTAAGCAGTCTTGGATCATGGAATGGTACCGGTCTTCAAATATTTGAAGCGGTATTGTTCCCCCAGGAAAAAGGACGGTACTCAGGGGGAATAAGGGTATTTTTTGTGTTTCCCTGTTCATGCTTAGATCCTCACGGTTCCTGTATAAGCAAGTTGTTATTCCGACGGATTTATTACGATGTATTATAGTTGTATTATTCGAATATCGGTAAGATTGATCTAATTTACAGTGGTTGGTAGGCTTAACATTGATATGTCTATGGAATCATTAACATTTCTAAGTAAATAAAAGTGGAGGCCAGATGCACGAAGTATTCAGTGATGCCATTGAAAGACTGAGCAACGGAGAAAAAGTTGTTGTCGCCACGGTCG
>ENA-UPTF01000074-UPTF01000074.1-marine-metagenome-genome-assembly--contig:-NODE-74-length-64760-cov-4.768100_pt1 | contig 64760 bp, 57 predicted proteins | sample MGYA00238166_ERZ767019 | MGnify/ENA primary metagenome ERZ767019 (study PRJEB28930, sample SAMN06266391) | marine metagenome | isolation source: Sea water from 250 m depth | place: Atlantic Ocean | study... | reverse complement strand
GCATCTATAAACAACGTATCTTCCGCTCCTAATATGGCATTGAGAAATTCTTCCACAGGACGTGCAATTTTATTGTTTGGAGCTTTCGCTACTGCGATCCCAGCCATTTTGACTAGGTCGTTAATGAATATGTAATCCTGTTCAAAATATCTTGAGAAACGTTCCCTGCTCAAAGTCCCCTCACCAAGCTCAGTGATGAACCTATGATGAACTGCGGCATCCCATAACGTTGAATATTTCTGTTTAAGTTGTTCAGTAACAGTCAAGGATTCCCCTTTTTGGGTAACGAGTAAACAAGGATCACCATTGGACTCCTGTGTCCGAACAAATAGAATACCGCCTTGTGACTGATATAGACGTGTGCTCGACTGGTTTAATTTCTAAGGAGATCGTATTTGAATGGTAAAAACATAAAAGCACTGGTGTTTGATGTTTTCGGAACGGTCGTTGATTGGCGCACCTCCATCGCCCGCCAAGCTAAAGAGTTTGGTTCCAAACACGGGGTTGAAGCTAACTGGAATCAATTTGCCGACGACTGGCGCGATGGATATCACTCAGGAATGATAAAAGTTAATTCAGGTGAAGATAAATGGAAAATCGTCGACGAAATTCATCGCGATCGACTAGACCTACTAATTGAAAAATACGAGTTCCCTGCCTTGGAGGAAGATGAAATTGTCGAGTTCAACAAATCCTGGCACCGGCTTGAAGGGTGGCCTGATTCAACTGCAGGCTTGAATCGACTGAAATCAAAATTTATCGTGGCATCGCTTTCAAATGGAAACGTAGCCTTGCTGACAAATATGGCCAAGTTTGCAAACCTGCCATGGGATGCTGTGCTTTCGGCTGAATTGGCAGGTAAATATAAAACACACCCATGGGCATACCAGCGTACGGCGCAATTACTCGGGCTGAAACCCGAAGAGGTGATGCTAGTAGCAGCTCATAATGGCGATCTGCGCGGTGCAATCAACGCAGGACTCCACGCTGCACTGGTAACCCGTCCAAACGAATTCGGAAATTCCAAAAAGCCCGATCTGGAACCCGAACCGGACTTCGCCTTTTTTGCCAAAGATTTTCACGATCTTGCTGACCAGCTTGGTTGTGACTGACAATCCAAAATTCAAGGATCGAGAAAATGAACTGGAATTTCGAAAATGCTGCACCAGTCATCGGCTCTATTACCGAAGGTAATGCATGGGACGGTGAAAAAATGTTGTACTCAAATATCGCTATGAATCGAATATTGAGTTACGACCCCAAGACTCAAAACGTCGCGGTTTGGCGTGATAATACACAGGGTACAAACGGGTTAAATTTCGACTCAAAAGGAAATCTTTTTGGGTGCTCAGGTAACGGCCGGAAAATTGCTAGATTCGACCCTAACGGAGACATGACAACAATTGTTGATCGACTGGACGGACGTCGAATCAACAGTCCAAATGATCTTGCCATAACTCCATCAGGAGCAATCTATTTTTCTGATCGTGTTGGCGACGTCGAGCCAAACGTAGGAATAGATCATTCATCGATAATTTCAGCAGAGCCCCAAGAGGATGGCTCATACAAGGCGATTCGACGTACTTTCGACACGACTATGCCCAATGGACTGTTATTTTCTAAAGACTACAAAACTCTATATGTCGCTCAAAGTGACTACCGAGCCAACGAAAAACGTGAGCTCCGCGCCTACCCAGTTAAGCATGACGGTTCATTAGGGACATACGAGGTTTTACATGACTTTGGGCCTCATCGAGGTATAGATGGGATGACCCTGTCAAGTGAGGGCCATATTATCGCTTGCACTGGATGGGAGATCTCAGGACCTGGCGGTATGATCACTATCTTCGATCCCAAAGGTCGGATCATTCAAACCCACCCCACCCCTGCGCTTAGGCCAACAAACTGCACTTTTGCTGGTGAAGACCTATATGTAACTTCGATTGAAGGACATCTACTGGTCGCTCATGACACAGGAATGACAGGCCATTTATTGTGGCCCAATTAATCCATCGACTATAGAAGATAACTGCATCAAGGGAACAGGTTTAACAAATGCCCAATTGGAAATGGACTCAAATCGCAGATCACGACACATTGACCGAAGGCCCAGTTTGGGATGGCTCAGGACTGCTCTACAACGAAGTTGCTAAAAGCACCACCTTCAGATGGAACCCAAAAAACGACGAAACTGCAATATGGAGGACCAACACTAGCAAAGCAAATGGAATGGTTTTCGACAGACAAGGCCAATTGTTTGTTTGTGAAGGTGGAGCTCATAGAGTTACAAAAGTAGACACCGAAAATCCCGAAATCGATCCAGAGGTTGTCTCTAGTGGACTTGAGGGTGAAACATTGAATTGGCCGAATGATTTAGCGATCGATCAACACGGGCGCGTCTACTTTTCGGACCCCAACTACTCAAACAGTCCTAATAATCTAGATGAAGAATCCGTCTACATGGCGGAACATACATTTGGAGGCAACTGGAACACTCACAGAGTTACATTCGACACCCATAAACCTAATGGAGTTCTTTTTTCAATAGACCAGAAAACATTATTTGTAGCGGATGCTCCCTTTGAACCATTGGAGCCACGCCAATTGCTTGCTTATCCGGTCAATTCCGATGGAACTCTAAGTGACCATCAAGTTCTTCACGACTTCGGTCGAGGTCGCGGTATCGATGGGATGACCCTGACTTCTTCAGGCATCATTATCGCGACTGCGGGATCCTCTTCTGCTGGACCAGGTCCGATGATCTATGAGTTCGAACCATCAGGAAGGGTCATCCAAACACACAAAACTCCAGTAGATAGCCCCACAAACTGCACGTATGGAGGAACATCACTTAACACGTTGTTTGTGACATTTGCAGGGGGAGAAGTTTATAAAGTCGATGAAACAGGTCATAGCGGGCATCTTGCGTACCCACAGCGGCGCTTCTAATAACCATTGATCCTCCAATGGATTACTGCCCCGTAAAACTTGTCTCGTATGCTGAAGAGGGATCTACTGATTGATCGATCAAGTCTCTTGATTTCATCCAGTCAGAAAACGACGTCCAGCGTTCAGGAACCAAAGAACCAAATGGCTGGTTTTCTGCTTGCCATAATGGAACTATAAGCTCGACGCCAGCCCGATCTACTGCTTCATCAATTTCGGCATCCGGATTCATCCTGAGCAACGTATCAATAGATCCTTGAGGATCTGATAATGCTCGTTCATAACCTTTACTAAATGCCTTTACGAACTTCTCAACAAGTTCAGGTCGATCTCTGACTGTCTTTTCGGAGGCGACTAAAACCAACTCGTAATATGTAGGAACGCCCCATTCATCTGGAAGGATGACATTGGCATCGTGCCCTTCGTTTTCCATAACGATCAACTCATGAGTCCAGTACGCGCCCACGACGGCATCTACCGTACCCGCAAGCAAAGCCTGCGATAGGGCAAATCCTACATCCACCAACTCCACGTCATCTCGAGATAACCCATCCGCCTCAAGCATGGTGGCTAGCATCGCTTCATTCCATGGAATTCCAGGATATCCCACCTTTTTTCCGGACAACTTGCCAGGTCGATCAATACCAGAGGATTGGAGAGACATCATTGAATTTAAAGGGCGCTGTACGACGCCTGCCACCGCAACAACTGGCACACCCGCATTACGAGCCTGCATCAGGTCCGGCTGATAAAACATTCCGAAGTCACTGTCTCCGCTCGCAACTAAACTAAGAATAGCCGTCGGGTCAGCTGGTGGTTCTACGGTAACGTCAAGCCCTTCGTCTGCAAAAAATCCTTTATCAACCGCCTCGTAGATTCCTGCATGATTCGCATTTTGGAACCAATCCAATGTAAGTACCAGCTCTTGGGACTCTGCTTCACCATCACTGCAACCGACCAGTGCGACCATCATCACAAGTACAAAATGAAAAAATAACTTTTTCATGACTCCCCTAAATTCTTAGCTTGATTCAAAATCGATGGGTATTTACGCAAAGACCATTTTTCTATTGCAACGACTAGGGAGAATAACGTAATCGCCACCACAGACAAAACCACTATTGCTGCAAAGACTCTCGCTGTTTGGAATTGCGGGCCAGACAACTTCATAAGCCAACCCAACCCAGCACTGGCTCCAACCCATTCACCAATGACAGCACCAATCACGGATACTACTGCTGCTACTTTCATCCCTGCAAAAAAATTTGGTAATGCAGTGGGAATCATTAGTTTTCTAAATATTTGTGCATTGGTTGCGCCAAGTGTTCGGAACATATCAACCGACTCTGAATCAACTGAACGCAGGCCCGTGACAAGGCTAACTACCAGCGGGAAAAACGTGAAGAGTACTACTACTATAACTTTCGAAAAAATATCCGTGCCAACCCAGATTATAAGAAGCGGTGCCAGAGTAAATATGGGTATCGTCTGAGATGCGATGATTATTGGATATATCGACCGTTCCATAGTACGAGACCACACAATTCCTGATGCAAGAGCAACCCCTATCATCAGTGACACAGCGAATCCCATAATTATCTCCAGCAGCGTGATGCCAGCATGTCGGGACAAAAGTCCTATGGAGTCAATTAATTCTTGAAAAATAATTGTTGGTGGAGGAAGTAACCATCTTTGAATATCAAGAAACCAAACAACAAACTCCCATATCAAAATAAGTGCGAGAGCAGTCAAAATCGCTGGTGACCAATTCTTGGCGGCTTGCCACATGCCTCCTAAATAATTGATCACAAAGACACCTCTTGCCTCTCCAGTAACGCCAGAATGCCTTTCCTTAATTCAACGAACGCCGGTGATGTAAATGATGACTCAATGCTGGATTCGCTCAACCTGACATCTACTTCAGCGATTATGCGGCCGGGCTCGCTTGCCATGATCATTACTCGGTCTGCGAGCAATATCGCTTCCTCTACATCATGGGTAACCAACAGAACTGCCTTGTCATTGCGAACTAACACACTAAGCAGCCATTTCTGTAACGCGGTACGGGTTATTGCATCCAGTGCCCCGAAAGGCTCATCAAGAAGCAACACATCATTTTCAAGCAAAATGGTTCGCATCAATGCGGCTCGTTGACGCATGCCACCAGATAGTTGCCAAGGCATATGGTTGAGTACGTCAAAGAGACCAAATGATTTTGCGAGTTCCTGCACTCGTGCCTTTGATACATCAGCGGAAATGCTACGTAGTTCCATCCCCAGCTGGCAATTCTCAGCGATTGTCCGCCACGGCAGCAGAAGGTCTCGCTGCTGCATGTACGAAACATTGCCTAGTCGCCCCGACGAATCAGATATACCGTTAGCACTTATAGTTCCTTTACCAGGAGACAAAAGGCCGGAAATCAGATTCAAAAGTGTGCTTTTACCGCAACCTGAAGGCCCAACAAGGGCTACAAATTCTCCTCGATTTACCGAGAGATCAACATTATCGAGGACCGGTATGCCCTCATAATCAAATCCAACTCCAGAAACGGTTAACAACGCGTCCTTATGAACAGTAGACACGGCCATTTCCCAACACGAATTTCTCTGAACAGGAACTCATTCTTTTAACTTTAACGCAATCACTCAGGTCTATTTGTAACGCTGAGTAATACACGCTCGGATATGGCATCAGGCCTTTTTCCTACGCTGGCATTACCCAGATCAGGTTCAAGGGTTGGCAAAGTTTCATCGTTTACCATCTCAGCCCGGCTACCCGAGCACCCCTGTGCGTTGCGAACAACACTAGCAAAGTTTCGGAACTTCACCTGCGCACAAGTTTTACAACCTCAAGGCATCATGTCAAATCATCTACCAATTACCATGCCTAGAACGTTTGCGGCTTGACCGGGTCACAGCTAGAATGCGGCTAATCCGATTTGAAAAGGCTTGTCATAGACACAGGAAAAATTCATCCGTTTTGGGAACCACCCCGTCAAATCCTAAAGAGAATTTCATCCGCGACGTTAGCTGCCCAGATTGGGAGATTAACCTCTCATCAGCTAGTCTGAACGCTGCGGCAGCTGAGTTTCCTAATCTCGACGTCGTGGCGTATCAGGGTCTTATAGCTAAATTGGGTGTGCGAGTAAAATCTCAACTCACCGCTCACCACTCAACATACGATTTCGTTGATGTCATGCACGAGGTTATCTTCAGGGAAGCGGGCTTTAAGGGCAATGCAAAAGATTATTTCGATCCAAATAACAATCACATAAACCAAGTGATTGATCGAAAAACAGGAAGCCCGGTAGCGCTCTCAATCCTGTACATGGAAATAGCAAGAACCGCCGGAGCATTTGTAGATGGGATATCACTTCGCAAACACTTCATTGTGGCGATAGGTGAGGGTGATGAAAGACTTTATGTTGACCCCTTCTATCGCGGCGGACTACTCTCGAGAAAGGAATGTATTGTCAGCATACTCGGGAAAGAAAGAGTGGATGGAGCTGACTTCGACGATCTAGAACGCAAATTCCTGCGTCCTACAAACAAGAGAACCATACTCCGCAGGCTTATTAGCAATCTCAAAGTCGCATACGAAAAGCACAAAAAATACAAACTTGCCCTCTCAGCTTCAGAACGGATTCAACTTCTGGACCCTTCAAACTTAGGCAACCTAAGTGAGCTAGCGCACTTGCAGACCAAAGTGGGCAATTTCGGTGATGCCGTTGATTCCCTCACCCAATTCCTCGAACGCGCACCGGCTGGAGCAAATACAGAGCAAGCAGAAAGTGCTCTACGTAAGTTAAAGACATTAACGACTCAGGGTCAAGAAAATCCAGAGAGTTAGCAAAGCCTCGGGATCCAAAGAAGCGCGGATTCATATCGACCGAGAGCGATAGTAACCATAAGTTAGATCTAAACATGCGTCGCTACCTGCTAAATATTCGCTTTATAGCCTTATTTAATCAGCACGAAAATGGCTAGATAATTTCTCTTGAGGTAACCCTTAAACGATATCTCTGGTTTAAGGGCACGGAATGAACCTTCTATTTGATCCATTGATCACAGGTTGCTCCTATTAAAAACACCCAGATAACCACTGGGAATTCTTAATATGAATAAAACAATTCTTACCGAAGTAAAAAGCCAGATCGTAATACTTAAACCCACATGAATGAAAACACAGAAACTAAGGTTTGGATCTGTGATCGTTGCGCATCTCAACTGGTCGACCTACATTGCAAATTGAGATGCGACAACTGCGGTTTTATGCGTGACTGCAGCGACCCTTAAGTTAAATTAAAACTTATTATCCAAGACCAGTTTGATTAACTAACTAACAATCAACAACTTTGTTAGGTTGCGAACGCACACAAGATGACTGTTCATATACATCACATACCTGTAACAGTGGCAGCGCTATTTTTTCTCATTGCGCTCAGTTGCTCAAATCATACGGCTGGTGAGGAACCCACTGTATCTCACGTAACGCCGGCCAATGCCGTACATTCCTCGCACAGGGCAATGCAAGAACTTAACAATTTCGAGTTCCACTTAACTCACCCTGAAGGATTTACGACTCTCTCAGGTTCACTCGAAATGACAAAAGCCGGTGGGATTGTTACGTCAAACGGTTTTGATCTTATTGCTGAAGCAAGAATAGGACGCGCTTTTGTCCGGATTGAAGCAATTGTGATTGACGATAAAACCTGGATGACAAATCCACTGACCGGAACATGGTCCCAGATTGCCCCTGAGGATAGTCCTTTCTCATTTCTCGACCCCATAAAGTTGGTCGCAGATATTCTTGGGAAAACCCAAAACGCACGCTATGCAGAAAGCGAGCAAATGAACGATGAATTGGTCGTTGTAGGACAGATCCCCGCGGCTACTCTTGCTGCGCTCGTTGGGGAGGTTGAGAGGGAAGCTACCCCAGAGATAAGCCTCACCATAGATGCCGAAAGTTATCTACTAAAAAAAATTGTTATAACTGGAATCACGCAACCTGGAGATGAATCAAACACTATTCGAGTAATAACGCTCTCCAATTTCAATGCAAATGCGTTACTCCAACCACCGATTTAAACCATGCTCCGCCGAATAGGTCAATTCATATCCCCGTACAAACTCATGCTGCCATTGTGTTTTGGAGTCTTCATTGCTGCAGATGACCAGACCGTAGTTGTAACCCTTCTACCGGAAATGATGACTGATCTGCGAGTAGCGGTAAGTGAACTCGATCGCGCATCTTGGTCTATCACGGGTTATCTGATCGGTTACACAGCGGCAATGCCCCTAATGGGGCGCATATCTGACCGCACCGGCTATCGAAGAGCGTTCCTACTTGCAATGGCCATTTTCTCAATCGGGTCTATTTTGGTAGCAGTTTCTCCTGAAATCCCAGGGTGGCTTTACGGTGGAGAACCCGAATACAACTGGCTTATCGGAACACGTATATTTCAGGCAATCGGTGGAGGGGCCATGATTCCCATAACCATCGCAGCTGCAGGAGAACTCGTAGACGATAAACACCGAGCTATCGCATATGGTTTGATAGGTGCAAGCGCTGAGGCAGGAGCAGTTTTCGGCCCAATTTGGGGAGGAGGGATAGGCACTTGGCTTTCATGGGAATGGGCTTTTTGGCTAAATATTCCTTTGACCATAGCTGCGTCGATCTGGATTCTCAAAAATCCACCAGGCAAACGAACCAATGTACATGTAGATATACGGACCGGACTTATCTTTTCAGCTGCGCTCACGCTCCTGACCGTCGGCCTTGTGCGGATAGGCCGTCCGGATACGCTCATGGCCATCTCACTTACGCTTACTATTGGACTAGTATTACTACTCCTCTTCATCAACAATCGTTCACGCGATGCATTGTTTCCTCAAAACCTCTTCAAGCTCCTATCATTTAACCTTGCCAATGTGACCCATTTTTTCATCGGAGCTGCGTTAATCATCGGCATGGTTACAGTGCCATTATTAGCTGCCACTGTATTGGAAAAGTCTCCGCTAGAAGGTGGACTACAACTCCTAAGAATGACAGTAGCTATCGGTATTGGGGCTTTGATCGGAGGTTACATCACGCAACGCGTAGGAGAACGCAGCCCTGTAATAATAGGGACGACCATGACCGGCATAGGATTCTTACTAATGTCTGCCTGGACTGTTAATATCACTGACCCAATATTATCCATCCACCTAGTGATTACAGGCCTAGGACTGGGCCTGGTTATTTCACCAATTGCGGAAACCGGCCTCCGGAAAGTCGCTCGTGACCAGCGCGGAATTGCATCTGCATTGCTCAGTGCCTCACGAATGACAGGAATGATAGTTGGCTTAGCTGTAATGACTACATTGGGGACAGCACAATTTCATGAACTGGTTATAGACATCCCAGCTTTCTCAATCGATCCCGATGTGCAGCAACATATAGTCGATAGTACTAGCGAAGCTGGCATGAAAGTATTCACCAGATTTTACCAGTACGGTGCAATCGTATGCTTCCTAGCCCTTATCCCAGCATGGATCATGACAAATAAACGACCTAATGCAATGACTGATAACAATTAGTCGGCTGAAACCGAGCGGCGGTTCTCCGCTTTACGTTCTGCCTCAAGCCGTTCCAAACTATATGACCCGTGATCGACATAAGACATTGCATCAGCCAAAGCCTTATGACCCGCTTTGTCTCGAATAAGAGTGTGCATCTGTTGGCACACCCTTCGATAATCTGGATGACCCTGCTGAGCTGTACGCAGTTCTAAAATATGAAACGCCTCCCGCACATTGAACTGCATCGAATATCGAATTTTGAATGCAAACGGCACTACATATTGTGCAACTTCAGGGCCATGATCATTCAACACCTGGGCATAAAAATCAGATATACGCCTCATAGCGTCATCCCATCTTTGCGACCAGCCAACCTCACGAATAGCGGGGGGGGTTAAATACCCATGCTTGACACCTAGTCGTTGCCAGTCAATGGTCAACATACGGTGGCGCTGTAGATCTCGAAAACTGCCAAAGTCAGACAACACATCAAATCTATAAAAGGATCGCTCCATACCGCGCCCTGGCTTATGACGCCTATTTTTACGCTGCCCAACGTACGATTTAATCACTTCAGTTTTTTCAGAATCACTCATACGATCCACAATGCTTTGAAGTTGAACGTCAGAGAGTTCTGTGTGTGCGTAAAGGGCAGCCGCGACAATCTTTTTTTCTGCATCTGAATCCCATTCAACCAAAGATACTTCGGGTGTAGGTTCCGGATCCGCATCAATACTCGAAGCAATCCTCTCGACTGCATCATGATTTTCTTTCAAGTAGCGTGACCAAGCTACACCTCGGTTGGGCAAATCCACACGCTTCATAAAAGAGGGAATTACTTTTCGCAGCTCCACCAGCATTTTTTGAGCATATTCACGCACCTCTTCTAAAGGATGACTGTTCATTCTTATAAGCAATTGTTCATAAGCTTGACCAGTAGCAAATATCCCGACATTTGAGTATGTCGATGCTGGTAAAAGACCACGTGCGACATCACAAGCTTTAGCTCTAATTGATGCGTTGTATATGAATTTAGAATCACCAGATTGCCTGGGATACTCATTTTCATAAAAAGTCACACAGGTGTGAACTAGTTGCGAATACTCGTCGAATAACCAATCGACAGTGTCTTTGTAATGTGAAGCGATCTTGCCGTTTTCGATCTCGGGTGGAACGATATAGCGATAATCATCGCCCAACTTCTGATCGTAAAAGATGTAACGAGTTGATTGCTCCAAATACGCAGCCAATCGACCCCATTCCAAAACCTTAGTGAGAATATTCGAAGCCTGTTCGCATGCGATATGGGCCCCGCCCAGTTGAGCTACAGAATCATCGCCGTACTCGGAAAAAACCCTGTCAAATAGTCCCTCCGCCCGATCAATTGACACAACATCGGTATTAAGAGTTGAATCATTTTGTTCTTCAAGCGTTATGTCCGTTTGATCGTAGAATTCATCCAAAAACAAGCGACGTAACGATTTGTGGGAGCGACTATAACGAGCAAATAACGCGCCTTTTACAACCTCTGGAAGGTTGATAAGAGCAAAAACCGGTCCATCTATGTTGGTAAAAAACCGACTGAGTATTGCTCGCTCATGCCTAGTAAATATTTCACGTACGTACATCGTTTATCAGCCTGTAGACTGCCCCGCAATCCTACGAGGAGTTCGGTCATGTTTACAAAAAGCACTCGCCTGGAAAGGAATTAACTCGACTCTAGATTTGCCGGGCACTCACAACATTAAGCGAACGGGATTTTCAAGGGTTTTCTGAAATTCACTCAGGAAAATGGCAGCCTCTGCCCCATCGCCCACGCGGTGATCAGCAGAAATAGTAGCATTCATTGTTTGCCCCACCACAACATTGCCATTATCAACAATCGGCTTCTCTTTGACAGCACCGACAGCAATTATTCCGGCATTCGGAGGGACAATGATTGCTGCAAACGTATCGGTCCCAAACATTCCGAGATTTGAGGTGCCAAATGTCCCCTTTGTCAGTTCATCTTGTGTCAGCGTCCCACCTTCACCACGTGCTCGACTACCCAGATCGCGAACCGCCTGAGAAATCTCAACTAACGACATATTTTGAATACCCATCACCGCAGGTACGATAAGGCCTTCATCTAGAGCTATCGCAACGCCGAGATTAATTTCGGAATGTCCCACCAGCTTGTCACCATCAAATGAGGAGTTCCATTTGGGATACTTCACCAACGACGTAGCAACGGCTTTCAAAACCATATCGTTGACGGACACTCTTGACCCATCATCCAGCGCTTCATTGAGCTGAGATCGGAAAGTCATTGCAGCACCCATGTTGACTTCATGAGTCACATAGTAATGAGGCGATTCGGTCTTTGACCGAACCGTGACTCGAGCAATTGCCTGACGCATAGACGAAAGAGGAGTGTCTGACCCATCAATTGCGACACTACGGCTCACACCTGATGAGGCGAATTGTGCGGAAGGAGTGAAATTCTCCACATCTGCCTTAGTGATACGAGATCCAGGTCCCGTGCCCGGAACAGTCGTAATATCGATGCCTTTTTCAGCCGCAATCTTGCGAGCAATAGGCGAGGCTTTAACCCTGCCACCAGCGACAGAACTGACTGCTGCGATTGGTTCTGTTGCGGTATCATTTTTAGCTAATACTGAATCGGCAGGAGCAGGAGCAGGAGCAGGAGCATCAGATTGTTCGGATGGCTGGGTATCACTTTCCGCTACTACTGGATCCGATACTGCTTCAGGGATTTCATCCTCAGGATCACCAATGTAGGCTATAACGGTGCCCACTTGAACCAAAGAACCTTCTTCGACTGTGATCCGCCGAAGCACACCATCAGCATACGCCTCCATCTCAACAACGGTTTTGTCGGTCTCAATTTCAGCTAATTTGTCCCCACGGCTTATCTGATCACCTTCAGCTTTTAGCCATTTAGCGATAGTACCTTCAGTCATGTCGGCGCCCATTGAGGGCATGGTCACTTCGTTAATCAAATTTCCTCTCCTGCGGGAACATTCAGATCACAACATCACTGCTGCACACATGCAACACTGATACTCTGATTTATCAATACCTAGGATAGTGGGTATGCAACGATCCTGCGACCCTGATCTGGTCCGTTCTACCGCCATCAGCTTACTTCACAAGCCTAGACTGTTGGCGAGCGGTTATAGCCTTAATTCGGTCTTCCCTGCTGTTATCGGTTTTCGTACCCCGATCTTTATTGGCCCGCTGATCGTCTAACTCCTGTAATAAACACTTATAAGATTCAAAACGAGAAGTCTGCAATTGCCCAGCAGCAATAGCCTGTGTGATAGCGCAGCCCGGTTCATCTTCGTGGGCACAATCGCGAAACTTGCACCTCCCCACAAACTCCACTATTTCTGAAAAAGTTTTCGCAAGCGCATCTACGCGTCCTTCTACAAGACCAATTGTGCGTATACCCGGAGTATCGATCAATACGCCCCCATCTGACAGAGGTAACAACTGCCTAGTCACCGTCGTATGGCGGCCACGAGTATCCGAACTGCGAATACCTACAGTATCCATAATGTTTTCACCAATTAACTGATTCGCAAGAGTAGATTTACCAACGCCAGACGCGCCTATAAGAGCAACAGTTTCACCCCTTGAAATAAATCGGTGAAGCGACCTTATCCCCACCCCGGTCAACCCACTGACTGCAAATATCTCTACTTCTGGCGCCGCTGACGCTAGGGGCGCCAGAAAATTAATAGGATCTACTTCCTGTATCAAGTCTATTTTTGAAACAACGATCACAGGAACGGCTCCACTAGACCATACCAGCGCAACTTCGCGTTCCAATCTTGATACATTGAGATTGTTTGCAGCCTGGATGATGAAAACCGTGTTAACGTTAGCGGCCAAAATCTGTTGATCGGATTTACCTTCGGATCTTCCTCGCACCGATCTGTTTCGAATCAACAAGGAAGTTCGTGGTACAACAAATTCAATCTCATCCGAATATTGATGATCGCCAGGTCGCACTAATACCCAATCACCAACAGTCGGTTCAATAGGCTCAATTTCCGATCGGTTACCAGTGATATTTTGTGCGAAATTACTTCCAGCACGAAAATCCCCGGTATCAGCATGTACGAAAGTAGATATACCGTCCACACGCGCTACTCTGCCGGGTCGAAGTTCTGAATCCGCTACACAAATCTGGCTGAAATGAGCCATAACCGATTCTGTAAGCCCATATTGAACTAGATTTATAAAACTATCGTGTGAAATTTGGCTAGTGATCAGATTGTCTTAGCTGGTGAAAAATCAAAGTGAAACAGAGATCGTCTAATCAACGGTTCACTGATGCGAATACTACACAGTGTTACGCAATTATGTTCAGAGTCCCACATAGGAGATTACAAATAACACCAGATTCGATTACAAAACACTAAATCCCTACATTCCATAACCTTCCGCAGCAGCTGCTAGCACATCCCCAGCATCAGTGAGGACTTCCCGTTCAAGGCCTCTGTTATAAGGCCAAGGGACATCGATAGAACCTACCCTCATGATCGGGCCATCAAGCCATTCGGATGCTCGTTGCTGTAACTCTGCAGCAACTTCGGCCATGACACCACCGGTACGACGCGCACTATCTACAAGCACAACTCTGTTCGTCTTCTGTATTGAGGTCAAAACCGTTTCGATATCAAGTGGATTAAGCGAACGTAAGTCGATAGTTTCAACAGAGTGACCTCGTTCTTCAAGACTATCTGCAGCAGAATTTACCGGACGCATGCCGTAACCGTATGACACGAGGGTAATATCGGTCCCTGATCGACTTACATCAGCTTTTCCAAGCTCAATCTCATAATATTCGTCAGGAACATTACCTTTATCACCGTAAAGAAGTGCAGGTTCGGCAACTATTACGGGATTGTCATCTTTAATTGCTGATCGAATCAAACCCAGTGCGTCGTACGGATTCGACGGACATACAACCTTTATGCCGGGAACCTCAGCGAGCCAGGTCTCGAAACTTTGTGAATGCGTAGCTCCCAGTTGTACCCCTGCGCCTGTAGGCGCCCTGATAACCATCGGAACGTTAATCTGCCCCCCAGACATATAACGAAGATTGGCAGCCATATTCACTATCTGGTCAAAGGCCACTAGTGAGAAAGAAATGGACATGAACTCAACAATAGGACGTAAACCAGCGGCAGCGGCTCCAATCCCAGCGCCTACAAAGGCCTGCTCGGAAATAGGGGTATCTTTGATACGTTCTGGCCCAAACTTTTCTAAAAAACCATCGGTAACAGCATACGCACCGCCATACTCCCCAATATCTTCCCCCATCATGAACACTCGCGGATCATTCTCTAACGCCTCTTGCAGACCTCGTTTTAATGCCTCTCTGAAAAGTATCTCTGGCATATCCGTTAGACCATTACATCGTTATAAATTTGAGATAGATCCGGTTCTGGGCTCTGCTCTGCGAAATCGACGGATTTCGCCACCGTCTCGTCAACCTCAGTTTTAATTCTGGCAATCTCTTTATCAGTTACGACACCCATTTCAATCAACTTTGCTGGAAACGTCAGAACAGGATCTCTCCCTTCCCATTCTTTCACTTCTTCCTGACCACGATATTTCTGACCGTCGGCGAGGGAATGCCCGACGAATCGAAAGGTCTTAGCTTCAATAAACTGAGGCCCTTCACCATTTCGTATTTTCCCTACCGCTACATCAGTTGCCTCTTTCACTGCCAAAACATCCATCCCATCCACTTCTAAGGCAGGAATACCGTAGGTGGCGATACCAGGGTAAAAATCGATTCCTCCAGCTCGCACTCGCTCAATGGAAGAACCCATCCCGTACATGTTATTTTCAAGAAAAAACAAAAGCGGCAACTTCCATATTGCGGCCAAATTTAACGTTTCGTGGTACACACCCTGATTGGTTGAACCATCACCAAAAAAACACATAGTCAAAGCGTCGGTCTTTTGATACTGCTGAGCAAGAGCAAGTCCAGCAGCAAGAGGCAACTGACCTGCAACGATGGCATGTCCACCCATAAATCGCTTGGCAACATCGAACAAATGCATCGACCCGCCTTTACCTTTAGACGTTCCTGTCGCACGTCCAAACAACTCTGCCATCACACGGTTGACATCCATCCCGCGAGCAAGAGCATGGCCATGGTCCCGATAGTGGCTAACGATATAGTCATCTTCTCTGAGACCCGAAACAGCTCCAACTCCAGTTGCTTCCTGGCCTATGTAAAGATGGAGGAAACCACGTATTAAACCCTTGGAATAGTTTTCACCACAAGCAATTTCAAACTGTCGGATGAGGTACATCATCTTAAATAGATCAAGGTGATCGACCGTACTTGGCAAATCTTTATTAAGCAGTGGCGCCGAATCTCCATTCCTAGACGGCTTTGAGGATTGAGACCTAGATTTTGCGTTGGATTTGGTGGAACTAGCCATTAATTATCAGGTGCTATAAACGTAGCGCAACGCCACAAGAATCTACTTAATACCCGGTTAGTTAGAAAAGACCGATGGGTCATTCTATCGTAAATTGCTGGATCTTCTAGAGCATTCTGCAGTTGCTGCGGCCAGGTTGGCAGCTTGAAGCACATTTACTAGAAGCATTGAAATCGTCATTGGTCCTACACCCCCTGGAACAGGAGTGATAGCCGACGCAACTTCAGACGCGCCTGAGAACTCTACATCGCCAACAAGACTGTAACCGCGTTTTTTAGTTGAGTCTTCCACCCGGGAAACACCCACATCAATCACAATTGCTCCACTCTTCAACATATCCGCAGTAACAGCGCCCGGGAAACCAGCTGCTGCTATGAGGACATCAGCTTGACGGGTCTCATTTCCGATATCTTTGGTACCGGTATGGCAAACGGTGACAGTAGCATTTGCTCCCGGGCCTTTTTGCAATAACAATGCCATCAACGGCATACCGACAAGTTTACTTCGCCCTACGATCACTACTTTTGCCCCATTCAAATTCACGTTTTCTTCAAGCAGCATTCTCTGAACACCAAGTGGGGTCGCCGGTGCAAACCGAGGCTGCCCAAGCATCAGCAACCCCGCATTGACTGGGTGCAAACCATCCACATCTTTAGCGGGATCGAGAGCTGCTATCACCGCATCTTCATCCAGGTGTTTGGGAAGCGGCAACTGAACTAAAATTCCACTGAATTTCGGATCGCTGTTCAGCCTGCCCAAAGTTTCCAACAATTCCGTCTGAGTAATCGAAGCTTTGCGTCGAATTGTCTCGGTCATGATTCCGACTTTTGCACATGCAGCTTCTTTACCTTTCACATAAGAATGAGATGCCGGGTCATCCCCAACAAGAACCACAGCGAGACCGGGGAGTGATCCATATTTGGATTCAAAATCCCTCACACCGACTTTAACCTCATCATGGATTTTGGAAGCGATTTTTTTACCGTCAATGATGCGGGCTGTCACTATTGGAAGACCTCTAAGTCGATGTATACATCGGATTTCAGTTTAAAGAGTAAATTAGATCCTATATAAGATTACCCGCTACAAGCGATACTTATGCCAAGTATTATTTTCAGCAGTATTTAGACTTCTTACCAAACCATGCACGGGAGGCACCTGAAACATGATTTACACAGGGATCGACTTAATTGAGATTCCAAGGGTAGCTGGAGTCCTCGAACGATACCCTAAGCGATTTCTTACCAAGGTATTCACGGAACGTGAACAGTCCTATGCACGAGGTCGCGCAAATCAACTAGCCAGTCGATTTGCAGCTAAAGAAGCTGTGATGAAACTACTTGGAACAGGTGTACGTGGAGTGCCATGGAAATCGATCGAAGTCACCCGATATAGAGGCCGAGCGCCTGAAATTGTTTTACACGGGCCAGCCAAAGTCCGTGCTGCAAAAATGGGAATAACTCGTATCGCTCTAAGCCTGTCACATTCACGCGAGCTAGCGACAGCATCAGCCGTTGGTGAAGCCGACGATGATGCATGGAAGCCATGAAACTCGTAACGGCTGCTGAAATGCAGCGCATCGAAGAACGCTGCGTAGAGTCAGGAATATCTGAAGATAACTTAATGGAAAACGCCGGCGTTGCGGTTGCTGAAGCTATTCGTGACACACCCGAAATGAAACCTGATATCTACGGCAAACGAATAGTCGCTTTGATCGGATCAGGAAATAATGGGTCCGATGGTCTTATCGCATGCCGCTTGCTATCGATATGGGGAGCGCGGGTAGAAGTCTTTATTTGCGCACCAAGAAAATCATCTGACCCAAAACGAGAGCTGGCGGAGGATAGCGGAGTTACTATCATTGATGGTTTGTCACAAGGAGGACTTAAGTCTCTTAAATCGAAGCTTCAAACTACCGATCTGGTAATTGATGCGGTTCTAGGCACCGGTAATTCACGCCCAATCGAGGAACCCCTCTCATCTTTATTGCTCTGTGCTGTCGAATCTCGGGCAAGAGTGATGGCTGTTGATCTACCCACGGGATTGAACTCTGACTCCGGAAAGTTTGATACTGCAGGGCTTCCTGCTGACATCACTTTGATGCTGGGTTATCCAAAGCTCGGAACTGCAACCCTCACTGATTTAGAAGTACTCGGGGAAAAGATCGTATTAGATATCGGTATTCCAAAAGGTCTTGACTCACAAGTAAAAACGGAATTACTAACAAAAGATCTCGCTGTTTCGATTCTCCCTGCACGTCCCGATCAAGGACACAAAGGGCAGTTCGGCTCTACGCTGATCATCGGAGGCTCCCAACAATATCTCGGAGCTGTGACGCTCGCGACCGAAGCCGCAAGTCGATCAGGCACAGGACTTACTTTCGTAACGACTCCAGAACCCGCATATCGGGTGATCGCAGGCCATGTTCCTGAGGCCATTTATCAATCACTTCCTGTCTCTGAAAACGGTGATATCAATCCTTCGGAAGCCTGCAGCATAGCGCTCGACTTTCTAACGAACGCAACATCAGCCGTAATTGGTCCGGGCTTAGGTAAAAGCAGAAACACCTTTGAATTTGTGACGAGTTTACTTTCGCAAATCGTCGATGATATCCCAGTTGTCATCGACGCCGACGCTTTGAACATTCTCGCCGAATCTCATCAATGGTGGCATAGATTAAAAATCCCTTGTGTTCTGACACCACATCCTGGAGAAATGGGCAGACTAATGGGGATATCAAGTTTAGATGTCCAACAAAACAGAGTTGCAGTTGCACTCGAGGCGGCTGAAAAGTTCCAAAAAATAGTGGTACTTAAAGGCGCCGCCACAATAATTGCAGCACCAGATGGTCGTTTTAGAGTCTCTCCGTGGGTCAACTCCGGACTAGCCAAAGGCGGAAGTGGCGACACCTTGGCGGGTCTTTTAGGTGGATTGCTGTCCCAGCGCCCTGACAATTTATTGGATATCGCTTCATTAGCTGTTTACATACATGGCTACGCAGCTGACATAGCCAGGAGAGAACTGGGTGAAACGAGTATGCGAGCAACGGATGTATCGAACCGTCTCGGCTACTTCTATCGGGATTTCGTGTCAAAAAAAGCTAATTGATATCTATCTGGTTCCCTCAGAGATAAAATCTTTACCTGATAACAGTACGCTCATTAATAACTGACACTCTTATACTTGAACGACCGTGACTTCTCTACTCGCCGTTGATATCGGTAACACGAACATCACAATCGGAGCCTTTGAAGGTCAGATTATTACCGCAACCTGGCGTCTGGGAACTCGCGAGGCACGCACCGTTGACGAGCATGTTGTGGCACTTCAAGGTATTTTGAAATCAAAGAACGTCGACCCAGGATCATTTGATGCTGTGGTCCTGTGCTCGGTCGTACCGCCACTTACAGAAGATTATGTCAAGGCGCTTGCATCCCTAACAAAAAGGGAGCCGCTCGTAATCGGCCCAGGCATACGAACTGGTATTCGCATTCACTATGACAGGACTCAAGATGTCGGAGCCGATCGAATCGTGGATGCAGTAGCTGCTCATCAAATATACGGTGGCCCGATCGTAATTGTAGATATCGGCACGGCAACCGTGTTCGACGCAATCACCGCAGATGGTGACTACATCGGAGGTGCGATTTCTCCAGGACTGGAAATCGCGGCAGATGCAATGTTCCGTAACACTTCTCAACTTCGCCGTGTAGAAATGATCGCGCCGGATCATGTCATAGGCAAAAGTACAGTTACATCGATGCAATCGGGATTTATTTACGGATTCGCTGCGCTGATCGAAGGAATGGTGACACGATTTAAATCAGAGTTGAATCCAGGTAAGCCTGACGAGGTAAGAGTAGTCGCAACTGGCGGCTTGGCGAAATTAATGGGTGAACAAACTGACTGTTTCGACCATATAAACCCCGAACTCACGCTGACCGGTTTGAGGATGGTATATGAAATGAATAACAATTAATCTGTCATGCCACCTAAGATGACTTCAATAATGCAACCAATATCACACACCCCTCTTCAAGGTAAGAACGTTGTTCTGGGCGTAACAGGTTCAATCGCTGCTTATAAGGCGGCAGATGTGGCGAGCAAACTGGTGCAAGCAGGTGCCTCGGTCGACGTCATTATGACGACATCAGCCACCACATTCGTCGGAACGGCTACTTTTGAGGCGCTAACTCATCGACCTGTTACCACTGGCTTGTGGCAAGCACGATCGGAACTAAACATGGATCATGTTGCCCTAGCTTTACAAGCAGACTGTGTTCTAATAGCTCCGGCTACCGCCAATACCATCGCAAAGTTAGCCCTTGGTATAGCCGACGACCCATTGACGGCAACAGTACTCGCCACTGAGGCACCTGTGATAATCGCACCAGCCATGGACGCTGACATGTTTGCAAGTCCATCCACGCAACGAAACGTCAATACACTTGTTGAAGATGGAGCGATAATCGCTGGCCCCGCCAACGGACGACTAGCATCTGGATTATTGGGAAAAGGCAGGTTAGTAGAAACTCATGTTTTAGAAGGATTAGTGCGCCAAGCCATCGGAAGACATGGCGACTACTCAGGCCGACGAGTCATTGTTTCTGCGGGCGGCACCCGCCAACCAATTGATCCGGTCAGATTCATTTCAAATCGATCTACGGGGAAAATGGGGCATCGAATCGCCGAAGCTGCACGTGACCGAGGTGCTGACGTACTTCTGATCACTGCCTCAGACCTCCCTTATCCATCAGGTGTAGAGGTAGTGAAAGCCATGACAGTTGAAGAGATGCGCGATACGATTGTGCCATCATCATCTGAAGCTGACCTTCTTATCATGGCCGCTGCGATATCTGACTTCACCCCCGCTCAAGTTTCTGATCAAAAGATAAAAAAGCAAGGTCAGCCAGAAACGTCACTTAAACTTGTAGAAGTCGAAGACTTTATGCCACTTGCCAAAGGCAGGAAACTTGTAAAAGTTGCATTCGCTGCGGAGACAAATAATGTCGAAGAAAACGCGAAAGCAAAAACGACACCTAAAGGAGCAGCCTTTGTCGTTGCAAATGATATAAGTGAGCCCGGAAGCGGATTTGGCACAGATACCAACCGAGTGACATTCGTAGACTCCCAAGGAAACACGCAACAACATCCTCTGATGACCAAATTAAACGTCGGTCACGCTATTCTCGACTACGCTTTGCCTTTACTTACGAAACATTAATCAGAGCTGATAGTGATAGTCTAATTTCGGACATTGTTCCATCAAATCCTCAAAAAACATTAGCGAAAATTTATATCCGCAAGATTTCCATAGACTCAGCCATGCCATAACGGTGCAGTTCACCGTAGAATATGAGCTGTAAATACTTCACTACAAAATCCGATCGAGAGCGTCTACATGAGGCTGTACTGGAAGCAGAAGAAAAAAGGAATTGATCTAATAGTTGAAAACGATGAAGGTGATACTTTCTCTGTTGGAGGAGTTCGGGATACCAAACGCGGTATCGAAGCCCTTGCCAAAACAACCGGCTACGATCCTGGACGCGCCGTCAAAGGATTAGGATCAATGGAAGAAGGTCGGACTTTCGTTGAACAATTCGAGCCATGGCGAGAATTTTTTCCTGGCGATCCACTCAGCGTAGAGCCTGATATTGTTCCGATTGAAAACTAGATACGTTTAAACCCTGTTCATATCATGAAAACAGTAAATCAATCGGTACTAGATACATTGGCTGAATACGATTCGGCTACAGTTCAAAATGCAGGAATCCTTGTTCGTGGATACATCCACGAAGACAACGACTACACCGACCCCAGTATCCGAGAATACGTCTCCCCAGGAGAAAAACCCGCAGTCGGATACGCATTTACCTCAACCTGGGCTCCATTAAATGAACCCGGTGAACTCAAATCAAACCGCACAGACTATTTTGACTCTATAGCAAAAGCCGATGTACCAGTGATCGTAGTCCAGCAAGACGTAGAAAAGCCTTCTCGCAGAGGGGCCATCATTGGAGATGGCATGGCGTATCAAATGAAGGCACTTGGCGCAGTCGGCGCACTGGTCGATGGAAACGCTCGAGACATCCCCGGGATAAAACAAGCCGGTTTACCACTATGGGCAACTGGACGGGTTCCAGGCCATGGCCCTTTCAACATGATTGAGCAAAACATTGAAGTGGTGATCGCAAGTTTGAAAATCGCTCCTGGAGATATATTAGTGTGCGATGCTGACGGCACAACTAGAGTTGAGGTAGATATGGCTGCTGATGTGGCAAAAATGTGTGCTGAGGTTCGAATGAAAGAATCCGCTGTCCACCAATTCTTTGCAGCAAAAGATTTCACTTTAGAAAAATGGGATAAATGGAAAAAGGACAACTAGATTTACTTTAAATCTAGTCTTCCAACGGTTTTACGTGGGCCATGTAACGCCAATCAGACGTTGGAGTCCCCGGTACAAAGCTAATATCGTCAGCACCGCCTGCAGCCGCAACATCCTTACGTACAAGCCTAAGATCGTGTTCTCCAGCCTCATCGGTTTCCAAATCGAGAGTTAACAACTCTCGATTCAGACTCATACCACTTTCACTCTTCGACTTTCGGATTGCAGATATTGCATCGCATGCAGCAGAAAAAGATCCCGTCACCTCCGACGCGGGAATTGCAGCAAGCTCAGACACCGTCGGCCAGTTAGTTAAATGAATAGATGAATCTCCTGTTTCTTCAGCGAACACCCAACTCCAAACTTCATCTGTAATAGTCGGAACGATTGGAGCAAACAGCCTTAGCACAACATTTAGCCCAAGACGAAGGGTTGCCACCGCAGAGGCCCTTCCCTGCGGATCATCTTCAGATCGGGATCGGCGTTTTATCAATTCAATGTAATTATCAGTGAATGCTCCCCAAAAAAACTTTTCCGTTTCTTGCAGGGCTATTGAAAACTCGAATCGCTCAAATGCCTGAGTCGCAACTGTTACAAGCTCCTTAAGTTCAGCAATAAAAGCGCGATCAAGCTCGTTTACAATCGGACCTTCATCGGCAGTCTGCGCAAGCACAAACTTTCCAGCATTATAAATTTTGGTGACTAACTTGCCGCCAATTTTGAAGATTGACTCATCATGAGTCGCGTCGGAACCCAACCTGAATGATGCTGACCAATATCTAACTGCATCTGCACCAAAACGATCAAGAGTTTCGATGGGCGTTACAGCATTGCCTTTCGACTTTGACATCTTTTTGCGATCAGGATCTAGAACCCATCCGGAAATGATCACATTCCTCCACGGCACAGTTTCTTGATGCAACAATGCTTTGGCGATGGTGTAAAACGCCCACGTACGGATAATTTCATGACTTTGAGGACGTATATCAGCCGGGAACAGAGAACCCATCTGATCGCCTTGCTCCCCCCAGCGCGCAACCAGCTGCGGGGATAGCGATGATGTAAACCAAGTGTCGAAAATATCAGGTTCACCAAGAAAACCATCGGGAACTCCACGCTGGCTTTCACTATATCCAGGTGGAGGCGTTGACTCTGGATCGACGGGCAACATACTTTCTGTCGCTACGATCACATCATCGTAAATTGGCTCGGCATTGGAATCTAATGGATACCAGACCGGGATAGGCACACCAAAATACCTCTGACGAGAGATACACCAATCTACATTCAGGTTCTCAGTCCAGTTTTCAAACCGTTTGCGCATGAATTCAGGATGCCACTTGATCTTATTACCCATATCAATCAACTGATCCGTCTTATCAAGCAACCTAACAAACCACTGTCGAGTAGTGAGGTATTCGAGTGGGCTATCACCCTTCTCGTAATAACGCACAGGATGCTGTATTGGTTCGGGTTCACGCTGCAACGGCGCCCCTTTTCCAATCGCTGAATTTTCTGGATCGCGCATAAGATCTACGACAATCGATTTTGCCGATGGAGCACGTTTTCCGACAATCTTCTGATAGTTTGTGTTCGCCAGATCAGGATTGAGACTAAACCACCCATTCTCCCCACCAAATGATCGCTCCGAGATACGTCCATTACGTGCCATAATCTGGCGAAGTTCAAGCCTCTGTTCACGCCACCACATTACGTCTGTTTGATCGCCAAATGTACAAACCATCAATATCCCAGTGCCTTTATCGGGGTCTGCTTCGACACTTGGAAATATCGGTATTTTAGAAAAGAAACCCGGCGTTACAGCATATTTACCAAACAGACTTTTATAACGCTCATCATCCGGGTGGGCTGTCACACCGACGCATGCGGCCAAAAGTTCCGGACGAGTTGTAGATACCACAAAACTTTCTGTCACTGCACGATCATCGAAAACACCGAATTCAATGTCATGGTAAGCACCATTTTTCTCACGATCCTCAACTTCGGCTTGAGCCACAGCAGTTTGGAAATCGACGTCCCACATTGTCGGTGACTCTAACTGATATACATGTCCTTTTGCGTGAAGGTCCAGAAAACTTCTTTGTGCAATTCGACGACTCTTATCATCAATCGTGGCGTATTCATCGACCCAGTCAATTGAATACCCAAGCCTTTGAAAGGTGTCCTTGAACGCTACTTCATCCATCTCTGTAATCACGTGACACATCTCGATGAAATTTTGACGACTTACTACGAGCTGTTGATTTTTCTTCAATCCGAGTTCCGCTCTTTTAGCATCAACATCAAGATTTTCTACGTAAGGAATATTTGGTTCAGCTCGAACTCCAAAATAGTTCTGAACCCTGCGCTCAGTTGGTAAGCCATTGTCATCCCAACCCATTGGATAAGCTACATTCCAGCCAGTCATTCTCTTATAACGGGCCAAAAGATCCTGGTGAGTGTAAGAAAAAACATGACCGACATGCAGAGAACCGCTTACGGTAGGCGGAGGAGAATCAATTACAAAAGATTTGTCGCGCGAAACTCCATGATCACGCTTTTCAATCCCGAGCTCATTCCAGCGCCGACGCCAGAATGCCTCCCTCTCATTTATATCGAATCGCTTAGGGATATCATCAAAATGTATCGATTTCACTTACGCATTCCTAATTTGACCGAAATGGTCTTTCCAATTTTTAAAGACTCGAACACCAGAAACTACAATTTAATACAAAAAAACCCACCCTTTTCAAAAGCCAAAATGCTTAATCAAAGGACGGGTTGCCCGCGGTACCACCTTCGTTGCCCACTATGCTATTTTATACAAACAGTGAACCTCTCTAAGAGTTATAACGGAACCACCGGGCAATCCTAAATACTACATAGGCTTTCAGATTGCCAGCTCAGAGACGACTTCGCAGATAAACAGGTTCCGATTTTCACCATCCACCGGATCTCTAATACCTGTCTCACCGTTACTACTTCTCATCAAAGCTTGTTCTATATAGACTCTACCCTAGCTCGAAGGTTGCCCAATTGCAATCACAAAACCTTCTCATGCCCGCGCCGTCTGCCCAAATGGCTTTGTAGTTCATCCGAATGTAAAAGTATTTTTCGCCGATCATTGTTCTGCCGCATTCGCTCTAATTTAACTAGACCCTTGCGTGTATCGCTTGCAATTTTTGCTGGGTCTGAACGCTCCATCCTAAGCTTAAATAACCAATAAGTGAAGGCATCATCAGAAGCGAGTGAATGGGCGCCTTTGCGGCGTGAACTCCTAGGTATAGATGGTAAGCCGGTTTCAAGACTAAAAACCTCCCAAAGTTGACCTCTGGTATTGCCGTAGAGCAGTTCATGAGCCCGCTCCAAAGACACATCACTTAACTCCCGTCCACTGGCCACGCGAATATGGGTTATTTCCTCTTCAACAGATATCAACAATGCCTGCTCAACCGTCACTCCATAGAAATACGAGAGATGCGCTCTAAACTTATCGACTCCGACGGCTCGCATAAATTCAGATTCTGCGAAACCACCAAAAAGCGCTGGATCATCAAGCCATTCCCACCAAATATCGTTCTCGATTTTAGAACTACATGCATCGAGCAGGCGCTCGGCGAGAAGACGCCAGTCAAATGCTTCACCAGCAATGAGATAGTCCATTCCTCTACCCGCGATGGTCTCTCTGGCAAGAGGCCATTCAGCAATCGTCTCAAGAACTGACAACTTCCAATCTCTCGCATTCTCATCAATCTGTGATTTCAAGCGAGAGATAATCACGTCAGGCTTCCATGCCGTAACTTCAGAAATAAATTCTTTTTGTTCGTTGCTAACCACGGGATTTCATAAATTCATATCTATCTGACTTCGGCAAGTTTAAAAAACGTTGTAACTCGTGAAATGTAAGTGTGTTCACTACCTGTTTTTTTTCAACCCAACCTCGAATAGCTGTTTGAACACCAAAGCGCAAATTATCGAATTGATTTATCCGATGGGAATCAGTGTTGATCGCAAATATTACACCGAGCTCAACTGCTCGACGCACATGATCTGCCTTCAAGTCAAGTCGATCAGGCGAACAATTAATTTCCATAACGGTACCAGTCAAAACAGCTGCTTCAAGTACGCTTTCAACATCCATCATAACCGGCGCACGACGCTCAAGCAGCCTTGCAGTTAAATGGCATATCACGTCAACATGTGGACTTTGCATCGCGCTGATCACACGCTTTGTCATGATAGCCTGATCCTGATCCATGGCCGAATGGATCGAAGCTATAACGATATCTAAATCAGATAAAACCTCGTCTGAATAATCCAATGAGCCGTCGGGCTTAATGTCCATCTCAGTACCTGTCAGCAGTTCTATCCCTGCCAAATCAGAACCCATTGTTCGCACAGTATGATTATGTGAATTCAGCCGATCAGGACTTAAACCATTAGCCACTGTCGCACTCGGCGAATGATCAGTGATGGCCAAATATTCAAGGCCCCGACTCTGTGCTGCCTCCACCATCTCATCCATGGGGAACCGCCCATCAGACCAGTCGGTATGGCAATGAAGATCGCCACGAATATCATTTAGCGAGATGATAGACGGAAAATGATCTTCGACCGCCCGCTCGATCTCTCCAGTGTCCTCTCTCATCTCCGGCGGCACAAAAATCAAGCCAAAATAATCAAAAACATTCTCTTCATCCTCAACATCAATCGGGGAATCTAATTCCAGGTCAAATAAACCGTCTGGAGATAATGTGGAGCCTGCATCAGCAGCGATTTCCTTCAACTTCTCTAAATGTGCATTGGATCCGGTCGCATAAACAAGTGCACCACCAAATGACTCCGATTTCACGACTTTAATTGAAAATTCCAGACCACTCTTATCTAAAAATTTAGCACTTGAATCATCGTGTCTCAGCACGGTATATGTATTCGACAATGTGGTGAAAGAATCGATAACCCCACGCATCTCAAATTCATCATCCACTGCACAGATTAAGTCGATGCTATGAACCAGCTCTACTCCTCTCCTGATGTCGCCAGCAACCACAATTCTTGCGATACTTGGACAACGTAATTCCAACTCGATTATCACATCGGTTGCATAGTCCTGCGCTCTGCCAATACCTATACGAGTCCCCTGCTCAATCCGCATCTTCACGTGGCGCAAAATAGACAATGAGTTTTTCTTGGTAATCCGAGGTAACGATTGAAAGAGCCCGGATTCAATTGAATTAGCAAGATCCTTAAATGAACCGATGCCAAGGTCCTGTGCCGCACTGAACGCAGTTGCAGGCCCGATACCTGGAATTTGTACAAGGTCGAGTACACCTTCCGGCATCTCTTTTAGAAGACTTTCTAGAAGTTCAAGCTGACCCGTTTGAACTAATTCCTGCACTTTCCCCACTATAGCTTCACCGAAACCTGGGATTTCACGAAGACGGTCAGGTTCTTCAACAAGTTCCGAAACGGGATACGGGAGACTTCTAATGACATCCGAGGCCCTTGAGTACGCGCGAACCTTGAATACGTTTTCGCCCTTTGCTTGCATCAAAATCGCAACATCCGCAAAAGCTTTGGATATGGAAGTGTTGTTCATGTCCAAAAGATTATCGCTGCAAACGACAACTTGGTCGACCAAGCACCGGTCAAATGCGGTGAACTAACGAGCCTGCTTGGCCTGCTTACGTTGTAGCCGGTCAAGTTTTCGCCGTTCAGCTCTAGTCATTTTTCGGCCATCGGGAGTGTGCGTCGGCACTTGAGCTAACCCTGTACCACCTTGTTGCCCACCACCGTGGTTTGAATTCACATTAGCCATCACTGAACGTTTACCGGCAGCCGCATTGGCTTTTTGGGTCGATAAATCAGCTTTTGTAGCATTCATTTGTGGCTTTTCTGAACGGGTTGGTTCCTGATTCATTGCCACTCGAAATATTGTTCTGGCTACCGTCGATTTAATCATAGCGTCAAGTGACGTAAACATCTGAAAAGCTTGGCGCTTGTAAGCAACAAGTGGATCACGCTGGCCAGCAGCTTCAAGACCTATTCCCTGCCTCATATTATCCATCGATGTAAGATGCTCAACCCAATTTTCGTCAATGGTGCGCAACATAATCGTCCGTTCTAAACGATGTAATAAATCCGCCCCAAATTCTTCAGTACGTATGTCATAAATCTGACCTACGAGTTGAATAAACACTTCTTCAACTTCATCAGGCCGCATATCGTATATATCGTCTTTGTCCGGGAAACCATGCAGTGAGGGGAATACTGTCATCAATTCTCGATACAGACCGTCGACGTCATAGTTTTCTGACCCACCGACAATTCGATCGCCAACTATCGCACGTACTTCCTCGTCCAGATAACCGCTGATTGTCGGTCGAAGGTCTTCACCGTCAATGATCTTATCTCGAAGTTGATAAATCACATCCCGCTGGGTATTCACCACATCATCGTAGTCAACCAGATATTTACGAATTTCAAAGTTCTGTGCTTCGACTTTAGTTTGCGCGGTTTCAACAGACTTTGAAACCATCTTGTTTTCGATCGGTACATCAGCTTCCCAACGGAACAGGTTCATCGCCCCTTTTATCCGTTCACCACCAAATCGTCTAACGATGTCGTCTTCGGTAGAAAGATAGAACTGAGTTTCACCAGGATCTCCCTGGCGGCCGCATCGACCACGCAATTGATTGTCAATACGTCGCGATTCGTGTCGTTCGGTTCCGAGTACGAATAATCCACCTTTTTGGATAATCACTTCATGATCTATATCCCACCCAGCTTCAGATGCAACTGTGACATCTGGATTGCCCCCGAGGATAATATCGGTCCCACGCCCAGCCATATTTGTCGCAACCGTGACCGACCCAGCTTTTCCAGCTTCGGCGACAACGCTCGCTTCTCGCTCATGCTGTTTAGCGTTAAGTACATTATGAGGTACCTTATTTTTTTTCAGTAAGCCTGCAAGTAATTCCGATTTATCGATACTCGTTGTTCCAACCAGAACCGGTCTACCATCACGATGTAGCTCACTAATTCGTTGAGCAATCGCATCCCATTTAGCTTCTTCAGTCATGAAGATATAATCCCCATGATCAATTCGCTGCGTGTCGCGATTTGTTGGTATTTCAACTACTTCAAGTTTGTAAATCTTGTCCAACTCTTCTGCTTCCGTTGTAGCAGTACCTGTCATACCGGCGAGTTTTTCATACATACGGAAATAGTTTTGAAGTGTGATCGTCGCGTAAGTGTTCGACTCCCGCTGGACATTTACTCCTTCCTTCGCCTCGAGCGCTTGATGGAGGCCATCGGAGAACCGTCGTCCAGTCATTAACCTGCCGGTAAACTCATCAACGATGACCACTTCATTGCCCTGGACCACGTACTCACGATCCCGCAGATAAATGTGTTCTGCCCGAATGGCATTTTCCGTGAAATGGGATAGAACATCGTTTTCAGGGCTGTAAAGGTTTTCTACCTTCAACTCACGCTCGATAGCCTCGATGCCCTCTTCAGTAATGACTATCGTCTTACGTTTGTCCTCGATCTCAAAGTGAACATCAGGGCTGAGTCGCTTCGCCAACTGGGCAAATCGGCGATACTCATGGCTCTGTTCACGTGCAGGACCGGAGATTATCAGTGGTGTCCTAGCCTCATCAATGAGAATATTATCGACTTCATCAACGATCGCATAATTACGCCCACGTTGGACTCGGCGCCCAGCCTCTTCCACCATGTTATCCCGTAGATAATCGAACCCAAATTCATTGTTTGTACCGTATGTGATATCACAGGCATATGCTTCCTGTTTGGTACTGGGTTGAAAGTTATCCTCTGGCAGTCTTACTGGCGGCGCAGCATCGTCATCATCAGGTGTTTGCGCATCAAGTGGAGCGTCAGGATTGAATACCCAAGAAGAATTATTCTGAAGGCACCCAACAGTAAGACCCAAAAAGTGGTGAACGGCACCCATCCACCCAGCATCACGTTTAGCCAAATAATCGTTGACTGTAATGACATGGGCACCCTCACCAGAAATAGCATTCAGGTATGTAGGCAAAGTGGCAACGAGGGTTTTACCTTCACCAGTACGCATCTCAGCGATCTTTCCCTCATGCAACACGATCCCACCAATCAACTGGACATCAAAATGGCGCATGCCAATGGTTCTTTTTGATGCTTCTCTAACCGCAGCAAATGCCTCAGGAAGTAGATCATCCAAGCTCTCGCCTTCGGTATATCGAGAACGTAAAGCGACTGTGACAGCCTTCAAATCGCCATCACTAAATTTTTCAAAGTGGGGTTCCAACTCGTTAATTGCATCAACGAGCGGATGGATGGCTTTCAGCGCTTTTTCGTTGGAATCACCAACAAGTTTGTTGAATAAATTTAACATATTCAGCTTGTAACTCGCAGTATTTAGTACCGATTATGCCCAGATGAAAATCCACCAGTTATTGGGTAAACAGTTCCCCAACCGAACGACCTTCGTGAATCCGTTTAATCGCTTCCCCAAGAAGTGGAGCAACAGATAACACTTTCATCTTAAAGTTTACTTTGTCAGCAGACAAAGGAACTGTATCGGTTATTACAACTTCCTTGATATGTGAAACTTCAGCGAGTCTAGTTGAAGTATCTCCAGACAACACTCCATGAGTGGCCACGGCATAGATATCTGTACTGCCCCGTTTGGTAATAGCATCGGCGGCAGAAATCATTGTGCCCCCTGTACCAATCTCATCATCAAACAGGATAACCGGATGACCATCAACATCACCTATAACATTCAAGCTTTCAACCCGGTCGTCATTGCCAAGTCTTCTTTTCTCAACTATCGCCAGAGGAGCATTAATGGCATCAGCAAAGTCACGAGCTTTCTTAGAAATCCCGATGTCCGTCGCAACCACCACCGGATCATCTAAGTCCCTTTCAACAAAATATTCGACAAGTTTCGGCATAGCCGTGAGTTCATCGACCGGTACCTGAAAAAATCCTTGAACTTGACCAGCGTGCAGATCCACCATCACTACCCGCTCTGCACCTGCTGTTTCAAGTAAATCTGCGACTAAACGACCTGTAATCGGAACTCGAGGCTGATCTTTTTTATCCGTTCGGGCATAACTGTAAAAAGGAACTACCGCTGTTATTCGTCCAGCTGAAGCACGCTTGGCAGCATCAATCATTATCAACAGTTCCATGATGTGATCATTGACCGGTTCTATGGTCGATTGCAGTATAAAAACATCTTTTTGTCGAACGTTTTCTAATATCCGTACAAAGGTGTTGTCGTTACTAAACTTAAAAACCTCTACCTGGCCCACACTCTGATTCAGGTAAGCACAAATATCCTCCACCAATTGGGGGTGGGAGTTTCCAGCAAAAATGACAGGGTTTCCATTAGTACCAAGCATCATATCCCCTTGAACTTTGGCCGGCGTTTTTGCCTTAAGGCTTCCATGCCTTCAACATGGTCATTAGAGGATAACGTTATTGACTCCGCTACGGCAGCCATTTCAAGGGAAGTTTTGAGATCCATTGACAACCCACGGCGCATCATGCTCTTCGCCAGCCTAATAGCTATTGGTGGCCCGCACGCAATACTTCGAGCCATGTCTTGAGCTTTGCCTATTAGCTCCTCGCCAGATACAACATCGTTCAAAAAACCTAGATTCTCAGCCTCAGTCACATCCATGAAACGTCCTGTGTACATCAGTTCGGCGGCCTTTGCATGACCGAAAAGCCTAGGGTAAAGCCAAGTCCCCCCGTACCCAGGAAATAAACCGACATGAATATAAGCAGCCATGAAACGGGCATTATCTGAAGCAATACGAATATCGCAAGCACACGCAAGATCAAATCCGGCACCGACAGCATCGCCATTTACTGCTGCAATAACAGGTTTTTCCATTTCGTGAATACCCAATATTACTTCTTGAGCAAGATGAAAACCTCGTCTTAGGCCCTCCGCTCCTTCAGGTCCAGGCTTATGCGGCCCATCACTTTTACCACCTGACATCTCGTCGGTATCGGCTCCTGAACAGAAAGCACGACCTGCTCCGGTGATAATAATTGCACGAATTGAATCATCTGATGCTACCGACTTTAAGGAATCGACAAGCGACTTAAGAAGCTCACTTCCGAGTGAGTTCAGTCGATCAGGACGATTAAGTGTGAGGGTAGCGTAGCCTTCTTCACGATTAACATCTGTAATCAAACCGTCATTATTCGTCACCTGAGCATATTCTGACATGAGGAAATTCTAGCACCCTAAAAGGAGAAACAAGCAGTCAATAATTCGATCACATAATCAATTTAACGAGTGCTTTTGTCAGACATATCTCTTAGACGAATCAATGCGGTAATTTTCAGAAATATTCACGGCCCAAATGACGAATATCATATGAATTTTCAAGATCCAGGCGAAATAAATTTCACGTCTTTCCGCAATAACAAAACAGCAAGACAACTTATCAGGACAAACCGTCGTAAGCATGCTTTTTAAAGCCGAAGATAATTTGGGAACCATCTGAGAGAATTGGCCTTCTTATAAGACGAGGCTCTTTCGTCATCAAGTCTATTAACTCTTCATCCGACGCTTTACCGCGAAGATTTCTATAGGGTTTCGAGCTCGGGCTTCGCCAAGCAAACATCTCATCTACGGAACAAAGTTCGCTAATATCTTTAATCTCTGCATAGGACAGCGGATCTTTGAAAAAATCACGTAACGCATATTTAAGGTCTAAATCGTCAAGAGCCCGACGGGCCTTCTGGCATGTACTTCAACGGGACCAACAGTAAAACTTCAATTCATCAGACAAGAAAAACCCCCATAGGTAACCTCAATATTTCCCCGTTCGACCCATAATTATCAAATATGAGACAGGCTCACCCTAGCAGCTATGAGGCGCCTTGGGTAACCAAGCATACAAAAATATAAGAAAACATATTCAAATTTGGTCACATCGGTCGCCATTTAAACGCGTCATGAGTGATCTTCGTTTAGGAACTCGCAGTTTTACTAATTTGAGTGTTTACAGCTTTGGGCTTTCTGGACTCTGGACGGCTGTTGGTTCAGTCATACTACCTTTCAAAATATTAGAAATTTTGGAAATTGGCACGATCGAAATTTTGGGGCAACCGTTGGACAAAAATGGCGCTCTCGGCGTGATGTCGTTAATCGGCTTACCTATGGGGGCAATGATCCAGTTAATCTTCGGATCAATAAGTGACCGCAGCAATAGGCCAGGAAAACGTTTGTCGTATCTGTTATTTGGCGGACTTGGGTTGGGCATATCCACCGTACTTCTTGGATTCGCTACAACTTTTGTCTCGCTTTTCCTCATGTATATGGCGATACAAATTTTCGGAAACGCTGGACAGGGGCCTGCCAATGCCTTAATCGTGGATCACGTACCCACGCGTCGAAGGGGTGAGGCATCGGGTGTTTTAAATTTGTGGCGGCTCATGGGAGCCGGAATTGTCACGGTGATCGTCCTGCAATTTATGGCGAACTATGAATCAGGATCTGCTCCGCAATGGCTGTGGTACTCAATCACATTTATGGTTGTGGTTTTGATTGTAAGTACGTTGTGGACCACCCTATCTATACGACCAAGTGCAAAGCTCAAGAACACTAGCCTGAATGAAAATCTAACACTCGAAAATACATCACTAGATAACGATAAGCCCGAACAAAGGTTCAAGCTGTCAAAAAGTTACATCATTTTTTTAGTAGCACTGGCGTTCTCCATCGCAGCATTATCATCTTTGCAAATTTATGCCCTGTTTTTCCTTCAGGATGTAGTCGGTTTGGCGAATCCCGCCGACGGAGCAGATTTACTAGTCATAGTAGTCATAGCGACGGCTGTGTTTACCGTTATACCAGCAGGTAAATTGGCCGACAGATTCGGGAGAGGAACACTATTTTTTATTGCAGGACTGAGTGGTGTGGCTGGATCCACACTATTACTATTTGTAAATTCAATCGTACCTGTACTTGGTATCGGCGCTATTTTGGGATTCAGCGCTGGCTTATTTTTAACACTAACGTGGACCGTAGCTAACGACCTCGTAAGTCGGATAGCGGCAGGAAAAGAACTCGGTTACACAAGTATTGCAACGCTAGCTGGATCTGCTGCAGCAAGATTTGCAGGGATAGGAATAGACCAACTCAATAACCTGTCGGAAAATCTCGGATACAAGGCGATGTTAATAGCAGTAGCAATCGCGTTCGTCATTGCCGCGGTATTACTTGCCAGAGTAGCGAAATATTTACCGCAAAATGACACCTGATCCCAAGCAAGGTATCGATACACCAAATAAATTTTTGAATAGGTGAATTCAACTAACTCATCGATATACTTAGAAATTAGTGAATATCCAATAAGTAAGTATTGGATATCATCCAAAAATCAATATGCAAAGTGGATCCCCTTAAATGAACGTAGATGTTTATATAGCCAGCCCACGCGGTTTTTGTGCCGGAGTCGACCTAGCTGTCGACATCGTTGATCTAGCTATCCAGCAATATGGGAAACCCGTCTATGTCAAACATCAGATCGTTCATAATCCCAAAGTGGTAGCAGATGTGGAATCCAAAGGCGCTATCACAGTGGAACAAGTCTCCGAAGTTCCTGAAGGAGCAGTAGTAGTCTTCTCAGCGCATGGATCTCCACCCTCAGATTATGAAACAGCTGCCAATAGAAATCTCACAGTCTTGGACGCCACTTGTCCACTAGTTACAAGGGTTCACAACGAAGCGAAGAAATACACAAGGGAAGGAAAGAAAATAGTCCTCGTGGGTCACGGCGGTCACCAGGAAGTGATCGGGACCACCGGTCAAGCCGAAATGGAATTGGTCGACGAAAGACAAGAATGGCAACTACCGAATTGGGGCAAGGAAACTGAAGTAGCCGTATTAACGCAGACCACACTTTCTGTCCACGATACTGCTGTGGCGGTTGAAAAAATACGACAAAAACACCCTGATGCAGTTATACGAAATGATATTTGCTACGCGACCACAAACCGCCAATCAGCAGCCACCGAGCTTGCAGATCAGACTGAAGTAGTTCTTGTGATAGGCGCCCAGAACAGCTCTAATTGCAACCGTTTGAAGGATGTAGCCATAAACAAAGGAGTACCGGCGTATTTAATAAATGGCCCGGAGGAATTGGACCCTTCTTGGATCGAAGGGGTTAAAAAAATCGGCATTACCTCAGGTGCCTCCACACCCGAAGCCCAAGTCCAAGCAGTGATCGAATCAATAGCGCCTGACAACATATTCCGAGTGGGCCCCGGTGAAGAAAAAACCATATTCGCGATACCCCGAAATTTGCGAGAGATGGTGGGAGAGGGTAAGCGACGTAATCCAGAAACCAAAAAAGATATGACTACTGATGAAAATAACTAACGTCGAATGTTTAGTTCTCGACGAGGAATATCCGTATGTAATCCTACAAACCGATGAAGGTATCACTGGCTTTGGAGAGTGTTTCCGTCGAGCTCCATACGTCTCGAAAACCACTATCGAAACTATTTTTGCACCATTAATAATCGGTAAATCTCCGTTCAATTCAGAAGAAATCTGGGACAGCATGCTCAGAGCCGGTGGAGTAGCCGGGCCCCACGGAGCCCTCCTAACCGCAGCGGCGGGAGTCGATCTAGCTTTATGGGACCTCAAAGGCAAAGCTCTTAACACACCTATATACAACCTGATCGGAGGGAAAAGTCGAGACAAGATCAAGGTTTACGCCAGTTCCCTTGTACGTGACCTCATGCCAAAAGAAGAAGCCAATCGTGTGGCTCGCTTCCGCGATGAAGGATATACCGCTTACAAAATGCATTCAGCTGTTCCAGGAAGAATTGACGACCAGCGAGATTTAACCGTTGAAACAGTGAAGGCAATTCGCGCAGAGGTCGGATATGACATGGACGTGCTCGTAGACGTAAACAGCGCTTACTCGGTCCACCATGCTATAGAAATTGGACGGCAACTACAGGATCTTGAAGTTTTCCATTTCGAAGAACCCGTTCATACCAGAAACTACGAAGGCTTAGCTGCAGTGGCCGATGCTCTGGATATGCCTGTCGCTTCAGGAGAAAATTCATTTACGCGCTGGGAACATCTAAGGCTTATCCGAGAAGGCCGACCAGATATTGTTCAGCCTGACGTAGTGAAAGTCGGAGGTATCACGGAATTTCTCCGTATTGAAGCAGTGTTAAGTGCACACGGAGCAACGATGACTATTCATAACACCCAACCATATGGCTCTACTGCTGCCCACGCCCATCTATTGGCTCCGAGTAATAACTTTCCATATGCACAGGAGTACAACATAGAAACAGTCGGAATTCGAGATAACGACTCAATTCTGGACACGCCATATGAGGTGGAAGACGGATTCATACGAATTCCGGATGGACCCGGGCTGGGCCTAGACTACAACTTAGAAAAAATGCGTAGCCGAAGCAGTGATACACCATCTGTCTTGCGATCTGCCTGGGGACATATGCAGTAAATAGGAAAACTACCCTATTTCTGCTCGTCAATGGAAAAACCTGTAATCAATTCAGGCCATCTAAATAGCGATAGAGCTATTGCGAGCAAACCAACCACAGCGTACCCAGTGATAGTCACAGGTACACCATACTGTTCGATTAGCCAGCCACCGATCACCATTCCCATGGGTAGAGCATAAACAGCGAGCATCCTCACGCCCATCACGCGGCCTCTCATCTCAAACTTGGCAAAAGTTAAAAGCACGACGGACATGGTAATCATACAAAAACTAACTGAAGCCCCGATCAAGGCGAGTGCTGGCAAGCCCCACGTATTCGACTGAGTTTGTGCGAAAAAAATTAAAAGTACGTGCCAGACGATCATAGCCAGCATCATAAAACGTTCAGGACGAGAAAACTTTACTACTGCAGCCATCAACAATGACCCAAATAATGCTCCAGCCGCAAAAGTGGCAACCATCACGGCGAGCCCATTTTCATCGTGACCGTACACATCCCTAGCCACTACTGGCAACAGACCGTTAGTAAATGGAAACGCAGTGGCATTGACTAAAAAAGCGAGGAACATAATTGGCTGAAGGGCCGACGAATTCATGATGTATTTCATGCCCTGCCTCATATCAGTTAGTGGATTCATGCGTTTATTGATCTGCAAAGTTGAAGGAACTGATCTGATACCTAAACCAAAAAAAACGCTGAACGTGTAAAACAAACTCACAGCAGTGAGGGCCCATCCAAGTCCTAAGCGCGACAGTAAAGTCGCACCTAAGAGAGCCCCAACAATTCGTGCGGAGTCTTGCGTTGTTCGAGCAAAACCGGATGCATTCATCAACAATCGGCGCGGCACCGTGTCCGCAATCAAAGATTGGCGCAGTACATTATCCGCAGGCCTTAATAACCCGCTGAATCCTGCAACAATAAACACATGCCAAGGTTGAATCGAACCAGTGACGGCAAAGACCAGTAACACCATCGACGATATACCTGTGCCGATACGAAGCGAAATCAACATCAGTTTTCTATTCATTCGATCAGCAATTACACCAATTAAGGGTGCGGTAATGGTTCCGGAAAACCGCAGGGCACCCAGTAATCCGACCAAGAACGGCGAATCCGTAGCGACCAAAATGTACCACCCCAGGATCAGAGTTTCCATTTCTGATCCCCAGGTATTCATAGCGTCAGCAGACCACTGGAATCTGAAGCTTCTAATACGAAATGCAGATAAAACGGATCTTGGACCAGATGCGTTATTATCTGAAGAGTTCCCACTGGACTTGCTAGATCTGTCAGCTACCATCGATTCGTGATTATTTCTCCAAAAAAGATGACGGTCGCAACGTTTATATGCATAGCACTATTTACGCTCACCGTTTTAGCAGCTTGTCAATCAGTCGAAGATAGATACCCTTCGCCAAAGTTCCTAAATTCCAAAGATTGTCAGGATTTACAACACGGTGTTTTACCAGTAATCGACCTGTTTATTTCAAAATCCAACGGTGAGCAAGATATTACTTTACAGGTCGAGGTAGCAGATGAGCCTTCTGAACGAAAACAAGGTCTTATGTGCCGGGAATCAATCCCATCAGAGACTGGAATGCTATTCACATATGACTCGGACAATTCAAGTGGTTTCTGGATGTACAACACATACACTGCAATCGATATTCTATTCGTCGATTCTTACGGTCAGGTAGCCGATATGATCAAAATGTCACCCTGCCCAAGACAAACGTTACATCCGGTGGAGGGAGATGAAGAGTGGAAAATAAGGTGCATGTCAGAAGCCCAAGCATATGTTCCCGCAAAATCTTGGCGTTCCACATTAGAACTCCCGGCTGGCTGGCTTTCTGAAAAATCGCTCGATGACCCAGTGAAATCGATATCCAAAATCGACTGGTCAAATCCAACCAACTAGTTACAAATAATCAAGCAGGTAAAGAGCACGCAAAAATTGTCACCAAGAAAACATAAAGTGGTTCTAGCTGTTACAGACGGCCTTGGCTTCAATAGGTCTAGTACAAGGAAAATCGTCGCCAAAGCCTGGGCACAACTTCACATTAATGATCGACAACGGTTGGAAAATGCCGCACTAAGGATCAACCGTAATTCCAATTGGGGAAGCACCCTCCTATATCCAGTCAGCGTCGAAAGTATAGCTCCCAACACGTCGACCTCTGAAGCTTGTAAATGGATAAGTGATATACAACGCGCTAAGCAGTTCTTAAGTAAAGACTTAGTCGAGCGCATCCATACCCTAGTCGAATCTGTAGCAGACTCAGAAAGATACGTCCCTTGGGCATCCGGATCTCGCAACCTAAGTGAGCTCCGCAACAAAAACCTATCATTCCCTACCAGTGCGTCAGGGATATGGGTCGGTTTTGAAAACCTTGAGCCCACAATACAAGGCAATTCTGAAACGGGGCATCAACAGATTGGGAATAATAGCCTGGCTCCACAACTACCACTCGAGATTACCAAATCCATAGATTCAGGATCCTTTTTTGAGAATCGGGCCCTGAATGCCGTGATTGGAAAGGCAAAAAAAAGAGCTGCGAAAATTAACTTCTGTTTCCTGCTGTCGGGCGTAGGCGGTGACGATGGACGGGTACATAGTGCATGGAATCACCTCGAGGCATTTTTAAAACTTGTATTCGAAATATACGAGTTGCCAGCGAGTCAAGTCCAAATGCAGGCCATCTTGGATGGACGAGATTCAGATATACATAGTTCAATAAACAAGAAATTTGACTCAGGAGATTTCCTTGGACGCCTTGAAAATCTATTAGATGAATACGATGCACGTGAGTCGTTAGCGTGGGTTATCGGACGATCGACAGCAATGGATCGGGATTACAGGGAATCTGCTGCTAAAACAGACTTCGATCTCCTCTCAGGCAAAGCTGCACATACAGTCTCGAGCTTCAATGAGATACGAAAAATAATTGCTAAATCACACGCTAATGGAAAAACAGATCAAGATATACCGTCAATCTGCCTGACGCGAAGTGATGGCACAAAGCCGGTTTTATCCAAAGGAGACGCATTTATCAATCTCAATTTCAGGTCAGACCGCCAACGTTCTAAAATCGGTTTTCTAGCTGGTGCAGGTTCTCTTCTCAAATCCGAGGGGGAAGCACGCGACAGGCCTTGGAATGGATCATGGATCGAGCACAATCTCAATCTTGACATATGCACAATCGCTGAATACCACCCTGATTTCGAGAAAAAATACAAAGTATCAGTGGCATTCCCTACCCAACCACATCCCGATAATTTCCTAGCTCTGTGGAAGGATACCGTCGGATCAGATGAATACACCCTAATTGCTGAAAGCGTTAAATCGTCTCACATGGGTTATTTTTTTCGAGGACGACGAGAGGAACCAACATTTAACACCAAAGAGATTCGTCTCATCACTGCATCCCATGGGCAGGAGGATGGGGTGCAATCCGACACTGATTTCTATTTGCACCCGGCCATGCGAACAAAAGAGATAACGGCACACGTGTTAAAAACTATTGAGTCCGGCACCTCCCGCCTTATCTGTTGCAACATTGCAGCTCCAGACATGGTCGGCCACTTACTCCCCACTAGATACGAAGAGGCCAAAATTGCGTATCGTGCAGCCGCAGATGCTTTGGTGGAAATCGCCGCTGTATCCGAAAAATTCGGGCTGCACATGTTAATCACTTCGGATCACGGTAATATCGAAGATGACACTTCGGCACATTCGGCAAACGACGTGCTAACAACCGTGATCCGGGCGGGCGGAACCAAATTTAACGCCGTAATTCCAATATTCCAGGCAAGACTTTTTGATATAGGACCCACATTATTCGAGCTAATGGGTGTAGAGCAAAATAATCGAAAATTTCCTGTAGAAAAAGAAGAGTTTGCTGGAAGGCCACTGATTAAATTTGAATAGTTAGCTGTTCATGCCTATCCAAATGATGAACCTAGATTCCTAGTATCCAAATCTCGTAACTGACCAACCAATGGGAAGCGAATCGTATTTCAACCTCATGCCCCTAGGCTCCTACCACGCGATTTCTCCACCATCAATTACAAGCTCTATACCAGTAACCCACGATGATTCGTCCGACGCTAGGTAAAGAATCCCGTAAGCGATATCCATGGGCAACCCAAGACGACCCAAAGGAGTCATATTCAAACGAGCTTCTCTAATTTCTTGCTGTGAATGAATATCAAGAGTCATAGGTGTATCAGTAAACCCTGGATGCACCGAGTTCACTCGGATATTGTCCTTTGCATACTGAACCGCTGCCGCCTTACTGAATGTGCGAGCCGCTCCCTTAGATGCATGATAGGCAGCCCCGGCGGGAGATCCCACGATGCCAAAAATTGATGAGACATTTACAACTGACCCACCACCATTCTTACGCATCTCTGGAATGGCCGTCTTAGTACCTAGCATTACAGCAGTAGAATTAACGGAGAACACAGTGTCCCAATTCTCAACAACTGTATCCTCAACAGTCGCCCTACCTTTAACCCCAGACATACCAGCATTGTTAACCACAACGTCAAGGCGTCCCCATTTATTCATGATCTCAGAGCAAATTGCAATCCACTGACTCTCCGAAGTCACATCGACTTTTCGGTACAAAGCGACTTCACCGGACTGGTTGAGTTCGGACTCAAGCGCAACACCTTTATCATCATCAATATCTGCTATCACAACCTTTGCCCCTTCCGTGACAAAAAGCCTAGATGTGGCTTCTCCTATTCCTGAAGCCCCACCTGTGACAATAGCGGTCTTACCCTCAAGTCTGTTGCCTGTTGGCATAGTCAAATCCTTTTGTTAAATCTCAAATCACCTACAACAATTATTCGTCAACAACATTATGTTTTAACGCATCTGGGCTAATTTCCAAGCCCAGACCAGGCCTGTCATCAAAGGGCCTCCAAGTCCCGCCTTCATAAGGAGGAACCTCTGTCCACCACACACTATTACTTTGCTCTTCAGCCCCTAGAACTTCTACAACTTTAAGATTAGGTGTAGCCATCGCACAGTGGAGATGAACGAGCGACACAGCATGAGGTGCAACCGGCAAATTAAACGCATCTGCCATAGCGGCCACTTTCATCCATTCCGTGATCCCTGTGACACGATGAACATCAGGTTGAACGATATCTACAGCCCCGGCAAGCAGCAAATCTCTGAAACCATATTTTGTGTACTCATGCTCACCGGTCGCAACAGGAATAGTAGTAGCTTGAGAAACCTGTGCTAGCCCAGGGATATCATCAGCTAAAACAGGTTCTTCGAACCATGCCACATCGAACTGCTCAAATATTTGAGACATCTTTATTGCCTGTTTGGCGTAATATCCGTTATTAGCATCAACATATATCTCAACATCATCACCCACTGCTTCTCGCACAGCAGAAAGGCGTTCAATATCCTCACGCTCAGACCGGCCAAAGTCTTTAGCAACCTTCATTTTGACACGAGGTATTCCACGTTCCACGTAACCCGTTTGTTCGGCCACCAATTCAGCTTCAGAATAATTAGTCCAGCCACCTGAGCCATATATAGGTACACTCTCGTGGGCTGGGCCGAGTAGTCGGTAAATCGGTTGATTCAGAATCTTACCCTTCAAATCCCACAAGGCTATGTCGATGGCGGCTATAGCCTGGAACGCTATACCCTTCCTACCGAATCCTCGAACACGCCAGAACATATCCTGCCAAAGTTTTTCAATCATAAACGGATCCTGACCTACAAGGACCCCGCTTAAGTTCTGATGAATGACCTCTCGAATAGCCCGCTGGCCAGGAGCCATCCCAAGTCCGATCGGTCCTTCGTCCGTGTGGATATGTACGAACAATTGGCTGCGACCCTTCGTACCAGAAGGAATAGGCGGGATCGTCGCATCCTGCACGACAAACCCATCGGGGTCATAAAGCAACGTGGTTTTGATTTCAGTAATTTTCATTGCAACCCATCCACAGGTTAAAGTAAAGCTAAGAGCGACAGATTACCTCTCATACGGCACATTTGGTACAAGCATCCAACATTATTTGGATACCTGAAGTATGTAATTAGCAATACACTTGTTGCGCCTTGAACTTAATCTTTTCATCAGAGATCCCGCAATCTCACCTGAACCACGATACTTACCGATGAAGACTGAAAATTCTTCAAGCCCAAAGTCGCGAACAAAAAAAGTTTTCTATGGGTGGTGGGTGTCACTTGCCGGAGCTGCAAATATGTTTGTCAGCTCCGGACCAACATTCCAAGCTGCGAGCACTCTTTTCCGAGCGATAGAAGATGAATTTGGATGGTCACGGGCGATCGTGACAGGTGTTGCCTCTTTTGGCAGATTCGGAGGTGCACTGCTTGGGCCCATCGAGGGCTGGATGACTGATAAGTTTGGAACCGGAAAGATGGTTCTCCTCGGATTCACTCTCGGTGGTTTCGGGTTGATCTTTTATTCTCAACTACAAGGGCCGATTCAATATTATGTAACATACTTCGTGATCTCTTTGGGATTTTCTATAGGCGGGTTTGTGCCATCAATGGCAGCGGTGAATGCATGGATGCCACATCGCAGAGCAACGGCCATGTCCATCGTGATAGGCGGCTCAAGCCTCAGCGCCTTATTATTGCCGGCTATAGTTTGGGGAATCACCACCCACGGATGGCGCGAAACTACATTGGTGATGGGGATTATTTCATTAGCATGCGGTCCCCCTCTAGCTTACATATCCGGCAAGAGAGCACCAGCATACGAAGACCTAGACGCTGAAATATCCGACTCAGACACTGGTAGTGACCAAGAAAAAACAAACTCTATAGCACAGTACGATTTCACAGCAAAAGAAGCCCTGCATACTCGTGGATTCTGGGCTTTGGCTATTACTCATATGCTCACAAATTTGTCAGTGGGAACGATTTCCGCACACTTATATTTTCAATTGACAGACAAGAGTAGCGTCAACCTATCCGATGCGACTGCGGCTACGGTAATACCGATCATGGGACTTACCCAATTCACCTTTCAAATAATTGGAGGATACACCGGAGACAGAATCAGTAAGCGTATCCTGCTACCACCTCTTTTATTAACTCAGGCGGCATCTTTAGTTGTACTGGCGCAGGCAACAAATTATTTCGGAGCATTGATATTCGCCCTGTTGTGGGGGCTTGGCTTCGGCGCAAGGACCCCGATGCTCCATGCACTTCGAGGTGAATTCTTTGGGCGAAAACATTTCGGTGTAATCTTAGGAATGTCAGCATTCCCTATGGCTGTAGGAATGATGGTCACACCAGTAATCGTTGGGTGGGTTTTCGATCGTACGGGAACATACGAAACTTCTTTTTATGTACTAGCCTTAGCTTGCCTCATCGCTACCTTCACAATTTTGCTGGCCACAAAACCTGCTAAACCCAAGCACCGATAACAAACCATCATTAACAGCACCATTTAGCTCAATAACTGATAAGCAACAAGAGTCTTAAAGTTCGCCTGACTTCCAATTCGGGTCAGCACGCGTAGAATTAACGTGTTCAAGCAATTTCCATTTTGGATTCAGGCAACGCTACTTATCCACAAAGAGTTTCAATGCGAAAAATTGATGACATCGCAATCGACATGGGTCTCGATCCTGGCAAACTCGAACCTTATGGACACGATAAGGCGAAGGTTCCGCTTGATGCATTCCCTAACGTAGATGATAAGGCAAAATTAATTGTAATCACTGCAATCACGCCAACTCCTGCAGGTGAAGGAAAATCCACCACCGCAGTTGGCCTGGTGCAGGGTCTTGCGAAGATCGGCAAAAAACCGGTTTTGACAATCCGACAGCCATCTCTCGGGCCAGTGTTTGGGCACAAAGGCGGAGGGACTGGTGGAGGGAAATCAACAGTTGAGCCAGCTGTGGATGTCAACCTCCACTTTACCGGTGACTTCCATGCCATCGAATCAGCCCACAATCTGCTTGCTGCTATGGTTGACAATGCCGTTTTTAGAAACTCTATAGAAGGATTCGATGCATCCGGGGTTACATGGCGACGCGTTACCGATGCAGAAGATCGAGCATTGCGCACAATCATGACTGGTGGAGGCGGAAGGCTCAACGGTCCCGTACGTGAAACCGGATTCGATATCAATGCTGCGTCGGAAATAATGGCAATTTGCTCTCTCGCAGAATCATATAGCGACCTCAGAGATCGCATTGGAGATATCGTCGTAGGTTGGAAAAGAGACCGTAAGACACCAGTCACAGCCCGTGAAATCAATGCCGTGGGATCAATCATGGCTCTGTTGCGAGATGCAATCAAACCAAACCTTGTACAAACCTCCGAGGGACAGCCAGCAATTGTTCACATGGGACCTTTCGGCAATATAGCCCACGGCTGCTCATCCATCCTTGCGGATAACCTGGCTATGAATTGCGGTGATTACGTAGTGACAGAAGCAGGTTTCGGAGCAGATCTTGGGTTTGAAAAATTCATGGACATCAAGGTACGGCAAGGAGGTCCAGAACCTTCACTCGCAGTCATAGTTACAACAATACGCGGACTCAAATGGCATGGAGGCGTAACAATCAGTGAGATGGAATCCCCAAATCCTGAAGCCGTACGCAAAGGATCGGAAAATCTAAAGAACGCTTTACGCATTGTGAATATGTACGGCTTGCAGGCGGTGGTCGCAATCAACAGATTTCCTACTGATTCCAAAGACGAAGTGACGATGGTGAAAGAGGTAGCGAAAAGTGCCGGTGCTTTCAGCGTTCAAGAAGCTGACGGATTCATGTCCGGTGGTGATGGGATGACAGACCTCGCTACTGCAGTTGTAGAAGCTGCCAATCAACCCACCGAAGTTAAACTACTGTACGAAGACAAAGATTCATTTTTCGATAAAGTGGAATACCTGGCCAAATCCCTTTACCTATCGAGAGATGTAACCTGGGGACCAATGACCAAAACTACAGCACGACGATTCGCCGACAACGGTTGGAACTTCCCCGTGTGCATGGCGAAGACTCACCTCTCCATATCCGCCGACCCAAAGTTAAAAGGTGCTCCGACCGGCCATACACTACCGATCAGGGAACTACGTATTCTTGCTGGAGCTCGTCAAATCGTAGCTCTAGCTGGCGATATCATCACCTTGCCGGGGCTTCCATCTCAACCCAATGCGTGGGATATTGACCTTGATAGTGACAACAAAATAACTGGAATACTAAGCACCTAAGTAATTATTCCCGAGCCAAACACTTCTGATAACCGAGACACAACATGACATCTGAATCCCAGCCTGCATTTACCTGTAAAGTGTGCGCAAATGTCCTAGAACCACGTTTCTTACCATCAGCACCTCCAAGCTGTCCAAGCTGCGGAGCAGACATGGCGCCCAATCAGGCTGCCATCGACGCTCAATTGACCGTGTTTTGCCCATCCTGCCACGCGAAAAACAACGTATATGAACACGATAATTGCTCCAGTTGCGGAGCAGCATGGGGCAATTGGTCTGGCAGTGAAGCAGTCGAGCAGGCACCCGAGTCAGCTATAGAGAACGATCGCGTTCTATACAAATCCTCACGTGGGCCCGAAGGCGGAACTACCCCACGTTGGTGAACTGAGTCCACCTAAGGCACTCAATCCTTCTTATTTAAACCAGACTAAAATTCATTGGTGCGACGATTTGTAGTGCGCTGCAAGAAGGTCTTCCCCAAAATCATGTGTGAAATCACGCAACACCGAATGAATATGGTTGGCACCGTTTTGTGTATTGTCATATTCAATGAGGAATCGGGGATGTCGAATGGCGTAATAATGACCCTGACCAGCCTCTGACGGACCCGCCCACGCGAAGGTTGTGTTATCAAACCCTGAAGCTTCAAGCTCTTTCCAATAATTTGATGCAAGATCGTCAGCAGAGCGAGTAACGTAGTGCCTTACAATCTGCACAAGCTGGGTACGTTGTGAATCACTCAAAAAATCGAATCCAATCCCGGATGGGACGATATTCGGATCTACAGACCTGATATTGGTACTCAATATATCTGCTGGAGCAACGGGATCTACAACCGCCAACTTAGCCTGATCTCCATCAAGAGACATCAGTAAGGATCGAGCCCAATCTTCCTCCTCTGGCAGGGTGCGTTCTCCTTTACGCTCACCATGCTGAATGACGGCGGGGTTTGCACCGAAGAAAAGTGGAAGTATTGATACCTCTTCACCGTTTACGATATTTGCAGAAAGAGCTATATGGTGCCCTCCAACTCTGAATCCCCAGGGTTCCTCAACGCTACCTGGAACGCCAAAAACACTGAACCAGTAACGTTCCGGAGAACGCTCCCACTGCGAAACATTCTTACTAATGCCTTCCCATTCCCCAAGAATTGTCTCTAGCTCAATAATTCGATGTGCCGTAGCCAAACCTCGTTCGCTATAACCCGTTTCCATCAATACAAAAGCCGCATCGCGTTGTTCATTGGACATGTCGCTTACGAGTAACCCATTACGATCAATAGGCGTGTAAGCCCACTCATAACGCTCATGCCCAGCAAATTCAAACGATGCAGTTCGACGTTGCGCATCATCCAACGAATCAAGGAAAGCTTTTGCAGCTATGGTCATTCGTTTTACTGCATCAGAAGCTACAGATGAAATCGTTTTCGTGGCCATCACTATTCCTCGCTTTTTTAACTTCTGCAAGAACAAACTCAAATATGAATTAGGGATATTTTGTCATTGCCATCTTAATTCAAAGAGACAATTAAATGAACACCATAGTGACAATATTACCCACCCCACACGCCGAACAATTTCTCACAGGTTCCGCCTAATATCTGATCGCTCAAACCTGGTCCGATAGCAGGCTCAATACGATCAGCGATTTCCCATCCTTTGTCATAACCCGCCTGTTCAACTATGAAAGGAAAGTCTGTGCCCCACATCAATCGTCCAGCTGAATATGCGTCGATCAATTGATGAACCCATGCGAACATGTCAGCGTAGGGAAAATCTTGATTTGACGCGCGCGGAAACTCCGAGAGTTTTACGTTTAGATTCGGATGGCGAGCCATGGAAATCAGACGCTGAAATTCAGGTACTGGAGAATTATTTTCAGAAGGCACACAGTGTCCGAAATGATCGACTATAGCTGGTGTATCTGGAAACTCATCTGCAAGTGCCTCAATCTCGTCATAATTATGAGGGCTGACCAGAAAACCCACCGGTATACCAAGTTCCCCTGCACGCGCGTAAAGAGCTCTTCCAACATCACCATCCATAGTCTCTCCCTCTCTCCAAAGAGCAGGGTTAAAACGAACGCCTCTATAACCTTGGTCTACTAATTCAACTAACATCTCGACTGGATCATCTGCTTGAGGATCCACCAAACACATCCCAATAAATCTGTCCGGCCATTTCGCTATAGTGTGATTAACGTAGCTGTGATCAAAACCATGCACTATCGGCTGTACGATCAGTGATCCTGCTACGTCAGCTGCGTCCATCAACTCGAGCAAAAACTCAGCGTCACCCCGCGCTCTGAGAGGTTGTTCCTGCCCTTGTTTATACGGATATTTGTCCGGATCATGAGCCCAAACGTGGAGATGCGAATCAATTTTTTTCATGTCAGTAGATTAAGCCTCTAGAAGAATCCTGAAAACTGATACCAAATTTTATAAGTACGGTTTTATTGAGTTAGATTGTGAAGCTTACGACATCTGGACGAAATCAGAAAGCCAAGATAAATGCTGTAAATTCATTCACAACTAAGCGCAGTAATGGGCTGCTTGACTATTGATTGACTTATGAGTGGTGATACATTCCCAGCCAACTAATTAACTCAAACCCAATTCTTACTTTCACCTAGAAAACAAACCAATGATCAAGCTTAGCCTTCAATCCCTTTGCTACCGCGACACATTCAATGCCGGAAAAATATCGATGCTTGGAATCATCGATAAGGCCGCTGAATACCAAATGGACGGTGTCGATCTCCACTTCACCCATTTCGAATCAACTAATGATTCCTATCTCGAAGAAGTAAAGCGTGCCTGCTTACAACGGGGTCTACACATGTGCTATATCGGGGTGTCCAACAATTTTGGAAAAACAGGGCAGGAACTACTCGACGAAATCGAGCTTATGAAGAAATGGATCGATGTCGCCTCAAAAATGGGTATCCCTATGATCAGAGCCTTCGGATCATGGATTCCAGAGGGTGAATCTGAAGAGTCTGCATGGCCCAGGTTAGTTGCATCAACAAAAGAAGTGGCGGATTACGGAAAATCAAAAGGCGTCTACGTCGGTCTTCATAATCATAATCACGGATGCATCCCAGCAACCGGCGAACAAGTGATCAGATTGCTTGACGATGTTGATAATCCCTATTACACCCATATTCTGGATACTGGCCAGTACCGCGGTTCCCCAGGTGCATCATTCGGAGAAAGAGGGAAGGAAGATCCCCAATGGAATTTCTACGGCTCCATTGAAACATCAGCACCTCGTGCGGTGCATGTCAGAGCGAAAATTTACCGAATCGCCAGCGGCGTAGAAAAATGGCTCGATTACGATCGCATTATGCCAATAATTAAAAACGTCGGATTCAACGGTTGGATATCGGTCGTGTTCGAAGGACAAGACGAACTGGACGAACCTGCTGCGGTCCCATTAGCCAATGCGTATCTGCGGTCATTATTAACTAAGTACGAAATGTGACCCCAAAAGGCATAAATCTTGAACCCTATATACCTACAAGCGCTTTCTTTCCAGGATGTTCATGGGCCCAATGAGGACTGCATTTACGCAGCTGCGGATATGGCCGTCGAACTCGGAATCGCGGGTATAGATATAGAAGATCGACTCCTTAAGAGCTACGAACCACATTACCTTCAAGCGCTGGCACACCAAATTGAGTCACGCGGCATTAGGATCGGCTATTGTGGCCTCATTGTAGATTTTAACGCTCCAATTTCCTCGATTCCTGATGAAATAAATAGGGCTAAGTTACTACTCGACGCAATTCCATATCTCGGTGTGGAGTCAATCCGGATACCAGGTAATGGAGTCGTGGGTAGACAAAGTACTGAAGGCACATTCAACGCCGTTCGCAGTAAGTTTCAACAAGTTCTTGACCACGCAGAAGGATCAGGCGTCACGGTGTATTTACACAACCACAACCATGGGTCAGTCCCTTCCACTGGAGAACAGGTGCTTCGCTTGGTCAACGAGTTAAATAACCCTGGTCTCTCATATGTGTTAGATACAGGACAGTTTCAAGGGTCTCCAGGAGCCAGCGGTGAAGGATCACCAAGTAATATAGCTCAAGATGAGCTTTATGAATCCATTGATATGTGCGCTCCAATCGCATCAATGGTTCGAGCAAAATTCTACTTTGCACAATCAGGCCCCGAACGGTGGCTTGATTATGCACGTATAGTGACGTCATTAAAAAAGTCAGGTTTCGATGGTCCGATTTCTATAGTTTATGAACCTAAAGGAACTGTCCCTTCAACTGACGCACTGCCATTGGCTGTACGAGATCTAACCGATTTACTTAGATAAAAACAAATTACAAAATCACTGGTGAGGAAATTCATTATGGGTACCTACTACGACAACTCCATAGTTCCCGATCATCTGAAAAGAAATTTCGATGTATACGACCGGATCAAAGAACTTAACCTGGATTTAGGCTCATTTGAGAGCGAAGTTGGAAGTCTCAAAGGTGCTGGTATTTGCGGGATAATATTCCATGAGTCAGGACTTACTTATCTTTCAGGACATGGCTATGGACCTGGTCAGATGTACGATGACCCCGAGCGGATCAAGGAAGGCCAAGAAGCGGCCGAGTGGATCGCCAATTCGATGATAAAACGACTTCACTGGGGTTTAACCTGCGGCGGAGAGGGTGGTGATCTGAACGATATTATTTACACAGTAAAAGCTCTTGGGATGGTCGTCTCAACCGACGTCGCATTCAATGGCGGCCCTGCAGTGATGAACGGCTTTTCCGAAAGATGGCAATCTGTTTTTGGCGGAGGCGCTGGTGAATTTGCCATAGACGGCGAAGACCAGAGCTACTCAGGTGTACATGCTCGGAGTGCTATCGGTGGATTCACCGGACGTTTCTCGATCGAACCTGAGATCATAGTCGCTATTCCTCCCGAGCTATCCCGAGCAATCATCCAAAACCGAGGCTGGGTTTTCCCTCTTCCACCAGCGGTGTTAGAGAAAGTCACCGCCAAACAAGGCTGAATACACAACAATCGAGCGCGTTCGGTCTCCTGATAATTTCTGGCGAGGTGTAAACACGTATCCGAATAAAACATATCAACTTCACGAGAAGCTGGTTAAAAGCTGCAATTGATACGAACATGTATGGCACGGCAAAACCATTACCAATGAATACAATAATCATCATAACGAAACACCTAAACGGAGTCGCATGCGGATCCTAGTGTCAGGTGGATCTGGTCTTATAGGCCAGGCATTGATCACCACTCTACTCTCTGAAGGCCATCAGATTGTCCAATTAGTCAGGCGCAATACGAATCCCGGCGCGCTCACCGAAGAGTTTTCGTGGGATCCCGAACATGAGATATTTGACTACAAAGATGTAGGATCAATTGACATAGCGATTCATCTGAGTGGATCTTCAATTGCCGGCGCCCGGTGGAGCGGCAAACGGAAGCTGCTAATCAGAAATAGTCGGGTGCTGTCAACGCAACTTCTATCTAAGAGCCTGGGTCAAATGACAAATCCCCCTAAGTTGTTAATCGTCGCTTCAGGCATGGGATTTTACGGGGATAGGGGTGACGAGCCATTAAACGAGCGCTCAGGACCAGGAAATGGTTTCCTCGCGGATACAGCAGTGGAATGGGAATCGGCTACCAAGAATGCAAAGAAAGCTGGTATCAGAGTCGTAAATGCCCGTTTTGGTCTTATCATCTCGCGTAAGGGCGGACTACTAAAGACGCTCAAAATCCCGTTCCGATTCGCACTCGGCGGTCAAATTGGCGATGGGCGCCAATGGTGGCCATGGATCTCACTGGATGATGCTGTCAACTGTCTTTGTTTTTTGATCAAAAAAGATGATATCTCTGGCGCAGTCAATGTCACTTCGCCATCCCCTGTTCGCAACTGCGAATTAACTTCTGCCATATCTAATGTCCTTTCAAAACCAGCGTGGTTCAATTTACCAAAATCACTGATAAAAATAACGCTTGGACAAATGGGCACAGAAACAATGCTCCATAGCCAGCGAGCATTACCCAAGGTGCTACTGGATGCCGGATTCAGATGGCATTACGAAAATCTTGAAGAAATCCTCCGACGAGAACTAATGTGACCTATTCCTTGGCCATCATTTGTCGCAGTACATAAGGCAACAATCCGCCATTGCGGTAGTATTCATTCTCGATAGCAGTATCGATGCGAATAAGTGCCTCGAACTTGGTTGCTCTGCCTTTACTATCCGTCGCAGTCACGGTCACAGTTGATCCCGGCACAACAGAATTCGCTACCCCCGGAATATCAAAAGACTCGGTCCCATCCAAACCCAATGAATCCGCTGAATCCCCATCGGTAAACACTAAAGGTAAAACTCCCATACCGATCAGATTAGAGCGGTGAATTCGTTCAAAGCTCGACGCTATGACAGCACGAACGCCGAGTAGCATAGGCCCTTTTGCCGCCCAGTCTCTAGAGCTACCAGTACCGTATTCCTTGCCAGCCAAAACAATTAAAGGAACTCCTTCAGATTTGTATCTTTCAGATGCCTCGAATATCCGCATCTGATCACCGTCAGGTTGATAGATCGTCCAGTCGCCTTCAAGGCCAGGGGTCAACTTGTTTCGCAATCGGATATTCCCGAATGTCCCTCGTACCATGACGTTATGATTGCCTCTTCTGGATCCGTATGAATTGAAATCTCTGCGAGGCACATCGCTACCGATCAATAACTGTCCAGCTGGCGTACTCGGTGGAATGGAACCTGCTGGTGAAATATGATCAGTTGTCACTGAATCCCCAATCCCAACCAATACCCTGGCACCAACAATCTCAGTCCTGACTGCAGGCTCATCACCAAAATCCTCAAAATAGGGAGGCTCTTGAATATACGTCGACTCTCTATCCCACTGAAAATTAACACCTGTAGGAGCTGACAATTCTTGCCATTCAGGTGGGCCAGCGAACACCTCACCATACTGTTGCTTGAACATATCCGATGTCAGAGATTCGGCTATGGTTTGAGAAATATCGGACTGTGATGGCCAAATATCCTTCAGGAAAACATCAATCCCTTCGGAATCCTGTCCAATTGGTTCGCTGATCAAATCAATATCGACGTTCCCCGCAAGTGAGTAAGCTACGACTAATACAGGTGAGGCGAGATAGTTAGCTTTAACCTGAGGATGCACCCGACCTTCAAAGTTCCTGTTACCACTCAACACTGCAGCAGCCGTTAAATCATGATCGTTTACCGCATCAGAAACTGACTGTGGCAATGGCCCAGAGTTTCCTATGCATGTAGTGCATCCGTATCCGACGGTGTTGAATCCAAGAGCATCTAAGTCTTTATCCAAACCCGCTGCTTCTAAATACCGGGTGACTACAGTCGAGCCTGGAGCCAAACTGGTCTTCACCCAGGGTTTACGAACGAGTCCTCGTCTTAAAGCGTTCCTGGCCAGAAGCCCGGCTCCGACCATCACAGAAGGATTTGAGGTGTTAGTACAACTGGTTATCGCTGCTATAACCACCGAACCATCACCGACAGCACCAGCGTAACCATCAACGTCAACATCGTGAACATCCGACGATAAACCTTCGAATGAGGATCTGAAATTAGTTCCAATCTTACTTAACGCGATACGATCCTGAGGACGCTTAGGGCCAGCCATAACAGGCACAGTTTGCCCTAAGTCAAAATCAAGCGAAACTGTATATTCAGGCTCATTGTTTGCATCGTAAAAGAAAAGATTCTCTTTGGAATATTTTTGAACTAATTCAACAGTCTCATCATCGCGACCGGTGGCTTTCAAATACTTAAGTGTTTGGTCATCGATCGGGAAAAAGCCGCATGTCGCTCCATATTCCGGAGCCATGTTAGCGATAGTTGCACGGTCAGCTAACGGAAGATTCTCTAGTCCCGGACCATAAAATTCTACAAACTTTTCAACGACACCTTGCTCGCGAAGCATTTCCACAATTCCGAGCACTAGATCCGTAGCAGTGGCACCCTCAGGAAGGCTGCCATTCAAACGTACACCCACAACATCAGGCACCACCATGTAATAGGGTTGCCCCAGCATAACGGCTTCAGCTTCAATACCCCCAACGCCCCAACCTAAAACACCTAGACCGTTAACCATGGTTGTATGTGAATCCGTCCCAACGCAAGTGTCAGGAAATGCGAGTCGCCCACTTTCATTTTCTTCTGAAAGAACGGCTTCGGCCAGAAATTCCAAATTCACCTGATGAACGATACCCGTACCAGGAGGGACGATCTTGAGATTATCGAATGCCCCCTGTGCCCACTTCAATAATTGATACCGTTCAGTGTTCCGCTCGAATTCGCGTTCTATGTTCATCCCCAACGCGCCCGAACTCGAAAAATTATCTACTTGAACTGAATGATCGATCACCATGTCAGAACGAACAATCGGGTTGATTATCGAAGAATCCCCCCCAGCATTTTTAACTGCATCTCGCATAGCCGCGAGATCAACTGCCACTGGTACGCCAGTAAAATCCTGTAACACGACTCGCCCTGGCATATATGGAAACTCTTTGGCCATTTTCGCATCTGGCCTCCAGGATGAAACCAACCTTACATGTTCATCTGTTGCCAAGCCCTCATCAGCTTTTCGCAATGTGTTTTCAAGTAAAACTCTAATTGAATAGGGAGTCTTAGCGATTTCTATCAATCCGGCGTCTTCCAGTACTGAAATCGCGTAATAATCAACTGCACCATGTGAGGTGTTGAATGTACGCCTTGAATTAAATAATGTTGATTTTGATGACATGTTTTATTTGCGGCTTTCAAGCATTGTAAATAAAGTCTAATATCGATTTTTCAATTTGCGTGTAACCACTCTACCAGCGGTAATAGTTGTTACTGCATAACATTGTGACCGCTCTGACTGCTAGCATCCACCCTTGTACGTTTCCCGTTGCACCAAAGTGAGGCATGAAATTCAAGCTGACATCGATCCCAGAATCGCTATAGCCAAACGGACTCCCTTTTTTTACGGTTGGGCAGTTGCACTCGCCGCAGGATCGACAATGTTCGTGCGTAATGCCGCAGCCACTTTAACTATCGCAGTTTTCGTATTCCCTATGAGTGAGGATCTTGGATGGAGTCGAACATTGATAGTGGGAGCTGCTGCCGCTGCAGGTTTTATATCTATGTTCGTATCTCCACTTGCAGGATGGATACAGCAAAAATTTGGAGCCCGAGTTCTGATGAGCACATCAGTGTTCCTGCTTGGCGCAGTAATTCTCTCCCTGAGGTGGACTACCAGCCCGATTACTTTTTACCTTTTGTTCGGCATCGGCAGGCTCATATTCCAAGCCCCACTCCAGATCAGTGCGTCAACTGCAGTAGCCCAATGGTTCGTTCGATTACGCGGTAGGTCATCTTCTGTCTTAGGGGTAACACATTCAATGGGCATGGGCTTATTCCCGCTATTTGCACAATTATTCATGAACGCAAACGACGGAGATTGGCGCATGGCATGGTTCTGGATGGGAATTTCCGTATGGATCATAGCCTTGCCACTCACACTAATAGTCATGGTAAACAAACCGGAAGACGTGGGGCTGACTCCGGACGGAGATGCCCCTGAGGGCGGCAACGAATCAAACCCTTCTTCATCTCCAACCGCCGCTGAAAAAGAAATCCAGTGGACGCTAAAAGAAGCTATGCAAACTCCAGCTATGTGGACACTTGCCCTCGCAGGAGGACTGGTTTACTTCATTCATACTGGGGTAAACATTCACCAAGCTGCTTTCCTCCGCGATCACGGCATCAGTCCGTCCATAGCCGCCTCTGCACTCACCGTGATGGCAGGTGGAACAGCAATTGGCAGTATTTTCTGGGGCAACCTGCTTGATCGGTTGCCAGTTAAAGTCGTATATACGGCAACCGCTGGTTGGTTGGGCGCAATAGCCCTATTATTCCTTCTGGTAAATTCTCCGGTAATGGCGTTCACCGTGGCTCTACTTTTTGGCATTGGCCTAGGAGGTCTACTGGTAGTACCCCCTGTCGCTATAGCCCATTACTTTGGAAGAAGCTCGCTGGGAGCTATACGTGGGGCAACAGAACCTTTTGTCAGCGGCGGGCAAGCTCTTGGAGCTGTAGGCGCAGGATTAATATATGACTTAAGTGGCTCGTATCAGGGAACTTTTCCTACGTTCACGGGCGCTGCTATCATCGCTATCATCCTTTTAGTAGCAACAAGACGGCCTAACAAGCATAAGGACACAGAAACGGTTGCGGAAGGTGATAGAACCAGTTAATCTCACGCCCATATCAACATCAGATAAGAAAGGCATAGAGCTTGATCAACGGGATCCTACATCCAAAAAACGTAATTGACCAACTTGTGCGGCAGAAAGTCTCTCACTACGTAACTCTGCCGGACTCTGAAACCGCGCACATGTACAAAGCTCTTATGGCAGAACCATCGATAACCGTCGTACCAGTTGCAAGGGAAGGAGAAGCAATCCCTGTAGCTGCGGGTCTATTCCTTGCAGGTCAAAACCCGGTAATTTCGATACAAAATGCGGGCTTTTACGAAGCTGGTGACGCATTACGTGGACTGGCACTGGGTATAGGCCTTCCACTTGTAATGTTTATCGGATATCGCGGTCATAATCGAAAAGGTGACACCCCGGATTCAGCAGCTGCATTCCTTGAACCTTATCTACACCTATGGAGAGTTGATTACTTCGTTATAGAGTCAGATGATGACCTAGAGCGAGTACCTCTTGCTTTTGAACGGGCGGCAGCAACAAACCAACCATTTGCCGTAGCCATAGGAACCGAATACGCAAAAGAAGGTGTCGAATGATTACCTACGAAAACGCATGCCGAATAATCAATCGATCGCGTGGATCAGCGGTCAGCGTAACCACGATGACCCAAACTAAGTACTGGAACGAAATTTCTGAGGAACCCGACCTCGACATCGGAATATCAAATGGAATGTCAAAGGCTTCGTCAATCGCACTTGGCGTCGCCCTAGGCAAACCAGAAACAACCGTATTGTGCTTAGATGCCGACGGCTCGCTGTTAATGAATTTAGGGTCGCTCGCAACCGTGGCTGGAATGGGACCAAAAAATATGTTCCACTTTGTATTCAACAATGGAATATACGCTATAACTGGAGGTCAACCCGTACCCGCACCTGGTGTGGAATACGCTGAGGTGGCAAAAGCCTGTGGTTACTCGGCGAGTTATCGCTTCGAAGATACAGAAACGTTTGATAACAATTTGCCCAAAATCTTGCAGAGTGAAGGTCCTGTATTGATCGAACTGATCGTAAAAGGCGAGCCGCAAACCGATGGTGTCGACCAGACATGGGAATCCAATGCTGGTATGCCCAAACAACTACGAGCTTTACGAAAGCGCCTGACGGGAAAAGACGATTGGGGAGCAGGAGGACCTTATATTTAGAATAATGCTCTCCAAAACATTTCTATAAGGCCAAGATGCTTGTTAACTAATCGAAATAGAGCGTAAGAATTACTGGATCGAATTATTTGCCATCAAAAACAGGCAAAACGTAAGTTCACAGTAACGGCAATAGAACGTGCGAAGATCGCACCGCATCTCGAAACACTCTGTTATCAGCCACAGGCCCGCTACTCTCGTACGCGTTATTACGCCCCGTCTGCCAATTCCGATCCCATCTTGGAAAGCTACTGCTGGCTATAGCGACGCGAACACGATGCCCTTTTTGAAATACATGGCTTGTCGCCCACAAATCTATTTCGAATTCCATCGGCATATGAGGAATCAAAGCTATAGGGTCTTCAAACGAATCTTTGAATCTCGCTCGTAGAATACCGTCACAGATCAACATCGATGTTCCATCTGGATGGACATCGGTTACCCGAGCGACCCAATCAGTATCAATAGCGGTAGAAGAAGCATGGAGTACTGCCTTTACTGGACCGGTCACATCCAAGGCCTCTTCCAAAATATCAGTGGTATAGGTCAGAACATTATCTTCGTATCCGCGCTGGTCTCGCGGGCCATTGTCATCTCCGAGATGTCCGCCACCAAATGAACGTATAGGGTTTTCAGGATCTGATTGATACTCATCAAAAACTTCACCAAAACCGTCAGGCATAGTCCTAGATAAAACTCCATCGTTAAGAGACTGAGCAGATCCTGACCTTCCATTGGACAAGTAAAACGGAGTATATGAGATCTCGGCAGGCGGCCATTCAGAAAATTCACGCCATTTATTGACTCCCATCGTGAACAATTTGACAGGCTTTTCCTGTTCTATTCCGTTATCAATACCTTTTAACCAGTGGTCAAACCAACGTAACCTCGTCGCGAACCATCCCAATTTAGCCTGCTCGCCAAAATCTACCTCTCCAGATGTGCGCATATCCGCAGGAGAAGGATTGTGCACCCAAGGACCTATCGTTAGACGCTGACCTGATCTTGCCTGTTTATTCACAGCTTTAGAACGCATTCCAACATAATTCTCAAGCGTCCCCCGCAAGAAACAGTCATACCAACTACCAAAGTGATGAATCGGAACATCTACTCGATCATGGCTTCTGACAATACTAAATTCGTTCCAATATTCACCTTGGTTCGGATGGTCCATCCAATCAACGAACCAGTCCTGTAAATCGGCAACAGGAGGCAATGGAGAGATTGGAACGTGCTCAAGCCATTTCTGATAATCATCAGAAGCTTTGGTAAGTCGAGTTACCACTTCGTCTTCCATCCCTTCCGGAGCCAATTTCACAGCATTCGTTGAGGCATGTTTGAGCGTCCAACTGATGTTAAATCCATGTTCGAATACACCACTTCTATAAACCCATTCGATGTAGTAATCCGATGATGATTGACGGACAAACTGAGCCACAAGATGAGGAGGTTGCGTTGCAAGCATTCTGTACTGGGTCGCCCCTGAGTAAGAACCTCCAATTGTCCCGATCTTTTTGTTCGACCATGGCTGCGCAGCTGCCCATTCAACAGTGTCATATCCATCCTGGTTCTCGCCGTCACCGTCGTCTCTGAACGGATAAAACAACCCATCAGAAGCGAATCTTCCTCTGACATCCTGAATAACGGTCACATAACCATGCGAGGCATAGTATTCACCAGCTCCAAGCGATGATTCAGAAGAGGCCGTTTTATCGTAAGGCGTACGTTCAATAAGCACTGGAAACTGACCCGCTAGGTCAGGTCGCCATATGTCAGCCCGCAACAAAGTCCCGTCGCGCATGGGAACTTCTACATTGCGCTCGACAATCACATCTAAATTTCCAAGAGAATTGTTCATATTTTCTCACCACATAAAACGTAATTAAAAACTCTCAACTATTGATAGGAATGAATAATATGTTCGTTCACATCCCAGCTCCGCCGTCCACGGTGATCATTGACCCTGTAATCATCGCGGCATCATCGGTCGCGGCAAACAAAAACGCGTTTGCTATATCTTCAGGACGCTGAAGTCTGCCCAAGGGGGTCCCATCTAATCGCTTGGCATAGTTCTCAGGGTTGTCGATACTCGTATCCCAATCATTTGGGCTATGAGCATTGTTACCACGAAGAAACGGTGTGTCGACATGCCCCGGAGAAATTACTACGGATCGTATATTGTCTTTTGCGAACGAATGCGCGGCCGATCTAGTAAGCCCAATCATAGCCATCTTCTGTGCAGCGTAGCCTGGGCTTCCACCACCAGGGCGTATCGCAGCCAACGAACCCATATTCAATATCACACCTCCACCAGACCTACGCATTGAAGGAACAACTGCCTGTATTCCAAGAAAGGCACCGTTGAGGCCCACTTCCATGATCAGTCGAAATTGATCCTCTGTTTGCTCTTCGAATCCAACCCTGAAATTAGCACCAGCGTTGTTACAAAGCAGGCTGACGGATCCCAGTTCCGATTCGGTTTTTGAGACTGCTGTAGCCCATTCATCTGCATTCCTAACATCGAGATTGGTTGCAAATGCTTTGCCGCCTGAGTGAATAATTTCATCCGCTACTTCCTGAGCTTTTTCAATCCTGTTATCAGCCACGCAAACCGCCGCTCCTTCTGATGAAAATAGACGCGCTTGAGCTCCGCCCATAGCACCTCCACCTCCCGTAATAATGGCAACTTTACCCAGTAAACGATTAGACATTTTTTTCACCCCAGTGTTAACGAGCCGTCAGAGCGACGAGAAGTCTCACCACCTCCAGCTTCATATGGATGTTTCAGCATTTCATCAATATTGATATCGATACCCAAACCCGGAGCATCGGAGGGTATGAAATAACCGTCCTTCATATCCGTGACATTAGTCACAATATCTGCTTTGAAGGTTCCGGATTCTGGAATAAATTCGTTCATATCCCAATTGGGTGTAGCAGTAGCGATGTGCGCCAACGCCATATTGGCAATCGGCCCGAGAAAATGATGTGGCAAGATCCGTTGATGGAAACTTTCAGCAACAGCGGCAATCTTCTTGACGTGCGTAAAACCACCAGCGAGGCCTATATCTGGTTTCAAAAAACTGACTCCAGGCAACGTGCAGTACTCACGAAACTCCCAAAGGGTATTGTTCCGTTCTCCTACCGCTAACGGTAAATTAGTCTTCTTGCCGACTGCGCCCATGGACATCACAGAGTCGGGGGCGATTGGATCTTCATAAAAATAAGGAAGGAATTCTTCGATCTGCTGTGCAAATACCACTGATGATCCAGGATTCATGTTCCGATGGATTTCAATTCCGATATCAAAATCCCAACCAACCTCTTCTCGTACTGCCTGTACGATCGCAGTATTCTGACGGATAAGTTCTCCGTGAGCCATTTCACCCCAATTGCTTGGAAAGGGTGTCATTTTTAACGCGGTATAACCATCGCTTTTCGCCCGCCTGGCTGCTTGAGCATAACTCTCTGGGCTAGAAAGAGTCCCGACCTCACCATAAGAACCAAGCAGAACGATTCCGCGGACCCTATCGCGAACTTTACCTCCGAGAAGATCCCATACCGGAACCCCTAAACGCTTTCCCTTAATGTCCCACAAAGCCATATCTATAGCCGACAATACAGCTGTTATTGCCGGACTACGAAACGAATATTTCCTGTAGGCGGTATTCCAAATGCGATCAATATCACGAGGGTCAAGTCCCTGAATGTCACTTTTGATTCTATGGGCGATGACCTCGGTAGCGTCAGCATAACTCCAAAAATTCCCTTCACCTACGCCGTACGTGCCATCGTCGCAAGTGACGCGAACAGTCAGCCATTTAGATACGAGCCAAGTCTCTATATTCTCGATTTTCATACTCAACAGAATCCTCAATAATAGTTATTTCGGGTCAAATAAAGGAGTGTCGGTTACCGTCTCTATCAAAGACTGTATATATCCGTTGGCATATGCTTTTGCACGGTGCCCCCATTCCGTATCGCCGACAGTGTGCGGCACATGGTCGTCCATAAAAAAGCCATCAAAATCATTTTCGTAATAAATTCTCATAGCCTTGTACATGTCCACGTAACCTTTGTTAACAAAGGTCTCATGAAACTTAGGCACGGTACCAGAGACATTACGAAAGTGCACATACAACACCCGCTTACGTTGGACAAAATACTCAATCATGTCGTAAATGCTTTCCCCATCATCGCAATCAGCGCCTAGCATTTGAGCGAATGAGCCCTGACATAAAAGAATTGAGTTGTAGGGACTGTCAACAATGTCTATTAGGCGCTTGTAATTCTCAAAGTTAAATAACAATTGAGGAACACCACCAACAATCTCCATTGGAGGATCAACCGGATGCAATCCGAGTCTAACTCCATATTTTTCAGCAACAGGAGTTGCCTCTTTTATCCAAGTTTCGAGACACTCCCATGCGCTGCTCAATGAGAAATCCCAATCAATCACATTCGGCCACGCTTCAATTTCGGAGTCATAAGCAGTGCCAAGCGCTCCCCAACCTACATCCACGTGTCCTGTTCGGTAGAAACGGGGATACCGCCAACTCATGGTGTATACCGGGATACCAGCATTCCCAATGTTCTTGATAGTCTCAAGCATATTTTCAAGCTGCTCTTCAAAACGAGGCCCACCAGCAATCATGTGATGCCTCATATCAATCTGGGTGTTCTCGATTGCCGTCAACTTCAAGCCAAATTCATCAACCCTGTTTTTCACTCCCACGAGATCTACTAATTCCCATTTGCCGTCCTTAACCGGTACGGGAGGGGTATTAAGCACGACATCTTGTACGCCAAGTTGTGCCATGAAGCGAAAAGCTTCTGCATTCAAGGAACCGTTGAGACCCATACCAATCCTCATGACACAGATCCATTCTCTATTTGGCTCATACGGACTGGTCCGCCATATTCCTGTTCTTTAGTAACTGATTCAATAAGACCCTGGATATAGCCTTGGGCAAATAACCTCGACCTATAACCACCTACATTTCCGGGAAAATCCGTATCGTCAGAAAGCATCGGGCAATGGTCGTCCATAAACGTGCCTGTGTACCCAGCATCACGATAAACCCGCATAATCCGCTTCATGTCAACATAACCTGTATTGATGAACTCTTCATTGAAGATAGGAATTTGACGATTAACGTTGCGGAAATGAACGAACAAAATCTTATTTTCACGAACGAAGTAATCAACCATGGCATAAATGTCCTCCCCCCCCATTTCACTAAACGTACCCTGACAAAACTCAATCGCGTTGTAATCGGATGGATAGATGCTCAACAATCTCTTGTAGGCATCAAAACTACGCAATAATCCAGGAACTTTACCGCGTTCGGGCATCGGTGGATCGTCAGGATGGATACCGCATCTAATGCCTTCTTCCTCAGCTAAAGGAGTTAAAGCCTTAATCCAGTATTCCAGGTGCTTCCACATCGCTTCTTCATCCTGACTATCAGGAACACCTGGATACCACTCAGGATCTTCACTGCGAATCGAATGATCATAGGCCGTTCCATATGCACCGCCTCGAATTGAAACTGGAGCGGTTCTCCATACGCTGACAGGCATCCATTGATAACCCCATATTCGTATCCCAGCTCGAGCCATATCTCGAACATGATCAAGCATTTCTTCAATTAACTCGTCCCGCCGAGGACCACCGAAAATAATGTCAGAATACTCAGGAAAAAGTGAGAATCCTCCTTCAACGCCTTCGATATTCAAACCGAACGATTTCACCCTACTTATCAATGCAAGGTAATCTTCATAGTCTGGACGTTTTTTGCGCTGTAACGGCTCTTTCGAACCCGGCAGGGTCTTGGTGCCCGGCCCTGTGTAAATTATGAGATTTTCAACTCCGTACTGAGCTGAAGTACGCATAACCTCATCGTCTACCGAACTAACTGCCCAAGACTGACGCATTTCTACTCCTTAAATTGATCGATCATCCGTCAAAACCTCGCTGCATGCCACGGATATAAGCAACTTGCCCCAGATGCTGGGATTCTTCGGCAAGAATATGTCCAAGGATCCAACCGATATTAAATGATTCATCTCTATACGAGGCATAAACATCACGATCCAAATCAGATTCATTTAGCTCGTCAATCATTCCAAGCAAAGACAAATGTGCAGCATCAAAATAATCGAGTATCAGGTCTATATCTACTGATGGAAAGTTACGCACTTGATCCGGTGTCTCTCCACGACCATATCGCTCTTCTGGCATCCCAAGTCGCCCTGCCCAACCATCTCGAATCCAGAGTTCGTCATTACCAAGAACTGTAGAATTGGCCCATCGGTCAGACACGCGAGCCATGTGCCAAACTGTCCATAGAATGTGATTTGACTCTGCACTAGGTTGCCAGAGCAATTCCTCAGCCGTAAGACCATCAAGAGTCTGTTTAAGCTTCCCGTGATACTCGTTCAGCCCACTTTTTATCGGATCTCTAAACGAAGCCATTTATATATCACCTTTTCAGCCATTCAAACCACGAATCATTCCACGCACGTACGCTATCTGACCCAAATGCTGCGACTCTTCCACCACGACATGACCGAGTATCCATTCCAAGTTTACTGAACGCCCTCTCCGGACAAATTCCTTCCCTAAGTCATCATCATCCAGACCATCAATCACACTCAATCCACTCGACCGAACCGCTTCAAAGTAATCCATAAGATCGGCAACTGCAACTGCAGGTAATGCCCTAACATCATCGGGTGTATCGCCATAACCATTATCCTCAGCGTCGATACCTGTCTTTACCGACCATCCACCTGAACTCCACACCGTATCGTTCCCACCGACAACACCGTTGATCCAGTTGTCTTCAACACGTGCCATATGCCAGACGAGCCAGATGATCGTGTTCGACTCCAACCCAACCTGCCAACGTAATTCCGGTTCAGTCAGACCATCGAGTTTTAATTTCAAATCTTCCAGATACTCCGACATAGCACTCTTTATTGAGTCCTTGAATAAGCTCATGCATTTTCTCCGTCTGGGTTAAGATCCAACAAACCGGACTCATAAAATGTCATCGTGTGACCTTTGAGTCCAAATAAGTTCGTAATAAACATCAATCATTGCTAACACTCACGCATCATCATTGTTTGGTGACAGCCTCAATCATCGCCTGTATGTAGCCGTTTGCAAACGCACGCCCTCGATGCCCCCAATCAGTGT
>ENA-UPTF01000073-UPTF01000073.1-marine-metagenome-genome-assembly--contig:-NODE-73-length-65142-cov-6.078798_pt1 | contig 65142 bp, 49 predicted proteins | sample MGYA00238166_ERZ767019 | MGnify/ENA primary metagenome ERZ767019 (study PRJEB28930, sample SAMN06266391) | marine metagenome | isolation source: Sea water from 250 m depth | place: Atlantic Ocean | study... | reverse complement strand
GAGAAGGATTCGAACCTCCGAAGGCATACGCCGGCAGATTTACAGTCTGCTCCCTTTGGCCGCTCGGGCATCTCCCCTCATTATCAATCATATTAAACAGATTAGTATGCTTGACGAATATTTACGAGCCACCGAGAGGACTCGAACCTCCGACCGACTGATTACAAATCAGTTGCTCTACCAACTGAGCTACGGTGGCAATTCAATTCTTTGAAAATTTTCAATTAACTTATTTTTGCATAATTTTATCAATACCCAGAAATAAAATTTTTATATCATATTTACTGAAGGCAAATGATAAACGTGCAAAGCCTCATAATTTACAGTATAAATATTATTACTGACAATTAATTTCATTAATGATATCATTATTTTTTTATTCAACTTTGTAGTGCAGTAGTGCAAAAAATAAAATGAGATGAGATGAGATATTAAATACTAACTTCTATTATTTTACTTATTAATTGATTGAATGAGCGTCCTGAATTTTTTGCAGCAATCGGCAATAAGCTTGTTGATGTCATACCGGGAAGAGTATTTAATTCTAAAAAATGATATTCACTATCATCTAATATGAAATCTAACCTACCGTAACCACTGCAGCCCAAGATTTCAAAAATTTCTACACTATCTCTTTTAATTTTTTTAGTTAGGCTTTTATCAACATTTGCTGGGCATAAATACTTACTCATTCCGGGACTATATTTACATTCATAATCATATATTTGATGCTTTGGTACTATTTCCACAATAGGTAATGGCTCCCCATCTAAAATACCAACAGTAATTTCCCTACCTTTTATATAATTTTCGATTAAAATATTCCTATCATATTCACTGGCAAGGCTTATTGCTCGTTCGAGCGCATCTTTATTTTCTACCATAGAAAGCCCAAAGGTACTACCCTGCGCATTCGGTTTAACAATACATGGAAATTTAATTTCACTTAATTCAATATTCTTATCTATAAGAAACCAATCCGGAGTCAAAAAATTATTTTCCCTAACTATTTTCTTACTTTGATCTTTATTCATACATATTCTGGAAGCATCAGAATTTGAACCGGTATATGAAATATTATATTTTTCTAGCCATGATTGGATAGTCCCATCTTCACCGGTTGTACCATGTAGTGCGTTAAAGACAATATCTGAGAATTTAATTTTAGCCAATAAGGATTTATAATCATCATAAAACTCAATCGGAGTTGCTGTATAGCCCAGTTCTTTGCATGCTTTTATCACAGCTGACCCTGTCTTTATTGAGACTTCTCTTTCAGCGCTAGCGCCACCCATTAATACAGATACCTTCATTTTGTCAATAATTTTGCTCCAGTTAAAATATTTTTTGAGACATAAGTTGGTTCATTGTGCTCACTAAATCTACTATGATGACTTTCACCATTTCCTGTTAAAACAAGCATAGAATCCATACCTAAATTATTTGCAGGCTGGATATCCGATATTGAGTCACCTATCATTAAACAATTTGATAAATCAATGTTATAATCTCTAGCCGCATCTAAAAACATACCAGTTCCAGGCTTTCTTCTATTTGTGGCATGGTCAGGGTGATCAGTGCAATAATATATTTTTAATAGTGGTAATTTATTTTTTTTTAATTCATTCATAATAAAATCATTTATTCTGAATAGATCATTTTCCTTAATTAGCCCCCTACTAACGCCAGACTGGTTAGTAATAATAATAAACTTATTGGTAATAGACGCAAGCAGCTTGAGAGCGCTAATTGTGAATTCGTAGAATATAAAATCTTTTAATTTAGATATATAACCTGGGTCATGATTGATGGTCCCATCCCTATCAAAGAAAATACAGTCATACTTTTCCATTATGAATTTGCCTTATTTTTTATCTCACTTATTTTAAGCCCGCTAATTATAAAATATATTGAACCGACAATTAAATACGGAATATAATTTGAAGCGTGGGATACAATTGCGTATGTCAATGCCTCATCCTTTGTGACAAAATAAAGCAACATTAAGGAAAATGTAATACCAGCTTCATAGGTACCTAAACCACCAGGTAGAGCTGGTACAGCAATTATAATTGCCCCCATTATAAGCATGATAAAAGCTCCTGACAATGTAAGATATATTTGACAAGACTCGAGCAACCATAATGTCATAAGATAATAACAAGTCCATATCAAAAAAGTAGATATAATAATTCCCCAAGTGTGTTTTGTATTTTTTATTGCATCTATTCCATCGAATATTTTTTTCATCACAGATACTAGTAAACTTCTAAGCGATTCATTTAAAAAACTCAAAGCATTAATTAATTTTTCCCAATTAATTTTTCTTAAAATAAGAATAAAGATGGTAAATAAAATTGTAATAACTGCAAATGCACTGACCCAATAATTAATTGTAGTATTTTCGATTGACAGCCAAGGCAAAGATATAATTAGAAGTAATAAAACAGTCAACGCATCTAAAATCCTTTCTATCATTATTATGCCAAACGATTCAGAGGTTGTTATTTTATTACCCTGCGATATGGAATAAGCTTTTAAAATTTCACCAAAGCGAAAAAATAATATTCCATTACCAAAATAACCAATCATGGTAGCACTAAATAGATGATGCAGTGATATATTTTTATCTAAAGGATATAAAATATATTGTAATCTTTTTGCTCTGAAAATGCAAGCGACCATAAGAATTAAAATTGCTGCAAAAAATTTTGTTAAATCCATTTTTAACAACCGATTAAATAATTCATTAAGGTCTATATTATGAAAAGCAAAATATAGACCTATAGCACTGACGGTAATTAACAATACTATTTTAAGTACTTTACCCACGGAGGTCTATTATTTCAAATCTATTCAAATCAAAATCAGGCTTTGTATAATTTTCTATGGCTTCGATAGATAATACCATAATTGAAACATTCTGATTGTAATCAATATCAAGCTTAATCATTTTTATTAATCCAGTATCTTGATCAAATTCAAAAGAACCAGAATAGTCTAAATCAGGAATATTAAATTTTTTGACATTACTAGCATCAGACTCATCTAAAAATTCTATATACTCTTTTCTACCAGATAAAATATCAAGTATGGTGAGTTGTCCTTTCTCAATAGAACTATATACAACTTGATTTGTTTCATGATTAATGGTAGTAACTAAACTATCTTTAACAATCATTTGAAATAATAACGAGTCATAAACATAATTCTTTTCCCCAATCAAGTAAAATGAGCCGGAGGATCGATAAGAATTGTCAAACTGTTTTTGATAAAAATCAATCTCCATTTTAACTATATGGTCCTGATTTAAAAAACTATAGAAGGTCTTAAGCGGGCTGGTTTGGCCAAGCAATAGAGCAATGGAATAGATCCATACTAAGAATATTTGGCGCATTTTTTAATTATTCTTTTATTATCTCTAAATAAGTTTCATCAACCAATACTTCTCTTGCTTTACTGCCGGTGAATGGACCAACAATCCCTGCTTGCTCCATCTCATCAATAAGCCTAGCCGCCCTAGAGTAACCAACTTTTAATCGCCTTTGCAGTAGCGAGATCGATCCTTGCTGATGCGTAATAACTAAAGAAATAGCATCCTGAAATAATTCATCATTAGATCCTTCATTCTGATCGCCATATTCATTAACCAATGACTCCCTTACTGAAGGAAGGATTACTTCATCAGTCTTTGGCTGTTTTGAAATATGATTCATTATTGATTCAATCTCTTCTAGCGTTAAGAAAGCATTGTGCATTCTAAAGACATCGGAGCTTCCTGTACCAAGGTGCAACATATCTCCTCGTCCTATTAGTTTGTCTGCCCCCGGTTGATCAATTATGGTTCTAGAATCAATTTTACTTGCAACTTGAAATGCAATCCTGGATGGAAAATTAGCTTTAATAACACCTGTAATAACATCTACTGAAGGTCTCTGCGTGGCAATCACTAAATGTATTCCGACTGCCCTAGCAAGCTGTGCTAATCTGGCTATTGGCGCCTCAACATCTTTCGCTGACAACATCATTAGATCTGCTAATTCATCAACCACAAGTACTATATACGGCATAATACTTTCGCCGCTTTTTTCCATTTTTTCATTATATTCTGTAATATTTCTAACAATCGCATCAGCAAGAACATTATACCTCCTATCCATTTCTTTCTCGAGGGCTCTTAGTGCAAGTATTGCGTTATCAACAGATGTAACTATGGGCTCATTGATATCTTCCATTTTCAATAGGTGATAGCCTTCCAAATTTTTAAATAACGTCATCTCTACTTTTTTCGGGTCTATCATAACAAATTTGACTTCATCAGGAGTTGCATGATATAAAATGCTACAAATTATGGTGTTAATACAAACTGATTTACCAGAACCTGTTGTACCTGCAATTAGTAAATGAGGCATTTTTGAGAGATCAAGAGTACTTATTTCTCCAGAGGTTGTTTTACCTATTGCTAATGTTAACATTGAATCTGATTCAGCAAATTCAGGACTATTTATAACAGATTTAAAAAAAACAGTTGCCGGGTTGCGGTTAGGGATTTCTATTCCCACGGATGATCTTCCTGGGATAGGCGCAATTACTCTTACACTACTAGCTTCCATAACCCTAGCCAAGTCATCAGCCAACTGAACAAATTTATTTACTCTAACTCCCTCAGCAGGCTCAACTTCAAATAATGTAATTACAGGGCCTGGATGAACATTTACAACTTTCCCTTCAACCCCATATGTAGCAAGTGATTGAGTCAAATAATTCGCTCTGTCAACTAGCTCATCTCTGTTTAACGTGTCTGAAACATTAATAGGCTCAGATAATAAATCTGACGATGGTAATCGATATTTTCTTTTAGGCTTTTGTCTATCATCAACTTGATCTATATCGATCTCAGTATTTTCTGCCATTTTTTCGATGTTCAGCTCCTCAATAGGTTCGACAGATTCATTTTCCACTTCAGATTTTATATTATTAGGTGGCTGTTCGATTCCTTCACTATCTTTATTAATATGCTCACCAGCATCAATTTGAGGATCCTGTCTATCAGCGGTTTCTATACTTGCTTCACTAATATCTCCCTTATTGTCACTTACCTCTTCTAAAGAACCTTCATTTGAAGATTTAGCATCATTTTCAATTTTAATTTTTGATTTTAATTCCTGTGTATGTTTTCTCTTTTCCTCTTCTTTAATAACCTTTTTCCGAGTATTTAAATAATTAGTTTTCCATAAAATAATTTTTTCTTTAAAAGCGATAAGTGGTTTATAATAATCAAGATCAAAATATGCTCTAATTAGCATTAAATAGCATGCAATCAAAAATAATATACAACCATAAATGCTAAACATATCTATGGCCAGATCAGCAATGAGACCCGCCAATACTCCTGAATAGTGGAACTTCGATGGGCCAATATCATATTGAATAGATATCACACCTATCGATATTGATAATAGCGTCATAAATAGACAACTATATAAAGTGACTTTAATGGGATGCTCTTTATCTATTTTTGAGAAGAATACCCACCCCCAGAATAGTCCAAGTGCTGGTAAGATGAAAGATACATATCCAAAGCCTAATTTTATGAATGCGTGTGCGACTACAATACCTAAGATTCCCATTGGATTATTTATATCAACTGAGGGTCTTATAGAGGGTTCCTCACTCGGGTCATAACCCAGGAGGCTAACAAATATGAAGACAGATATAGCCAATAAAAGTATACCTAATATTTCTAACCGTCGATCTTCTTGAATTGAAGGTTTCTTTAGCATGTGGAATTAATGCATAAAATAAGAAAAAATAACTAAAATTTATAGCAAGATCTTTAATATTTTACATCAACTGTGCAAACTCCCATCTTTATAAAAAGGTGCCTTGACTATTTGCGCTCGCTTTAATTTTCCTCTCACATCAATCTTGATATTAGCCCCTATCTCATAATATGATTTATCTATATAACCTATGCCAATACCTTTCTTTAGACTGGGGCTCATCGTTCCGCTAGTAACATTACCAATGGATAAACCACCATAAATTACCTCACACCCAGATCTTGGAATGGCCCTGTCTAACATTATAAAACTGAATAGGGTTTTATTTATTTTATTTTTTTCTGTTACAATCGCTTCTCTACCAATAAAATCACTTTTATCTAATTTAGTAAGCCAGTTTAATCCAGCTTCTAGCGGGTTAATTGTTTGATCTATATCATTTCCATAGAGCAGATAATTCATTTCTAACCTCAATGTATCTCTACAACCTAAGCCAGCCGGAACCAAGCCATCATTCTTGCCCGTTTCAATTAATGCTTCCCAAATTGCATTTATATAGTCAGTTGAGGCATAAATTTCATACCCTAGCTCACCTGTATAGCCAGTACGTGACAATAAAACTTTATGTCCTATAATTTCTATTTCATCAATAAAATGATAGAATGGCAAACCAGATATATCTTGCTTAATTATTGATTGTAAAACTTTACGCGAAAATGGTCCTTGGATTGCGATTAGCCCGATTTCTTGACTTGAATTTTTTATTTGAACATCATTAATTAAAACAGATTTTAACCATTGAAAATTTTTTTCAATATTTGAAGCATTTACCACCATCATAAACTCATTTTCTTTTTTATAAATAATTATATCATCTATAATCCCACCATTCAGATCGCACATGACAGTATACTGTGCCTGACCAGATTTTAATTTAGATATATCATTAACTGTAACTAATTGGATAAATTTTTCAGACTCTTTTCCTGATACAATTAACTCACCCATGTGACTAACATCAAATAATCCGGCTTTCTTACGTACACTTAAGTGCTCATCTACTATACTAGTGTAGTAGACTGGCAATAAATAGCCTGAAAAAGGTATGATATTATTACTATTTGATCGGTGCCAATCATAGAGTGATGTCTTAACCATTTAATTATGCATTAAGACGTTTTAATGCTGTCTTAATTATAGTCTCAATATTCTGCTTATTGTCATCTTTACCATTGGCTATATGGTCTAATACTTGTTTTGATTGTTGAGAACTGTAGCCAAGTGATAAGAGGGCATTTAATGCATCATCATATAACTTGGAATTAAGTTTATCACTAAATCCTAGAGAGCCTTCTTCAATCTTAGTAAATTTATCTTTCAGTTCTACTATAATTCGTTTTGCTGTCTTTGCGCCGACTCCAGGGATAGAGGTTAAAGAAGCTATATCACCGGAAATAATTTTGTCTTTAAGCTCATCAGGAAGAATTCCACTTAATATTGTAATTGCAAGTTTTGGGCCAATACCGCTGATTCCAATAAGCAATAAAAAAACTTCTCTCTCAAGTGTAGAATGAAAGCCATATAGATCAAGAGCATCTTCTCTAACATGCAGATATGTATGTAATAGTATTTTTTGCTCAAGCTTAATCGTATTGATGGTATTAGTCGTAGACGTGATTTTAAACCCAATACCACTAACCTCTATAACAACAAAATCTTTATGTTTCGCAATTAGATTACCGCTTACTTGATAAATCATATAATCTGGTAATTATTAATAAAGCATAAACCCACTGCCATTGCGTCAGTTATATCGATAGGTTTTGGCAATTCTTTTAGATTTAATATTTGTGAAACCATATACTGGACCTGTTCTTTTGTTGCAGAACCGTTTCCACATATAGATTGCTTAATTTTCCTTGGAGCAAATTCATAAATATCGATATCAGACTTAGCGCCTGACAACATTATTACAGATCTCGCCTGCCCCAGGGTGACCGCCGACTTTACATTTTTGCTATAAAATGAATCCTCCATGGCCATAATAGTTGGACTAAACTTACTAATAATAGACGACACTTCATCATGAAGATGCATTAAACGCTTCTCTATACGATCTTTTTTTAACGGTCTAATGGCTCCATATGCAACTAGTCTTGTTGTAGACTTAAAAAAATCTAGTATGCAAAACCCTGTTATTACAATTCCTGGGTCTATTCCTATTATTCTAATCGTATTCAATTTGAATTATTTTCAAGCATTCGAATTAATTAAAAAATTAGAGTATACTTGATTTACATCATCATGGTTATCAATTGTTTCCATGAGATTAATTATTTTTTCTTGGTCTTCTTCGTTCACGGCCTGAGTTGACTTAGGAACCATTATTAAATCTGCAGATTTTATACTGTATCCTTTTTTTTCTAACGCATCTTTTGAATTTAAAAGTTCACTCTGATCCGTAGTGACAAGCACACCACTGTCAACTCTTTCAAAATCATCTGCACCACTGTCAACTATGTCATCGAGTAGATCTTCTTCATCACCAATAAATTCAGATATTAGAATCTCCCCCTTCCTTTCAAACATCCATGCGACACTTCCCGGCTCAGCAAGATTGCCATTATTTTTATTTAAAATATGCCTGAGCTCTGAGACTGTCCTGTTTTTATTATCTGTGATTACTTCAATGAAAATAGCAATGCCATTTGGCCCATAACCCTCATATGACATTTCTTCATAATCTATTCCATCTAATTCTCCCGTACCTTTTTTAATTGCACGTATTATATTATCCTGGGGCATATTATTTGAACGAGCATTTGAGACCGCCTTTCTTAAACGTGGGTTTGAGTCTTGATCGTTACCACCTAGTCTAGCAGCTACAGTTATCTCTTTGATAATCTTTGTAAATATCTTTCCTCGTTTAGAATCTTGTGCGCCTTTTCTATGACGTATATTTGCCCATTTACTATGTCCAGCCATATTTTTACTTTGTCATATCAATTTTAGTTCGTACAATCCACGAATCTTTAGCTCCCAAGCGCTTTATGGCAGATATTGCTTTTTCTGCTTTTTTTCTATCAATATAGTTCCCTATCCTTAGTTTATATAGTGGTGTTTCAAAATCAATGTAAACAGTATCACCTAGAATATTTTGAAAACGCTTTGCTTCTGCGCGCGCAATTGAACTGACCATTGATTCAAAGATCTGTATGCGAAAGCCCTCCTTAACTTTTGACTTCAATTGTTTTATTGAGTCTAAAATAAATATGTGATTCCCAGTAAATATCTTATTAATTACTATCGGAAATTGAGGGGGGTCTTCCTGTATACTATTCATATCAAACCAGAATAGTGAATCAGCATCCTGAGCGGATATAGTAATGAATAATATATTAAATAATATTACTTTTTTAATCATAAGAAACGAATTTTCTCTAATGGTATCCATGCTCTATTTCCATCTAGCAAGATTATTTCCAACCAAATTTTTTGAACTTGGCTTAGTCTAACAATTGTTCCTTCATTAATCTTGAATAAAATTGAATTGTCACCATAAAAAGGCCCAGAATAAGCATCAACCTCATTATCAATAATTATACCAAGCTTATTATCATTTTCATCAAAGAACCTATCTAATATTATCCCATGTTCAATTGTAACTAAAACGATAAGAAATAGTATGGATCTTTCAAGAATAAAATTATTAAATATGTAAATTCTCGAAAGTAAAAATAATATAACTGTAATAAATATTGTTATACTGCCAATCATCAGCCACTCTTTTAAAGTGAAGCTTGATTTAATTTTCAAATATAAATCAACTAGAAAAAACTCTTCTGGAAGTATAATTCTATCTTTAATCCGGGCATTTACAATTTCAAGATTATGTATTAAATCTGAACTCCTCGGATCCATCTTCAGTGCTTTATGATATGCCCAAATAGATTGACCGATTTGGTTTTGCCTGAAATATGCATTGCCAAGATTATAGTAAAGGTTACTACTTTCCCAGCCTTCTGATAAAATATTTTCGTATATCTCGATTCCCTCTAAGTACTTTGTACTATTATATAATTTATTTGCGGCATTAAACTTTTCATCTATATTTTGTGAGGATACATTTGAACAAAGAATAAAGATAGTAAATAGAATCCTCATTTTATTTGTCCATCAATTTTTTCTAAAAGATCTATTGTTTTTTGCTCAATATCAGTCTCACTATTGTCTTGCATCCGCCCATAATAGGATCCATCACATACTTTTAGATGATGTATTAACTCATTTAATAGTGACTCATCTAAAATATCACGCAACAAGTCCTCAACGGTAATTGGATCAAGATTATCAGAGGTCAATTGGAGTTTATCTTTTAAATATGAAAAAATTATTTTTGAAGCAGGGAGTGATAATTCTTTGCTACGATTACTAATCTTTTTACGTGCGGTTGATAGCGCTTTTCTAGATATCCTTGATGACTTACTATTTAATCTGTAACCAAGAAAAGAATTAAAGACTAGTGGTGCTGGAACCAATGAAAATGCAAACATATATATACAAATAATTATAAAAAATGAATCTTCTCCGATTTTTTTCCACACTGGTTCGCCAGTGCGAATATAATTTATGTCTCTTTTTAAGAGCTCAATTTCCTTTTTTGATAGCCCACTATTATCAAGAATACGACCTTTTCCTTTTTTAACTGGTATGATTGTAGGTGCCGTACTAATTTTTTTCCATTTTTCAATATTAGGATCAAAATAGATCATCGATATTGGTGGAATAGAAATTTTTCCAGATATACGCGGTACCAAAATATATTCCCAGCTCATCGTCCCTGACAGTGCATCTCGAAAAACATTCTTTTCAAAATTTTCTTTTGGTGGGAATTGGTCTAATTGATCAGAAAAATTGAATTTAGGTAGTGTAAATAATCCCAAATTTCCTGTTCCATTGACACTAACTCTAAAAGTGATAGCCTCATTTACATTGGTTGAATCTCTGTCAATTGAAGTTGCTATATTAAAGAGCCCTACTGCTCCAGTAAATCCACCTGGCCTTGGCTCAGGAAAATTTTTAATTGATACCGCTCTCTCAGGAGAACGTAAAATTTTTGTTTCTGTTTCAGTAAAAAATGAGTCAAAAAATGGATCAAAAAATGGATCTCTATTTCTTCTAGATCTTTTTTTCTGAGTCTGTATTTTTATCACCAGTGGTTTTATAGTATATTCACTTCCAGAGATAGGAAAAAGAGCCACTTTGTATAATGTGCCAACTTGATACCTGACACCGTTTAAATCAACTTTTTTAAATTTAATTTGATTTGGTCTATACAACTCTTCAGTCCAGAACCCAGAAAACTCTGGAACCTCAAAAGGCTCGATAGATATTTCCACTTTTCTATAAATCTTGTACAAAAGAGTAATCTGTTCCCCTAGGTATACTTCCTGCTTATCTATTTCAGAAGTAATAAAAACATCACGGTCTAATTGTTTTTTCTTTGTTCCGGTAACCTGAATTATTATTGGACTAGTTTTATATTTTTTGTTACCAACTAAGATAGTTAAAGCTGGGATAGTTAGTTTTCCAGATTTTTTTGGAGATATAGACCATGACATGATTCTTGAGTTTGTTACACTACCATTTACCCATTGCATACTAGTTTGTTGACTGGGGCCACTAATAACAGAAAAATCTTTTGATATTTGTCCCATCTTTACATCACCAAAAGAATTCGCATCTTGTAATTCTATTTTATAATTAATTAGATCATTTATAGAACATTTATTCTTATCAACATACGCTTTTACTTGTATACAGTAAGCGACCGACATATTAAGTATGATATATAGTATTGCCTTATACACTATGTTTACCAGTCCTTATCAAATTTGAATGATTTTGTTTTTAATATTTTTTGTTTTTGATTAATCTTTTCTTGATCCTTTAGCGCATTTAATATTGCCTCTGCCTGCATTAATTCATCAGATTTATTTTCATTTTCTTCAAACTGCTGATCATTTGTATTTTGGTCTGTTTCCTCAGTCTGAGGTTCATCTTGTTTCCTTGCGCCATTTTCTGCCATTTCATTCTTATCTTCTTCCTTATTTCCATTTTTATCTTGTTCAGAATTAGATTCGTTTTCTTGACTATTATTTTCATCCTCTTTATTTGACTGATCCTGATTTTGTTCGCTCTCTTCGTTCTGATCATCATTATTTTCTTTATTCTGGTTATCTTCTTGCTTTTGATTCTGTTTCATTTGATTTTTCAATAGTTCATAATTTATTTTTGTATCCATATCGCTTGGATTTAACTCTAATGATTTTCTATAAAATGACAAGCTCTGTTCTATCTCGTTTTTGTCTTGTAGAATTCTGGCAATATTATAATAAGATTTTGATCTTAATGCTTTATTGTCTGTATCTATTGTATTTCCAAAACTATTTAATGCTGCATCAATATCATTTTGGTAATACGCGCTAGAGCCTAAACCAAACATAGCCGCTTTATCATCATCTCTTTGATCAAGTACAGATTCATAATATTTTCTTGCCTCATTATATTTCTTTTCTTTAAATAATTTCTGTCCCTTATCTTGGCTAAACAAACCTGTAAAAAGAATGAATAGAAAAATAAATTTATTATAGATCATTTTCGACATATCGAATTCTAGTTGGCACAATTAAAGAAATTGTAAATAATAGAAATGAAACAAATGCCAAAGGCTGATAACGTTCCTCATATTCTGAATATTCATGAGAATTTATCGCCCTTTTCTCCATTGAGTCTATTGCCTTATTTACATCAGTATGGTTTTGACCATTATTTGAAAAATGAAAAAATTTACCATTACCTGCACTAGCAATGTCTTTTAAAATATTCTTGTTAAGGATGGATGTAATTAGCTTACCACTGTTATCCCTTTTGTATTCAATCTGGTTACCATTTTGTGATACTATTGGTATCAAACTTCCTGTATTTGAACCAATACCTATAGTATGGATCTCTATGCCCATCGATAACGCTTTTTTAGCTAAAGCAATCGCATCTCCTTCATGATCCTCACCATCTGTAACTAAAAGAACTACTTTATATTTATCATCGTCTTTTGAGACCAAGTCTATTGCCTTTTTCATCGCAGAACTAATTGACGTGCCTTGATTTGGAATCATCCTTGTATCAATCGCATGTAAAAATAGTAAGGCTGCCTCATAGTCAGTCGTTAGAGGCAAATACAAATGACTTGTGCCGGCAAATACTATCATTGAAACACGGTCACCTCTTAAACCCTGTATTAACTTACTGATTTCAAATTTTGCTTTTTCTATTCTTGATGGCTTTATGTCCTGCGCATCCATGCTTATTGAGGTATCGAAAGCAATAACAAGGTCAACTCCTTGCCTCTCTACTTTTCTAATTTTTGTACCAAACTGCGGACCAGCCGCTGATAGGATTAAACAAAAGAATCCTGACATAAATAAAATGAACTTCAATCTATGTTTATCATAATTAAACCGGCCGTAATTATGTTCTTTTATTCTTGATATTGCGTTAGGAAAAATTTGATCTTTTTTATCTCCATATATTTCTGTAACTACCAATAAGATCATTGGAACGAATAGAAATAGAAGCCATATATTATTAAAAGTCATTATGTTTTCACTCTAAATAAATATTTTTTTATTATCATATAAAAAAACACAATAATAATCGCTGGTATTAAAAACCAAGCATAAAGTTCTTCATATTTAGTATAATCATATACTTCTATCTCTGAACGCTCTAAGTTATCAATCTCTCTATATATATCAGAAAGAGCATCTTTATCAGCGGCCCTAAAGAATTGTCCCCCGGTTTTCGAAGATATTTCTTTTAATGTTTTTGTATCAATCTCATTTCGAATCAGACCTCTTCCAGGAATTCTAGAGAAAGACTGGTCTGTACCAGCAGCTATTGTATATATCTTAATATTAAACTTATTTGCAATGGTTGCAGCTGTGGCTGGGTCTATCTCTCCAGAATTATTGCTGCCATCTGACAAGAGAATCATTATTTTACTTTTGGATTTACTTTCTCTTAATCGATTCGTTGCATTCGCTATTGCCATCCCTATCGCGGTACCATCATACTCTCGGTCAGCAACATTGATTTCGTCAATTAGATTATTTAATACTTCAATATCTACTGTTAACGGGCATTGTATAAAAGACTGACCGGCGAATACTACTACACCTATTCTATCACCATTCCTAGATGAAATAAATTCTTTAGCTGTATTCTTTACTACTTCTAAACGATTTGGCGAAAAATCATCTGCCAACATACTGCTTGATATATCTAGCACCAGCAATATGTCTATAACATTGATTTTTGTTTGGCTAAGTTTATCTACCTTTCGTGGCCTTGCTAATGCAATAATTAGTAATAATAGAATTAAGAATTCGAATAATTTTAACCACCTATATCTTAATTTTCCTCTATATTTAATTTTATCAGAAAAGAATTCTTCAGATGAGAATAATATTGTTGATTCTTGATTTTGCCCATATCTATTATAGTATATCAGCAATAAAGGAAAGATTGCAAAAAGCAACAAAAACCAAGGGTGCTGAAAATCCAATTTATCTAATTATTTTTAATTAAAGATATTATAATAACGACAAAAATTTAATTTTGTTCAAATATATATTACAAAATGATATGTATAATCTAAAAAAATACTATTCTTCAGAATCCTTTTCTAGTTTATCCCCAGAATTAGTTTCTATTCCATCAATAATTTCTTTTTTACTAGAATCTACTGCATCCCTGAATTCATTGATACCCTGGCCCAAACCTCTAGCTAGTTCAGGCAAACGTCTGGCCCCAAATAGTATTAATATAACTATCAGAATTAACAGAATTTCCCATGGGCCTAGGTTAAAAAATGCTAGATTAATGTTTTCAACTTCCATTTTATCTCCAAATTATATTAGCGTAAATATCTTAATATGTAGTATGCAACTGCAATACCAATAACACTAGTAAAATTAAAGCTTATCGATAAGCCAAATTTTAATACAATTATTTTTAAATCAATTACAAATACACCTAGGTCATTATTAACCAGGCCACCTAGGTCAAATGTAATTGAAGTTAAGAAGAAATCTTTAACAACGCTTTCAGGCAATACTAGCGAGAAAATGTTTCCAACAACTCCACCGAATATTGCACCTATAAATAAAGATAAAACAATAATGTGTAATTTGCGTTTTTTCATGATAGTATTATTTTTAAATCCATAAAAATATTTTCAAATAAAACTATATATTCCCGGGCCTTATTTTAACAGCCCATAAAAATGTATTAGTTATAATATAGCCTAGACAAATTGGTAGTAATGCAAAACCTTTCCAAATAATCAGAGAAAAAGAACACACCATCAAGATTAATAACAAAATAGAGTTTGTTGAATCGGATTTAAAAGTGATTAATGGAACTTTTGGGAAATGTACAGGACTCAACATCAGTATACCAAGAATAACTACTAAGCCTAACGCTATATTAGGGTCACCATAAAATCCCTCCCCGCCAATCTGGTTATTAAAATACATATATGCTAGTATCGTAACCGTTGAGATAGGAGTAGACAGGCCAATAAAATAACTTTTGTGGCTATTCTCATCAGTCTCCAGATTATACTTAGCTAATCTGACAGTTCCGCAGATTAAGGGTACGAAGCTGATTACTAAGCCCAAAATAAATGGCAGATGGTAAGTATAAAGACTATATACTAATAATGAAGGAGAGATACAAAACGAGACTGTATCTGCTAAGGAATCAAACTCTACACCAAACTTTGAAGATATGCCTAATAATCTTGCGATTTTTCCATCAAAAATATCCATTAACCCAGCTAACAAAATTAACAAACCTGCATTTAGATATTCGCTCTGCATAATCAATATGATAGATATAAACCCAAGAAACATATTAGCAATAGTAAGAGTATTAGGGAAAAATCTCTTCTTTGACTTTTTTATTTTTTTACTGCCCATATTCTCCTATAACGGTTTCACCTCCAAATACTTTTTGATCAAGTTTAATTTCTAGATTAATACTAGCCGGAAGTATAATATCTGTTCTAGATCCAAACCTAATAAAACCTAATCTCCCTCCTGCCAGCATTTTTTCGCCTACTTTGGCATGACACAATATTCTTCTGGCAACTAACCCTGCTATTTGCTTCACTTTAATTATCCCGAATTTTGTTTCGATAGAAATCTCCATCCTCTCATTTTTGTCTGATGCTTTATGATCAAATGCGGCAAGAAATTCACCTCTCACATAATTAACATCAATAAATATCCCATCAATGGGCATCCTGTTTGCATGCACATTGAAAACGCTAAGAAAAATTGATATTAACTTTAGTTTTTCTCCATTTTTTGGATCTTCGAAATCAGTTATATTAATTATCTTTCCATCTGCAGGAGATAAAATCAAATTGTCCTGTTTAGGCACTATACGTTTTGGATCTCGAAAAAAATTAAGACAGAAAATCAGTAAAATTGATAAAACACCACTAACAATATATAAACTATCCAAACTATATACATAAACTGCAATAATACTTAATATCCAAGCAATTGTAAGCGGATATATGATTATGTTACCTTCAGGCGCTAATTTCAACGATAACTCCCGAGCTTAAGCCTGATATTAAGATATGCATTCTCCCGAAAAATTTTGAACTTGATTCTATCGCCCGAACGTAAATCTTTCTCAGCAATAATATCTCTGATATCGGATGGTGAATTTACCTTATTACCAGCAGCTGTAACAATAATATCACCTATAGCGATCCCTGCTTTTTGTGCGGAACTATTTTTATCAACATGAACAACTATAACACCATCTCGAAAAGGAATCTTTAAATGTCTGATTATGCTTCTAGTTAAAGGCTGAACAACTAAGCCTGTTGTAAAGCTTCTGTCAATACTCCCAGAAGTTTTTAGCTCTTTTGCTATACGCTTTGCAGTATTAATAGGAATAGCAAACCCAATACCGATAGATCCTCTATTATAATTCGAGCCAGTAAATATGAACGTGTTAATGCCGATAACTCTACCTTCAGAATTCACTAATGGACCACCTGAATTTCCTGGATTAATAGCAGCATCGGTTTGTATCATATTCTGCAATACTCTACCTGATTCTTTTTGCATACCAAAATCCATATGATTAGCACTTATTATTCCAACACTTGCAGTGGGCTGATTACTAACGCTAAATAATTCGAAAGGATTTCCTAATGCTATAACCCACTCACCAATAATCAAATCATCAGAGTCTCCCATTTCAGCAAATGGAAAATTGTTTCCATTTAATAAAAGCAAAGCCAGGTCTGAAGTTTTATCGACACCAATTACTTCTGCATCATACTCATCTCCACCAGATAATGTCACCGATATTCTTGAAGCATTTTCAACAACATGTGTATTAGTCAAAACATAACCATCAGGACTGATAACCACACCACTTCCCGAACTCTTCATTGGATAGATTTCAGGAGGGAAAAAATAACGAAAAAATGGGTCTGATGTAGTATATGCGCTCACATTCTGTTGAACATTTATACAAGCCACAGCAGGGCCTACTTTTTCAATCGCTCTAGTAATTGCAGTTTTTCTAGAACTGTCCACGTTCGGCTGAGCAAAAAGATTAACAGCTATATATAGCAACAATACAATGACTTTAGTATGACTATTTATCATATTCTACTCTCAATAGTATAAGCCCACAAGCAGGCGCACGATGAATTTGTACATTTTTTTGTGGTTCATGCAACAATGATCTAAATTGCTCAATAGTAAAGTGACCTCTCGATACCTGCACCATTGTCCCTACTAAATAGCGAACCATATGGTGAAGAAATCTGTTGCCAGATATTTCGTAAGTCAGCATGCTTTCATTATCCTGCCAATTGGATTCAAAGATAATAGATCTGGTATTTTTTTGGTCAGCTCTGTATTTAGAGAATGATAAAAAGTCATGTTCGCCTAAGATAATTTTTGATACTAATCTAAGAAGGCTAACATCTATATCATTTATTAACCATGCTTGGTTTCGATACAATATTGAACTCCCCTTATAGACTTGATAGCGATACCATCTCTTTCTAGCATCAAATCGAGATTCAAAGCCATTGTCCGATTCAACAACTGACATAATTTTACATTCTTTTGCTGTATTGGAGTTAATGGCATTACAAAGTTCACTGGAATCCAGCTTTGTATCTAAATCAAAATGAGCGACCTGACCATACGCGTGAACCCCCGAATCAGTTCTGCCAGAGCCATGTACTGGAATTCTAAGTTTCGAACGAGAAATCACTTTTAATGCATTTTCTATCTCGCCTTGAACAGTTTTCCGATTTTTTTGTAACTGCCACCCACTAAAAGATGAACCATCATACTGAATTGTTATTTTAAATCTGGGCAATGGTTTTAGCTTATATATTTAGTTACTATTTACTTTATATATCTAATTCTAACGAAAATAAATACCGAATGTCATTTCGATAGAATTCAACCTTTGGCGTTAAAGAGTAACTTTTTTCATTATTTATTCTGGTTAAATAAAGCGTATTAATGCCTGAAACAATATGGTTAAAAATAATTCCACCTATAATAAACTTTCCTGTAAATAATAGCTTATCACTATCAATTCTCATTCTTTCAAACCTTTTACGAAAGATATCACCACCTTCCCAATACCAGGGATAGGATGACCACTGACCTTCTTTGCCATCTCTCATTCTTAGGTGCTCTTCATCAAAAGCATGATTGGAGATATAATTGCCAATATCAACCCAATATCTATGGTCGCTGATTTTTTTTGCTCCAGCATGTTCATTTGCATAAGCTCTGTATTCATTTTCTTTGACTCTAGCCATTTTGTATGCTAAGAGACAACTTGTAACTAAGATTGTTTCACTATGAAAAAAGAATCTAGACTTCTTTTGATGACCAAGTTCAGCCTCGCCCCATCCTGGTATTAGCATTGATTTAACCATCGGATGTATATTTGGTGAACCTATTAATACACTTAGTTGAAGAATAATTATATAAAACGCTTTTTGCATGATATCGCTGATATTAGTGATGTGATGAAAAAACAAACAAGAGCAAATATGTCTCCATAATGTGTATAAATACTTCCACTATTAATAATTTTTATTTTTTCTTTAAAAATTAATTTTTTATTTAGGCCTACTTTTCTTTGCACTGTCCCATCTGGTTTAATAATACCAGATATACCAGTATTGGCTGATCTTAATACTGGAATACGATTTTCAATGGCTCTTAGTCTAGCTAATTCAAAATGCTGGTGCGGACCATATGAATTACCTAGCCAGCCATCATTTGCCTGAATGATTAACAATTCAGAACCCATTGCTACAAATTCTCTCACAATTCTTGGTATACTTGATTCATAACAAATAATGTCAGAGAAGGAAATATTATTACATTTAAATATCTTATATTCTTTACCAGATTTAAAACTACCACGATCTATATTAATATTTAGCCAAGTAAGCGGATGGAAAATTTCTGGGAATAAATCATATTCCGCAAATGGGACTAAATGGATTTTTGAATATATCTTAAAATTACTATTTGGCGTAAGCCACATTGCACTGTTATAATAATTCTTATTGTTATTTTCAATGACTACATCTATCGTCCCGGTTAACAAAGGAATATTATACTCGTTTACTGTTTCCTGTAGCATTTTTCTTGTTTTATAATCTCTGGTTAAATATGATGGTAGCGCGGTCTCTGGAAAAACTATTATATCAGGATTTAATCCTGCTGCCTCATGGTGTAATGAGTCCATAAATGAAATTATTTCTTCCTTTTCATGCCATTTTATATTTGGATCTACATTCGGCTGGACTATTACAGCATTGATTTCTTTTTGAGTTTCGTTTAACGATTGCATCCGCGCCCAACCTACTATTGATATTCCAATTAAAAATATAATTACCGGAAACAAACCATCCTTAATAAATGTCTTTTTATTAATCGCGTTATAGATGATTACATTTATACTAATTACAATAAAAGATATACCATAAGTACCCGTAATCTCTATCACCTGTAATATGTATATATATTCTGATTGGGTCAGTGCAATATTAGCCCAAGGAAAACCTAGTGGACCGAGACTACGGAACCACTCAATTGTAACGATTAAAAATGGGAAAAGAAAATTGCCTATAGATCTTCTTTGTGAGGTTGGTATGATTGAAAATATTAAGCCTGCAAAAGACCAATATATTGATAAATAAAGAACTGCAGCAATAAGACTTGATATTACGGTTATAAAACTCGCCCCTGAATTAGAACCTATCCAATAAAATGCTGTAAGGTTATATGTTAAGCCAAAAATATATCCATTTATTATATTGCTCTTAGAATCACCATGAATAAAAATATATAATAATGGCGTAAAACCTACCCAAGCAAGAAAACCAATATTAAATGGATGATAAGTAATACCAATGGTAATCCCAGATATTATTGCTTGGATCCATGGTTTTAGATTATAGAAATTTTTCAATTAGAGTTTTTGTCTAGATACTGCTGGAGTATTATTGCTGCTGCAGTTTTATCAATTTCAGGTTTATTATGTCCTGTTTTCACATTTTGAAGCATAAGTGAATTTATAGCACTTACAGAACTGAGTCGTTCATCTTCATATACTATTGGTATTCGTAATGCAGACAATATTTCTTTAAAGTTACGAACCTTTATTGTCTGTGCAGTATCTTTGCCTTTCATGTTAATTGGAAGACCAAGAACTAAAATTTCAATATCATTTTTAGTAACTATTATCTCCAACTGGGTAATCAAATCCTTTTCAGAAACATAATTCAGAGTTTTATAGGGTGAGGCAATCATATTCGATCTATCTGAAAGGGCTAACCCAACTCTTTTTGTACCAAAATCTATTCCAAGGGCCCTGCCCATAGCTCTATATAGGTTTTTTTAGATAATCTTTTAATATTTTCCCTGGCTTAAAACGAGTCTTTTTATGCGCGGGAACAAATATTTCTTCATTAGTTTTTGGGTTTCTAGCTTTTGGTTTAGCTTTTGTTGGTTTTGACTCTAGAACTCCAAAATTTCTTACCTCAATCCTTATATATGGCTTTTCTTCACATAATAATTCTCTAATAACGTTAAACACTTCATCAGTATATACTAATGATTTTCTTGTGCTTATCCCTAATTTATTACCTAGCTTAGTTGCAATATCTCTCTTCGTATATGTTTTTATACGCATTTTATCTACCTACTCTTTCTACATTATCTACATTTTTCACGAAAGATAATTTTTTAATTAACCTATCTAATTGACGCTTGTTCTTTATTTGGACAATAAAGTAAGCAGTTGCTATAGCACCATTAACCTTAATATCAACACTGTTAATATTTATATTTTGACCCCCGATACACTCAGACAAGTTTTTTAATAAACCTTTATAATCCATTCCCACAATTTTTAATCTTGAGTTAAAAGTAGTGCCACGAGGTATATTCCAATCCACAGGAACTAGGCGCTCTTCTTCTTGAGTAACAAGAGGCAAACTATTGCATGTAGTCCTATGAACAGTCAATCCTCTTCCACGAGTAACAAAGCCAGTAACATCATCCCCAGGAATTGGGTTACAGCATTTACCATATTTAATCATAAGATTATTTATCCCATCAAGCAGAATGCCATCTTTTGGACGGAGGACGTTTTCAAGAGCATCACCTATTTTTTTGTAGGTGGAGTCCTCCCTCTCAGTTTGATCTGGACTAATTCTATTATGGATCTCACGGAAGGCTAATTTGCCATGACCAATGGCTGATAAATAAGTATTTTCATTGCTAAACCCAAAACTGGAATAGGCATCTAAGTATTTTTGTTTTTGATTATAAATTTTCAATCTTCGAAGTGTTTTAAATAAGATTTCTTTCCCAAGTTTGATGCTCTCGCTTATACTTGTATTTTTTATGTATTTACTAATAGCATTCCTTGCTTTACTTGTGACAACAAATTTTTGCCAGTTAATACTGGGGGTCTGTTTTTTACCTGTAATAATCTCAATGACATCACCACTTTTAAGCTCTTCATTTAATGTCACAAGCTGGTGGTTCACTTTTGCACCTAGACAATGCATCCCAACCTGTGTATGAACCTGAAAAGCAAAATCTACAGGGGTTGATCCAATAGGAAGCTGTATTAAATCACCTGCCGGAGTAAACACATAAATTTCACCATCAAACAAATCAATTTTTAATAAATCCATGAACTCTTTTGGATCACTAGATTCATTTTTTAGTATTTCGATTAATTCTCTGAGCCATTTAATATCGGCGCTAATATCATTTGTAGTTTTTCTCCCTTCTTTATAAATCCAGTGTGAAGCTATACCTATTTCTGCAGTTTTATCCATTTCTTCAGTTCTAATTTGAATTTCTACCATTTTCCCATCAGTCCCAATAATTGTAGTGTGGATAGATTGGTATCCATTTGATTTTGGTGTTGCAATAAAATCTTTAAATCTCTCTTGGACAGGAGTATGGAGACTATGAACAACACCTAGCGCTGAATAACATTCTTCTATTTTGTCTACGATAATTCTTATAGCATAGATATCATAGATATCCTCAAAATTTTTATTTCTGGTTACCATCTTTCCATATATTGAATAATACGACTTAGATCTTCCATATATATCAGGTTTAATATTATACTTATCTAAGCCTACTTTAATTGGTCCAATGTAACTGTTTATTAATTTTTTCCGCTGTCGATTAGTTGTTTTTAATTTAGAATCAATAGAATCATAGTCTTCTTTGTTCAATGTCTTAAAAGCCAAATCATCTAACTCAGATTTTACTGATGACATTCCCAATCTATGTGCTAAAGGTGAGTATACATCTCTAGTTTCTATTGCAATACGACGTTGTTTTATTTTAGATAAATACTCTATCGTCTTCATGTTATGGATTCTATCTGCAAACTTAATGATTACAACTCTAATGTCTTTAGCAACTGATAATAGCATTTTCATAAAATTTCCAGCTTGTTTTTCTTTACGTGAACTGAATTCAATACCACTGATCTTAGTAAGACCATCTACAAGATTAGCGAGATCCTTATCAAATTCCTTTTCAAGGTCTTGTATGGTTATATTTGTATCTTCAACAACATCATGTAGTAGTCCAGCCATGATAGTTTTATAATCCATATTCCAGGATGCTAAAGTTTTGGCTACTTCTATACAATGATTAAAATAAGGCTCACCTGATAATCTTTTTTGACCTTCATGGTACCTGTTACCGAATTCATAAGCTTTCCAGAGTCTCTCTTTTAAATTATTTTTTTCTGTATCTTGTCCTATAGATACCTCATCATATAATTTCAAAAAAGGCTTTGGATATTCACCAAATAATTGTGGAGCAAGTCTAGAGATTGGGTTATCCATTAAAATGGTGGCTCTACATTAGCAGCAAGATTTTCGAAGCGAGTATATCTACTGATAAACGCTGCTTCCACCGTGCCGGTGGGGCCGTTTCTCTGCTTAGCTACAATAATTTCTGCCTGTCCTTCATTATCAGCATCTTTATTATATACCTCATCTCTATATAGGAAAATCACCACATCTGCATCCTGCTCAATGGCGCCACTTTCCCTCAAGTCTGAAAGTTGGGGTTTTTTAGATCCAGCACGCTGCTCAACTGCTCTTGATAACTGTGAAAGTGCAACGATGGGAATCTCTAATTCCTTTGCCAAAGCTTTCATAGACCTAGATATTGTTGCGATCTCTTGCTGTCGACTTTCTGCACCCCTTGGCCCCTGCATCAACTGAAGATAATCAACAATAATCATATCCAAGTTTACATCATTCTTTAATCTCCTTGCTTTAGCTCTTAGCTCTAGTATACCAAGCGCAGGAGTATCATCTAGATAAATATCTGATTTAGATAATGGACCTACTGCCAAACTCAAATTCTTATACTGCGATTTTGGCAAATCACCCCGTCTGACTAAATTGCTATCCACCCGTGCTTCAGAACAAAGCAAACGCATTGCAAGTTGTTCATTTGCCATTTCAAGACTAAAAAATCCAATCTTTTTTTTATTATCAATTGCCGCATTTCTCATCATATTTAGCGCAAAAGAAGTTTTACCCATTCCTGGTCTACCAGCAATAATTATTAAATCTCCATCTTGAAATCCTGTTGTCTTTTGATCAAGCTCATGAAATCCAGACGGCACGCCAATCACAGTTCCCTTGTGAGCTGCGATCATATCAATTTTTTCAAATGTTTTAATAAGAACAGGATCAATTGGTTCAAAATCTTTTTGAAGTGCATCCTGGGTAATACTAAAAATAGATTTTTGTACAGTTTCTAATATATCATCGACCTCTTGACTATCATCATATGCTTCTTTTGATATATCATTTGCCAAATAGATTAAATTTCTTAATACAGACTTCTCCATTACTATTTTTATATAACGATCAACATGTGCTGTAGTAGGAACGACCTCAATTAAACCACTTATATAGTATGCACCTCCAGCTTTATCTAAATCTTTGCTTTTTGTTAATGAATCAACAACTGAGACTGTATCGATAGGCTCATTATCTTTATTTAGTTTGGCCATTGCCGAAAATATTAGAGAATGAGCGCTTTTATAGAAATGTTCAGATGTAAGTTTTTTTTCAAACGCTTTATTTACTGCTCGCCCACTAGACAGCATTGAACCAAGAAGAGCCTGTTCCGCCTCATCAGAATGTGGTTGTACGTTTAATATTTTATTTTTCTCTTGAGCCATGGATCTTAAGACGCTATAAAATCACGAATATATTGAAAATCTTTCCAGGTCTCTTTCTTCAAAGAGGGGTTTCTTAATAATGCTGCAGGGTGGTAGGTCACTCTTAATGGTATAGATTTAAAGTAATGGGTTTCATTTCTCATTTCTTTTAGTAAAATATCTTTTTTTAAAAGTGTTTTACCAGCTACTTTTCCAAGGGCAACGATGAGTTTAGGCTTAATCAGCTCAATCTGCTTATTCAAATAGGGTGAACATTCTTCAACCTCTGAAGGTAAGGGATCTCGATTATCAAGGGGCCTACATTTTACGATATTTGTAATAAAAACATTTGTGTCTCTGGTATAACCAATCGCCTTTAATATTTTATCAAGTAGTTTTCCAGCTCTGCCAACAAATGGCTCGCCTCTAAGATCTTCTTCTTGGCCAGGAGCTTCACCAACTAAAAGCAGATCAGCTTTAGAATCACCAGATCCAAAAACAAATTTATTTCTTGTAGTTCCAAGATTACATTTTCTGCAATTTTCTATTGAAGATTGAAAACTAAGAATTGATTCACTAGTTGACTCTGGTCTCGTTAGCACATGGGCTTCTTTTTTATGGATATTCGAATAAATTTCATTGCCAAATAACTCTATATGCTGGTTTATGAACCTTTTAGTATCAATAATATCCATATGATTAAGATATCTTTTCTTTTTTCCTCCACTTAACACTACCCTCCATAAATTGCTCTACGGCAACACTAGTAGTCTTTTCCATTTCTACATAATCTTCAGGAGAAACTTCTTTAACCTCATCAAATACACCATAATCCTCTTCTTCTTCAGCATCTTTTATAGATGCTTGCACAATACGATCATCAAGTACACGTTTGGCCTGGCCAGACATTATACAAACAGCTTCATACATATTTTCAACTTTTTCCTCTATACTCCTAAGTTGGATGGTCTTAATACCCATTAGTTCACTCCTTTTGTTATTTGATTGATTGTCGTAATAAAATCATTTATTGCAACCTCAATATTATCATTAATTAAGAGAGTATCAAATTGATCTTTATACTCCATTTCTTTATTAAATCTTTCTAATCTTTTTTCTATTATTTCGTTTGTTTCACTACCTCTGCTTTGCAATCGTTTTCTTAGATGTTCAATACTTGGAGGAACTATAAAAATCGAATATGAATGATTGGGATATAGCTTTCGAACAGACATAGTACCATTAACATCTAGTTCTAGCAATACTGTTTTATTATTATTAATTGCATCATCTAATTTTGATTTGATGGTGCCGTAGTGTTGACCATGAACGTCCTCACATTCAGCAAATTTCTTATCATCTTTTAATGATATAAACTTATCTTTAGAAATAAAATAATAATCTTCTCCATTGACTTCATTAGGCCTAGGATCGCGAGTCGTATAAGAAACAGACCATATCAGTTCTGGCCTTGCTTTTCTAACTGCTTTGCATAATGTAGTTTTTCCTGATCCAGAGGGGGCAGATACACAAATTAAATTTTTCATTATAATATATTCTGCACTTGTTCCCTAATCTTTTCAATCTCATTTTTTATTTCTACAATCTTAATAGTGACATCGTGCATAGGACTTTTAGAGCCGATCGTATTTATTTCTCTATTGATTTCTTGGATTAAAAAATTTAGCCTCTTTCCAACAGGCTCATCATATTTTAAATATTCTATGAAACTATCTAGATGAATCTTAACCCTTACTATTTCCTCTGTTATATCAGAACGCTCTATCAAATAAGCTACTTCTTGCATCAATCTATTTTGGTCTATTGCATCTTTATCAATGATAGATTTTATTTTATCGCTTAAATCTTTCTTTTTCCTTTTTGGCATTTTATCTGATGAGTTTTTTATACTCGTTAGATCTTTTTTAATTATCCTAATACGGCTCATAAGATCTTTATAAATTTGTTTCCCTTCAATTGATCTCATGTCATTTAATTGCTTTAATGCACTATCAACAGCTTTCTTTAGTATTTCATCATCATCAATATCAGCATCGATGAAAGATAATATATCATGCGTACTAATAATATCACTTAGGTTTAATTTTTGACCATATTTTATATGAATATCTTTAAGAATATTCTGAATTGTGTCAAAACGATCTTTATTAAATGTTAATATTTGACCATTTTTAATCTTATCTATATCAATATGAACCTTTATATTTCCTCTGTTTAAATAATCTAAGATATATCGATTGATTTTTTCTTCTGTTTCGGGATGGATATTGATACCTAGAAATTTTATATCAAGATATCGTGAATTTAGTGACTTAATCTCCACATTGATCTTGCCCTCATTACTTACGGTGGTTCCTCGGCCAAAACCTGTCATGCTTTTTATCATAAATTTTCCTAAAATTGGAGCCTATATTACAAACCAGAATACATTATTTAATCAACTTAATTAAATACTTTATCTTTTATCCAATCTGATGATAAGCCTATTGTAATTAGGTGGTTATTATCTAACCCAGCAACAGAATTGTCAATAATAAATGCATAATCAACTGTAATATTTTTCCAAAACATTCCTAACCCAGTCGCTAAAGAGCCTGATTGAAAAAAACCAAGTCTAATAAATATCTTCCTTTTATATATTGTTTCTAGTCCACCAGATAATTCAATTGGAATAATATTAAAAAGTAATTTGGAATCAATTGTTCTATCGGTCATAACAAAATTAGCTTCACAAACTGGATTTATCTCTAGTCCATACTTTTCCATCATTAATGAATGATGTACACCAATCGATAAGGAGCCAGGGGTGATCTCTATATTGCCATTATCCCATATCAAGCCTGATGAGGGAATATTATGTAAAACTATTCCAAGGTTTGTTTTATTAAATGATCTGTAAGCTCCAATATTAACCCCAGTACCTAAGGCATAATGATTATCAATCGTATGAAATAATAATTTTATTCCTAAACCTAACTCCCATCTTTTGTATGATCTGCTAAACGCACCATATAAACCAAATTGATTTTGACTAAAGTAACTAATTTTATTTACATCGAGCCTTTCACCCTCATCAAGAATACCATTACCCTCTCCTGGATCTAGTGTACCAAAGATACCATCATTACCCCAATCTAGTAAAACATTGCGAGTGTCTGGGATACTATTGATCCCCTCATATAATAGAGCAACACTAACCCAGTGACTATCACGAACACTTTTCTTAAAACCAAGAAATTCACTATTGACCATCCCCGCAATTCTAGATTGGTGGGTAAGACCTATTTTGTTATTATGAACGTTTGATAACGCAGGATTAACAAGAGAAATGCCTGCTGATGCTATCGGATAGGCAATGGTAGCCTGAGCCAATGAAGTAATTCTTGAATCTGATAACCTATCAAACAACTCCCAACCATAACTGACAATATCAATTTCAGAATATAGTCTTGCCGAGCTAATGAATAATAACAGACTAACTATTATATTTTTTTTTGAGATCATTTAATATTTTTAATGCTTCAATAGGAGTTATTTCATCTATACTTATAGCTTTTATTTCATCAGCTAAGAGGTTGAGTTCTTCCTTTCGAGGAGAATCTATTATAAGCTTACTATCAGCTAATGTTTCAAATATTTCATCATTATTTTCAAACTTATGTTTTAATATTTCATTTGCTCTATTAATAATTATATTCGGTAAACCCGCCATCTTTGCAACTTGGATTCCATAACTTTTATCTCCTGAACCTTCTACTATTTTTCTTAAAAAAACAATTTGGTCATCATGCTCTCTTACTTGAACATGAAAATTCTTTAAACGATCCAGTTTATCTTCAAGCACAGACAGTTCATGATAATGAGTGGCAAATAATGTTCGCGCTGAAATATCTTCAGTATTATGTAAATATTCGACAATAGCCCAGGCTATAGAAAGGCCATCAAATGTCGCGGTTCCTCGCCCAATCTCATCAAACAGTATTAGGCTCCTGCTCGAAGCATTATTTAAAATATTTGAAGCTTCATTCATCTCAACCAAAAAAGTGCTTTCACCACCAGCTAGATTATCGCTAGCTCCAACTCTAGTAAATAATCTATCCACTATGCCTATTAATGCTGAATCAGCAGGGACAAAACAACCAATTTGTGCTAGCAAAACTATTATTCCCGTTTGCCTTAAAAATGTTGACTTTCCTGCCATATTCGGGCCAGTGATCAAATGAATCTGGCTTTTATTGATATCCATATATAGGTTGTTGGGAATGAATTTTTCTGTAGCCGGTAACAAGTTTTCTATTACCGGATGTCTTCCATTAACAATCTCGAATTTTGAACTATCTTCAAAAGAAGGTCTTACATATTTTTTTGATAATGCTAAATATGAAAAACTTGATAATACGTCAATCTCATTAATTATTCCTGCATTATTTTGAATTTTTAATGTTTGTAGAATGATAACATCTATTAGCTCATAAAAAATTCTATTTTCTATTTCATAAATATGATCTTCAGCATTTAATACTTTTTCTTCATAAACTTTTAGTTCTTCTGTGATATAGCGCTCAGAATTAACCAGCGTCTGTTTCCTTATATAATTCTCAGGAACTTTATCTTGATGAGTTTTGGTTATTTCAATATAGTATCCAAAAACCTTATTAAACCCTACCTTTAGGCTTGAAATAGTTAATTTTTCTCTTTCGTCTTTTTGGAAATTATCTATCCATTCTTTTCCATTATATAATATGCTGCGGAACTCATCTAATTCTTTATTAATACCAGCTTTGATTACATTACCTTTTTTAATCATAACTGGACTATCTTCATTTAGATTAGTAGTGATTTGATTTGCTAATTCTGTTAAATCCATGTAACTATCTATTAATCTATTCAATGATTTTAATGACCTAACCTCATTGATACATTCATCATATATGTTAAACGTCTGAGCCAAACCAATAAGATCCCTCGGAGACGCAGTTTTTTTATTTATTTTTGTAACCATTCTCTCAACGTCGACTGTTTGCTTTAGATTATTACGCAACCTGTTCATAATTGATTTTTTGCATAATATTCTCTCTACAATATCTAATCGTTTATCTAATTCGTTTTTATCAGTTAATGGCCTGTGTAACCAATTTTTTAATAGTCTACCACCACCAGGCGTGAGTGTATAGTCTATGGTGTCAATTAGAGTACCGTGGGTACCCTGTGTATATAATGAGTGAAAAATTTCTAGATTTTTGATTGTAAATCCATCTAGGCCCATAAATCCTTCATTCTGGATTGGACTTATCTTAGTAAAATGCTTTACGCTGGAGTTAAGATTATTTCTTAGATGGTATAATAATGCTCCAGCAGAGACTATCCCATTATTGAAATTATCACACCCAAATCCTTTAAGTGATTTAACGTTAAAATGCTCGACTAGAACACGGTAAGACTGATCATAATTGTATATCCAATTTTCTATAGTTGTTACAAATGGTCTAAATTTTTGATACCATTCTTCAGTATTATAAATAATAGATTTTGATATCACAACCTCGCTAGGAGAATATTTTATTAAATATTCAGTTACATCTTTGTATGCACACTCGCCGATAAAAAATTCTCCAGTAGAACTATCAATAATCGATATGCCAGTCTCATTTTTATTTTTGTAGATTGATACAATATAATTATTTTTCTTTTGATTTAATACCTGGTCTAATGTGATTGTTCCAGGACTAATAACTTCTATTACCTCACGCTTTACTATACCCTTAACCAATTTTGGATCTTCAACCTGCTCACAAATTGCTACTTTATACCCACCATCTACTAACTTTGGTAAATAATTATCCAAAGCATGGTAAGGAAAACCTGCTAGGTCTACATCAGAGGCTTTTCCATTGGCTCTTTTTGTCAAAACAATTCCTAATAATTTTGAGGTGATAACCGCATCGTCTCCAAATGTTTCATAAAAATCTCCCATACGAAAAAGTAATATAGAATCTGGATAACCTGATTTTATCTGATTATACTGTTTCATCAGTGGTGTTTTAGATTTATTTGACAAAAAGTTTCTCCCCTGCTACCCTGTTACTACCCTCTCTTTTAGTGAATTTTCTACTATCAAAATATTCCAAAATAGGAATAGCACTTTTTCTCGTAAGTCTAGATATATTTTTAAAGTCTGATATAGATAAGGTTTTACAGTTTATGAAATGCTCGCGAACAGATGATAACAAATTATTAAACGCATTATTATCTATTATTAGACTATCATTAATCTGGATTATTTTATTTTGACTATTAAGTAAAAATATCATTTCTTTTATCTTTCTTGGCTTCAGCTTAGATATATCTATTATTTCTTTAATCGATATAATATTGGAATCAGAATTTTCTATTATGCTAGTTATTTTTTTCAGATCTATTTTTATTTTTTCACTGAGATCTAATGATTGATTTACAAGTGAAATTCTACCTGATTTAAGTGCTAACATATTAGATTTAATTAATTTTTCAATGACATGTTTTGCCCATTTTTCTGATATCCCTAGTGATTGCACTATATTATTCAGTTCAACATAATTATGGAAAGAATTATCTTTACATTTTTCTTCTATAAATGATAAAGTTTCTTTTTCCCAATATTCAAAATCGTGATTAAAATACACAAAACCATTATCTGAAATAACTCTGGCATCTAATAATTTCAATTTTCCTTTCATTTCATTAAAAGAAATAAAATATTTCTTGCTCCACTCTTCTATTGTTTTGGGCTTATGAGAAAAATTTGAAATCATATATCTTAATCTTTCCAGACTATCAACAGGACATTTTTCAATAAACTTTCTATCGTATTCAAACTCTGTTTCTAGCACTATACCACTAGCTATAGTATCCAAAGGAGAGTATGAGCGAACCACAAATTGATCATTTATAGTAACTCCGACAGGCCTCTCAAAAAGAATGATTACATTGCTATTTTGATTTTTCATTATCTTTTTTCCAAAAATCCTTACTCTAGCAAGTATCTCAGCTGTACCAATATTGATTCTTACTCTTTGATTATTTTTCAAAAACCAAGAGGTGTATGGAGACATGGTTAAATTCGCTAATAACTTATCCGTAACAGGTATTAAGCCTGGATTGGATATAGTCGTACCTCTATTTAATAGCTTTATATCTACTTTTGTTAAGTTCAGGGCAGCTCTATCACCGTTTTTAACTTTTTGAACGCTACCACCATGAGTTTGCATACCTCTAACCTGAGCCGTAAGCTTTTCAGGTAATATTTCTACACTATCACCAACTTTTAAGGTGCCACTTTTTACAGTTCCAGTAACCACAGGGCCATAACCTTTTTTACTAAATACTCTATCAACATGCATTTTAAAATATTCTGATTTCTGTTCAAATTTTATGGTATTTACAAGTGAAATAATTGTGTCTTTTAAATCATTAACACCTTTCATAGATATACTATCAACCTTTAGAATTGGACCATCCTGAAATATTGTATTTTTTTCTAATTCCCTAACCTCAGAAACAACTAGATCTATCCAATCCTCATCTGCTAATTCAATTTTCGTTATGACCGTAATACCTTTATGCACTGATAAACTATTTAATATATGAAGATGCTCAATCGTTTGTGGCATAATGCCATCATCGGCCGCAATCACTAACAAACCTAGATGAATCGTAGAAGCACCAGCGACCATATTTCTAATAAATTTTTTATGTCCTGGGACATCTACTATCGTGATATTTTCATTTAAATATGCAAAGCCCAGGTCAATAGTTATACCCCTTTGTTTTTCTTGAGCAAGAGTATCCGTATTGGTCCCAGTTAAGGCTTCAACAAGAGTTGTCTTGCCATGATCAATGTGACCAGCAGTACCTATGACAACTTGCTTCATAGCTATATATTTTTAATTGTTTTTATTAGGTATAATATTTGTGATGGTAAAACAGCTTTTAAGTCAATGAAAAAAGAATTCTTATGTATATATCCAATCACAGGAATATCTCCTTCTCTAAATAATGAAGATAACTTATTAGCACTCAACGAAGAAGGATTAAACTTAAGTGCAATACTTTCTATATTTTTTTGGGGCAGTGAACCACTTCCTGCTTCAACTAAAGAATCTTCGATAGATGCACCTAGCATTATTAACTTTTTTGATGGTATTTCTTTTATTATATCATTGGCTATTTTTTTCAAGTTTTCTCGAGTTCTAGTTAACAGACTAAGTGAAAGATTTAAATTAGAAAAACCATGTTTTTTATAACTACGAATAATTTGATCTAGCAAGGCGATTGTAATCTTATCACATCGTACAGTGCGATAAATAGAATTCGATTTAATTTTTTCTATTATTTTTTTTGACGATAGGATTATACCTGATTGTGGTCCGCCCAACATTTTATCACCAGAGAAAAGTATTATCTCTGGGCCTTTTCTTACTACATCCTTAATCGGAATTTCAGCTGGAATCCCATATTTATCCATAGGTATAAAGGTTCCGCTTCCTAAGTCTGCTATAACAGGTATATTATATTTTTTACCGATTTTAACAACTTCTTCTAGCGGTACTTCATTCGTATATCCTTTAACAACATAGTTGCTAGTATGAACCCATAATAATAGCTTTGTCTTATCAGAAATTGCTTTTTCATAGTCACGAACATGAGTGCGGTTCGTAGTACCAATTTCTTTAAGAATTCCGCCACTTTTTTCAACGATCTCTGAGATTCGAAACGATCCACCTATTTCAACAATCTGTCCTCTAGAGCAAATTACCTCTGACTCTAGGGCTAAAGCATTAATAGTTAATAGTATTGCGGCAGCGTTGTTATTTACTATTAACGAACTTTCTGAACCACAAATCGATGCTAAATGTTCATCAATATGTGACTGTCTGTCCCCTCGTTTATTATGAGCAAGGTCAAACTCAAGATTAATATATCCGTGTAATTTATCTGCTACTTTTTTTAGGTGTTTTCCATCAAAAGGGGCACGCCCGAATCCTGTATGAAGCACAATACCAGTACCATTTATTATGTTTACTAATGATGAAGAAGCTTTATTAGAAATATTTGAAATTATTGAATCGATGATCTGATCTTTTTCTATCTTCAAATCTTCGGAGACAATCTTATTCCTAAAATGATCAAGTTCTTTATTGATCAATAATTTTAAATAGTTTTCATGAATATTAAGCCGCCCTTTAGCTTTTTCTATGATTAGACTAACGGAGGGCAATGATTTTAATTTGGACATAACCTATATATAAACAAAAAACCCCTGAGATAGAAAAACAATTCCAGTCAGGGGTCAAGCCTATTAAGAATACTATTAATAAAACGTTATTGTTAACGTTTTTCTTTTATTCTAGTTCCTTTACTCCCTGAGATATCTCTTAAGTAATTAAGCTTAGCTCTTCTAACTTTTCCTCTCCTTTTAACATTTATCTTTGAGATCATAGGAGAGTGCAATGGGAAAATTCGCTCTACACCGATACCATTCGATACCTTTCTTACTGTGAACGTTGCATCTAAACTATTACCAGCTCGTCTTCCGATAACAACTCCTTCAAATTTTTGAACCCTTTCTTTATTGCCCTCCCGGACCAGTACACTTACGACCATAGTATCTCCAGTATCGAAATCTGGTATATCATTATTTAAATATTCTTTGGTGGCCTCATGTATTTTGTTCATGACTTGTCTCCAATTGTTTAATTGTTTTATTATATTTTTCCCATAAATCAGGACGCTTTAGTTTTGTAGCATTCTTAGATTTATTATTCCGCCATAAGTTAATTTTTTTATGATTTCCACTAAGAAGAACCTCAGGAACGGATACCCCATTGATCACTCTAGGTTTTGTGTAGTGTGGATGATCTAGTAGGTTACTAGAAAATGAGTCACTTAATGCGGAATCAATATTATTCATTGTACCAGGAAGAAAGCGTAGGACACTATCAATCATTACCATTGTCCCTAACTCACCATTAGAAATAACAAAATCACCCAATGAATATTCATGTGTTACATATTTATCAATAACTCTTTGGTCAATGCCTTTATATCTACCACAAATAAATATCATATTTTCTATTTTGGTATTTTCAATTACCTGATCTTGATTCCATTGCTTACCTTGCGGCGAAGGATAAACAACTCTTGTATTTTCTATATCAGCATCCAGCACAATAAACGCATTATCAATTGCTTTTATCAAAGGCTCAGCCATCAAAACCATACCGGAACCTCCTCCAAAAGGTGAGTCATCAATCTGCCTATAATTACCATCAGCATAATCTCTGATATCAATAACATCAAATGATATAGAATTATTTAATACCGCTTGCCTTAATATAGTATTATCTATATAAGATTCGATAAGATCAGGTGCAGACGTTACTATTGCAATTTTCATTAGTCAATCAACCCGTCTACGCTTGAGATGACTATCTCTTGCTTTCTATAATCCAAACAAAGAACAATTTCAGGAACAATGGGAATCAATAATTCCTTCTTTCCATTGAAAACAACATAAACATCATTAGCAGGCAACCACATTACATCTTTTAGTATCCCTACAGGGTCTCCACTATCAGTCACAACCCTAAACCCGATCAGATCGCTACCAATGAAATTAATCTCATCATCAGCACTTGTGCTCACATAAATAGTTTTACCTATCATATTTTTTGCTTTATTATGCGAGTCGATACCCTCAAACTTGAATCTCATACGTTTCCCATCTCCAATGGTTTTTTCCAGCTTAAGATTAGCCAGGTTATCATATGATGTTCCTATTTGTAACGTTTTTTGCAAAATATAGTCAATGCTAAATCTAGAGAATGGCCTAAGTCGAACCTCTCCATGAAAACCAGATGTAGTCGTTATTTCCGCAACTGGGTGAAACTGCTTTGGCATTAGGCCTAGTCGATAACGTCTAATCGAGCTCTTTTACCGCCCTGCTTAGCGTTTACAGCAAAAACTATTGTACGGAGTGCAGAAATATTACGACCATGTTTTCCAATTACTTTGCCATAGTCTCCTTCTCCTACTGTCAGCTCATATATGACACGTTGCTCTGTCTCAACAATATTAACTTTTACCTCATCAGGTTTATCAACAAGTAGTTTAACTGCAATTTCAATAAACTCTAACATAACTCACTCCTTTTCTTACTCTTCTTCTCCAGCATCATCACTGGACTCTTCTTCAGCAGGTTGTTCTGCCTCTGGTACAGCCTCGGGTTCATCACTTCCAGCTTCTTCAGCAGGTTGTTCTGCCTCTGGTGTAGCCTCAGAAGACTGAGACTTTTCTTTTTCCTTTGCTAGTTTTTCAGCTTCTTTGGTCTCCCTAGTTGCTAAAATATTCTCTCGGTTCAGCTCCCATTTTTTAATTTCTTTTTCTATTTCTTTCTCCTCAACACCTTCTTGCATTAGATGCCATCGCAGTGCAAGACCCTCACGTTTCATTAGTTTTTTTACAGCATCAGAAGGGATTGCGCCCTCTTGTAACCAGTATAAAATTCGGTCATTTTTTATTTCATATGAATTCTTAAGGTCAATCGGATTATACCAACCGACCTGCTCAATAGCAGCTCCATCACGTCTCTTTCTTGAGTCAATCACGATCAAACGATAGAACGGCCTGTTACGCCGCCCAATTCGTTTTAATCTTATTTTCGTCGCCAATTTTCTTTACTCCTTTAGCTAAATTTCCCCAATAATCTTTTCCCAGGGAATTTAGATTGTTTATGTTTCATTTTTTTCATCATCTTTTTCATTTCTGAAAACTTTTTTATTAGAGCATTAACCTCATAAACCGTTCTCCCACTTCCTTCAGCAATTCGTTTTTTTCTACTGCTATTTATGGTCTCCGGTTTACCCCGTTCACTATCTGTCATTGAGTTAATGATCGCCTCTGTCCATACAAGTTGATTTTCATCCAAACTTAGACCCTTCATTTTACGACTAATTCCCGGAATCATACCAATTAAATCAGTCACTGAACCCATTTTACGAATTTGATGTAATTGGTCTCTAAAATCATTAAAGTCAAATGTATTTTCTACTAATTTTTGCTCAATTTTACGAATATCTTCTTCATCTACAACCTTTTCAACTCTATCAACCAAGGAAACAATATCTCCAAAACCAAGTATTTTATCTGCAATCTTTTTAGGGTTGAAATCATCTAGACCGTTAATCTTTTCAGATATACCAATAAATTTTATTGGTACACCAGTAACACCTCTTATCGATAATGCTGCACCACCTCTAGCATCACCATCTAATTTTGTTAAGACCACACCGGTTAAATCTAGAGCCTCGTCGAATGTTTTAATTGACGAGATCATATCCTGCCCCGTCATGCTGTCAGCAATAAAAAAAACTTCATCGGGCTTTGTTAGATCATAGATATTTTGTATTTCTACCATCATTTCTCCATCAATATGGAGCCTACCCGCTGTATCAATAATTAACGTATCCATATCTTGGGCTTTGGCTTCTTTTATACCAAAAGTACATATTTTAATCGGGTCATTAGAATGGTCATAGTATACTGGTATATCAATTTTTTTTCCCAGTTTTTTTAGCTGATCTACAGCCCCAGGTCGGTAAGTATCTGCAGCTACTAGTGAGACTTTTTTACCCATACCTTTAATCTTATTAGCTAGCTTTGCAGCTGTTGTTGTTTTTCCACTTCCTTGTAGACCAACTAATAATATTATATTAAAATCGGCTGATAAACTTAGGCCATTCGTATTCTCACCTAGAACTGATACAAGCTCTTTGTGTATGATACTAATAAATTGCTCACCAGGCTTAATTGTTTTAAGTACTTTTGTACCTTGAGCAGCATTTTTAACTCTATTTACAAAGTCTTTTGCTACAATAAAATTAACATCAGCTTCGAGTAATGCTCTCCGAATCTCTCTAGCGGTGAAATCAATATTTTCATCAGTAATTTTCCCTAAACCTCTGAGATTGCGAAAGATTGAATCAAATCTTTGTGTGATACTATCAAACATATTATTTCCCTAGTTTACTGATACAATTAGCAGACACTTGTGATGTTACTATATTTTTATTAAGTATTTTACACAAATATATTCTAATAACTGTAGTCTATGGAAATACCAGCCTGGAATGGATCGCCATAACTAATCCATAATTGGTCTTCGTAATCAGGAGGTATGAGACCAAAATAAAAACCTCTGACAGGATACCTTTTATCAAACATATTATTCACCCAAATACTTAGACTAACATTGTTGAAAATTCTACCAAAAGATAAATTCTCTATTGAATATGCATTGGTTTTATTATCATGACTATCAGAATAATAATAATCACCTTTGTAACAATGACTTAGTCTGAAAAAGTTTCCATTATTTTGGTATGTTAAAGTAAAAGATGATGATATATCGGGCGACATTGATGCTTTACGATTTCCTCCATTATCAAATATACCATCAGCAATTTCATATGAAAATTCTTCTACCCAGGTATCTAGATAACCTATACTATAGCTGATAGAAATATTTTTTGATACATTTAAATTTTGTTCAAGCTCAACACCTTTCATCCAACCTGTTCCACTATTTGCTGTAAAGTAATAGAAACTATTTGGATCATTATCGATTTGCTGGGCAGATACTGAAACCTGTTGTTCAGACCTAACGCCATAGAAAGATGATAAACGAAGAGATGAATTCTTGCTAAATCGATTGTAACCTATTTCATAGCTAGTTAAGTATTCAGGACTATAATTTCTATTTATATCTGATATGTAAGGCTGTTGGTTTACTCCGCCAGACTTATATCCTTTTGAAATGAAAAAATAGGCTTTACTTAGGTTGTTTATTTTGTATCGAAAAGCAGTCTTGAACCCTGTTAATTCAAATATTTTATTCGATGATACTTCAGGTAATTCATCTCCATAATAGCCAAATGAACGGCCTGAATATTTTACATCATTATTCTCATGCCTCAAACTAGTTGTGTTTGAGATTTTCTTATTAATGTTGAAATTACCTTGAGCATAGACAGAAATTATATTGATATCATGGTCACTTCTTGCTTCAGCTGAATTTCCACCAAATAACCAACCTTTAGCCCTATCTTTTTCTTTAAGTCTCTTATTATAAATACCTATAATGTTAGATTTATAAATAATTCTAATCTCATTTGTATATGTTTTTCTATTGCGAATATTTTTATCAAAAAATTGATAGGGTGAATAGTATCCGTAGTAATACGGATCAAATCCATAGGTTAATGTATCCTCCCAAAATAAATTATTCGCCCAGTCACCATCATAGCTATGAACAAGGTCGGAACTAGATTGTGAAATAATACCTACAAAATTCCATCCATTACCTTTATATACAGCTCTCGATGAAAAAGCTGATGTTTTTTGAGAGTCCTCTCCTGGTTGATCAGTGTATGTCTTAAAGTCCTCGTTATTATCAGGGGCCCAAGCATCATATCCATTTTTCATATCTGATGAGATGAATGTATTTATGAAAGATAATTGTTGATTTGGTACTAGCTTAAGCTTTAACCTGAAAAATAATTCATCCTTCATATTTGTATTATTTTTTCCTAAAAAATCATTCTCTCTAAACCCATTCTGATAATTTTTATTAGCGTTAACGCGGAGGTAATTTCCATTAAGTAATTTAAAATTTGCGATAAATCCATATTCTTTAAAATTATCAGATCCCATACCGGCGTTCATATTTAACTGAAAATCTTCTGATGGATCATTTGACTTCATTGTTATTGAACCGCCAATAGCATTATTACCATAAACCGTAGATTGGGATCCTTTTGAGACCTCTATCTGCGACATATCATTTAATCCTCCAATCATACCGATACCACTAAGGTCAATATCATCAATTATATACCCAACAGAAAAATTTGGAGATCCCTCTCCAAAATATTGACTTCTCTCACCGATCCCCCTAATTTGAAAATACCTTGGCCTGCTTGTGCCTCCTGCCCAATTTAGATTTGGTATGTAATCGATTAAGTTCTGAAAATGGTTATGCTTCAATAGTTTTACATCATTTTCTTTAAAAATTGTCAAGCTTGATACTGAATTTATGAGGGTATCTAATTTTAGACTAGAAATCACTAAAATCTCATTATTTACTATTACTTTTGGAGAGAGTTCGATTAATAAATATTCATTGACCAAAATCTTTCTTCTATGGTAGCCAATATGGTCTACAATAATGTAATTAGAATTGGTCTGAAGCTTGAATTCTCCATTGGTATCGGTTACTGTTCCATTATCGTCTGCAATTATATTTACATCGCTAATGGGCTTCTTGCTAATGTCATCAACTATCAGACCAGATACATTGGAAGCAATTAAGGTAATTGATGAAAAAATTATAAATAAAAAGCGTTTATAGATCAAAACCTCTCTCCCTCCGCTGGCATTATCCAGATCAAGTCTTAAGGGTTTGTTCTCAGCTATATTAAACTACAGCACCCCTAGAGCTACTCAAAGTTAGATACTTAAACAATTCATAATCAAAATATAATTTTTAAATATTGGTATAAATATTTGTAGAATAGGTTCACATTTATTAAAAATAATTTTGAATACAATATCACTAGAATTAATTAAAAAGCTACCAAAAGTTGAACTCCACTGTCACCTTGACGGTAGCCTTCGTATAAATTCGATAATAGATATAGCCAAAAAGAATAAAGTAAAACTACCTACCAATGAACCGAAACAATTGACAAAATTGATTAGCCTGAATAAACAAAAGATCAGCCTAGAAGAATATATAGATCTTTTTGATATAACACTGTCTGTAATGCAAGATGAAGATGCTCTAGATCGTATTTCTTATGAGCTAATGGAAGACCTCAACAGTGATAATGTATATTATGCCGAAATTAGGTTCTCACCCATTCTTCATACAAAAAATGGTATGACAATAGAGGATGCTCTAAATGCAGTGCAAAAAGGTCTGAATAGAGGAGCAAAGGAATATGGAATTAAATACGGAATAATCATATGCGGCATCAGGAGTATTGACCCATCGATATCTATAGAGCTTGCGGAATTAGCTGTGAAATTTAAAAATAATGGAGTTGTTGGCTTTGATTTAGCTGGTGCAGAGTATAATTATCCAGCAAAAAAACATAAGGAAGCATTTTATATAATTCGTAATAATAATGTAAATACAACTGTTCATGCTGGAGAAGCATTTGGCCCACAAAGTATACACCAAGCTATCCATACCTGTGGTGCAAATAGAATTGGCCATGGAATAAGGCTTAAAGAAGATCCTGAATTACTCTCTTATATCAATAATCATCGAATATGCTTGGAAATTTGTTTAACCTCAAACTATCATACCGGGGCAGTAGAGTCAATCAAAGAACATCCATTTAACTATTATTATGAAAAAGGGATCAGAGTTTCTCTCAATACTGATAATAGGCTAATATCCAATACAAATCTTTCAAAAGAATATTTTTTAGCTAGTCAATTATTTAACCTAGACCTGAAAGATATTAGGGAGATAATTATAATGAGCATGAAAAGTTCATTTATTCCACATCAAAAAAGAAAACAAATGATTAAAAACATATCGAATGAACTAGAAAATGATTTTGGAATCGTATCAGCTTATATATAACAATATTCAATGAATAGATAATTATATTTAATCCTAAGTTTCTAGAAGATGGTTATATTCCTCTAGAAACTTAGAAAAACAGATCTTTTATTAGCTGCAGGTTGTCTCAATTAAAATAGAGCATACCCTGTAAGGATCCATATTAGCAGATGGACGCCTATCTTCAAGATACCCATATCCATCGTTAGCTGTTTGCATTGGTATTCTTATCGATGCTCCACGATCACTTACACCGTATCTAAATTCTTTAATACTACATGTTTCATGTAGTCCGGTGAGCCTTTCTTCATTATGAGCTCCGTAAACGCTTATATGTTGATCATGGTTTTTACTCAGTTTTTCACATGCTTCATTAATCACATCTATACCACCTTTCTCACGCATTGATTTAGTACTAAAATTAGTGTGAGCTCCAGCACCATTCCAGTCTCCTTTAACTGGCTTAGGATGAAGAGTAGCACTAATACCATATTCTTCAGATATTCTATAAAGAAGCCACCTTGATATCCACATTTGGTCAGCTGCATCTAATGGCCCAAGTGGCCCAATTTGGTATTCCCATTGGCCGGGCATTACCTCAGCATTTATGCCTGAAACTTCTAGTCCAGCATCCATGCATAACTGTAAGTGTTCTTCGACAATTTCCCGTCCAAAAACTTCATCGGCTCCCACTCCACAATAGAAAGGTCCTTGGGGCGCTGGGTATCCACCTTCAGGCCATCCTAAAGGATTACGACCTTCAAATAAAGTATACTCCTGCTCAATTCCAAACCATGCCTCTTCATTAGAAAATTTTTCTGCAACATCTCTTAAATGAGCGCGAGTATTTGATGAATGTATAGACCCATCTGGATTCATTACTTCACACATTACAAGGATATCATCGCCACCACGGATTGGATCTGGAACTTTGCACACTGGCTTCAACATACAATCACTATCATTGCCCTCTGCCTGGTTAGTGCTTGACCCATCAAATCCCCATAATGGAAGATCATCAACGGAATTTATCGGGCCATCAATGACTTTTGTTTTTGAACGAAGTTTTTGTGTTGGTTCGTGACCATCCATCCATATATACTCAGCTTTTACTTTACTCACTTTATTATTCTCCTATTATTTATTTAAATAGTGGTTAAATCTGAAATCTTCTGTATCATTTTATAATCCGATAATATTATTTGAGTCTCAGTTCTTATGACTCCTGACCAGCTTTGAATTTTTCTTAATAATTCCTCTAAGGTAGAAGAATTATGTGTTACAACAAATAACATATGAGAACCTTTTCCAGTCGTTGACAGACACTGTAATACTTCAGGCGTTTTCTCCGCTGCTTTTGTTACTTCTTTATAATATAATGAAGACTCTGAAATAAGTGTAATTATGGCTGCGACATCAAGACCAAGTTGCTTTGGGTCTAGTACCGCATGAATACCTTTAATTATACCAAAATCTTGTAATTTTTTTATTCTATCTGTTACGGTTGGAATAGATATATCAATCTCATTCGCAATATTACTAGCAGATGACCTTCCATCTTGCTGCAGTATATCTAATATTTTTTTGTCTATTTTATCAATTTTCATTAATAAATAAGTGAATATCCTTGCCTTATATTATTAAATATTCTAATAAAATAGCAAATAATATTAGATAATTATACGATTTTTCTAATTAAATAAGGAAATCCTATTGAATAAACTATAATGATTTTATAGAATAATAATAGAGCAATAAATAATCCACCTTTAGATCGGAAGCTCAAAAAAACTTTTATAGGTTGATAATATTACCTGGGTTTCTGTTCTTGTTACATTGGGCCAGCTTTGAATTTTTCTCAATAGCTCTTCAAGTGACTGTGAATTATTTGTTGATACCCATAATAATAATGACCCCATACCTGTTGTAGAAAAACACTGAATGACTTCAGTGCATTCAACAGCTTTTCTAATTACTTCCTGATAATTATTAGAGGATGATGAAACAACAGTAATCATCGCTGACACATCAAGAGACAAAGCTTTAGGATCAATAATTGCCTGAAATCCTTTTATTACTGATGACTCCTTTAGCCTTTTGATTCTTTCAGTAATTGTAGGTACTGTTAGTTCTAGTTTTAACGCAATCTTACTAGCAGTCGCCCTACCATCTTTTTGTAAATATTGTAATATTTTTATATCAATAGCATCTACCATAGTGTCCTCTATAAAATTAACTACTATTTAGTACCTCAAAAAAAATTCTAATTAAAAATAATCTCTTTATTTAGTTCAATTAGTTCCCCATAATCCAAAATTTTATCAATATTTATTTTTGATTTGTCTGTGAGGATCGTAATAACTGTTGGATCTTTCTTAAAATTATTTTTATGAAACTCTATAACATCATCAAAATCAATTTTCTTATACACACTGTATTTAAACTTATTTGGATCTTCCTTATAATCCTGTTTAATAAGATTACTAACATATGTCGCCTGGCTTCTCCATGCTGGTTTTTTTGTATTTATTGATTGTGTTAGTCCATCACGAATAGAACCAAGTCTGTTTTCTTTTTGCGGCATATTTTTGAATATATCTATGTATGTTGAAATTGCGTCCATTGTCTTGTCAACCTGCGTACCAATGTATCCATAGAAATACCCTTTCATATCAACATCTGGCCTGTTGATGTAGTATCCGCGAGCAGTATAGGCCAGCGACCTAAACTCTCTTATTTCCTGAAAAACAATACTCGCCATCCCTAAGCCAAAATATTTGTTAAAAACATCAGCCACACTCCTCTGTTCCATGTCAAGAACCTTACCCTCAGATAGTATATAAATCTGACTCTGGACCGCCTCAGGATCATCGATCATAAATACCTTATTTCTGGTATGAGGATTATAGTCTATTGTTATCGGCGACTTTGTATCTCTTAGATTTGAGGATATGTTTAGCTCATCTTTAATTGATCTAATCACAATAGACTTAGGAATGGTTCCAGTATACATAATATCAGCCTCATACTTCATAGCATCTTTTGCTTGTTGAACCAGAAACTCTGGAGTCATTGACTCTACTTCTTTTAATGTAGATCTTCTCAAGTAAGGCGATTTTTTACCCCATAATGCATAATCTTTTAGCGCTCTACCAGCAGCAGAGGGATCTTTTTTCTCTCTGTCTCTGGTAATCTTACTATTTTCTACCAGCTTACTGAGCTTTTGTCTATCATCTTCTCGAACATGCATCTGCCCCATATACTCATTAAGATACCCAAGGGTTTCTTTATAGTAGTCATCAAAGCCACTAATAGAATAACCAAAATAATTACTGTTTGCATATACCTCTATCTTCGACCCTATTTTTTGAAGTTCCTCTTTAAACTGATCAAAGGTTTTATCCTTTGTGCCTATCAAGGCTATATATTGGGCAGACTGAGAAAGCGCAGGGTTTTCAATAGTTCCTAGGCCAAATTGAAGTCTCATACTAAAAATCGTATTTACAGGATTTTCAACATAATAAAAATGAAGATTTTCTCTAATATCATCAAAAACTACATCCTTACCAAAGTCTACAAATCTGGGGCTAATCTCACTTGGTTTGATTTTATCTAGTTCACTTGCATATTCTGATTTTGCCTCAGTATTCTTTGGAGCGACTGGTTTGAAAGGCGGTTTTTCAAGTTTAACCTTGTCATGGTCTCCTTTATCTGAACGAACAATTAAATAATTATCATTAAAATATTTGTTAGCCACTTCAATAATTTGATCCTTGGTAACACTATTAATTTTTTCAGGATATGACTTTATATCTTCCCATGGCTTATTATCCAATATTATGGACATAATCAGCCACAATCTTCCGCTAACACTTTCCATCCTGGTCTCGTGGCTCATATTAATATTCAGCTTAATAAAATCAAGTAATTCAGAATCAAAATTCCCGGTTTTTACTTTATCTATTTCATGTAACACTAACTTTTCTGCCTCTCCAAAAGTTTGTTTATCATCTTTCGGTACAAACTGAAAACCAAAACCACCTAAGTCAGTACCACCAAGACCCGTAGTTGCATAAGCGCTAAGAATCTTATTCTCTGTGGTTAACTTATCTAGCAAGCCTGTTCTTGATGAATTATTAAACATATTCTTGATAACATCAAGAACAACTGCATCTTCATGATTCGGCTCAACTGTCCTGTATCCCATCCTAATCATCCGATAAGGCGTCATTACTAGATCAACAACTTCTCTGCCTTTAAATGGTTTTTCTAATATATTAACTGGTTCTATCGTTCCACCTTTTTTTATTTTCTGGAATTTTTCTTTGATCAATCTTTTTACTTCTCTTTTATTGAAATCTCCAGCGATAATCAAATACATATTATTTGCTACATAGTATTTATCATAATATTCTTTCATTTTAGAGAGAGAAGGATTTTTTAAATGATCTACTGAACCAAGGACTGTCTGTTGACCATATGGATGCTTTTTAAAAAAATATTTTCTGAACGTTTCATAGAAAACACGAAATGGATTATCCATTGCACGGTTTTTTTCTTCATAAACAATTTCAAGCTCTGCCTGAAACATTCTAAACACGGGATCCAAAAACCTGTGGCTATAGATTTCCATCCATTTTTCGATCTGCGTACTTGGGAAAGCATTAAAATAATAAATAAAATCTGAACCAGTTCCTGCATTGAGTCCGGTTCCACCCATTCCCTCAATCAGCCTGTCAAACTCATTGGGTATCGCATACTCAGCAGCCTTAACACTTACCCTGTTTATATCTTTCTGAATATTTAGCCTTCTTCTGTCATCCTCCGTAGAGGCCAGTTTATCATATAAAACCTCTATACTATCTAGATATATTTTTTCTGCATTATAATCAATGGTACCCATCTTCGAAGTACCTTTAAATAAAACATGTTCCAGATAGTGTGCTATTCCGGTTGCATCACTTGGGTCACGCTTGCCTCCTCCGTCAACAACAACAGCTCCGAAAACGCTTGTCTCATTATGATCTTCATTTAGCATGACTGTCAGTCCATTATCAAGCTTGTATATTTCAACATCTAGAGGGTTTGGTTTATCACAATTAAAGGCAATAAATAAATATAGTATAATTATTATGTTTTTCATTTGCATCCTTGTATGAATAAAATTTATATGATTATTTGCTAATTAGAGTAAATATGAAGAGCTGATATTAACTATCTCGCCTTAGTGAAAAAAACTCTTTTAATATGGACACGCAATGACTCTCCATCACTCCTCCATGAACTATAGTGTCTGACTCTAGCCTCTTGTCCCCGCAAATCTGATATAACGATCCGCAGGCGCCTTTTTTCTCATCATATGCACCAAAAACAAGTCGATTCATCCGAGAATTTATAATAGCGCCCGCACACATTGTGCAGGGCTCTTTAGTTACGTAAATAGTACACTCGTTCAGTCTCCAGTTATCTAGAGTGTTTGCAGCAGCTGTAATTGCTAAAATTTCGGCGTGTGCTGTCGGATCGTTTAAGGACTCACACTGATTGTAACCTTTGCCTATAATCCTGTCAAAACAGACTACAATAGCGCCTACTGGAACTTCATCTAAAGAAAAAGCTTTTTCAGCTAGTTTGAATGCTTCTGACATCCAAAAAGAATCATCCTTTGCAGATAATGGGTCAGAGATATTACTATTTGGAATGACTAGATATTTTTTAGGGTCTGCTGCAGTGACTGTAATATTTGTGCTAGCTCTGCTCTTCCAGATACGGTCTCTACATTCATTGTTAGTGCTTTAGGATTATTTGATGGGAAACTCTGATAATATGTGTCATTATAGATCGACTGAAGGTTGTCTCGACAAGAAACAAAATAACCCATATTAAAATCAGCAAGCGCTAGCTCTAGCCTAATATCGAGGTGATTGATTTTGTTATCATGACTAAAATACCATGGCCCTAGCTCTGGCCTTTCAACTAAGACGTAGGCAGCGTATGTACGCACCAATGAGTCAATATGCATCCCACTGTAAGAAAATGTAAGCCCGGCATAAAGGTCAAGATCCAAGTCGGGAGTATCATACGGATCAAAAGGTTTCGTCTGACTGATAAGAAAATAAACTGCCGCTGAATCAGCCTGTCTTAGTTTCCCAAAACACCATCCTATGCCATTAAACCCATCGGCATAAGAAGAATCTTTGTCTACAGCATCATAAAACCATTCTCTTGCCTCCTGATATTCACCAGTCTCGTACAAGGTCCAACCATAGCCGGCTAAGTCTTCCTCTGTTGGAATAACAGGCTGTCTACAATTGAAAGATAGAATCAGAAAGATTAATGATCCCAATACTAGAGTAGTATGTTTTATATTATTAACCATCACTTTAGAAACATCATCTTTTTGTTTTTTATGATTCCAGTGTCTGTCTTAAGCTGAATAAAATATATTCCTGAAGGCAGCATCTTACCAAATTTGTCGGCACCGTCCCATTTTACATAAAACTGCCCAACCTGACTAACATTATTAACCAATGTTACAACCTGCTGACCAAGGAGATTATACACATTAACGCTTACCTTTTGTTCTAGTCCATCTAACAGACCAATATCATACTTGATAGTGGTCGACGGATTAAATGGGTTTGGATAGTTCTGATGAAGGTCTGTCTCTTCTGGCACAATAATCGTTTTCGGTCCGAGTCTAAAATATCCTGTATTTTCTGTAAAAGTAAACACCTGGCCGTTTCTGTTAATCGACGGCAGCTCTTTCCATATTACACCATTATCTCGCTGGTAAATGGAAAGATCCTCTCTCAGGCTACCGAATTGTACTTCGATTGGTTTATTAAAGACAAACGACTCATCGCCTAGTACATACGATGCCTCATCCGTAAAATTACTAACAAAAAGAGAACTGTCAACAATGAGGAAGCTCTGGTCCATGTCAACACTGCCAGGATCTCCGGTAATACTAAATCTTCCATCTGAGCTGCTAGCATACCAGCGGTTAGCAACACGCGCCGGGGCAAGGTTAAAGGTGTTCGTGTAGATAGTTTTTCCTACTTCAGCAATCGCCAATACATCAAACGAGTATCCGCCACCTATACCGAAGCTAAAGTCTCCAGTGTATGTAAATGCTGCTACAGTGTCCACATCTATACGCTGGTTCTGGACCTCAAGCTGGAGGTACTTTGTTTTTTCCTCTTTGTCTACAATAATGATGTGAACATAGCTTGAAAAAGCATTATTCTGGACCAATGAAACCTCTATATCAGGCCTTGGTACACGTAAAACATTCAGGGTAAATAATTGTGAGCCCTGGGCCTCTTCATCAGACGCAGTGACCTTGAAATTCGCATGCCCAGACCAGAGATCGAATGGATTAAACAGAACAGTGTCCCCTGGTCCATGAGAGAGATAAGGATCAGTAGAAAATGTGACCGAGTCTGTGTTATAGATCCCTTCAATTGTAAAGGTTAATGTAGAATCATCTACGTCAGAAGTATACTGAGAAAAATCAATCCAAATTGAATCATTCTCATTTATTACCAGGGTGTCGATAGCAGAAACAATCGGAGGATCATTCAACGGAGTTATATTGACAATCACAGTGTCTAAGTCAAAAGCCCCTAGCGGATCTTGCGCTCTAAAAATTATTCTGTGGTTGGAACCATAGTAGTTTGAGTCGCTGTTAAATATTGCATAGGTACTATCATTTGTCGTCTCAATATCAATGGTGATCAATGAGTTTTCTCTAGAGAGCATCCTCATTGTCGTCCTTCCTGATCTTCTTGCCAGCGCTGGAATGTCTACTCCCCTAGCAGGATTAAATCCCATATAGGCCCTCATTAACTGCGTCTGCACCTTCTTGGGTGTGCCAGGCCCAACAATAACCGTTGCCAGAGGAAAGTCCTCATCTAACTGCGAAGTATCCATAATAACAAACTGCCAGGACAATGTCGAGTCAGCATTGTCAACGTCTTTGACATATTTACTAAGGTTAATACTTTTAACTTCTGTAGTAGGCTTGTCTTCGCTCCATGTTATCGTCTCATCCTGACCAATGATCGCAACCTCTGGGGTATCGTTTACAGCATTGACCGTCGCATTGGCAAACATTGTAGCAGAAAATGAATACTGATCCTCTGCAACTAGCCTGAGGGTATAGACACCGGCCTGGTCAATCGTATCATTTTGGATTGGTGTCCAAGAAATTAGACCCGTTACCTCATCTACTGCTGGTGGATTTGATTCTACTTTATTACCAGTCGTATCGCTTTCAGTACCTGTCCAAGACATGATAGAATATGAAAATGAGTCACCCTGAAGCGTGCTCAGATCAGGGTCTGTTACCCTGGCCGTGTCATAGTCCCAAGGGATATCCTCATAGAGTATTAAATCATTCAGACTAATAAATTCAGGTGCTGAGTTTATTCTCTGAATCGGATCGGTATACAATGTATCTGAGGAATTTCCGGCAACGTCGAACGCTCTGACCCCAATAGCATAATAATGGTTATGTTTTAGCATCGTCGTGTCCTGCTGAAATGGATTTCCAGCAGTTGGAGCGTTTGCAATAGGTATGGTCAGCCACACATCGTTAACCCCATCTCCATCATTATCACCAGTGAACACACTGTCAGTGTGGGCACTCGTACCCGGCACAGGAATACTGTCTCCATCGTGCCAACTATTATCATACTCGTAAATCTGCAGCTCATACCTGTCCACACCTGAGGCTAGAATACCTCCAGGATCTGTAAACTCTGACCAGCTAATGGTAACCGTATCATTCGAGACAATAGGACCTGCTTCATTAAAGTTTCCACTATTATATGCACCCAAATCAGGAACAATAATATCATAACCTACTGTGTCAGCATTTATCGAATCTGGCTCATAGAGATCCCTGTCATTTCTTACATACTTATCACTCATTTGACCATAGGTCACGTTTCCATGTTTATCTGTCAGTGCTGCTCTGAAAAGAAGTCTATTTCCTATTGAGTATGATGCCGTATCAAGCAAATCGATTGGCCTAGAAACAGTGCGGAGATAGGCATATTCTCCAAGAGGATCTATTCCTGAAGTGAGTGTATCAGGTTCGCCAATATTCTGCCACTGGACCGGGATAATATCAAGGTTTTTGACCTGTATGTCTAGTGTTCCTATTGGGCCCCATGTAGCATTACCAAATAGTGTGCTGTCTGTGGTCGGCTGCTGGTAAGGAACCTTCACCTTTACGCTCTCAGTCTCTTTATTGATCCAACCGTCCACTACTCGGTATCCCGTGGTATATAGCGTATCCGTTGGGAACGTTATCTCTTCTGGCAGAGGCTCTTCAAAAATTGGATAGACAGATGTATATCCCCACGGATGTATATTGTCTATCTCCAGAGCAATATTAGAACCAACGGCATTAAGCTTTTGAGGACTATCTGCATAGAGACTTACCTGTGTTCCTGAACGATCAAAGGCTGTCAAGTTAAGCTCCATAGGGCCATCATTGAATACACTATCTTCAATAGTGATCGTATAGGTTAACATATCAGCAAATTCTGTTTCCTCATTGAGATTAGATGAAGATGGAGCAATATCACTAAACACAGTACCAACCCCGTCATTGTCTTTGTTATAGGTACCACTCAATAGAGGAACAGGATTAATACCCTTAATCTCCTCGTTCATGGCAACCTGGACGGTAATTTGATCACCGCCAATTGCATAGCAGCAGTAGGTTGTATCTGCAGCCGGTGCTGCATAGGTAAGTAATGAATCACGCTGGTTCGTGTAAGTAAAAGTAGCAGTTGGCACTGTGTTATCTAGATATGTATAATTAGTAAAGCTTAGGCTATCTTGCGTAAATGGATTTCCAGATAGATCGCTTGAAACCACCTCCGCCCATAGGTAGCCGTCCCAATCAGAATCTGCTGGAACAATAGTTGGATTACCAACCATGTCAACCACATAATACCAGGTTTTTGCATCATCAATGGAATTAATCATATCAACTGTAAATTTCTTCAAACTAGAAACAGTATCCGGATTAGTGGATAAATCAAAACTACCGTCCCAGTCTGGTTCAGGATCATTTTGAGCTTCCTGCCCATCAAAAAATAGTCTCAGCTTTGGGACTCCATTTAGAGTATTTTGAAGCTCATCAAAGGTTACATTAATCGTAGTCCCCGCTACAGGTTCGAGAGATGTAATAAATTCTGTCTCATATTCAACATCTGCTTTTGGTTTAAACGTATCATAGGTCACGAATTTGATCGTATCAGTTCCTACATTACCAACACCATCTTTTCCTCTGAAAACAATGTTATAGGTATTACTATCTGCAAGCGTATTCTCAAGATCAATCTGGTTTGCAATATCACCAGTCTCATTGTCCCCCCTTGCTGTCTCCTGCGTACCAACTGCAAGTTCAACAGAATCTGCAGATCCTGGATCTGAAACAGGATCAAATTTGACCCAGGCAGAATCCATATTCTCTTCATTGTACCATCCTAGCTGTACAGAAACCGCCATTTCACTTTCATCATAGTTAATGAATGAACTATCATTATAAGAAAAGTTTCTAAACGATGGGTCTACATTATCTAGGACAAACGTTTCACTACCGGCTCCATCAAGAAACGTATAGCCACCAACAGGATTCTCTGCCCAGTCGGTTCCGTTAATGGTCATACTCAGGAAGTTGCTATATTCTTCAAAATCACCAGTTCCTGGTAACGTAACTAAGTAGACACTGCTGTCACTGACTCCAGTGTCGTCATAGATGCCATCTAACGAATCCACAACATTGGCCTCGACTCCTGACCATTGCCACGTGTCCACATTAAGAGTTGGCTTTTCCAGATCATTTACTGGATCTGTATCAAGTGACAGATACATTGGCTCATTAAGCACTGCGACAACCCTGATTATATCGTCTACTCTTCCAGAGTCTCTAGCTGCCGCTGCTGCGTTTGTAGTGTTTTCATAAACAAAAGAAACAGTTGGCGGAGTATTATCAATTATAAGGTAGTCCCTCTTTGTGATACTATCCTGAACTAGTGGGTTTCCGGCAACGTCTGTCGCGCTGATTGAGATCGTGGCCGCGCCATCATACTGCGACTCTCCAGATGTGCCAGGCACATCGAGAGTATCTATGAATGTATAGTCATTAACACGGTGCATCTCTACATCCGTAGGGTCACTGCCAGAACTGGTAACATATACAGCAGAAAGCTTCGGCGCACTATAGGGAAAATCGGCAATGTCAAACGTAGCAGTAATAATCGGCTCGTGCGATCCGTTAACATATTTTCTTGAGTAGTCAAGGTTAAGATACTCATGAGCGGTCGTGTCAACCTTTATCGTCTTGGCGCTTACCACAGACTGCTCAGTAATGTTACCCGCTATGTCCGTTACAATGTTTCTATAATAGAGTGTGTTCCCCTCAATAAACACATCGGTCACCGCGCGTATGGCTGCACTATCGACAGACACGTTTACAAATCCGGCATCGACATTATCCTGCTGAATCACTTGAGCAGGGCCTATCGAGTACCAGGTCGCTGTCGCAACATCTGAGCTGGAAGACATCTGAACCTGGATCGTACCACCTACAAGTGAACGATCTCTGTCAACAAAATAATCACCCCTGTCATCATCAAACGATATCCAGGATTTAAAGGTTAGTCCGGTGTTTGTACTGTTAAAATATCCTTCTCGCGAGCAGCAGCTTCCGATCACCGTATCCGGAAGAATTTGCTCATAATTATCAAACGATGCTGCCAGTGTATAATTGTATCCTGATGGAAGCCCAAAATCAGGATCTAGAGGCATAACCTCATCCACAATTAAAGCTGAGCCCAATCCCGTGGTGAATGGGACTTCCGTACCTTGTCTAGAATTTCCAGCCTTATCCGTAATGATCGCTGCAAATTCAACATTAATATTGAACTGTCGATTACCAATATCAGGAAAATCTGTCATTGCCTCCACCGTAGCTTCATCTAGCTCAAAGTGAAGCGTATTTCCAGGAAACTGTCCATAGTGATACGGTGCATTCTGATCATCAGAGTTCCAAATACCCGTTGGCTCTGTTCCTCCATCGTCTGCAACGCTCTCTAACAAAACAGTAGCCGCTCCGACATTCTGCCATTCTCCTGGAATGTTCAAGACATGGACTCTTCCTATAATCTGCACACTGCCACCGATGAGACTTATGTCATTGTCGCTGACAGAATTAGCCACTTCAACGATCAGCCTGGTAGAGTTTGAGTTCCAATACCCGTTAACAATATTGGACCCATCCACAAAGACACTATCAACCTGAAAAACAGCTGGTCTAACACCATCAACCTCTACCGTTGAAATATCTTCCAGACTGAAATCTGTATCAGCGGTAAACACGACCATGTCATTGCCCGCGTTGTCTCTGAGCTTGCCCGTTGGCAAGGTTAAACCTGTAAACGCCAACTTAAGACTCTCATCATTTTCCTGGACAGTATAAACGATCGTTACATTGTCAACACCTTGCAGATCTGCTGCTGCAATCTCAGGAGCCGTGATCACATCAAGGCCAACGGTCGCAACACCATCTGTCAGGGTTACTACATCTGAAAAAGTAAACTTAATATTAATATCATTGTCTATACCAAAAAGCCCGTTGTTTGCGCTGCCGTCACCAGGGTTGATGGACTCAACTCTTGAAATCGTTGGGATCACGGTATCGATAGTGAGCTTGTCTGAGCCAACGTTTATCACTGTCTTGTTTCCTGCTATGTCAACCACCTCAGCCTTTAGGTTGATCGTTTTGCTTTCTTCATATTCAGCCTGGGCCTCTACCTGTGCCTCTGTTATCGAAGCAAGTATGATTCCGCTCTCTATATTATCTGATGGCTCTACCGCAACCGGATCACCAAGCTGGTGATATGCCGCAGAGGCTGCGACATCACCGATTCCAGCGAGAATACGTACAGAACCATTGTTCACGCTTGCATCCACCGCTTGAACAGTAACACTGACATCCAGACCCGTGTTTGTGCTGTTCCAGTAGTTTGCCACAATGGTCCCTCCTGTGGCTATGGCTTCACTGATCACATATCTGGCGATTGTAGGTGCGGACTCATCGATCGTGATCGTGGTAGCACTTGGGCTTCCTTCCGTTTTGTTACCATCTCTGTCCGTAATCTCCGCGGAGATGAATACAACATTTCCATCTGTAAACCAGGCAGTTGGACTGTCAGGAAGCGAACCCTCAAACTGGGCTGCGGTGACCTCAAACGAATAGGTACCAGCGTCAAGCTCATCCTGGGTTATTGTTCTTGTCGGCGTGGATACGCTGCTATAATCAAATCCATCCTTTTTAGCGATCAGACTAACCGTTCCACCAACCAGCCTCGCATTATTCTCAATCGGAACGGTGACCGTTAGCCCGCTGTTGTATGAGTTCCAATATCCCGAAACTATCGGGTTCCAATGATCGGCAATAACATCGTCGGTGTTGGTGGTCTTGGTTATTACAGATCCAACCGTAAACGCAGCCGGTGGAAGATCATTATCCTGGATCGTAACCTCAAACTCATTATCACTGGTTACGCTTTCAGTATTATCATCTCCAGTTGCCCAGCTAGCGTCAGGACCCTTGTCCCGGTACCCGTCAATCTGTAAAAAGAAATTTTCATTGTCTGCCAACGCTGTTGCCTCAACCACATCATCGTCCCACACATCGATCGGAACAGAAACGGTCCACTCCGATGCTGCCGCAGTCGCGGCCGGTATGGTCACGGTCTTGGCACCAGAAAGACCAAGGTCTGCGTTGTCTTCGCCAAGATGAAAATCGTAATTATTATCATTACCAAGTTCTGCGGTTCCGCCAGCTTTTAGAGAATACTGAACAAGAATATCGGTACCGGACTCGGCGCTCAGGCCAACCTTAATGTCCGTATTCTGGTAGTCACCCTCGAGATCTTCATCATCAGGATCTCCCTCCTGAATGATCGCATTGGTACCTACCCAGGTTACAGAGGGCATGCCATCATCATTCTGGATCGTATAAACATAAGAGTGGTCACCAGAGACCAGCTCATTTGTTTGGGCATTGGTAGATGCCGTAAGCTCAATGTTGATATACTCATCTACCTCATATATATCATCTGCTGAGATAAAAATTCGGATACATTTGGTATCATCATTTGGAGAACTTATTGTACTTACACCCTGTGTCTGGGACCAAGTATCAGTACCAGAGTTATAGCTATAGGTATGTCCGACAAAGGTCAATGTAACATCATCCACATCTTCGCCTACTTGTTGATATATAGCTGGATTGGTATGATCCCTTACCATATAATCATATAAATATTTATTACCAAACTCCGCAGCAGGATTAGCTAAGCTTGCAGAAGTATAGTCTGTCTCACCAACACCTATATCCGTATCTATCGCAAAGGTTGCTGTGACTGTTTTTTCAGATTTTACAATATCTCCACTTGCATCACGCAAATGTACATTCACAGCATGAGAATTAGAAAAGTTTGCAATAGTACCCTCGGACTCAGTTATGTCCGCCTCAAACTTCACATAAGGCTCAGGATCATCATCCGTGATCGTAAACGTGTACACATAGTCACTGCCCAGCTCAGCCTCTGCACCGGCCTTGCTGCCGTTTGAGTCATAATAGTCATTGGCCGCATCATCGACCCAGTCTGCAGAATTAGCAAGGCTCAGGCTGACCCTTACTTTTTGATCATACTCATCAAAACTGTCGTCCACAATCGTAAGCGGAATGTATACGGTTGTCTGACCGGCTGCGATCGTGACAATACTGTCCCCGGCTGCGTTTTTGGTTACGGACGTGCCAAAGCTATAGTCAATCCCCTTGGTCGCCGTGTTCTCATTGTTCGGATAGTCTGCATCATAATAGAGGTCACTGGCCCCAGGGTAGTTGAGCGTGGGATCGATCGAATATTTTAGCACGATATTCTTGCCACTCTGCTTCGCGATAGCGATAGGAAGGTTAATAGAGTTCGCACCAGGGTCTGCACCCTCAGCATTGGTCACATCATTCTCATCATCTTCGGCCGTGGTAGTTGAAAAAGCCACCTCCTCGAGATCATCGTTATCGCTTATTGTCACCGTTAAGGATGGCGCATCCGTCCCGATCTGTACATTCTGAGTTGGATTAGTAGCATGATCGGTTGCGTTCAACACAATCTTAAACTTTTCGTCCCACTCATCAATATTATCATCTGTCGTTGCAATCGTAAGAGCCTCAAACAAATACTCCTCTGCTGTGGTTGAATTATCCGCGGCAGTGTTTGTAAGAGACTGACTATTATCAGCAAGCCCCGCATGATCCTCCGGATAAGAAACAGCGCCAGAGCCATCCGATGGAACCGCTGTAAAAATTCCAAATTCTGCCTCTGTAGCCTCAATCGTATATCCAATGGTTACAGTTTTTTCAGATATACGAGACAGGTAAACTTTCATACTGGCCGCACTTCCTTCGGTCACGCTTTGAGCGGTCTCGAAGGTGCTTACATCAGACTTGAAATTAACAAATGGATCATCGTCAGAGTCCTCTACTATCAGCCTGTATTTAGGAGGTCCATTTGCCTCACTTGAGCTAACGGTTGTGTTTGCATCCGCGATTCCTGAGACAGAAAGTTCTAAAACTATATCCTGGTCCCACTCGTCACGATCATCGTCCGTTGTTGTGATCGTAAAGGTATTTGTCTGCTCACCAACCGCAATCGTAAAAGGGGTAGCCGTAAGATCTGTAAGGGCCGTAAAATCCTCACCGCTTTCTGCACAATTTCCATCAGAGGCGCAGTCAGAGTCGCTCGTAAGCTGGCTGTAGTTTACTGTCATCAGTTTCTCCGATACAGAGCTTGCTCTCACTGTCACATCATGCGTACCATCCACGCCAGTGGCCTTTTCCGCAATCGTCTGGGTCTCTACATTAGATACTTTATTTGACCCGTTTTCTACGTAAAATGAGACCACAGGAGGATCATCATCATCCAAAATGGTAAAGGTGTGCACCATGTTAGCGGCAATATCATCCGTCAGTGCGTTTTCATCATCTCCGGCTCCGGCATCAGATGCTGCATCATCACCGTTAGCATCATAGCCGATTTTGGTAATGGTTACCTTGACCACCTGATCATACTCATCGATCGCATCATCCAGAATAGGGATTGAAAAGCTTGATGTCCCGCTTCCTCTTGCGATCGTTCCGACCGATGTTGTTGCAGTAAAATCTGTTCCGGCGGTTGCATCTGTGGTTGATGTTGTGTGATAGCTATACTTCAGGTCCATTCCGGCCTCAGTAACGTCGCCATTACCATCTACCAGTTTCACCTCAAAATGAGGATCATTAGTGTCTTCATTTTCGCCTACAGCCTCCTCAGAATAGCTTGACACTGTAGCACTAGAGCTGGTTATTACCCCTGACTCATCTGGAGTCAGAGCACGGCTCAAAGAAAGCACCGGAGCGGTCTCGCCAGTGTTTTCAATTGTAATCGTAAGCTCCGTGGTCGCGCCCAGTCTGGCATTGCCAAGCGCAGCGTTTGACGTGGTCCCAAGGGTTAGTATTATTTTTTCATCAAACTCATAGATATTATCATTGCCTATTGTTATATCAAAAGTTGCCTCTAAATTTGTTTCGGATGCGGTCGACGCGGGTATCACCACCCAGCCATCGGCGGCTACGGTGTTTGAGCTCTTGTCCCCGGTTAAAGAAAAATTAGCCTCTGAAGCACTTGCGATCCAATAGTCATAGGGATACTCATTGTCCTGCTCTCCCAGTCTAGCGGTTTTCTCATCCCCATCATAGTCAAGAGTGATACTATAGGGAATCGTCATCGCATCTGAGCTTGTGGTTGATGCCTTGATCCGAACCGTAAACTTTCCGCCAGAGGAGTCTTCCTTAAACGAGGCGGTACTTATGCCAACACCATCGGCGTTTACAAAATCTACAAACGGCTTGTCCGTAGGATCTTTTATAATTGTAACCGTAACCTCATCATAGCCGGTATCATCAACCTTAGACCCGTCTGGAGCTGTTGCATAGCTTTCAGATGTGAGCCCAACAGCACCATTAAAACTTGCTGCTGCTGCCTGAGCCGCGTCATAGGTATACATTCCTAAGACAAATTTTTCATCCTGCTCATAGAGCTCATCATCATACGCCGCTAATGTGATCGATCCAGTAGATGAACCAGTAATCGGGGCATCGATAGTTACAAGTTGATTGGTTAATAGCGGTCCATTTGAATAGGTATAGTCCAGGTCACCGGCCTCATAGGTACCAGAGTAAGATATGTCTGCGTCATTATCGTCAGCTGAAGTAGCAGAAACTTTAAAATAAGCGTGTATCGGAAGCTCAGACTTTTGTGTGCCAGAGCTTAGAACCTCAAACTGAAAATCGTGGGTATTGGCGCCTTGACTTGATTTCTCCCAGATACTAACACCGTTGTCGCTATCCGTAAGAAAGATAATAGGCCTACTGTCAATGTTTGTGATCCCATAATAGTGCTCATCAGTAGCTCCATTACTACTGCCTACTGCCGCGTTTCCATCTGCCTCAGTAAGAGATAGCTTAAAATATTCAGTGGACTCATAGGTCACGTCTGCCTCTTCAAAGTCAATGTCTGATGTACCTATGGTCAGCGATGTTGGCGCAGCAGTGCCTGAACTGGTTCTTGGAGAGAATACCAAATTTGCGGTGTAGGAAGTAGCGCCATCAAAATCGGGTAGCTTAAAGTCTATTGCCTCTGTAGCATCTTTGGCTGCGTCACTGTTTGTTCCATCCAGGGCAATGGTCCAGCTTATTGTGATCTCTTTTCCAGATTCTTTGAGCTGCGTCTGGTCATCAGGATCTAAAAGCACGACCATAAACGTTGGAGACTCATTCTCTGCACCAGATGCTGACGGCTCAGTACCCGCGGATGCGGTAGCAAAACTATATTTAACCGGAGTATCACTCGCATGATCTTCGATACTAAGCCGGAGACTTCCGCTGCTTCCCTTACTCGCGTTTGTTAGAGAACCTAGGTCAAAGTCTAAATATTCTGTATTTTCATCAATACCATCTACATTAATTGGCACCGTAAATAATGTTGTCTGCGGATCAGTTGTGGTCGCATCACCGGCCAAGATTGTAATCGTCCCGCTGGCACTGGTGTTCGGAGCGGTGTAGCTCAGTGCTGTTGTCGTGTAGACACTGTTAGAGCTGGAGCCCCATTTGACATAGTCTGCCGGGTAGGCGGTGCTTGTACCATCGTCATTCTCATCAAACCTTGCGGTTGAGCTTGTGAAGTTAATGGTATAGGGAATCGTGATCTCTTTTTCACTGATCTTACTGTTGGTGATACCCACGTTAACATCATAGGTAAGGTCGGCCTCATTAACCGTGGCCGCGGTTATAGCGGTTCCGCCCGTATTGATAAACTCAATCACAGGCTCATCAGCCGGATCATCTGCAATGGTTACGGTGGTCTCATAGTTTGAAGCATCTATTGTCGCATTACTGGACGCATTCGCGTATACCCCAAGCTGTAGGACAATATTCTCGGCATTTTCCCAGCGGTCATCATCTGTGATGGTTAGACCAGGAAATGTTGTCCCATTAATACCGTCTGATATTACAAGCTCTGTATTATCGGATATTGTGGTAATGTCGGTCCCATTGTTTGCTGTGCTGGTATTTTTTACGGTAACCAGACCTGTCACGGCCCTCTCCGTAAGCGTAGTACCACTCGCGTCAAACTTAACCTTTACATCGCTAGTGTTTCCGGCATCTTCATCAACATTATAGGTGGTAGAGCTGAATATCAGAACAGGAGGATCCTCATCATCGTTAATATGATAGGTAAATATTACGTTTGAGGCAGCAGTTGCACCAGGATCAGCCGGATCAGTCGGATCATCATAGGTTCCATCTCCCTCAATATCTGCACCTAAATATCCAATCTGAACCTCTACAGTCTGCTCATCTACTTCATCATAACTATCATCCAATATGTCTAAAATAATATCAGCCGCAGGAGCCGTCTGCCCAGCGGTAAGCGTAAACGTTGTGTTTAAATCGGTATAATCTTGGGCAGCTGTTGCTGTGGCAGAACTACCGTCAAAACCTGTCTTAATAGAAAATGTGAGATCTTTGCCAGACTCGCTTGATAGAGCGATAATATCTTTTAGGTTATAATCATCAGTCGCCTGGGTAGCCTCTGCGGTGCCATTGTCTACGGTGAATGTTGTAAAAGCTATCGCCGGCGAGACACTCGCGTCTGTGATTGTAACAGTATGCTGGCTGGTTCCACCTTTTTGAGCATTCGTTGGGTCCCCTAGGTTGATCACAATCTTCTCATCCCACTCATCGATTGCATCCGCCAATATACTAAGGTCGAAGGTTGCCTTTGGCCCCGCATCGGAGCCGTCACCATTGATTGTAAGAGATCCGCCACCAGTAAAGTCTGAGTAGAAGAAATCTGTAGGATAATCTCCGGTAGCGTTCGCACCTGTCGCAGGAACTGTTGCATGGGTGCTGAATGTGAACGGAATCGTTACCGTACGCTCGGTTGCCGTAGATAGCTCAATATTGACCGTGATCGTGCCCCCGTTTTCTGCTACCGTGCTGGCATCAGAAGCAATATCAGAACCATTTGTAAAATTAACCTGTGGAAGTTGATCCTCTAAATCTGTGATCTGCAAGGTGTAAGATACGACAGCCTCTGCGCCAGAGTTACTGCTGGAAGCAAGTGCGTTACTGGCTGTTAACATATCACTAGTGGCAGCGACCGTAGACAAAAGATTAATGACAACGGTCTGATAGTCATTTGGAGGGACACCCTCATCAATATCATCGGCTAATGTTGTAACCGTAAATGTAGTCTCTGTCGGGCCGCCTCCTGGAGCCCCGGTCATCGTGCTGATTGCAGAATATGCACTTATAGGCGTATAGTCATAGCCTGCTCCGGAGGTTGCATCGCCCGTGCCAGCGTCACTATAGTATAGGCTTACATCTCTCTCAGATGCCTGCGATAGTGCAACCGTTATTGTCTTGGATGCATCCTCTTCGATCGTACCAGTCTCTGAATCGGTTACACCATCAACATTTTTAAAGTATGCATTGGGAACAGGATCATCATCATTAATATTATAGACAAATACCATTTCTCCATTTTGTACGACATCGGTTCCGGTCGCGTCCGTATAGTCCCCGTCACCATTCTGGTCTGCGCCGACCAAGGCGATGGTGACCTTTACTGTCTCCTTGTCATCCTCGTCCCAGTCATCCGGAAAAAGATAGATCATCATATCATCAGAGGTCTGGGTCTGGCCAGCGGCAATTGTAAATGTTGCATTTTCTATCTCTGTATAGTCAAAGCCCGCGTCCGCGGTACCGCCATCAGTCTTTGTGTCATAGGTAAACTGCAGGTTTCTTCCTGACTCTCGGTCAAGAGCGATGATAGTCTTCATATTGTAGTCTGCACCTGCCTGGGTGGTTTCATCTGTTCCATCATCGATAGTAAGGGTTGTGAAATTTATCGTTGGCGCAGGACTAACATCGTTGATCGTTACCGTGTGCGTCACTTGGGTCCCGACATCAGCATTGGTAGGTGTGCCAAGATTAATAATGATCTTTTCGTTCCACTCATCAATCAAATCAGCTAATATATTAAGGTCAAACGTTGCAGCAGGGGTTACGTCAGAGCCGTCTCCGTTTATTGTCAACGAGCCTCCTCCTGTAAATCCAGAATGATAAAAATCTACAGGATAGTCACCAGTGGCATTAGCCCCGGTAGCAGGAATCGTGGCATCATTACTAAATGTAAACGGAATGGTCACAGTTTTTTCGGTTGCAATACTCAGTTCAACAGTAACCGTATGAGATCCGCCATCTTCTGCTGCCGTACTGGTCGGAGCATTTACATTGCTGCCATCGGTGAAATTTGCTTTCGGAGGGTCTTCATCATCGGTAATGGTTAACGTGTAAGAGTCAACACTTTCAGCATCAGATCCTCCACCGGCTGATGCATAACTGATTACATCCATATCAGAAGTAACAGCGGCCGTAGATAAGAGACTGATTACAATAGTCTGATTATCCTCATGGATCGCATCATCTTCTATGTCAACATCAAAAGTTACCTCTGTAGCTCCGCCGCCTGCAGCACCGGTTATCGTACTTATTTTAATGTGCTCACCTATAGTCGTATAGTCAAATATTCCGACGGTTCCGGAGGTTGCGGTTCCTGTGCCCGCATCGGAATAGTAGAGGGTAACATCACGCTCTGATGCTGCTGAGAGTGCTACCGTGATCGTCTTTTTGGCCCCTGCTATATCCTCATCTACACTTCCAGCCTCTGAGCTCGGTGTTCCGTCTACATCTTTAAAAAATGCATTCGGTATCGGATCATCATCATCAATGGTGTATGTGAAAACCATATTACCAGCAGTCGCAGTTTCGGTTCCGGGAGCGGTGTATGTAGCCTCATAAGTAGAATTGTCCCCATCCTGGTCAGCTCCAAGCACGGTGAGAGTTATTTTTACGGTCTGCTGATCATCTTCATCGATCGCATCCGGCAGTATGACCAAGGGAACCGTACTCGCTGGCGTTAGACTGCCTGCTGCAATCTTAAATTCTCCAGTTAGAGGCGTATAGTCCTGGTTCGCATCCGCAGTTCCTCTGGTATTTTCTGTCGCATAAGAAAACCATAGGTCTTTTCCTGAAACACCCGTAAGTGAAATATCATCAGTAAAATTGATTGTCGCACTTGCGGAAGCGGTCTCGGTAGTTCCCGATCCCCTGGCGGTGGTGGTAAAATTGACTGTTGGCGAGGAGTCAGACTGGTCATTAATCGTAACCGTAATACTCTGATTTCCTGAGGCAGTTGCATTAACCGGACTGGATAGGTCAATAATGACAGTTTCATTCCACTCATCGATCGCATCATTATTCAATGGAATAATAATGCTGCCATCTGTCTGACCTTTGCTAATGACTACGGTTCCACTAGTTTCAGTAGTAATGTCATAAGGATAATCGGTAGTAGAAGCATGCGAGGTAACCGTGCTCTGTCCATTGATAGCCCAGCTCAATTGAGCATTACCCACATCTGAGGCCTGCTTCGAAAGATCATTAGTTGTTCCATCATGGGTCAGAATAAGTGGAATGGTTATCGTGCTAGCGTCCTCATCAACGTCCATGGTAGATCCAGTAAACTGCATAACCGGAGGTATGTCTGAATCCTGAAGCGTGATAGTATGGACTAAAGTTGCACCATCTTGAGCGCCGCCACTTACCCCCGAAAGGGTGACGGTAATTGTTTCATCTCCCTCATCAATAACATCATCCGTAAAATTGACCTTGATGGTTTTATCTGTCGTAGCCTCATCAGCGGCCCATGTGATAATATTTGTCGAATTATCACCATCATAATCTGTAGTCCCATCACTCCAGTCATAATCCGAGGCTCCTGTACCGGATGCAATTGTATAGGTAACACTGCTGGCAACTCCAGACACAGCAGATAGAGAAACGGTGATTGTCGCACTCCCGTCTTCCTCAGTAGGACTGGATGCCGAGGCACTGCCGCCGCTTATATTTACACCGGTAAAATTTAATGTAGGCTTGGGATCATCATTATTAATTGTATACGTATGAGACATATTGGAACCACTTGCGGTCGTGTAATCACCGCTAAAATTTGCTCCAGCTCCATCTAGTGCAATAGCAACAGTCTCATTATCCTCATACTTTGTTTCGGATGCTATCTCTAGCGGAATCGTGGTCTCTGTCGCTAGTGCATCAATCTGCGCGATACCATCCGCTAGTGTAAAATCATCTGCTGATGCAGTCCCATCGTCTAAGTCAACAGAATAATTTATTGTAGAAGCGTATATTGAACGTCTATCCTGTTTAACGGTGATGGTTGGATTCGCTACACTATTTTCATCTCCAGAGGCCACACTTTTACTAGCATCTGTACTAAATGAAATAACCGGTTTGTCATCATTGTCTACAACATAGTATGTCATGTCGTCGTGTGTACCGGCAACCGCATGAACCAAACTGCTCAGCTCGAACTTAATATCCTCAGGAGTTCCCGAGCCGCCACCCTCATAAAGCTCATCATCATCTAGTGTGATTGATATAGACGCGCTAGCATCACCAGGGGCAAATGTTAACACCTGAGATGCTCCAGGAGATATAGCCGTACCACTACTCGTTGATAAATCAAAATCATCGTCAGTGTCACCATCCGTAGCCTCATTGTCAGAGTCGCCTACTGATATAGTCGCATTCATCGTAAACTCTGTCTCCGTAGTAGTGTTAGTGGTGGTTTTAGAAACAGTAATTGTTTCGGTCGCACCCTCAGTATTTCCTGCATCAGTGGCTGCAGCAAAACTTAGACTCATTGGGCCATCATCATCTGCTAGTTTAATAACCTGCGTCTGTGTGCCATCAGAAGCAGCAGTAGCATCATCCTCATCCACGGCAGTAGCAATGGTAAGCTGAACATACTTGTCAAGCTCATCAATTGTATCTACATGATGAGTAAATGAAATGGTGGTTGAAGAACTAGTCTCATTTACATTTGTAACGGCTGCTATTGTTCCAGATGAAGACGGTAGAGAAAAATCTGTGGCAGCCGCATCACCCTCATTCGCTTCATCTGTTGATCCATCGTTATCATCATCTACGCTGTTAGATAAGTATGCAGCAGCACCCGATCCAGCATTGTAACCGGTTGAACCAGTAGTTATACTATATGTAAAATTAACAGCCTTTGCAGAAACTGC